>ENA-OPYT01000233-OPYT01000233.1-human-gut-metagenome-genome-assembly--contig:-NODE-233-length-17763-cov-3.853878_pt1 | contig 17763 bp, 24 predicted proteins | sample MGYA00242636_ERZ504480 | MGnify/ENA primary metagenome ERZ504480 (study PRJEB26092, sample SAMD00036228) | human gut metagenome | host: Homo sapiens | study: EMG produced TPA metagenomics assembly of...
GGGGCCATATGATTTGGCTTGAAAATGCCTTTCCGGTCCTCAAGGACTCGTGGCAGACCCTCATCATCGAGACCGATGACTGTGACGGCGAGTTCTCCGACTATACACCGGAATACGCCCAAAAACTCATCGAATTCGGCCTCGAAAAATGGCAGCAAGTCAAGGATATGGGCAAATTTAAATCGGTTGTCTTCTATCGGAACCACGGCTACATGTCCGGTGGAACGATTCACCATCCCCATTCGCAGATCGTCGGCTTTAAAGACTATGACTACCATGAAGAGATAAAGCCCTTCCACTTCGTCGGTCCCACCATTTTCGAAGAAGAGGGCCTTACGGTCAACCTGTCGAAACGGCCCATCATCGGCTTTTACGAAGTCAACCTCATCTTGAAGGACCGGAAAAAGCTCGGCAAATTCGTCCGCTGCATGCAGACGACGGCCCATTATTTCATGCACTCCTTTATCCGCTTTAACGACAGTTACAACATCTTTTTCTATGACTTTCCCGATGATGATGCCTTATATGTCAAAATCATCCCGCGCTTTCTGACCAACCCGCTCTTTGTCGGCTACATGATTCCCCAGATTGCAAACGGAGGCCATTCAGCGCATTTCATCCATGAACTGCAGACGCGGCTTCATGAACTATAAGAAAGGACGGTCCTTATCCATTTATGCGTTTATTTGCAATAGGTGACTTACATTTATCGGGCAATCCGCCAAAAAAGCCGATGGAAGTCTTCGGCCCCCGCTGGAAAAATCATTGGCAGCGCATTGCCGAAGACTGGAAAAACAGAGTCACCGATGACGATACCGTCCTCATTGCCGGCGATACGTCGTGGGCCATGCGCCTCGACGAAGCCCAGGAGGACCTCGATCAAATCCGCGCCTTGCCGGGCAAAAAGCTCATCATCCGCGGCAATCACGATTACTGGTGGGCCAGTGCTGGAAAACTGAACCGCATGGATGCCGAAAATAACATGCACTATCTCTACGGTTCAACGGCCGTTCTCGACGACGGCACGATCATCTGCGGCACTCACGGCTGGATCTGCCCGGGCGACATCCATTACCAAGAAGAACGGGATGCCAAGCCGTACCGCCGCGAACTGCTGCGCGTCGAACGAACGCTGCAGGAGGCGGAAAAACTGGGCGGCGGTCCTACGATTCTCATGCTCCACTATCCACCAGTCTGCGACCTTACCAAGCCCAGCGGCTTTACAGAACTCTTAGAAAAATACAAGGTGCCACTCTGCATCTTCGGCCATCTCCACGGCATGCAGCCTGGGACGATGTTCCCCCGCCGCTATAACGGGACTCTGCTCCACCTCGTTTCGGCAGACTATCGGGACTGCAAGCTCCTTGAAATTAAATTCGACGGCGAGGAGGCCCTGCCATGAGTCAAATAGCCCAAAAACATCTCTTAGCCGGCATCATTTTCGGCGATGCCGAAACCGGCGAATACATCTACCTTCCCGGCGGCGAAGTCGGTACCGACCGGCCGCTCTGCGTCTTTGAACACGACGGTCAAAAAGAGGACATCGACCTCGAACAGGCGGGCTACCTCGTCGACCACCTGACGCTGAAAAAATGCAGCCACCCCACCCTCGGGAACCGTTCCTTTTAACGAACTGCATCCCAAAAGACAGCCGTTAGCCCAAAGTTTAGTACGATACATCATACCCCCTAGCGTTCGATTTTTAAGTTCTGCGTTAGGGGGTTATTCATCGCTATCACCAATATTCCAGGAGGAAAAAACCTTGATCCCACAGTTTAGACAATGCACCCTAGATGATTTAGACACCCTTCAGGCCTTTTCCCGGCAGTGCTTTTTTGAAACCTTTGCCGCCATGAACACGCCGGAAAATATGGAAGCTTACCTCGACAAAGCGTATGCCCCGGAAAAACTCCGAGCCGAATTATCCGACGCCCATGCCGCCATTTACTTTCTGTACTGGGGCGATAAGCTGGCCGGCTACCTGAAGCTGAACGAGTCGTCGGCACAGACCGATATTCACGACGGAGACTCTCTTGAAATTGAGCGTATCTATGTTACGAAAGCGTTCCAGGGCCAAGGCTTGGGACATTATCTGATAGATCAGGCCATCGACGCTGCCCTTCAGCAGAAAAAGAAATATATATGGCTCGGTGTCTGGGAGAAAAACGCCAAAGCCCTCCACTTTTACAAGCAGCACGGCTTTTACCAGATTGGGGCTCATTCCTTCGTCGTCGGTGATGACCAACAGACCGATCTTCTGATGCGAAAAGACTTAGAAGTACAACCATAAAGACAGCAAAGAACCTCTCTGGCCTCCTGACAGCCCCTTCGTTACATCATGCTAACGAAGGGACCGGTCAGGGTCAGGGAGGTTCTTTTAGGATGCCTCATCGGGCGTTGAGTCCCCTTCTTTTCGTAGGGTAAACCAGAAGGTGACGCCGCCGTTTTCATTCTTCACGCCATAAGATTCTCCGTGGAGTTTCACGAGGGCTGCCACCGTTCCCAGGCCTAAGCCGTGGCCGCCGAAGATGCGCTTCGGACTGCGGGCCCGCGACGAATCAATCTTATAGAAGGGTTCCCAAATGCGCTGCTGATGTTTTTCAGCAATATGGCTGCCTTCATTATAAATCGAGATGCGGTACCGTTCGCCAAGATCTTCAGCCCACAGGCGGATATGCTGATCGGCATCGGTATAGTCGATGGCATTGCTTAAGAAATTAGTCAAAATCGTATCGATTCGTTCCGGATCGCCGTAGACGGTCATAGTCTCGGGCAGATTAAATTCGGCAATGATGCCCTTGTCTTCCATGACCTTGGAGAACCGTTCCCGGCTTTCTTCTGCCAAGGCGCTAAAGTCGAAGACCGTCTGCTCTAAATGGAAGGAACCCGTTTCCAAACGGGACAAGTTCAATAGATCGCGAACCAGTTTATCCATCTTCTGGGTCTCACTGTGGATGACCGAGCAGTAGCGTCGCTGCGTTTCTTCATCGATATCGAGGGTATCGAGGCCTTCGGCGTACCCCTGGATAATGGCCAAGGGCGTCTTCAGTTCATGGGACACGGCCGACAGGAAGGCTTTTCGCATATGTTCGACTTCTTTGGCTACGTCGAGCTGCTTTTTCAGCTCTTCATTGGACTGGCGAAGGGCTGTCAAGGCGACATTGAGCTGATTAGACAAGATATTCAGGCTCTCACCGAGTTCGCCGATTTCATCGCTGAGGTTGCCTTTCCACTTACTGGAAAAATCGAGGTGGGCCATGGCGCCGGCAAGGTTCTTCAATTCGATGAGCGGTTTTGTCATACGCTGGGTCAGGTAGAGCGTACTGACACAGGCCACAATGAGCCAAACGATACCGCAGACGATGATGAAATGCTGGACGATGTAGATGTTTTCCTGCATCGGTGCGACGGACTGATTGATGATGATATACGTATCGTCCTGGATACGGTCGACTGAGGTTAAAATATTCAAAATCAGGCATGTCCTTATAAAGGTGTACCGTTCCCAACAAACCTTCAGCGGGCTCCTTGCCCTCGAGGAGGTCCAGGAGTTCCTTGAATGTGATACCGGCGGCTTGCCGTCAGGCCCGCCTTCTGGCGGTTCAATCTTCTTTGCCGACGGCTACGATTTCGTGTTCATTGGGAAGTTTTTCCGGTGGTATATACACCCGTCGCCCGGGCCGCGACGAGTAGACCAGCTTACTGTGGTCGACGATGAGGATGTCGACGCCGTAACGCTGGCTCAAAGAATCCAGCGAATGTTCGTCAGGTCCATTCTTCTTCTGGTACGTAGCACTGATTTTCTGGCTGGCTTCGACCATGGCATCCTTTTTCATGGAATAGTAGTAGCGGTCAAAACCAAAGCCGACAGCCAGCATCAGGCCGATAATGAAAAAGATGGAAAAGCAGCCGACATAGACGCCGGTCTTAACCTTTAAGGATAATAGGCCTTTCCGTCTCATTTGGAATCGTAACGGTATCCATAGCCGCGGACAGTCCGGATATAGCGGCCTTTGTCGCCCAGTTTAATGCGCAGGCGGTTGATGTGGGTATCGACGGTGCGCAGATCACCGTAATAATCGTAATTCCATATCTGATTCAGGATCTGACGGCGGCTCAAGGCCTTGCCGGTATTGCTCATCAGGTAGTTCAGGAGCTTATATTCCGTCGGGCTGAGGTCGACATTCTTCCCGTCGAGGACGACCTGGCGAGCATCGCGGTCGATGGCCACGCCAGCTTCGGTTTCCTGCGTTTCCGAATCGTTCTGAGAACGGCGCAGGAGAGCCTTTATTTTGGCTACCAGGATCTTCGGGCTGAAGGGTTTAGTGATGTATTCATCCGCACCGAGATCATAGGCAAAGAGCTGGTCTATTTCTTCACCTTTCGCGGTCAGCATCATGATGGGGACCGTCGATTCCCGGCGGATTTCGCGGCATACGGTCCAGCCGTCGTAACCGGGCATCATGACGTCGAGAAGGACCAAATCCAGATGTTCCTTGTCGTAGATATCCAGGGCTTCTTTGCCGTCAACAGCTTCTAAAATTTCGTAGCCTTCAGGCTTTGAAAAAATCAATGACCAATTGGCGCATAAGTTGTTCGTCATCTGCAATAAGTATCTTTTCCATAGTTAATCCTTCCTTCTGATAGCGTCTGTATCTGGCAGCTGAGCGAGCCAGTCATCAATCGGCCGGCCAAAGAGGATGAGGTCCGGCACCAGATCCCGCAGGGGGACCAATACGAAAGCCCGTTGTGTTAGATAAGGATGGGGCAAGGTCAGGGTCTGAGTCTGGCAGGCCTCGTCCGGGCTGTAAACGAGGTCGATATCGATGGTCCTGGCACCCCATTTTTCATGGCGTACCCGCCCCAGCTGCCGCTCAATGGCAAGACAGCGTTCGAGAAGATCCGGACCGGCAAGACTTGTCTCCACAGCGACAGCGCCGTTGATAAAAGGAGGTTGATCTTCCTTGCCCCACGGCGGCGTTTCGTAAAAAGGCGACACAGCTGTAACCGTCACGTCCGGATTCGCATCGAGGAGAGCCACGGCTCGTTTCAGCGTCCCTTCCCGATCCCCCAGATTGGCGCCGATGCTAAGGTAAAATCTAGCCATGCCGTCGCCTTTCGAGGACGACCGCCGCGTCGTCAAAGAGACCGCCAATCGGTGCCTGGGGCTTGTGAACGGTTACCGTCACGGCTTCGACGGGAGGAAAGGCGCTGAGAATGTCTTCGGCAATGACCGTCCCCAGCCGCTCGATGAGTTGATAGCGGCGGTTTTCGACGATGTCTTTGATTCGGGAATAGACGACACTGTAGTCGACGGTCTGGTGAAGGTCATCGGATGCCCCGGCCTGCGACAAGTCAGTTTCCAAGCATATATCGATGTGAAACGGCTGGCCAAGCTCTGCTTCAGATGCCAGGCAGCCGTGGTGCCCCCAAAAGTGAAGTCCTTTGAGCATGATTTTATCCATCTTGTTTTTCCTCCATGACCAGCTTCCAGGCTTCTTTATAGGCATCGGTTCCTGCTGTCAGGCACCCGGCCGTCGCCGTCGTCATAATATTCGAATCGATGGCCAGCTGATCGCGCATGGTAAGGCATAAGTGAGTCGCTTTGACGACGATCAGGACGCCTTCCGGATCGAGGCCGCGAACGATGGACTGGCACAATTCTTCCGTCATCCGTTCCTGAAGCTGCGGGCGGCGGGCCAGGATATCGACAGCCCGAACGAAATGACCGAAGCCGGCGATGCGGTTAGCTTTCGGGTAGTATACGATGTGAACGGTGCCAAAAAAAGGGCAGTAAGTGATGTTCACAGAGCGAGTGAAAGCGAATGTTGCGAACACTGACCAGTCCCTTGGACTGGGTCACGATGGGGTTATTCCATTCGTCATCGGGGTTTTTCCTGAAGACCTGAAAAAAATTCGGGCAAAGGTCTCAGCCACGCGGTGCGGCGTCTTTTCCATTCCCAGCGCCGTCAAGTCGAGCCCCAGGGCTTCTAAAAATTGCCGCATAGCGGCGACAGCTTTTTCATTTTCTACCAATGTGGCGACTCCTCCTTTTCCGTATGATTATAAGATGAAGTAATAGGACGTCATAAAGATGATGCCCCCCAGGATGATGAATACCGGGCTGGCGTACTGCTGCCACAGGCTTTGGACCTGATGAAGATAAATCTCTTCCGGGTTTTCCGGATTATAGCGCAGGGGCAGTTCGTCACCAGCTACATAATTCCATTCAGCATTGCCAAAGGCGTAGCGTGCCCGATGAGTCTTTCCGTCTTGGGACGTAAAGCGGACGACAGGATAATAGAGGGTCCCACTTTTCATCTTCTTTTCTTCAAATCCCAGCAAGGTCCCCATTCCTTCCTGCGTGCAGCGCCGGGTGAGGCTGTAAAATTTGGAACCGTGATACAGGCCGACGGCAATAAACAAGGTACCGAGAATGGCCGGGATAAAATAAAAGATTTGCAGCAGCATATCAAAAATCCTTTCTATTCATGGCGGTGGCTCAGATAGCGACTGAGTTCCAAGCCCAGCAGCGCTCCGATGACACCGGTGATGATCTGGGGCCAGCTCATGGCCGTCAACAGCAGGTGGCGCATAGCCGGCGGAAATTCGATGCCGGCAAAGAGCAGATAAAATAAGGCGTAAAGGGTAGCGGCCTTGGCCAGGGCGCCGACTAAAAGTGCCGGAAGGCCGTGTTTCTGCCAACGCCAAGCACAATAGACGTACACCCCGTTTCCGATGGCGACGGGAAAGACGAAGAGAACGAAAGGCAGCATCCCTTCGAGCCAGGCAAAGATGGGCGTGCAGGCGGCGACGACAAAGCCGGCTCTGCGGTCGACGGCAAGGACGGCCGTGATCAGGCAGGCGTTGACCAGAGACCCGATGAGGAACAGACTGATCTGAGGCGGTATGGGAATGACCAGCCTGAGGCCTTGTAAAATCAAGGTCGCTGCCAGTATCAGTCCCGTTCGGGTTACCTTTTGTGTGTCGTCGGTCATACAGCCTCCCTGTCCATTTTGCAAAAATTTGTTATAATAGGATATATCTTTAGTATCTATATTGTACCTTCCGAGGTGTCAGATGTCAAAACGATTTATTCATTCTATCAATTATATGCGCGGACTTTGCATGCTCGGCGTCATTGCCATCCATGTCGGATCCGTGGCCATCGTCAATCCGTCTCCGAATTTGGCGCTGGTCGCCGTCTTAGAAATCTTATCCCGCTTTTCGGTCCCGGCCTTCTTTTTCCTGTCGGCCTTCGGCATGTTTTACAGCCAAGGACTCCACGAGCCCTTTGACTATAAAGACTATCTGCAGCGTCGACTGCGGACGGTTTTCGTCCCCTACCTGGCCTGGTCTTTTTTCTACATGGCCTACGTATCGGTTCTCAGCCATAATCTCAAACTCTTTCATCCCTATGCCATCTTTCGCACCTTATGGTACGGCCTGGCCATGTACCACATCTACTTTCTGGTCATCCTCTTGTGGTTCTACCTGCTCATGCCCTTATGGCGGCCTTTACTGCGCCTCATGGACCGCAAGCCGATTCTTTCCTTTACGGCCCTTTTTATCGTCAACATGATCTTCAATTTTTACTCGAGCTACAGTTGGAATCTCCATTCGGACAATCCCTTCCTCGAAGATGCCTCGAATCTGCGCCTGAACTACATGGTCCTGCACTATCTGTTCATCTTCATGTTCGGCGCCTTTACAGCAGAACACTTCTCATCGGTCACAGCCTGGCTCAAGCGGCACGGCACGGTGATCAACGGCCTTCAAATCGTGTCGACGGCAGGTATGCTGGCATCGTACTACGGCGTCATGCATTACCTCGGCTACGACCCTTTATCGGCCGTCTTTACCATTCACCAGCTCAGCCCGATTGGCATGGTCTATACCTTGTCGACGATGCTCTTTCTCCTCTACTGGTGGGAATGCCGGCCTGTGCCCCATGCCGTCCATCAAGTCTTCTCTAGGTTAGGCGATTATTCCTATCCCATCTACCTGGTACATCCTGTCTTTCTCAGCCTCTGCACGGGCCTTGCGGCTCACCTGCACATTTACCTACGGGCCATTCACATCATCGCCATTTATATCATCGTCGTCGCCTGCTCGTCAGCCTACTCCTGGGTCGTCGTCGAACACCGACTTCCCAAGTGGCTTAGCATCTGCGTCAAAGGAAAATAACAAAAGAGGGACTGCTTGCATGAAGAAAACCGCTCCATGCAGCAGTCCCTTTTCGTTTGAATCCGTAGCCTGTACCGGCAAGGCCTGTTTCGGAAAGTATCAGGAAAGCAAACGGAAGACGACGACCTTAGCAGTCACATTGCACTAAGGACTTATTTCTTCGAATTTTGCTTTTCCATGACCTTTTCTAATACGTCGGTGGCCATGCGGGCTCTGGCTTTGATGACAGCATTGCCGTCTTTAATCGATTCGGGATAGAAGCTGCTCTTATACTTATGCTTCTTAGTCTGAGTAATCATTTTTTTCAGCTGAATCGTCTGGTCATCGATGTTGTACACATAGGTACAGTAATCCGTCGAATCGCCGGATTTTTCCACTGTTTCGAAGGACAGGATCTGGCGGCCCATATCATAATAGAGTTTCAGCCGAATTCATGTCAATCGATGTATATTGGTTATACTGCCACATATTGTCGGCCGCAAAAACAGAGGCCGACAAGGCCAGGGAAAAAACCGAGGGCCAAAAGCACTTTTTTCAATTTCACAGATAACACTCCTCACTCCTATGATTGATACTTTATTATACCATGGATTATCTGGAAAAGGTAAGAAGTTTCACCGATTATCTACTTTTTCGGGATATAAGTCATGTTGTGACAGGCGCTGCCAGGCAACGTCGGCCCAAGGCGTGCCGGGACGGCCGTAATTGCAGTAGGGATCGATGCTGATGCCGCCGCGGGGCAGGAATTTTCCCCAGACTTCGATATACTTGGGATCCATGGCCTCGATGAGGTCGTCCATGATGATGTTGACGCAGTCTTCGTGGAAGTCACCGTGGTTGCGGAAGCTGAACAGATAGAGCTTCAAGGCCTTGCTTTCGACCATCCGTTCATCGGGTACGTACGAAATATAAATCGTCGCATAGTCCGGCTGGCCCGTCATCGGGCAGAGACTGGTAAATTCCGGGCAGTTGAACTTGACGAAATAGTCCCGGTCGGGATGCTTGTTGATGAAGGTTTCCAAAAGGTCGGGATTGTAGTCCGTCGGATAGGCCGTGTGCTGATTGCCAAGAAAGGTAATGCCTTGAAGGTCCTCTTGTTTTCGACTCATATCATAACTCCTTTTCTAAGACGTAGTGCTGACGAAGCGCCTGAATGAGCAGGACGCCGCAAATAGCCGGCGGCAGCTGACCGACAGCCAGGCTGCTGACCAGTACCAGGTAAGGCAGATTCAATAAATAGGACAGCCAAAGACTGACCACTAGGGCCGGCACCCACCAAATGGGAAGAGCTGCCAGCCAGGGGCTTCCCTGATGCTGCCGGATCTGGACGATGAGCCAAGTCGTCATCATGCCGACGGCACAGCCGCCGACCATGTCGATGAGGCCCAGCCCGCCAAAGAGAAAGTTGGCGATAAAATTAGCGATCCCCAAGGGAACGACTAAGAACGGATAGAGAAACGCCAGCCCGTAGAGAGCCGTTGCGATACGGATCTGGTAGGGTCCGAAAGAAATGCCCTGAGTGACATACAGGACAGCGATATAAATGGCGATGACCAGGGCAGAAAAGGTCATGCGCCGGGTATTCAGAATAAAGTTGTACATCGTATATTGCGCCTTTCTAACAAATAAAAAAGACGGGGCTGCCGAAGCAATCCCGTCTACACTGCACCCATTTTGGTTATGCGTCCTAGTTTTGTTTAGCGACAGGATGGATTGCGAACTGTCGTATGCAGTTGTCGTAAAGACCGCTTACCAAATGACGCGGCCCAACACGTGGTCGATAGGAACCGGACCGATAAAGCGGCTGTCACTGCTGTGGTTGCGGTTATCACCCATGCAGAATACGTAGCCTTCCGGGACTTTAACTTCTTCCCGACTGCTGTATTCCATCGGACCGTTGATATAGGGTTCATCCAACGGTTCCCCATTGCGCCAAACCTTTCCGTCGTGGAAAGCCAGCGTATCACCGGGGCGGCCGATAACTCGTTTGACCCAAACGTTTTTCGTCTGTAAGTCGTGGTCAAAGAACGCCAAGTAGTTGTTCATCGGTTCAGCGACATCATCTTTCCACGTGCGCGGATACTGGACGCGGCTGTCGATGATGACGATGTCTCCATAATTAGGAACTTCTCCCATGACGTGACTCCATTTCGAAACGATGAGGTATTCCCCATTTTTAAGGGTCGGCATCATGGACTCGCCGGAAACGCGGGTCGGCTGGAAGAAGAAAATATGGATGACCATGGCAATGGCCAAGGCGATGACAATAGAATAAAGCCATTCACAAACTTCATGCAAAAAAGTATTCACCCTGAAACCTCCTCACTTGCGTACTCGTATATTGTAGCAAACCGCCGTTATAAAAGCAAGTATTCTAAAGGGTCCCCTTCGCTGAAAACCTCAATGCCTTCCGCTTTTAAGAGGGCTGCCGTCACGCCGTCGCCCTCAGTAAGGGTCCGGGAAAAGGTCCCGTCGTAAATGAGGCCCGAGCCGCAGGACGGACTCTTGGCCTTTAAGATGGCCTTCGTGCAGTGAAAGAGACGGACTACGTAAAGCGCCGCCTCTGCCCCTCGTTCATATTGAGCCGTCACATCGCAGCCTTCTTTGGTCAGTACCTTGTCCCCGCAGCGCTCAGCTGCCGGTCGCGGCGTCGGAAGACCACCGGCCTGCTCCGGGCAGATGGGTATGAAATGAATGTCATGACGATTCAATAAAGGTTCAATCGCTTCATAAGTCTTGGTCTTCCCGTCATAGCGGCAATACTGTCCCAAGAGACAGCTGCTAATCAATATATTCATTATATTCTCCTATTCTCTTCCGATCTAATCCTCAGCAAACAGTGCTCATAAAGGCTTTATGATGCCCTTTTGCATACCCCTTTTGGCCTTGTCGATTCAGGTCAAATTAGATTGTACATCCTGATAATACAAGTAAGTCATTGAAAAAGGTCCTGTCCCATATTATAATACAGGTTACAACAGCAATTTTTAATTTATCCATTACCTTTAAAGGAGTGTTCTCGGAATGGTACAAAAAAAGATGCGCAACACGGCAGAGTTTCTCATCGAATGCCTTGAAGAAGAAGGCGTCCATTATATTTTCGGTATCCCCGGTGAAGAAAACTTAGCCATCATCAATGCCTTGGAGCATTCAAAGATTGAATTTATCACCGTCCGTCATGAACAGGGTGCTGCCTTCATGGCCGATGTCTACGGCAGACTGACAGGCAAGGCTGGCGTCTGCATGGCTACCCTCGGGCCCGGTGCGACGAACCTCATCACCGGCGTCGCCGATGCCGACTGTGACGGCGCCCCCGTCGTCGCCATCTCCGGTCAGGTCGGAACCGATAAGATGCACATCACGGCCCACCAGTACCTCGATCTCAGAGCCATGTTCGAACCCATCACCCGTCGGTCCTACACCGTCGTCCGTCCCGATACGATGGCTGAAATCACCCGCTTGGCCTTTAAGTACGCCGAACGTGAAAAACCGGGTGCTACCTTCATCGACCTTCCGGTCAACATCAGCGAAATGCCCGTCGGCGATGATGAAAAGCCGCTGCAGCACAAGACGATTCAGCCGGAAACGGCCTTAGAATCACAGATCAAAATGGCAGCCTCCATGATTTCTTACGCCAAGAATCCGGTTATCCTGGCCGGCAGCGGCGTCATTCGCAGCCAAGCTGCCAAACAGCTGACGGCCTTTGCGGAAAAACTCAAACTGCCTGTCGTCAATACCATGATGGCGAAAGGGGCCATCCCCTTCGACAACAAGTATTCCATGTGGACCGTCGGCATTCCCATGGACGACTATCAAACGAAAATTCTCGAAAAGGCCAGCCTGGTCATCGCCGTCGGCTACGACATCATCGAATACGCCCCGGCCAAATGGCATCTGACCAACGCCGACATCATCCACATCGACACCATGCCGGCTGATATCAATAAAAAATACCAGCCCCAGGTCGAAGTCGTCGGCAACATCCCCGATTCCTTGGAACGCATCATGGAAAAGGCCGCCCGCCTGCCGGAACCGCGCGCCTTCCTCAACATCCGTCAGAAAATGGTCGCTGAACATGAAAGCTATGCCGAAGACCTGTCCTTCCCGGTCAAGCCGCAGAAAGCCCTCATCGACTGCCGGAAAATCATGGATAAAGACGATATCGTCATCTCCGACGTCGGCGCCAACAAGGTTTGGATCGCCCGCCATTACAACTGCTACGAACCAAACACCTGCCTCATTTCCAACGGTTTTGCCACCATGGGCATCGCCGTTCCCGGCGCCATTTCAGCCAAACTCGTCCACCCCGATAAAAAGGTCCTGGCTATCACTGGTGATGCCGGCTTCTTGATGAACGTCCAAGAATTTGAAACGGCCTACCGCCTGGGCACGAACTTCGTCACCCTCATCTTCAACGACAGCAGCTACGGCCTCATCAAATGGAAACAGGATATGCAGTACGGCCATCACGAATGCGTCGACTTCACCAATCCGGACTTCGTAAAACTCGCCGAAAGCTTCCACGCCATCGGCTACCGCATCGAAAAGACGGAAGATCTCCTGCCGACCTTGAAAAAGGCCTTCCAGCAGGATAAACCGGTCATCATCGACTGCCCCATCGACTACGAAGAAAACATGAAGCTCACGGCCCACCTCGAACAACTGATGAAAACCTTATAAATCCAAAAGAGCCTTGCATGATGCAGTTTTTTCACTCATGCAAGGCTTTTTTTATTCCTTAAGCTACCCTTATTTTTTCGGCATCTTATTGGCATCTTTCAACATATCGGTCATCGTGCTGATGATGTCGTCGTCACCGGATTTTGCGACATTGCCTAAGATGACGGCAATTTCCATCGTATCACCATGCTGCCAGGCAAGGCCATGAATCGTTTCCGTAAAGGCGTTGCTGTTAATGACCAGCGATTTTTCAACAGTCCATTCATAAAAGACCCGTCCTTTATACTTTTTGGCCGTAACCGGTTCAGTCAAGCGAAAACCATCGGGCAGACGGTTGGCCATATTTTGATTGAGTCGATCCATTAACGTTTTCGGATCGGGACGACCGCCGATGTCGCGCAAGTACGCATTTTCCCGGTTTTCACCGTAAACGGCAGCTCTGACGTCCCAGAGGCTGGCCGTATAATGCATCAAATAGGCATACTGAAAATCGGCATCATCCTTCTTTACGACCTGGTACGTTTCCGGCTGGAGGGGAAAAATCTTTTCAAACAAGGCCGTCACATCATTTTGGGTATCCGCCGCCGTCAGCATGGGCTGCGTCCCCTTCTGCATGTATATATCGTTCGGCACGGTGATGACACCCCAATTGGGAAACTTGGTCAAGGTGCCCTTGTCTTTGGCCAGCGATGCCGTCCCGATGGAGAGGACTGCCGCTGCAATCAGACATATTCCTTTCAGTTTCATGATATCACTCCTCATTTTCTCTGAAAAATATAGTTTTATTGTATCCTATGGCGCTTTTTCTGTCAAAAAGGCCCGTCTTTATCGATGACAATCCTTATCCCGACCCCCGATAAGCAAACAGTTTGCTGTCAAAAAGAACCAAAATGTGATATGATATGGTTATGTAAAATGCCTTTATCGATACAGTTCAGGCATATTCTCACCTACATCAAGGAGGTTATACACCATGGAATTTGATATCAAAAAAAACTCAGCCGCTGAAGTTTCTGAAAAATGCACGGAAGATAATACGGCCATTAAATTGGGCAGCGGCAAATCGCCAGTCTACGCTACGCCGGCCTTGGTTGCCCTCATGGAAAACGCAGCCATCAACGCCTGCGATCCTCAGCTCCCGGAAGGCTATAACACCGTCGGCATCGCCATGAACGTCAAACACGTCGCTGCCACGCCGATTGGCCTTACCATCACGGCCAAAGCGACCCTCGTCGAACAGGACCGCAAAAAATTGACCTTTAAGATCGAAGCCCATGACGACGCCGGCCTCGTCGGTGAAGCTACCCACGAACGCTTCATCATCGAATCGGCCCCGTTCTTAGCCAAGGCAGAAGCCAAAAAAGCTGCTGCTAAATAAATCTATTTCTAACTATAAAGAAGAGGTTCGCCGACAGTTACAAGTCAGCGAACCTCTTTTTTGTATGCATATTTCTTTTATCGAGCCTATGTTACTTAGGGCATGATGACAGCCAAGACGTCACCGGTTTTGACATTGTCCCCGACTTTGACGCGCATTTCGTGGAGTTTGCCGTCAGCCGTTGCCGTGATGTCGTTCTGCATCTTCATGGCTTCCAATACGAGGAGGACGTCGCCTCGTTTGACAGCGGTTTCGGCTTCCACTTTGAGTGCCGAAATCTTGCCCGGCATCGGAGCCTTGACGGTGATGGCACCGTCCGGGATCGGGCCGCCTACGGCCGGAGCCGGAGATTGTACCGGTGCTGCCGGAGTCGGAGCCGGTGTCGGTGCCGGAGCTGCTGGTGCGGGTGCTGCCGGTGCCGGTGCAACCGGAGCTGCCGGAGTCGCGCCGCCTACTTCTTCTACTTCAACTTCGTATGACTTGCCATTGACTGTAATCTTAAACTTTTTCATATCCGTATCCTCCTGGATTCAAAGACTTTTTCCTTAACGTTTCATACCACCCAGGCGGGCTGCCATAGCCCAATTTTCCCGATGGCGTTTATATCCGCGATGCGAAAGCCGGATCGAGCGAATCGCTGCCGGCGAATACCCGTAAGCGGCTACGGCTGCCATGATGACAGCCACGACGTCGTCGGGGAGTTCGTCGGAATCAGAAGCCTCACGGCTTTCAGGCACCGTCGCCAACGGACGGGCTTCGACAACAGCCGGCTGACGCTGACCAACGGGAACGATCGGATTGGCCGTGTCTTTGGTTTCCGGGGCAGGCTGTGTCTTTGTTTCCTTCTTTTCAGCGGTCTTTAAATCATAGACCGCTTCCGAAAGGTCTTTTACACTCTGCTGAAAAGCAGTCATGTCTTCCATCTTTCGTTCTAAGGCGCGGAAGCGGGTATCGTAGTATCGGCTCAAAACCAAAATAATGATGATTAAGACGCCGATTGCCGCAAACAGTATTTCTAACATACGGCCACCTCCTTACAACGGCATATTGCCGTGTTTCTTGGCCGGCCGTTCTTCACGTTTGCTGTAAAGCATCGCCAGGGCGCTGATGATGCGCGGCCGCGTTTCTTTCGGTTCAATAATGCAGTCGATCTGGCCGTGTTCAGCAGCTTTATAAGGCGACAAGAATTCGTCGATATATTCCTGTTTTCTCTTTTTCTTTATCCGGATCGTTTTTAAAGATAATGTTGACGGCGCCATCAGGACCCATGACGGCGATTTCAGCCGACGGCCAGGCCATGACCATGTCGGCACCGAGCTGACGGCAGCACATGGCAATATAGGCACCGCCATAAGCCTTACGGGTAACGACGGTAATCTTAGGCACCGTAGCTTCGCAGTAGGCATAGAGCATTTTAGCGCCGTGGCGGATAATGCCGCCGTATTCCTGATTGGTCCCCGGCAGGAATCCCGGTACGTCGACGAAGGTGACGACGGGAATATTGAAGCTGTCGCAGAAGCGAATGAAGCGGGCAGCCTTGTCCGAAGCGTTGATATCAAGGCAGCCTGCCAGGAATTTCGGCTGGTTGGCAATGATGCCGACCGTCTGGCCGTCGAAGCGGGCAAAGCAGGTAATGATATTCAAGGCGTAGTTTTCAAGGACCTGGAATACATTGCCGTCGTCGACGCAGGAGCGGATGATATCGAGCATATCATAGGGCACGTTGTTGTCGTCGGGGATGATCGAATTGAGGCTTTCGTCTTCGCGGTTCGGATCATCATTCGAGTCGACGACCGGTGCTTCTTCCATGTTGTTGCTAGGCAGGAAATCGAGGAGCGCCTTGATTTTTTCAAAGCAGTCGTCTTCGCTTTCGCAGGCAAAGTGAGCGACGCCGGAAATCGAGTTATGAGTCATGGCGCCGCCGAGTTCTTCTGCCGTGACTTCTTCCGCCGTGACCGATTTGATGACCGCCGGGCCGGTGAGGAACATGTTAGACGTATTTTTAACCATGAATACAAAGTCCATCAAGGCCGGGCTATAAACGGCACCACCGGCACACGGACCCATGATAGCACTGATCTGCGGAATGACTCCCGAAGCCATGGAATTGCGAAGGAAAATCTCCGCATATCCTGCCAAAGAACGGACACCTTCCTGAATGCGCGCACCACCGGAATCATTGAGTCCGATAATAGGCGCTCCCATCTGCATCGCCATGTCCATCACTTTGCAAATCTTCTTGGCGTGTGTCTCCGAAAGAGCCCCTCCGAATACGGTGAAGTCCTGTGCAAAAACATAGACCAGCCGTTTGCCAATCATTCCGTAACCAGTCACTACCCCGTCACCGGAGAATTTCTGTTTTTCCATACCAAAGTCAGTACACCGGTGGGTCACCAGTTTATCAAGTTCGATAAACGACCCTTTTTCCAGAAGTAAGTCAATGCGTTCACGGGCGGTCAGCTTGCCCACAGAGTGCTGTTCTCAATACGGGCATCCCCGCCACCTTTTTCTGCTTTCCTGTTCAGTTCTTCCAGATTCTTGATAAGCTCTTTCATAGGCTGTTTGTATTAATGTTATGTGTAAAAATAGTCAGTAATAAATTAATTAGTTGTCATATTAGATTACACAAAGGTATTTTTATATAGTAAACGTATCATTTGCCGAATTTGTTAGCATTTATGCCCTTAAACATCTTTATGACGGATACGGGCAAGGAATCTTTTCTACGGGTTTACACAACAAAGTCACACAATCATGTGTTTATCGCATATCATTTTAATAAAACCTAGACCCTAACAAAAATGAGAACAATTAAACTTTTATTAGCAGCCGGTTTCCTGCTCGTATTGGGTACAAGTGCGTATGCGCAAGTACAACGGAATGAAACTTATTTACCCAAATTCGCCATCAAGACCAATGCCCTCTACTGGGCTACGAGCACTCCCAACCTGGGATTCGAAGTCGGACTGGCAAAGAAAATCACCCTCGATGTATCCGGCAACTACAATCCGTGGAAGTTTGGCAACGACTGCCAGATCAAGCACTGGCTCGTACAACCGGAATTTGCGCTACTGGCTCTGCGAACGTTTCAACGGAAGTTTCTTCGGCCTGCACGGACACTACGGAGAAATGAATGTCAGCAACCTGAATATATTCGGAATGGGGCACGACCGCTATGACGGCAGTCTGTACGGAGCCGGCATCTCTTACGGATACCAGTGGATTATCAGCAAACGCTGGAGCATGGAAGCAACCGTCGGAGTCGGTTACGCCCGTCTGAAATATGATAAATATGCCCGCGGTGACGGAGGTGAAAAACTCGGGCACAACACTCGCAACTATTTCGGTCCGACCAAAATCGGCCTCAGCTTCATTTATGTCATCAAATAATCGAACTTTCTAAAACTTACAATGATGAAAAGAAAACTTATCTATCTATTTATAGCTCTTGCAGCCACCATACTTCCGGACTCATGCACAGAAATTTCTGAATGATGCGCTCACGCTTTCGAATGTAT
>ENA-OPYT01000236-OPYT01000236.1-human-gut-metagenome-genome-assembly--contig:-NODE-236-length-17699-cov-4.570567_pt1 | contig 17699 bp, 18 predicted proteins | sample MGYA00242636_ERZ504480 | MGnify/ENA primary metagenome ERZ504480 (study PRJEB26092, sample SAMD00036228) | human gut metagenome | host: Homo sapiens | study: EMG produced TPA metagenomics assembly of...
CATCGTCGGAAACGGCATCCGTCTGGGGCTTTTAGAGCCCGTTCAAAATTGTCGATGACCGGCAGGATCCGGCTGAGGACATCCATTTTGACGACTTCCGAAATCTGAAGCTTTTTCGGAAGCAGTACGCTTCTTATAGTTTGGCAAAATCAGCCTGCAGGCGAACGAACTGCTGTTCAAACTTTGCGGCTTTTTCCGCATCGGCCTTGTCAGCGCCGTCATTGGCATCCGGTTCTGCTTGCGCAGCGCCCTCATCTGCCGCCTGAGCGTCTACGGCTTCGGCTTTTTCCTTAGCAGCGTCTTCTGCTACTTTATTCGCTTCTTCCTGTAATACAGTATCTTTTTTCTCTTCGTTACTCATCTCGTTCGGTACTCCTCCTTACGTCTCGTCCTGGTAATGGGACAGCATCTGTGTCATATGCTGTTTCATGAAATCCAACAGGCCGATGATCTTGGCATATTCCATCCGGGCTGGTCCTAAGACGGCCAGCTTGCCGAGAACGACATCGTGATCGGTAAAGGTCGCTTCAATGATGCTGCAGTCGTTGATTGGCGACAGCTTCGTTTCCTCACCGATCCGGACGGTAACAGCCTGACCTTCGCCTTCATCGTGAAGGATGTTGGCGACGATGTCCTGTTCTTCCAACATGGTAAAGAGGCTCTTGGCCTTGTCGACGTCTTTAAATTCCGGCTTGTTGAGCAGCTCCGTCGTACCGCCTTTGTAGAAATGCTCTCCTTGGCGGCGCGTCTGCTCCATGGCCCGGAAGGCCAGCCGATACAGTTCGACGTCGTCGACGATGGTTTCATGAAATGTTTCGATAGCCTTTTCATCGATGCGGTCCATGGCCGTACCGGTCAGATAGTTGGTCAGCTTTTGAGCAATGATGTTCAAATCATCCATGCTGGCCCCGCGGGGCTTCGGATAAATACAATTTTCAACCTGTCCCGTGTCAGTGACGACGATCATGATCGCCCTTCTGTCATCGAGGGGCAGGAAGCGAATGTACTTCAACTTGGAGTTGAGCCGCTCCGACGCCATGATCAAGGTGACGTTGTGCGTAATCCTCGCCAGGAGCTTGGCCGTCGACTGAAAGATTTCATCGACACTGCTCAGCTTATCTTGAAACCAGGACTGGACGAACTTCTTTTCCGCTTCCGTGATCTTCGTCGGCTTGAGAAGGCAGTCGACATAGAGCCGATAGCCCTTCAAAGACGGGACTCGGCCGGCCGACGTGTGCGGCTGTTCCAAATATCCCATCATTTCCAAATCGAACATCTCGTTGCGGATCGTCGCCGGACTGACGCCCAAATCATACTTACGGGCAATCGTCCGTGACCCGACAGGCTCAGCAGAGGCGATGTAGTCCTGAACGATGACTTGCAGTATCTTCTGTTTTCGTGCATCCAAGTTCATGACCACTCACCTCTTGCTCATTTGACTTTTCTTAGCGTTCTGACTATTTGACCTCTAAGACTATATATAAGATAGCATGACCCAAATCTTTTGTCAAGAGAATATAGGTCAAAAAGTCAAAATAAATATCAAAACCGATTGACGTGGCATAATCTCCCCTTTTTAACGGAAAATCAAATCCAAAAAATCGGTAAAATCCCAGACGTGTTCCCCGGTGTTATGGTACAATGAAGCAAAGGGTTACGGCCCATATACTACACGCATATATTACATTATTTTAATACTCGCTTCAAAGGAGGTAATCCCATGTCTTACGTATTATGCAAAGGCCATCTTCGCAACGAACTTCACGATGCTAAAAAGAAACAGACCGTGCTCACCGACGGCCCGACCAGCTACGGTGGCTATGAAGAAACGTATTCCCCGGCAGAACTCTTGGCCGACACCTACGCTTCCTGCGCCATCTCCATCATGGCGGCAGTGGCATCACAAATGAACTGCGACCTGACCGGAACCTATGCCGATACCGAAACCGCCGTCGATGACAAAAATTTCCGGCTTGAACACATCGGCGTCCACTTCCATTTACCCAAATCCGTCGATGAAAAGCATCGCAGCTCCATCGAAGCCGCCACAAGAGATATGTGCATCGTCGGACGAAGCCTCCACCCCGATATCAAAAAAGATTTGACCTTCACTTACGACGTATAAAAATGGTCAAGAGAGAAAGACTCACTACAGCCAATCACAGCGGATAGCTTAGAGTTCCCTAACATTTGACACAGAACCAAAAGAGAGCCGTTTCCCAAGTCAATAGACTCAGGAAACGGCTCTCTTTATAGTATTATATTATGCGTTGACCGATTCAGACACGGCGCGGAACTTGGCAATCGTTTCTGCTGCTTCCCGGCGGATGTCTTCAGGGTCGCGAGTAATGCGGGCGACACCGCTATCCATGGCCGCTTTGGCGACGGCTGCTGCGACGGCCGGAGCTACTCGTTCGTCAAAAGCGTTAGGGATGACATGGTCTTCAGCCAGTTCGTCGTCAGAAACTAAGGACGCGATAGCATAGGCTGCGGCCAGTTTCATATCCTCGTTGATGCTGCGGGCCCGGACGGCCATAGCACCGCGGAAGATGCCCGGGAAGACCATGACATTGTTGATCTGGTTGGGCGCATCGGAACGACCAGTCCCGACGACTTTGGCACCGGCAGCTTTAGCCGAAGCATAGTCCGTTTCGGGAATGGGGTTGGCCATAGCAAAGACGATGGCATCGTCAGCCATGGATTCGATGAGCTCTTTCGTGAAAATATGAGGTGCCGAAACACCGAGGAGCAGGTCCGCGCCTTTGACAGCATCGGCCAAGGTCCCCTGCTTCCGGGAGCGGTTGGTCACTTCGGCCAGTTTCGCCTGGACGGCATTGAGGCCTTCCATACCGGCGTAGAGGATGCCCGGACGGTCGACCATAGTGACGTCTTCAGCACCGGCCCGGACCAAGAGGCGGCCGATGGAAGCGCCGGCAGCACCGGCACCGTTGATGACGATACGAGCCGTCTTGAGGTCTTTTTTGACGAAGCGCAGGGCTCCGATGACGCCAGCTAAGGCAGCGATGGCCGTGCCGTGCTGGTCGTCATGGAAGACGGGGATGTCCATCTCCCGCTTCAGCGTTTCTTCGATTTCATAGCATTTCGGCGACGAAATGTCTTCCAAGTTGATGCCGGCAAAAGACGGCTGCAGGCGCTTGACCGTTTCGATGAACGCTTGGGGATCCTTGGTGTCCAGGCAGATGGGAACGGCATTGACGCCGCCGAATACCTTGAACAGGATGGATTTCCCTTCCATGACCGGCATGGCCGCTTCCGGACCGATGTCGCCCAAACCGAGGACGCGGGTCCCATCGGATACGACGGCAATCATATTTCCCCGGCAGGTCAGGTCAAAGGACAGGTCCGGATCTTTGGTGATTTCCCGGCACGGCTGAGCTACGCCCGGCGTGTAGAGCACACTCAAATCATCGGTAGTCTTTAAAACCGCCCGCGGGAAGGTTTCAAGAATGCCTTGCTTGCCTCGGCGGATATTCATGGCTTGTTCATCAAAATTCATAGCTAATAACTCCTCTACAATAGTTTATGCGTTAAAAATGGCTTGCGGTTCCGTAAATTCCAACATCCCGTCTTTGCCGCCTTCACGGCCGAGACCGCTGTCCTTAAAGCCGCCAAAAGGCGCCGTGACGTCGCGCGGGCTGCCGTTGACGTAGATGTTGCCCGACAGGATGCCTTCAGCAACCTTCGTGGCTTCTTCCTTATCAGGACCCCAGACGGCGCCGTTGAGGCCGTACTTGGTGTCGTTAGCGATGGCCAGTGCCTGGTCGACCCCTTCATAGGTGAGGACGCAGAGGACAGGCCCGAAGATTTCTTCTTGGGCAATGGTCATATCGTTGGTCACATCGGTGAAGACCGTCGGATTGATGAAGTACCCCTTTTCAGGCGGTTCCGGACGGCCGCCGGCGAGGACTGTAGCCCCTTCTTCGATGCCCCTTAGCAATGTAAGAATCGACGATATTCCACTGTTCTTTCGAAGCGACAGCGCCGACTTTCGTCGTTTCCAAAGGTCGGGTCGCCGACAGTGTATTCCGGCAGGACCTTGAGGATGATCTGTTCGATTTCGGCTTTGCTTCCTGGGAATGATCAATCGCGACAAGGCCGTGCAAGTCTGACCGCTGTTGAGCAGCAGCGAGTTGAAGCACATGCGGACCGCCTTTTCATAGTCGGCCCCGGGCAGGATGATGAACGGCGACTTGCCGCCCAATTCCATACTGATACGCTTCATGGTCGCCAAGGCACGCTGGGATACTTTGATGCCCGCTTTCGTCGAACCCGTAAAGGAAATCATAGAGATATTGGGATCGTCGCAGATGGCATTGCCGATTTCACCACTGCGGCCGGGGATGAAGTTGAAGACGCCCTTCGGGAATCCTGCCCGATCAAAGGCTTCGGCCAGATAATAAGCCGTTACCGGCGTCGACTGGCTGGGCTTCAAGACGACCGTCGCACCGACCAAAATAGCTGGAATGACTTTTTGGATGATCTGGCCCAAAGGATAGTTCCACGGCGTGATGCAGCCGATAACTCCTAAGGGACGGCGGTATACAACGGACTGGGGCAGTTTTTCGACTAAAGGCAGCTTCGGTGCCAAGTCGATATAAGACTGAGTCCGTACGAACTGGTAGCCGATGTGATTGGTCTTAACGAAGGAAACAGGGATCCCCAATTCGTTGACGACAGCATCGACCATCTGCGGTTCAAATTGAATGAGCTCTTTAAGCAATTTTCTCATAAAATCAATTCGTTCTTCCATCGGTCTTGCCGCCCAAGCAGGAAATGCTTTGGCTGCAGCTAAGGCGGCAGCGGCGACATCCTGTTCACCGGCAGCGGCAACGGTGGCGAAAGTTTCTTTCGTCGCCGGATTTTCAACGTCGATGTATTGGCCGGATAAGGGTGCTACCCATTGGCCGTCGATATACAATTTCTTTAAGTCCATGAAAAAACCTCCTTTGTGCTGATTTATGCTACCATTATAGATAGAAATTCTCCATTGTGCAACCAAAAAAGGCATTGTCCTCTGAAAAATTTGAGTACAATGCCTTTACCGTTATTTTGCCTCGGCTTCCAAGGCCTCTGTTTCCGATGTAAAGTGCCCCAAGAGCGAACCTCCGATAAGGCCGCCTACAAAGGGAATGATCCAGCCAAAACCGTAAGCCGACAGCGGCACAGCTGCCACGATGGCCTTAGAGAAGGCCAGGCCGCTCAGGCCCGGCAGGGATTCCAAGCAGGCAAAGAGAGTGACCAAGTAGACCGAACCCTTATACGCCCCATGATTGGGCAGGACGGGCCCGATGATGCCTAACACGAGCAGAGCCAGGCACGGCGGATAGGCGACGCCGAAGATCCAACCGATGTAGGTGACGATGCCGTCGACGCCGAGGAAGGCCGTCAGGGCCGACAGAAGCGAGCAGGCCACCGCCGCTTTTTTATAGCTGACGCGGCCGCCGGACGTCGTGCTGGTAAATTCAGCAACGGCAGCAATCTGGCCGATGGCCGTCGTAAGACAGGCCAGGACGACAGCCAGGCCCATGGGAATCATGACCCAGGTGCCGATGCGCTGGATGATGGCCACTAAGAGCTCAGCCCGGCCGATGGTCTGAGGATAGAACTGACTGACGCTGGCCCCCATGTAGAGCAGGCTGCCGTAGATAATGAGCAGCAGAACGAAGGATACGATACCGCAGTAGATGAGGACCTTATTGCGCTGGCCCACTGCCGTATAGCCCTTGCCGTGAATGGAGCTGATGAAGACGGCAGCCATGATAAAGCTGACCAAGACGTCGCCCGTATTGTAGCCGCCGAGGAAGGCATTGACGAAAGGATTGTCGACGGCCGGTTCCGCTGGAGTCCCCAAGGGAAAGAAAATCCCGACAATGGCAATGGCCACCAAGATGAAGGCCAAGGCCGGCGTTAAATATTTCCCCATGCGGTCCATGACGTTACGCGGATCGGCGACGAAGAAATAGCAGAGCAGAAAATAGACGACGACTAAGGGAATCATGGGCGCTGCCGGAAAATTGCCCTGAACGCCGAGCTGGATTGCCGTCGCAGCCGTCCGCGGGATGGATACGAAGGTACAGACCAGCATCAGCGCCGCCAAGAGGATGCGGTACGTATACTTGCCGACCTTATCCGTAATGGTGTGGACGTCACCGTTGAGGCCGATGACGATGAGTGTAAAAATCGGCAGGAAAATCCCCGACAAGGTCAAGCCAGCCAGGCCCGACAAGAAATCGCTGCCGCTGTTGAGTCCCAAGAGCGGCGGAAAAATAAGGTTACCGGCCCCAAAATACGTAGCAAAGAAGGCAAAGCCCAAGATGATGACGTCCCGTTTGCGAATCGTCTGTCTGCTGCAAGAATCATTCATAAAAGTCCCCCCAACCCCATCATAAAGAATAAGTGCATCATACAAAAAAAGAGGCGCTGCCCTCAAGCTGCGCCTCAATTCACATCATATCTTTCAGGAATAGCCTGTAGGAATTGGCACCTTACCGTCGGCAGGTTGCCGCAGCGTCATCGGGCCCATCCCTCAGCTGCTCTGGATATCACGGTATGAAATTTTTGTATGTATTGGTAGTATTTTATAAAACTTTTCGCTGTTTGTCAATAACTTTTTAACAAAATCACTGTTTCGACGACTTACTTTGACTTCCCGGACATAAATCAGAAAGGAAGCATTCGTCGCACAAGGGCTTTCGGGCCTTACAGACCCGACGGCCGTGCCAGATCAGCCAGTGATGCGCCCGACTCCACCATTCCTTGGGAATGGCCTTCTGCAGTCCCTTTTCCACTTCAAGGGGCGTCTTGCCCTTTGCCAGTTGGAGTCGATTGGAAACGCGGAAGACGTGGGTATCGACGGCGATGGCCGGAATGTCGAACAAGACACTGACCAGGACATTGGCCGTCTTGCGGCCGACGCCGGGCAGTTTCACCAGTTCTTCAAAGGTCTGCGGTACTTCGCCGCCATACTCATCACAGAGGATGGCACAGTTGGCCAGAATATTCTTGGCCTTGCTGTGATAGAGGCCGCAGGTCCGAATCTTTTCTTCGAGACCGTCAAGGCCTAAAGACAGCATCTTTTCCGCTGTATTATATTCCGGGAACAAGCCCGCCGTCACGATATTGACCCGTTCGTCCGTACACTGAGCCGACAAGATGACGGCAATCATCAGTTCAAAGGGCGAATTATAATGCAGAGCCGGCTTCATGATGCCGTACTGATCCTGGAAACGCTGGAGCATTTCGTCTTTTACTTTCTTGGTAATCGCCATATCACTTTACTTCCTCATCGGTATCGATGACATCATTGAGACTTCCCATTTCATAGCCGCCGAGATCGAGGGTTACGTAGGAAAATCCCGTATCCTTAATGGCCCGGACGATTTCTTCACGGTGAGCCAAGACCGACGGGATTTCGTCCAACCCGACTTCGATACGAGCCACGTCGCCGTGATAGCGGACGCGCAGCGACCCTTGAACGTAGGGAGCAACGGCCGCTTCGGCGGCGTCGATCTGAGCCAATAAATGAGGCGTCAGGCGAACCCCATAAGGAACGCGGCTGGCAAGGCAGGCTGCACTCTGCTTGTTCCAGGTCTGAAGGCCAAATTCCTTGGACAGGGCCCGGATATCGGCCTTATTCAACCCGGCTTCAATCATCGGGCTGCGGACGGCGTCGGACAACTCTTCCAGAGCCTTCATCCCCGGCCGGTAGTCGCCGAGATCGTCGACGTTGCCGCCGTCGATGACCCACTGATAGCCTTCAGCCTTGGCCAGATTGACCAGGGCCGTAAAGCGGATTTTCTTGCAGTAATAGCAGCGTTCCGGCGGATTGTCGACGAATTTTTGATCTTCAAACTCCGTCGAATTGACCAACCGGTGTTCCACGCCGATGAATTCCGCCATAGCCGTAGCGTCAGCGGCTTCGCTCCCCGGGAGGGTTGCCGATACGGCCGTGACGGCCAAAACCTTATTGCCTAAGGCTTGATGAGCGGCACAGGTCAAAAAGGTGCTGTCGACGCCGCCGGAAAAGCCGACGACGACGCTTCCCATGGAGCTTAATATAGCTTGCAGTTTTTCATATTTCTTGCGCGTATCTGTTGAAACCATAAGGATTCCCCCTTATACAATAGTGCAGAAAAGGCGCCTTCTCCCCTCTTCCCGCCAAGGCCCCAAAGAGCAGCTGCGGAAAAGAAAGCAGAAAGAGCCTCCCTGTTTGGCCATCGTCCCCTCGATGGCCGGCTTAGAAGAAATGAGCCGATTCTTCTTTCAACACGGCATCCCGCAGGGCCGACAGCTTGCTGCTGCGCTGGACCCACATTTCTTCCGGATTGACCAGCCGCAAGTATTCAGGCCACAGAGTCTGAATCTGTTCGTCGGCATAGGTCATGATATCCTTGAGATTCGGTTTTTTATATACCAATTTACCCTGTTTAAAAATAGGGATCAACATCTGCTGAACCCGGTAGGTACCGGCCGGAATCGTCCGGAAACGCCACGGAGCCTTGTCGCTCTTCAAGAGCAAATCCTTCGATTCATCGATGCTTTCCCCTTCGAGGATGATGATGTCGGCCTTCATCTTACCGGTCTTCTTGTCATAGACGCGAAGGACGTTCTTGAGGCCCGGATTAGAAATTTTTTCGGCATTGTCGCTCATCTTGATCTTGGGTACGAACTTGCCGTCGTCATACTGGCCGACGAGTTTGAAGACGCCGCCCAAAGACGGGCTGTCCTTAGCCGTAATGAGGTTGGTGCCGACACCCCAAGAATTGATGGCGCTGCCCTGACCTTTTAATTCAAAAATGAGGTTTTCATCAAGGTCATTCGAAGCTGCGATGACGGCGTCCGGGAACCCGGCAGCCGTAAACATCTTGTGGGCTTCCTTCGAGAGATAAGCCAAGTCGCCGCTGTCGAGGCGAATGCCGTAAACCTTAGGCAAAGTGCCGGCTTCCTTCATTTCCTTAAAGATCGTAATGGCATCGGGAACGCCCTGCTTCAACGTATTATACGTATCGGCCAACAAGATGAGGTTGTTGGGATACTGTTTGGCATATTGACGGAAGGCTTCCAGTTCCGACGAGAAGCTCATGACCCAGCTGTGCGCCATGGTCCCTAAGACCGGCATTCCGAATTTTGCCCCAGCCAGGACGTTACTAGTCCCATTGAAGCCGCCGATCATAGCCGAACGAGCGCCATAGATACCAGCCGATTTCCCCTGAGCGCGGCGCAGGCCAAATTCCATGAGATTGTCATTGCCGGCAACAGTCCGAACGCGGCGAGCTTTCGTGGCAATAAGGCTTTCATGGTTCATGATCATGGACATGCACGTTTCCAAGAGCAAGGCTTCGTCCTTCTTGGTCTGGACGCGCAGGAGGACTTCCTGCGGAAAGGCGACGGTGCCTTCGGGCATGGCATAAATATCGCCGGTAAAGCGCAACTCTTTCAAATAGTCCAGGAATTCCTGGCGGAAAAAGCCCGTACCCTTCAAGTACGCCAGGTCATCATCGCTGAAGTGGATGTTTTCTACATAGTCGATGAGATGTTCCAACCCGGCGACGACCGTATACCCTCCTTTAAAAGGATTACTTCGATAATAGCGGTCAAACACGCACTGCTGCTCGTGCTTGCCTTCAAAAAGTAATGACCTCGCATCATCGTCAACTGATACAGGTCTGTCAACAACGCTTTCGTGTACAAAATAACTCGCCTCCAAAAAGGATGTTATAACTATTATACAATACTCGCTTAAAATAGCCAATCAATTACCGATTTTGCATGCCTTTCAAAACACTATGCAAACTTGGCACGAGGTTCATTTATTTATGCCGGATATGAAACAAGCTGCTCTTCCCGTTCATAAAGGATGAGCAGCTTCATCATTATTTTCTTTTCATAACTTTATGGGCGGCAGCAATGACATCTTCTGCCGACAAATTATAGGCCTTCAATAAATCATCGGGCTTCCCCGATTCGCCGAAGCGGTCCTGAATGCCGACTAGTTCGACCGGAATCGGATGGTGCAGGGCCAAGGCTTCACAAATGGCGCCGCCGAGGCCGCCCATAATCTGATGTTCTTCACAGACGACGGCTGCCCCCGTTTCAGCAGCACAGGTGCAGATCGTATCGAGGTCGAGGGGCTTTACAATGCGGACATTTACAACGCGGGCCGAAATCCCTTCTTTTTCAAGAGCCTCGGCTGCCACCAGGGCTTCATGGACCATGAGGCCGTTGGCAAAGAGAGTCACATCGCGACCATCGCGGAAAATCGCCGCCTTATAGAGGTCAAAGGGAGTGTCTTCCGACGTAATGACCGGTGCCGGATTGCGGCCAAAGCGGACGTACGACGGCCCCTTGATATCATAGACGGCCAGGGTCGCCTTGTACGTTTCCCACCAGTCACAGGGCGTGATGACCGTCATGTTGGGGATGACCCGCATGAGGGCGATATCTTCCAAGGCCTGATGGGTCGCCCCGTCAGGGCCGACAGAAATACCGGCGTGAGCCCCGCCGAGCTTGACATTCAGTTTATTGTAGCAGACCGTATTGCGAATCTGTCCCCAGCCGCGGCCGGTCAAAAAGACACCGTACGTCGACACAAAGGGAACGAAGCCCGTCAAAGACAGGCCGGCTGCCGTGCCGACGAGATCCTGTTCCGAAATACCGACATTGATATATTTATCAGGAAATTCCTTGCGAATCCATTCGGTCCGCGTCGACTTGGCAACGTCGGCGTCAAGGACCATGACGTCGTCGTGAAGGCGGCATAACTCTAAGAGGGCCTTGCCATAGCCGTCACGCATAGGTACCCGGTTCATGACCGCACCTCCAATTCTTTCATGGCCTGAGCGTACTGGGCTTCATCGGGCGCAGCACCGTGCCATTCGGCCTGGTTTTCCATATAAGAAACGCCCTTGCCCTTGACGGTCTTGGCCAAGATGACCGTCGGTTTATCAGAACGGGCTTTCGCCGCCCCATAGGCATCATAGAGGGCATCCGTATCGTGACCGTCGACGCGGAGGACATGCCAGCCAAAGCTTTCCCACTTGGCATCCATGGGTTCCATGTCCTTAATATCAGCCATGGAATCGACGAGCTGTAATCCATTGCAGTCGACGATGAGACAGACGTTGTCCAGGTGGTGTTGGCCGGCAAAAGCTGCCGCTTCCCAGACCTGTCCTTCCTGCTGTTCCCCGTCACCGATGAGACAGAATACCTGCTGAGGCTTTCCTTTCAGCTTCAAGGCCAAAGCCATGCCGTTGGCAATGGACGGCCCCTGCCCTAAAGAACCGACGGCACAGTCCAGACAGGGCAGCTTCTGAAGATTGGGATGGCCCTGAAGAGGACTTCCGACCGTCCGCAGCGTATCGAGCCATTCCAAGGGGAAATAGCCCTTATGAGCCAAGGTGCTGTAAAAAGCCGGCGCCGCATGGCCCTTCGACAAGACAAAGCGATCCCGTTCCGGCGCATGAGGCCTGTCGGGGAAACACGTAAATATATCGGTAAAATAGAGGGTGGCCATAAGTTCGACAGCCGATAAGGAGCTGCCCGGGTGGCCCGACCCGGCACGGTAAATAGACCGCACGGTATCCCGCCGTATCTGCATACAGACGTCGCGTAGATCATGCCTCATTCAGCATAGCCTCCTAATAATATACAGGTCGATTAAGAAAAAAACGCCGCAGTACTCCCCTTTCATCGGGCAGGCGGTACGCGTGCGTTTGGACAAACGACCTCTGTAATTCGCTTCCTTTTCTTTCATTAATTGTACAATGATTACATACGCAAGTCAATCGCAATCGGCGGCACAAAGCCGCTTTATGCAAGTATCGCAAGGGCCTTCGAGCCACCCTGAAAATACGAAAAAAAGCCCTGTCCAAAAAGACAGGGCTCTACGGGCGATTCGAAAAATCAGCCTACTCTTTCATGGCCTTAACGACTTCCGGGTCGACATCGAAACTGTATTCCTCATTGGGGAAGCTCCGATCCTGGACGTCTTTGATATACTGACTTACAGCATCGACGATGGTCTGATGAAGGTTGGCATAGGTCTTGACGAATTTCGGACGGAAACCGCCGCTCATACCGAGGAGGTCCGTGCAGACCAGAACCTGACCGTCGCAGACATTACCGGCCCCGATGCCGATGGTAGCCGCCTGCTTCAAGGCTTTCGTGATTTCAGCGGCAATATCCGTCGGGACGCATTCCAAGACGATGGCAAAGGCACCGGCTTCTTCCAAAGCCAGGGCTTCCTGGATCAGGCGTTTGGCCGTTTCGGCATTTTTCCCCTGTACGCGGTAGCCGCCGAGCTGATGGACCGACTGCGGTGTCAGGCCAATATGGCCGACGACAGGAATCCCGGCCGTCGTCATGGCTTTAACGGCTTCACAGACACTGGCGCCACCTTCTAATTTTACGGCATCGCAGCCCGTTTCCTTCATCAAACGTCCGGCATTGTGAAGGGCCTGGCAGACACTTTCCTGATAGCTCATGAAGGGCATGTCGGCGACGACCAAGGCCCGTTTCGTCCCACGGACGACAGCTGCCGTATGGTGAACCATATCGTCCATGGTTACCGGAAGCGTCGACGTATGGCCCATGACGACGTTGCCCAGAGAATCGCCGACGAGGATCATGTCGATCCCGGCTTCGTCGACATTCTGCGCCATGACGTAGTCATAGGCCGTAATCATGGAAATGGGAGTCCCTTCCCCCTTCATTTTCTTGATGGTCAGATTCGTTACTTTCTTGTTCATTCGTGAACTCCTTCCGCCATCGCAAGGATTTGTTTCAGTACTTCATACTGGTTTTCCGTAATCGTTCCGTTTTCTAAAGAGAGTTCTCCGGCAGCCCGGCTAAAGGCACAGTAAGGCCCGACCAGCTCTTTCGGCATGGCGTCCAGGTGTTTGGCCACGGTCCCCGTATCGCCGCGCGACACAGGGCCGGTCAGGGCCTTTTGCCAGCGATCGGTACGTTCAAGGTTTCCCACCGTCCCTTTGAGGAGGGGCATCAAGGACTGTGCTGCCTCTCCGTCAGTCTCCGTCCAGCGCCGCATGAGTCGCTGCCCCAAGGCAACGGCCGTCACGACGTAATTGGAACAAAAACAGGCGGCTGCGTGATAGAGGACGCGTTCTTCCTGCGGCACAAAAAGAGGTTTACTGTCCAAGGCCTTGACGAGAAACAGAGCCGTTTCCTTGGCCCTATCATCGCCGTCGACAGCCATATAAATATGGCGCAGCAAATCTCCCGACGGCGCGGCAAAGCTCTGCAGCGGATGAAGGCTGCCCACAGAATACCCCAAAGCCGAGAGCGGCTCAAGAGAAGACAAGTCCATGGCACCGCTGCAGTGAAGAATGCAGGTCTCACGCCGATCAGCGCCAGTCAGCGAGTCCGCCAGCGATGCGGCCACACTCCCGATCACATCGTCCCGTACCGTCAGCAGCAGAACATCACAGTTCCGAAGAAGGGCTGCCCCGTCCGTATAGGCCTTGACCTTAAGGGACTGCGCCCGCTGCGTCGTATGTTCTTTTGTGGAACAAAGAATACCCTCAACAGCTGAAGGCATGGCTAAAACAAAAGAAGTGCCGACTCTGCCGGCACCAATAATCCCTAAACGCATGATGTACTCCCTCAAAAAAGCGCATTCCTCCCGGGAATGCGCACAAAAAGCCTACGTTTACAAAATTCGTCCCAGTCTTTCGATCCAAGCGACATGCTATGAAATTAATAAAATGCGCAACCGAGACAATATGCGGTACGGATCCCACGGATTCCGTCCAATCTCAGTTACATCTACAGAATACACTATTTGTGAAAATTTTACCAATATCATTTAGGAATAGACATTCATCTTCACCCCGCGCAATCGAGATACCCTTGTCAAGGCAAAAAAATAAACATATCCGAACTGGCATTTCTACCACATTCGGATATGTTTGCTTTGGTGGGCGGTAATGGATTCGAACCATCGACCCCCTCGATGTCAACGAGATACTCTAACCAACTGAGCTAACCGCCCTCAATATGAATTTGTCATGCGACTTTATTATTATAACGCATCTCCCCCATCTTGGCAAGTCCTTTTGATTATTTTTATTTTTCTCTTGACTTGGAGACGACTCCAATCGTTATAATGAACTACAAAGGAGGGACTACCTTGAAAATAAAAGATGTAAGTGAACAACTTCAAATCTCGCCGGACACGCTTCGTTACTACGAAAAGATTGGGCTCATCCGCAATGTGCCCCGCGATAAGAACGGCGTCCGCGATTATAGTGAAGAAAACTGCAAGAGCATCGCTTTTATCAAGTGCATGCGGGCAGCTAACGTTTCTATTTCCGGCCTGACGCGCTATATGGAGCTTTTCGAGCAAGGTGACGCCACTCGCAAGGAGCGGCGGGAAATTTTAATCCACGAACGCCAACAACTCCAAAGCAACTTACAGGATATCCAAGACGCCTTGGACCACTTGAACTGGAAAATTAAATTGTACGACGAAGGAAAATTCTAATTATAGACTGCCTTTTTTCCAAAAAAAGAAGAACAGGCGATTTTAAACATTTCACACCAAAAATCGACGCCGCCATGTCTTTTGCAAAATGTCTGCAAGAGTGCTGATTCCCATTGCAGCTTCAAGCTTTGACGCCGGTTACATCATTCACACAGGAGGTTACGTATTATGGAAAATATAACTCGGCGCGGCTTTTTAAAATTAGCCGGCAGTGCAGCTCTCGGCGTCGCTTTAGGAAAAGCCAATATCTTACCGGCCATGGCCCAGGCGCCGGTCGTAGGCAGTCAGGAAACGACGGCTCAATCCGGTCAGGCAGGCTCTTATGCCAAAGTCTATTACACCAAGCATATCGACGCCGAACACTTGATTAAATTGTACCAGAAGATCAATGAAGGCATTTACGGCAAGACGGCTATCAAGGTCCACACAGGTGAACAACACGGCCCTTATATCCTGCCTCGCGACATGGTCAAAGCCTTCCAGGCCCAGGTTCCTAACAGCAGCATCGTCGAAACGAATACGCTCTACCCGGGCGACCGCGATACGACAGAAAAACACCGCCGCACCTTAGAGGTCAATGGCTGGAATTTCTGCCCTGTCGACATCTTGGATGAAAAAGGCAACGTCATGATGCCCGTCCGCAACGGCCTGCACTTTTCGGAAGTATCCTTAGGCCGCAATATTACCGATTATGACTCCATGATCGTCCTGACCCACTTTAAAGGCCATGCCATGGGCGGCTACGGCGGTTCGCTGAAAAAACATCGCCATCGGCTGTGCCGACGGTCAGGTAGGCAAACGACAGGTCCACGCCTTCCATGAATCCCGCGTCCCCGTCGGTTCCGACTGGTCGGACAACATGGTCCTCGAAGAAGGCTTTATGGAAAACATGGCCGACTGCGGCAAAGCCATTTGTGACTACTTCGGAAAACACATCGTCTTCCTCAATGTCCTGCGCTCTATGTCTGTCGACTGCGACTGCGCCGGTACTTCGGCTGCAAAAACCGGTCATCCCCGATTTAGGCATGATGGCTTCGACGGATATCCTGGCCATCGATCAAGCCAGCGTCGATTGGGTCTATGACCAGCCGGAAAGAGATAAGCACGATTTGGTAGAACGAATCGAATCCCGCCACGGCCTGCACCAGTTGACGGCCATGCGGAAATTAAAGATGGGCAATGACAAGTATCAGTTGATCTCCATCGACTAAAACGGCAGCAAGCCTGACGCTTCACCCAGCAAGATCTGTCAATATGGAATAATGAAAGAGCCCTTATCCCTACCCCACACCGTCCGTCGGTATGGGAGAGGAATACAGGGCTCTTTTTGGCATGCTGCCGTCTATTCTATATGTCTTTGAAGAGGAACATTCTCCCTTGGTACAAAAAAATTGCGGCTGCCAAAAGACAGCCGCAACTTTATATGAGAATCAGAAGATCCTCCAGAGGAACCCTTAGAAACAGGATTAGTTTTGCTTGTTTTCCGGAACGATGCGGACACGCTGGATGGTCGGTTTCCCGTCTTTATCCTTAGCGATCGTATCGATGCGGATGTACTTGAGTTCTGCAGAGAATTCGTTGGCCAAGCGATCCAACGTATCGTCGCCCTGGAGGGCTGCATTCGATGCAGCGCCTGCCATGATGGCACGATAAACAACTGCTGCAAATTCATAGCGGGTCATCATGCGGTTACCATCGAAGTTTCCATCAGGATATCCTTCAATGATGCCGAGATTATGAAGCTTGGTAACGTATTCGTAAGCCCAGTGGTTAGCCGGAACATCCGGGAAGAGTTCGTTGCCCTTAGACTCAATCGTGCCAGGATTCTGACCGGTCAACTGATTAATCATTTGACTCTGACGATTGACGATGTCTTCGAGTTTCGCTACGTCATCACGGAGGTGTTTGATTTCCTTAGCCATGCCAACACGAGAATTAGATACGTTGTTGCCTTGACCTACCTTGAAGGAAATACCGGCATTGACCATGTTTTCACCGCCGCCGATAGTGCCGCCGACCGAGAAGGTTGTATCTTCGTTCGGTTTGTAGAAGGCACCGAAAGCACCGGCGTTAGCGCCGCGATAGTGACCATAGCCGAAGGCGAAATCCCACTTATCATCAGGATCGAAGTCCTGCGGATGGAGGGCTGCCAAAGCAGCTGCACCGGCACCGACGCGGTTGATACGGTTATCGAGCTTATTGACCGTACCGCCCAAGCTGTTGATAGCCTGGTCGCGGAGAGCCAACTGGCTGCCATTGATAGCTTCGGTCGAACCGGCGGCTACCGTACCGTCAGCCACGCCGCTTACGACGTTGTTGCCCATGTTGATATTGCTGTCTTCGATAGTGATGTTACGATCGCTGTCAACGGTCTTAATGGTAAGACCATTATTATTTATTGTCGTATTGCCGGTCGTTACACTATCAAGATTCGTTAAGTTCTTGGCAAGTTTGATGTCGAGTCCATCGTTAGAGCTATTTCTTACGACACCGATGTTACCATCAGACAAGCGATTCGAATCAGCACCGCCGGTAAGTTTCAAGGTATCGCCCAGGCCTACGGTGACGCTATTATCGGCACCATCATCGCCCTGGAATACACGACCCTTATTGACTTTATCGCTAACGGTCTTCAGCTGATCTTCCGTAGCAGCACGGCCGGACTGAATATTATTGCCATCCCAGGTGGTATTATCCAAACCTGTGAGGTAATTACCCGTTGCCGGATTTTTGTCGCCAGCCGTGTTTTCCTGGTTGCCCAGAACGGCACCGCCTGCGGAGATTTGGCCTTTAGAACCATCCAGTTTCACCTGGTTGTCGCCGCTGCCGGCCGTAACGGTTGCACCGTTGCCATCGATGTTGACCTGCTTGGAGGCATCGGTATCACTGCCAAGGGTGATGTTGTCATTCAGGTTAACTTTGTTATCATCACCTACAGTAATGTTCTTACCGGATTGAGCTTTCTCTGCATCGGCCTGACTCTTAGCAATGGCGTAAACGTCACCGATATTAGCACCGTTGTTGTAGTTTTTCCTGACCTGGCTGAGTCGTGTCATAGGTATTCCCCAAAGACCACTGCCTACGTTTTTGATTTGCTTATCACCGGCATTGATGCCATCTTTTATCGAATGGAGATACCGGTAATTCGTTAATCGCAATCTTATCCGCAACCACGCCA
>ENA-OPYT01000238-OPYT01000238.1-human-gut-metagenome-genome-assembly--contig:-NODE-238-length-17636-cov-2.213376_pt1 | contig 17636 bp, 18 predicted proteins | sample MGYA00242636_ERZ504480 | MGnify/ENA primary metagenome ERZ504480 (study PRJEB26092, sample SAMD00036228) | human gut metagenome | host: Homo sapiens | study: EMG produced TPA metagenomics assembly of...
CTGTCTTTCGCGGCGGCCATGGCGATGATTCTCGGCGGCGGTATGCAATTGTATGCTGCGGACAAAATTGCCGATACCGTATACCGCAATGGTAAAATCTACACGATTACGGAAACGGTGCAAGAAGCTAAAGACGTTAAGAATGCAAAAAAGGTTGATGTTGTCGCTACGCTGAACGGCAAGATCATTTTGTGGGTTCGGAAGCCGATGCCAAGGCTCAGGGATACCTTGATGAGAACAAGGTCAGCAAAATTGTCGACCTGCGCGGCAAAACCATGCTGCCCGGCTTCGTCGACGGGCACGGACACTTCCCCAGCCAAGGCGACAACGACCTGTTCAAGGTTAACCTGAACAGTCCTTTGCTCGGCGGTACTGTCGACACTATGGATAAGCTCGTTGCCGAACTGCACGCAAAGGCCGAAACCCTTCCCGCAGGCAGCCCCATCATCGGTTGGAACTATGACGATACGCAGCTTGCGGAACAGGTTCATCCCACACGGGCTGATCTGGACAAAGCCAGCACCACCCATCCCATTTTGGTTGTACATATTTCCGGTCATATGGCCGTGGCCAACTCCGCAGCCCTCGATAAGTATGGCGTAAACAAAAGCACCAACGTGGAAGGCGTGGTGAAAGATGCGAACGGAGAGCCCACCGGCCTGTTACTGGAAATGAAGGCCCAAGGCTTGGTGCCTCTTGCCAGTGAACTCAAGACCAACAGTGCGTTCGGTGTCGCTCGTGCGACGCAAGTATACGCCGCAGCCGGCGTCAGCACCGCGGACAGCGGCGGCACCACCGTTTCTTCGCAAGTTCCTTTGTTCCAGAAAACTCTGGCCGCCGATCAGCTCGGTGTACGTGTGCTCGTTCACCCGCTTGCCTACTATTATGCCCCCGGCCTTGGTCTTATCGGGGATGACGCCATGGGGATCAGCAACCGTAAGGCTGTAGGCTGGAAGGACACGGGAGACGGCAAATACACGGACGCCTCCGATGCACTGAAGATAGGCTACGACATGACCACACTGAAGGCATCCAAGGCCGATGTACCTTCCGGTCTGCCTGCCAACGCCTTGATGCTCGGTGCCTACAAGTTTATCTTCGACGGCTCCCCACAGGGTTATACCGCATGGATGAAGAATCCCGGCTATTATGACTGGGGCAAGTACACGGCTGAAAACAGCTTCAACAAGGCCGGCTATTTCAACGGGCTTGAAGGCACGCTGAATATGCCCGTGCCTAATCTCAAGGAAAACATCAAAATCTACCACGCAGCCGGTCAGAGCGTGGAAGTGCACACCAACGGTTCCGCCGCCGCTGAAGCCTACGTGGCGGCTCTCGAAGAGGCTGTGGCGGCCTCCCCCAACGTAACGGATACTCGTCATACCTCCATTCATGGCCAGACCATGGAACGCCAGCATGTCGAACGCCTCTCTGGTCACTATGAAAACCTTGAAGCGACCGCTGATATGTATGCTGATGCTGAGTTTGACGGCGCGTTCAAGGACGGAAAGGTTGACCTGAGCATGGGCGGCAAGCTGCCTGGCAACAACCTTGACAAGCTCATGAGGGCCCAGAACACCGTCAACTCCTACTTCAACAACCACACGTACTTCTACGGCTACCGCCATACAAACCAGTTTTTCGGTCCTGGCCGCGCCTACAACATGAGCCCGGCGGGTTGGAGCGAAGCCTATGGTCAGCGGTACACCTTCCACAACGACACCTTCGTAACGCCCATCTCTCCTCTGCGCAGCATCCAATCCGGCGTGACTCGCTTCTCAGGCGACGCCAGAGCCGCTGCTGGGCAGGAGAATATCACCGTCAACGGAACCGGCCATGACCTCAACGCAACCGTGAACTACGAAGCCAGAAAGGGCGATCCGACCACGACTCGTAAGTTCTGGACCTATGATCACCGCGTCAACCCGTTGCAGGCCATCCATGCCGTGACCATCGGCCCCGCTTATCAGAACAAGGTGGAAGATCGCATCGGCTCCATCGCCGAAGGTAAGCTGGCCGACTTTGTGATCCTTGATGAAGACATCATGGATGTGGCGGCTAAGGAACCTTTGCGCATCGCCGATATGCGCGTGGCCTCCACCATCGTGGCGGACAAGGTCGTTCACGGCGTTCTCCCCGACTCCAAGACGTTCATCAGCCAGTTCTGTGCGGCGTATGAACAGCCCACTCTGGACACCGTCGTTACCGTCCAGAGCAGCCAGATGATCGACAACGCCACGGCGGACAAGGAATATGCGGCTCTCGAACGTGGTGAAAAGCGTTTCGGCACGCTCCAGTTCACCGCTGAAGTCGCCGCCGATTCGAGTGCCATATTCCAGATGAACATGCTGGGCAACGGCGAAAAGATTAGCGCTCTCAAGCTGTACAAGCTGACTGCCAACAAGAAAAGTGAGTACACCTACGGTAGGCCTGCTCCGGACGCTTTGGGTTCCGCTTCCGGCCAGTGGTGGATCGCTTCGTTTGACAACCCCACAGTCCAGCTTCATCAGGATACCGTGCTGGAAATGGATAAGCAGTACGTGGCGTTCTTTATCATCCACGACAACGATTCCGTCTTTGACGCCGATAAGACCGATGGTGTGATCGTTGACCCTGTAACGATGGTCAGTACCTCAGGCACGCTTCCCACCAATGGCGGGACGGCTGATCCTACGTCTAATGACGATGACGGCGGAAGCAGCAGCGGCTGTACCGTCGGCTCCACGCCTTCGTATGATCTTCTGGTCCTGTTCCTCGGCATGTCGGCCGTAGCCGCTATCCGCGTGCTGCGCCGTCGAAACGAACAATAACATCTGCTGAAAAGGAGCCTCCACTCCGTGTGGGGGCTCCTCTCTCCAGTATACCCAGCAATGATTTGTTACAAGAGGAGCGACTATGAAAAACCGAACCTCGAAATATGCTTTCTGTTTTGCAGCAGCTATAGCATTGGTTCTTGGCGGAGGTATGCAGTTGCGCGCGGCTGATAAAAAGGCCGATACCGTTTACCATAACGGTACTATTTACACTGTAACGGAAGATTTCCGCAAACCGTCGCAGCTGAACACCCCCAACACGGTTGAAGTTGTCGCTACGTTGAATGGAAAGATTGTTTTCGTAGGCAGTGAGTCGGAAGCCAAAGCCCAAGGTTTCCTCAACGCCAGCAACGTGAACAAGATTGTGGATCTCAAGGGTAAAACGATGTTGCCCGGCTTTGTCGACGGTCATGGACACTTTCCCGGACAAGGTGAACTCGACCTGTTCCAAGCGAATTTGAACAGTCCGCCCATCGGCACCATGACAAGCATTAAGGATTATATCCCCGTCCTCGCCGCACTGGCCGCCCAAACGGAAGAAGGCAAAGCGGTTACGGGTAAGGGGTTCGACGATACGTTGGTGGCGGAAAAGAGTTACCCCACCAAGGAAGATCTTGACGAAGCCAGCACAAAACATCCGATTGTCATCGTTCACACATCGGACCATATCAATGCGGGGAACTCGTTGGCCTTCAAGCTGGCCGGTTTCAAACGCAGCGATATCGGTGAAGACGGCGTTTACGTGCGTGACGGCAAGCCCTACATCGGCGTCCGTACGGTGAAAAAAGCTGACGGATGGGATTTTACCGGTGTCTGCGCCGAAACCGAAGCGATGGGCCTTCTGAATGCGGCAACACAGAATAACAGCCCGGACATCACCGACAAATCCGTCCGCAGCGTTGCCCGCGCTTCACAGGTATATACCGCCGCGGGTGTGACTACCGCCGATCTGGGCGGGGCCGTGCTCGCTATGCCTACCGAATACGGTACCGTCGGCTTCGCCTTGAATCAAATCCAAGTGGCCCTCCAGCGTGGCGTGCTTGAACCCCGTGTCGTCGTCCACCCCTTCGCGTATATGGCCTATGGCCCAGCCGAAATCGGCAAAATCAACCGAATGGTTCTCGGCTGGAAGGGTGACGAGTATTCTGATCCCGGCGACTCACCCGAGAAAGGTTCCGACATAACGAGCCTCAGCCTCAAAGGCGTTTCTGCCCAGATGGGCGGCAAAGCGCCTGAAGGACTGCCTGCCAACCGTTTTTTCATGGGTGCGTGGAAGATCATCTACGACGGTTCCAACCAGGGGTATACGGGGTACTTCAAAACCCCCGGGTATTATGACCCCGAATATGGCGGGTATGAAAAGGGTTACAACGGTATGCCCAACGCCACGACTTTCTCCAAGGAAGTCCTTGAAAAGACCATCGACATCTACCATGCCGCCAACCAGTCCGTCGAAGTGCACACCAACGGAAGCTGGGCCGCCGAAGATTACGTGACCGCTCTCGAAAAGGCCGTTGCGGCTCATCCCGGAATCACGGATACCCGGGATTGCGCCATTCACGGACAGATGATGGAACGTCAGCACATCGAACGTCTTGTCGGCGACTACTCAAAGCTTGATGCTACGAAAGATATGTATACGGAGCTGAGTGGCACCGCCGTGGATCCGGCTCTCCGCGCCGCCCTTCAGGACGGGGAACTGATGAGGCAAACAGAATCTGCGTCAACTCCTACTTGTCAACCACGCATTCTACTGGGGCGACCCGCCACATGGAAATATTCATGGGTCCCGGCCGCGCCAAGAATATGAATCCTTGCGGCTGGAGTGCTGCCTACGATCTGCCGTTCTCCGTACACAACGACACGACGGTCACCCCTATCTCTCCGCTCCGCAGTATGCAGGATGCGATCACCCGCATTTCTTCCCCCACGCCTCTGGGCAAGGGCGGTACGCTGATCAGTGGCGAAGGCAAGGATCTCGACGCCGTTGCCATGTATCCCGAAACCAAGGACGGCACCCAGAAGGCTTTCTGGAATTATGACCAGCGGGTCAATGTGTTGCAGGCCCTCCACGCGATCACCATCGTCCCCGCATATCAGAACCACATGGAAGATAAAATCGGCTCCATCGCTCCCGAGAAGTTCGCCGACTTTACCATCCTGGATCAGGATCCTTTCAAAATCGATCCGGCCACCATCGCTTCCATGCGCGTGACGACCACCATCGTAGGCGACAAGCCGGTATACGGTGTTCTGCCCGACTCCGAAACCTTCGCCATGCAGATTGCGCCGAGCTATGACCAACCCAACGGAACAAGCGTACTCTCCTTCAACGGTACGAGCATCGACAATGCCACGGCCGATAAGGATTACGCTCCGTTGCCGAAGGGGAGCAAGCGCCTTGGTACGTTTGCGTTCACGGCTGAAACGACCGCCGGCAAGAGCGCCGTTTTCCAAATGAACTTCCTCGGCAACGGGGCCACGGTGGGTGAGCTGAGCCTGCACAAGTTGTACGCCAATAAGACCGCCCCGTATGCCTACGGTAAGCCGTCCGCCGATGAGCTGCCTACCGCTTCCGGCATGTGGTGGGTCGCCGACATCAAGGCACCGACGAAGGCTCTCGCCCCGGCAGACGTTCTGGAAATGGATCATACCTACATGGCTTTCTTTATCATCGCTGATAACGATGCCACGTTTGACATCGAGCCCGCTGACGGCGTGATCAAGGATCCGGTTTCTCTCGCCACGACGGGCCCCCTGCCCAATAACGGTAATTCCGGTTCTTCAAACGACGATGGCGGAAGCAGCAGCGGCTGTACCGTCGGCTCCACGCCTTCGTATGATCTTCTGGTCCTGTTCCTCGGCATGTCGGCCGTAGCCGCTATCCGCGTGCTGCGCCGTCGAAACGAACAATAACATCTGCTGAAAAGGGGCCTCCACTCCCGCGTGGGGGCTCCTTTCCCACTCAAGGTTTCATGGCGAATTTTTGCTACAAGGCCATTTCCGCAAAGGGTAAAACCGTGCGCGGCGTGGTGGAGGCTGACACCGAACGGCAGGCCATCGCGTCCGTACGCGAAAAGGGGCTTGTGCCGCTCTCCGTCGAATCCGCGTCTGCATCCGTTGCCAATCCGGGAATGCCTTCTTCCAAGAGCTCCTTCAAAAAAATTCCTTGAATCGCTCCACCCCGTCCCCAAGACGGCCGTCGCCGCCATGGCCCGCCAGCTTGCCACTTTGCTGCACGCGGGCCTTCCGCTCGACGAGGCCCTTGCGAGCATCTGCGCACACGACGACGTCTCCCGGATGCAGGGCATCGTTTCCCGTCTGCGCGACCGGATCATGGCGGGAGGGGATCTCGCCGACGGGCTGGCGGAATTCCCCAATGTTTTCTCGTCGACATTCCGTAACCATGGTGCGGGCGGGCGAGGCCTCCGGCACGCTGGAACTCGTGATTGAACGCTTCGCCGAGCACATCGAACAGCAGGTCGCTCTGGTGCGCAAGTACAGGCTACGCTGGCCTACCCCATCCTTATGCTGTTTCGTGGGCATGCGGCGTCGTCATCTTCCTGCTGACGTTCGTGATCCCCAAGGTCACGCAGATTTTCTCGGACATGGGCCGCGCGCTTCCCGTGCCCACGCAAATCCTGTTGGCCGTCAGCGACGGCATCCGATCCGGCTGGTGGATCATCCTGCTCCTCGTCCTCTGCATCATGATCGGCGTTTGGCGGATGCGCAGGACCGAAGGAGGCAAGCGGTATGCCCACCGCCTGCTGCTGCGTCTGCCCGGCATTGCGGGCATCTACCGCCCGCTGATCGTCGGGCATATGACCCGCACCCTCGGTATGCTCCTTAAAAACGGCGTCACCCTGCTCAAGGCCCTGCATATCGTCAAATCCGTAGCGGACAACAAACTCATGGCCCAGGCCATCCAGAACATGATCGACGGCGTACAGGCGGGCCCGGGATCTTTCTGAATTCATGAACGATCCGCTTGTTTTTCCGCCGTTGTCCCGCCAGATGGTCGCCGCCGGAGAACGGAGCGGACAGCTCGGCGAAATGCTGCTCTGGGTCGCCAACGACAGCGAAAACCGGGTCGCCTCGCGTCTTCAGGTCGTCACGTCCCTCATGGAACCGGTTATGATCCTCCTGCTGGGCGGCATCGTCGGCTTCGTGGTCATCGCCATCATCCTGCCCATCTTTGAGATGAGCACCCTCGCAGGCTGACCATGTCCAGACGCTTAACCACACTCTTCTCCCTCTTCTGCATCGCGCTGATCGCGTGGTTCCTTGCCCGGGCGACCTTCGCCCTGCGCGAGACAGCACTCGAAACATCCGGCTCCGCCTCCCGGCTTGCGGAAAACGCCGCTGCCGCGCCCGAGCCGCTCGCCGCCTTCGACGGCATCACCACACGCAACCTCCTCGGGGTCTCCGTCTTCCCACCCGAGGCCCGCCGTTCCCTAAAAAGCGGTACGGATGCGGATTCCGGCGAAGAAAACGAACGCCTTTCCGCCGACGGCATCGACGCGCTGCCCGTCAGCAAGCAGGGCTGGAAACTGCTCGGGACCATCGTGAACACGGGGCCGGGCAAGGCCAGCCGCGCCGTCATTCAGGTGAACGGAGCGGAACAGCCCTACAGGGAAGGAGACACGATACAAGGGTGGAAAATCGCCCTCGTGCAGCGCCGCACCGTGGTCGTCGCCAAAGGCGGATCAAAAGAGTGGCTGCTCATGAGCGAGGACCCTATCCTTCAAAAGGAAGATACCAAACCCGACGAACAAAAGACCGTGAGCCGCGCCCGGCTGCGGGAGGAGCTCGGCGATGTCGGGTCCCTGATGCGCGCCGTCTCCGTCTCTCCGCAGACCGTGGGCGGCTATCAGGGGTTACGCATCCTCGACATGCAGTCGGGAAGCTACATAGAGGAGCTCGGACTCAGGAAAGACGACCTTCTGCTGGGGGCCAACGGCAAGCCCCTGAGGGGATTCGGCGATCTGGGCGGGCTCGGAGATTTGGCCGACAAGAGCGGCCATCACGCTCGAAGTCTTGCGCAACGGGAAAAAAACCATCATCCGGTATGATGTACAAAGTTGATGCCATGTTCGATTCGTTCTGCAAAGCGGCAACGCCCTTCGTGTATCCGTCCTGTTCCTCGCCCTGCTCTGCGCGCAGGTTTTCCCGTCCGCCGCTCCGGCATGGGCTGAGCCAGAAAAGCGGCCTGACGCTGGATTTCAAGGATGCGGACATTCATGCCCTCATCAAGTACATCAGCGAGGCCACAGGCCGGAACTTCATCACCGATCCCACGGTCAAGGGGAAGGTGACCGTCTATTCCCCGGTCAAGATTTCCCCGGATGAAGCCTTCGAAACCTTCGTTTCCATCCTGCGCGTGCAGGGGTACGCGGTGCAGAAGAGCGGCTCGGCCTACAAGATCGTCCCGCTGAAAGAAGGCCTCGGGCAGGGCGAAGACGCCGCCGTTGGCCGCAAGATGGGTTCCGAGCTGGAAACCGTGGTCACGCAGATCGTGCCCCTGAAAGTCGGCGTGGCGGCCGAGCTCGCCAAGATCCTTCCCTCCCTGCTCGGGAAGGATTACGCCATTTCCGCCTATACCCCCTCGAACACCCTCGCGCTGACGGCCCCGGCCCCCAACGTCGCCAAGGCCATGGCCTTCCTCGAACAGGTGGAAGCCAGCGACACGGCGGGCACCTCCGCCACGCTGGGCCTGCAATACGGGGATTCCAAGACGCTGGCCGCCACGCTCGCCAAAATCCTCAAAAGCCGGGATGAGGAGTACGCCAAAAAGGGCCGCCCCACCGTCAGCCTCGTGCTGGCCGACGAACGCACCAACAGCCTGCTCATCTACGGCGATCCCGAAGCCATCGGCATGGCGCGTGACGCGGTCGGCTCTCTGGATATCCCCACCCCCCAAAGGGCAAGGGGCGACGTACACCTCATTTCGCTGTCCAACGCCAAGGCCGAGGATCTGGCGCAGGTCATCAACACGCTCGTGGAGCGCCAGCGCGCCGCCGGAACGGAAGATCAGAAGCCGGATACCGTGCTCTCCAAGGACATCAAGGTGGTGGCCGACAAGTCCACCAACAGCCTCGTGGTCACCGCCCGCCCGGACGAATTCGAAGCCCTCAGCAACATCGTCGCCAAGCTCGACGTGGTGCGCAAGCAGGTGTTCATCGAAGCCCTGATCATGGAAGTGAGCAGCGAGGCGTCCTTCTCCTTCGGCATCAACTGGGCCATCGGAGCAACACCGGGGACGCCGCCATCGTCGGCGGGGTCAGCCTGAACGGGGGAGCCGTTTCCCTGAGCTCCAGCGGAGCCAACAAGACGGTATCCCTGCCCGCCGGCGTGAGCATCGGGGCCATCCTGAAAGACGCCATCACCGTGGGCAACACGAGCTACAACATCCAGTCCATCCTCAACGCGGTCAGGGGCAACAGCGACGTCGACGTGCTCGCCACCCCGCAGCTCCTCACGCTCGACAATGAGGAGGCCAGCGTGGAGGTCGTGGACAACATCCCCTTCACCAAGGAGAGCACTACCCGCAACGACAACGACTTCACCACCCAGTCCATGGACTACAAGGACGTGGGCGTGAAGCTCAAAATCACCCCGCGCATCAGCGACGACGGCTCGCTCCGCCTTGAGGTGGAGCAAGAAGTCAGCCGGGTCACGCAGGGCCTCATCACCCTCACCAACGGCGACCAGCTCGTCGCCCCGACCACCCGCAAGCGCCTGGTCAAGACCACCATCCTGCTGCAGGACAGCCAGACGGCGGTCATCGGCGGCCTGCTCGACGATCAGAAGACCTACAACCAGAGCGAAGTCCCCGGGCTCGGCAGCATCCCCGGGCTCGGCTGGCTGTTCAAATCCCGCAACAAGAAGTCGACCCAGACCAACCTGTTCATCTTCATCACGCCCAAGGTCATCAGAAACGCGGCCGACTCCGCCGACCTTACCCGCGAAAAACAGCTCGTACTGCATGAAACGAGTGTGGGCCATGACGGCCTCGGCCTGCCGATCATGAGCAAGCCCAAGCTGTTGAAACCTGTTTTCGTGAACTGACGCCATGAAGACGCTCACATCATTGCTGGAACGCCTTAACCTCGATCCCGAGGTACTGGAGGCCTGCGCACGAAACGCGGAGGCTTTGGGCCTCCCGCTCGAAAGGGCGCTGTACGAGGCGGAGCGCATCAACGAAAACCAGTATCTGGAAACCGCGGCGGCGCGCCATGCCATGCCCTGTGAACTGCGGCTCGCAGCCCTCATGGACAAGGAAGGTTCCGGTTGGGCCACGGACGCCGAACGCGTCTGCAAGGTTCCTCTGCCTTGGCTCAGAAAACAGAAGGTGGTGCCCGTCCGCGACAAGGACGGCAAACTTGCGCTGGCGATCTGCCACCCGTCCGGCTGGCTTCTCGCACAAGAGCTGGGGATGCTGCTCGGCGAACGGCTTGAATACCCCGTGCTTGCCCGCGAAGACGACATCACGGACATCATCAACCGGATTTTCGGAGAGTCCACCCGCTCGGAAGGGAGCGTTTCGGACGTGCTCGGCGATTCGGTCAATGCGATCGACGAATTCAACGAAGACGCGGTGGAGGACTTGCTGGAGGACAGCAGCGAAGCCCCGTTCATCCGGCTGGTCAACATGATCCTCGCGCAGGCCGTGCGCGCCGGGGCCAGCGACATCCACATCGAACCCTACCGCGACGTTTCCCGCGTACGCTTCCGGCTGGACGGCGTGCTCTATGAACGCCATACCCTGAACAAGGCCCATCACGCCGCCGTGGTGTCGCGCATCAAGGTCATGGCGAAACTCAACATCGCGGAAAAGCGTCTGCCGCAGGACGGGCGCATCGCCATTTCCCTCGGCGGGCGTCAGGCGGGGCTGCGCGTGTCCACCCTGCCCACGTCCTTCGGCGAACGCGTGGTGCTCCGTTTGCTCGAAAAAAGCGAGCGCGTGCTTTCCCTCACCGAACTCGGGCTCAGCCGGGAAGACCTGCAGCTCATGCATTCCCTTGTGGGGATCACGCACGGCATCGTGCTGGTCACCGGCCCCACCGGCAGCGGCAAGACCACCACGCTCTATGCCGTGCTTCAGGAACTGACCGCGCCGGACAAGAACATCCTGACCATCGAAGATCCTGTTGAATACGAACTGGAAGGTGTGGGTCAGATACAGGTCAATCCCAAAATCGGGCTGACCTTCGCCGACGGGCTGCGCTCCATCGTGCGCCAGGACCCGGACGTCATCCTGATCGGCGAAATCCGCGACGCCGAAACCGCCGCCATCGCCGTGCAATCCGCACTGACCGGGCACCTCGTCTTTTCCACCCTGCACACCAACGATGCGCCCGGCGCAGTCACCCGCCTCTTCGACATGGGCGTGGAACCGTTCCTGCTCTCCTCGGTCCTGCGCGGCGTGGTGGCGCAGCGCCTCGTGCGTATGCTCTGCCCGCACTGCCGGGAGCCCTATCTCCCGGACAGGCAGGAGCTGGGAAAAAACTCGGGGGCGCCCGCTCCGCCTACCGGTCCGGCCAGCCGCTTTACCGGGCCAAAGGTTGCCCGGACTGTCTGGACACGGGATACCGGGGCCGTATGGCGATTTATGAAATCATGCCGGTGAGCGACGCTTTGAAACGGCTCATCGTGGATCAAGGCCGACGCCAACGTGCTCGGGGCGTGCGCGCTGTCCGAAGCCATGCGCAACCTGCGGCACGACGGCATGTTGAAAGTGATCGCGGGGCTGACCTCGCTTACCGAAGTAGCGAGAGTTACCAATGAGTAGCAAAACGAACGATACGTCCCACCGCCGCGACGCGACGCCTCCGCATGAAGCCCGCAGCGAAACATATTTGCCATACGGGGCAGTCATATGATGCGGACGTTGCTGGACAGGCTGCTTTTCGCGCTTCCTTCTCCGCCTTCCCGAGCCTCGCTGGTACGGGGGGGGCTCTATCTTCTGTTCGGCCTGCTGTTGTACGGCCTGTTCCTCGGCACGCTGTACATGCGCGAGCTCAGCGTGGTCGGCCTGCGCCAATGGTGCGGGCGTCTGCCCGGCGTACAAGTGAACATGAGCCGCCCGGAGATGTCTTTCTTTCCGCCCGCGCTGGAAATCGCCGATCTGACGGTGCAGCCGCCGAACGCCTCGGAGCCGTTGGCCTTCCGCAATGTCCGGGCAGGGCTGACCGTCTTCCCGCTTGGCATAGCTCTCGACGCCGACATCGCCGGGGGCGGACTGGCTGCGACCGTAATCCCGTCCTCGCTCTGGAACCCCGAACGGCTCGCCATGCGGTCATCCCTCTCCGAGGTCGGCATCGAGCCCTTGCTCAGGCCATTCATGGGCAAAACGTCTCTCGTGCAGATACGGAGCGGCAAGCTGGATGGTTCCGCAACCCTCGACCTGCCCCTTCTGAACGGGCGGCCCGAGCTGCTTGCAGGCGAAGGCTCATTGAACCTCTCCCTGCGCGGGGGCGTGGCGGATCTCAGCCTGCCCATGCTCAAGAGTTCCCGCTTGGACAAACTGGAAGGCACAGTGGAAACCGTCTGGGAAAAAAGATCGGCTGACCTTGCATCAACTCGCCGTGCGGAGCCCCATGCTCGCGTGCACCGTCCAAGGGCAGATCACCCTCGTTCCACGCGATCTCCCCGCCAGCCGCATGGACGTGCAGTCCGCCCTGCGCATCCCGCTTGAACAGGTACGGGAGGAACTCATGCCGGAACGGACGCTCCAATCCCTCAAAGACAAAGGCGAAGTCCGGGTACGCATCCGGGATACCTTCCGACGTCCCTCCTTTGACGTGCAGCCCTGACCGGAGGCATTATGATCGCCAAGGACAGCTTCATCATCCTCCAGTCCGGGACTGAGCTCACGGGCGCGTTGTGCCGCATCGGGCTGAAAAGCCGTGAAGTTTCGTATCTGCACCATGTCACCTGTGCCGATCTGACGCCGCAGGCCGTGGCCTCCGGCCTCCGCTCCCTGCTCGACGGTTTGGCCGCAGCGGGCCTGAAGCGGCCGGACGACGTGCGCGTGTGCCTGTCCGTCGGGGCCACGCTGTTTAGGGACTGGGCCTTCCCCTTCCGCTCGCGGGCCAAGGTGGAGCAGGCGCTTTCCCTACTGCTCGAAACCGAATTTCCCTTTGACGCCGATACCCTTTCGCACCGTGTCTGCCTGACCGGGAACGCCGCCGCGTCCGCCGGGTACAAAAGCGGCGCACAGGCAATCAGCGTATCCCTCCGAAAAGACGAGCTGGGCTCATGGCTGGACGCCTTCGAAGCGGAGGGCCTCTTCCCCCCGCCTCGTTACCGTTGATCCGTTCCCGTTACTCGTGAATCTGCCGTCCAGACAACATGGAATAGCCCTGTTCCTGTACGTCCAGCGCGAATGCTCCGCCGTGGCCCTGCTCGACAACGGCACCATCCGGCGCATCCGGGCCATCCCGGTTGGCTGGACCCCGAAACGGACGCCGCCGGCCTCAACATCTCTTCATCCGAACAGGAAAACGCCGCTCTGCGCGGATTAGCCGACCGGCTGCGGCGCGAAACGTCCCTCGTACTGGAAGGGACGCCTTTCGTACCGGATCGCCTTCTTGCCTATGGTGAAGCCTTTCTCGGAAACGGCGCGTCCGCCCGTTTCGCCGAGGCCTTCGAGCTGCCCGTTTCCGTGCTTGGTCAAGAAGCCCCCTTAGCCGGTCAGGTGGCCCGGCTCGGAGAGACCGATCCCTCCCGGCTTTTGGCTCTCTGCGCGGCCTCCATGCCGCTCCCGGCCCCGTGGCGTCCGCCCCTGTTCCCTTCGTTCCACCGTCCTCCGAAGGGAGGCCATCTTTCCAGCGAACACGGCAGGCGTTTGGCATGGGCGGCCTGCGGCGCGCTTGCCGTGGGCGCGGCCTGCCTCGCCTCCCTTTGGGCGGAAGGATACGCCGCCGGACAGCAGGCCGTGCGCCATGAGGACGCCGCCCGCTCCCTGTTCCGCAAGGCGCTCCCCGACGTGCGCGGCTCGTTCAACCCCGTGCAGATGGAGAGCATCCTCAAAAACCGCATTGCCGGATTGCGCGGCGGCGGGGAGAACGACGCCACATTCCCGGCCCTCCATCTGCTGCAGGACATGCACGCCGCCGTGCCGGACTCCCTCGACATCCGCCTCGACCGCCTGAGCCTCGACGCCCGCCGCTGCGGGCTCAGCGGAACAGCCGCGAGCTATGAGCAGGTCAACGCCCTGCGCGTAGCCCTGTCCGGACTCCCCGGCGTCCGCGAGGCCAAAATCCTCAGTGCAGCCAACCGTACCGGCAAGCCCGAACCGAGTACACCGTCGGGCGCGGTCATCTTTGAAATCGAACTTGCCCTTGAGGGAGGCCAGTCATGAGCGTGTCCCGTCCTCTCCTGCTCGGCCTCGGCGGACTAGCGCTTCTCGGCGTGGTCCAATGGGTGATCCTGCCCGCCTTCGAATATCGCGCCGACAACGCCTCACGCGCCGAACGCGCCCGGCAGCGCCATCTTTCCATGCAGCTTCTGACAGACGACTACGCCCGCCTGTCCCAATCGAAACGCGGCGGCCCCGGCGAAAAAACCGTTCCCTGTTCAGCCTCGTCAACAAGGAGGCCGACCGCCTGTCCCTGTCCCGGCGCATCGAGGCCCTCCGCCCGGCGGCCCGCAAGGAAAACGACGGCTCCGAACGCATCGAGATGCGCCTTGCCGGCCTCTACCTGAAACAGGGGGTGCAATGGCTGCACGCACTGGAATCGCACCCCGGCGTCCGCGTCGAAAACCTCACGTTCCGGCGATCGGCCAAAAATCTTTTGGATATGGACATGACCGTTTCCCTTTCCGGAGGCACGCAATGAACCGGGGCTTCACCCTGCTGGAAGTGCTCATCGCGCTGGCAATCCTGAGCACGGTGGCCCTGCTTGCCGTCCGCGTCAGCGGGGACAGCCTGACGCAACTTGCGGAAACGGGATGGGAGGACGGAGTACTCCGCGCCGGAAGAGGCAAGATGATCCAGATGCTCCGGGAGTCCCCGGACAGTCTCGATCAATGGGGAACCCTGTCCCCGGAATACCCTGATGTGGAATGGCATTCAAAGCTTATCGCCCTGCGGTGCATGGAGGGCAAGCGCCTCGAATTCCGGCTTGTGGAAAACCGTGGGACGTCCTCCCGGGAGCTGCTGCTTGAATACATCCTCCCGCGATAACCCGCCACCGACGGGCATGTACGGCTTCACGCTCGTGGAACTGCTCATCGCCATGACCCTCACCGCCGTCATCGGCATGGTGCTGTTCAGCACCTACAGCATGGTCATGGACAACGGAAAAACCGTGCGCAACCGCGTCCTTGAACGCGAAAGCGAACGCGTCTTCTGGGGCCATCCTCGACAATGACATCGCCGGGTTGTGCCTCATCGACGACAAACGCTCCACCCTCCCCCCGCTCTCGCGCGAGCCGATCGTCTCGTCCGACGCGTTCTACCGCCTCACCGAGACGGACAAGCCGCAGCCCTCCGACGACGAAGTGCTGCTGTCTTTCGCCACCAGTTCACATCTGGCGGACATGCCCGGCACCCCCTTGCCCGGCCCGGTATGTGTGGAATACGTCCTGCGCAACGGCAACCGTTCAGCCGCGTTCATCCGGCGCGAGCGGGCCTACTGCGGCGTGGAGGCGACTTCCCGTGGTCCGAGCTGGTGCTTGTCCGCAATGTGAAGTCGCTTGAGGTGGCCCTCTATTCGGCCAAGACGCAATTCGTCGAGGATTGGCCTTCCCCGCTGCCTCCTGAGGCCGTGCCGGAAGCCATCCGGTTTACCCTGCACAGGGAAGAGGAAGAACAGCCGGAACTGTTTGTCGTCCCCCGTTTTCCCCCGGAGGTCCCATGTGCGGAACTAGGGGAACCTTCTTCAAGGACAAACGGCGGGGCGCGGTGCTCATTCTGGTGCTGTTCGTGCTCACCGGGCTTTCCGTGCTGACCGTGGAGTTCAGCCGTGATATCCTGCTCGATCACGCCATGTCCGCATCCACTCGCTCCATCCTTGCCGCCAAACCGCTCATGGAGTCCGGCGAACGCCTCGCCACGGCGGTCCTCACCCGGAACAGCGAAGCGGGAACCCCGGATCACGTGCGGGAGGATTGGGGACTGTTCGGCCTCGGGCTGGAGCGGCTTTCCGCCGAACTGCCGGGCGCGGACCTTTCGGGCTCCATCGAGGACGAAAACAGCCGCTTTCCCATCAACGCCATTTTCTACGAACGCGAGGCCGATCGCGCCCGCGCCGAGGCATTCGCCGACATCCTCACGCGGCTGCTGGCCGGGCTCATGCGCGTGCACGGTTACGCGGGCGGGCCGGACAACGCCCTCGCGCTTGCCAAGGAATACGTGGATTCGCTCCGTCAATGGGGCGGGCAGACGGAAACGGACCAGGACACCCTGAAATGGTATCTCACGCAGACTCCGCGCTACCTGCCGCCGGGACGCCCCTTGCTGGCACCCGAGGAAATCCTGCTCGTGCGCTGGCCTCACGTCGAACAGGAATGGGGACGGGATGTTCTGCGCGGAACGAAGGAACTGCCCGGCCTGCTGGAAACCCTGACCATCTGGACGCAGGGGCCCATGAACATGAACACGCTCCAACCCGCCGTACTCAGCGCGCTCGTCCGCGACGAACGGCAGGCGCGGCCCTTCGTCAACGCGGTCCTGCACTACCGCGACAACCCCGACAACGATCTGGGGGAAAACTGGTATAAGGATCTGCTCTCCGCGTACGACGTCCCGGCCCTTCCCAATGGCTGCCTCGACGTGCGGAGCCGCTGGTACAGGCTCAACCTCACCGTACAGCAGGGGGCACGGAAAAACACGCTCACTTCGGTGGGATGGGTCACACACGAATATGTCACGTGGGAATACCGGGCCGTGCATTAATGAACGCCGCCCGGCTTCTGATACGCACACTTGCGCCCGACAGGAGGAGAAACATGGACAACGGACACATCCGTCAACGGAACAACGGCGGGTTCACCCTGCTGGAACTGATGATCGTCATCGTCATTCTGGGGATCCTCGGAGCCATCGTCGCCCCGAAATTCATGGACGAGCCCCACAAGGCCCGCGTGGTGCAGGCCAAGATGCAGATCGAAAACCTGTCCACGGCGGTCAAAAAATTCTATCTCGACAACGGGTTCTATCCGTCCACGGAACAGGGCCTTGAAGCGCTCGTCACCCGTCCGGCCATCGGCAAGACGCCCAAGAACTACCCGGCCAACGGCTACATCACCAAAATCCCGAAGGACCCGTGGGGCAACGATTACGTCTACACGGCGCCCGGGCAGAAAGTGCCGTTTGAAATCATGAGCCTCGGTTCCGACGGCGCGGAAGGCGGCGAAGGCGAAGCCGCCGACATCTGGGGCGAAGATGTGCCCGACCGCTGAGCGGCGGTCCGCCGGGTTCACCCTGCTTGAGCTGCTCATTGTCCTCGTGATCATGGGCGTGCTGGTAGCCGTGGGTGCGGGCGCCCTCTCCGTTGAGCGGAATCCGCTCTACACCGGAGCGCAGGCGCTCGTCACCGCGTCCTCCACGGCCCGCAGCCGGGCACTTCTGCTCAACGCGCCCGTTACGCTCGAACTCGGCCAGACATTTATGGAAATCAGCTCGGAAAACGGCGACCGCCCGCTCAGGGAAGCCTTTCCCAAGGGCATGTCCGCCGCCTCGGTCGACGAACACTACCTGCTCGGCGGCTCCCAGAAGCTGCTGTTCCATCCCCTCGGCGTGGTACAGGAACACGTCGTCCATCTTCAATCCGGTCAGGATACCCTCTCGGTCTATATCCCGGCCACGGGAACGGC
>ENA-OPYT01000240-OPYT01000240.1-human-gut-metagenome-genome-assembly--contig:-NODE-240-length-17537-cov-4.229523_pt1 | contig 17537 bp, 18 predicted proteins | sample MGYA00242636_ERZ504480 | MGnify/ENA primary metagenome ERZ504480 (study PRJEB26092, sample SAMD00036228) | human gut metagenome | host: Homo sapiens | study: EMG produced TPA metagenomics assembly of...
CTCCGGTCTCCGACTTAATAAATTCAAGCTCCGATAATTTCAGGGCCAGAACGGCCGTCCGCTGTTGTCCCTGGGACCCGTATTTTTTTAAATCCCCTGACCGACCGAAAATAAGAGGTCGTCGCGATGAGGCCCGACCGAGGTCGACTGACGACGGATATCTTCCGGAAGATGCTGCTGTAAGAGGTCGTAGTACCATTTCGGATCGATCTGATGGCTGCCGTCTCCCTTTCCATAAGGCTGGACATAGGTCAGGTGAAGCATTTCTTTGCCGCGGCTGAGCCGTTTATGCAGGACGCCGGCCAAAAAGGATAATTTCTGAAGGGCTTCTAAACGTTTAGCTACAATGGACGCTGCAAAGCCGGCAATCTGCCGATCCCATTCATCCAGGGATTGGCTGCCGCTGTATTTCATCTTTTTCAATAAGAGGTTGCGCTGTGATATGGCTCTATTATACTGCAGCAAATCGCGGTAATAGGATCGGCTGACCTGAGAGATCTCCATATCGATAAAACGGCGCCGCAAAGAGGGACTGCCCTTAATGAGCTGAAGGTCATCGGGGGAAAAGAGGACCTCATTCAAGGTGCCGATCAGTTCTTTCTGCGATACCTTCGTTTCGTTGACCCATAATTCTTTTTTCTCGAGCTTGGACAGGATCACTTTGATCTGCTGCGTCGTATCATTCCGGTTAAAATCGATGATGACACTGGCCTTGTCCTGATCCCAGGAAATGAGATCGGAATCGGCGATGCCCCGATAGGACTTGCCGATTCCGCCTAAATATAACGATTCCAGAAGATTGGTCTTACCTTGCCCGTTTTGCCCATATAAGAGGATCGTCGCCTTGGGAAAGGAGATTTTCTGATCCTCATAGTTTCGGAACCGGTGCAGTCGAACCGACTCAATCATCATAATTATTCACCTTTAATCAAATATGTACCGACATCCTTAATCTCTACCGTATCGCCCGGATAGAGTTTTTTTCCGCTTGGCTTTGCATAAAATTCCGTTTACTAAAATTTTATCTTCGTCCAATAAAAAGCGGATTTCGCCGCCGCTTTGTAAAATGCTGGCCCATTTCAAAAACTGGTCCAGTTGGATCATCGGCGTTTCAATTTTTATAGTTTCCATTATCGTGTCCTCATAGGGGTTACAACAAATACGCAAGAATCGTCATCCTTGTCCTGAACGAGCATCGGGCTGTTTTCTTTCGATTTCAAGATGACTTCGCTGTTCTGGCAATGTTTCAGGATGTCGAGGATAAATTTTCCATTGAAGGATATATCCAAATCTTCACCGTCCAGGTCGCAGGAGACGTAGTCTTCAACGGTACCGTAATCGGGATGCTGACTCATCAATTTAATTTGACCGTCGCCGATCAAGAAATTAATGACATTATATTGGGCATCTTTGGCGACGATGGAAGCGCGTTCGACGGCGCCGGTGAATTCAGCCCGATTGACCTTGGCAATACATTTGAAATCCGTCGGGATGACGCGGCGGTAATTCGGGAAGTCGCCTTCGATAAGGCGCGTACGGATATAGACGTTGCCGAACTGGACAGCCAGGTAGTTGCGGACAGCCGTGATTTCCACGGTTTCCGGAATATCGGTCGGCAGCTGGCGGGAAATTTCAGACAAGAGACGACTGGGGATAACGGCCTGCAGCGGATTATCCACCGGTTGATCGAGGGTTGTCTTTTTCAGGGCCAGGCGATGCGTATCGGTAGCCACCATGGTCATCTGGTCGCCTTGGACATCGAGGAAGGTGCCCATGAAAATCGGACGAGCTACGTCGGTAGCACAAGCATACGACGTATTATCGATTAAATCTTTTAAGACAACGCTGGTCGTTTTGAAGCTGGCATAGCCGTTTTCGACGATTTCGACTTCATTGAAGTCATCGGGATTGATGGTCAGGCATTCAAATTTCAGTTTGTCACCTTTAATGAGCAGCTGCGTATCCGTATCGGCTTTGATGATTTCAATTTCATCGCTGGGAATCCGTCGGGTCAAATCCATTAAATACGGATTGGCAATAAAGGCTTCGCCTTTTTCTTCGATGATACCGGGAACGGTGATCTTGATGCCCATGTCATAGTCATTGGCCTGAAATTCGATAATGCCGTGAAGGGCTTTGATCAGAAGGCCGTTTTCAGAAGACATATTGTTGTTTTTGTTCTGAGCTACTTTCTGGACGGCTTGTAAGCCTTTGTTCAGATCTTCATTTTTTTAGTTTCAGTCTCAATGGAGTATCCCCTTTTCTGCGCTGAGTAAATTAATTAAATGCAAGTTAAAAAACAGTAGTCTTAGTAGTAGGGCCTGTTGAATTTGTGGATAATGTTGATTGATAAGAGTCTATTTTCAGCTATCCACAGGTTGTGGATAGAATGTTGGATTAATCGGTAATTTTTGTCCATCATTTCCACTGTGGTATTTCCTTTTTTTTCTTATCCACAATCTATCGATATTTTTATCAACCTAGTTATCCACACCACGGATTTCATTCATCATCTTTTCGATGTGTTCCTTAAAGTGACGGTCTTCTTTGGCCTTTTCCATGATCTTGGTACAAGCATGCATAACCGTCGTATGGTCACGGCCATTGAAGGCCGTTCCGATATGGGGATAGGTGTTCCCGGTCAGTTCACGGCACATGTACATGGCAATCTGACGGGGAAGAGCGATATCCTTAGTTTTTTTCTTGCCCATTAATTCTTTATAATTGATATTGTAGTGCTGACAGATATAGGTCGTAATTTCATCGATGGTGATGTACTTCTTTTCGTCTTGCGCATCGGTAATGTAGCTGATTGCATGTTTAACCAACGGCAATGTGACGTTGCTCTTGGTCTGCATCGATTCCAAGAGGACCCGGATGAAAGCGCCGTGCAGCTTTCGAATGTTTTCACTGACGTTGGCTGCAATATAATTTAAGGCATCTAAATCGTAGACGATATTTTCTTTTTCCGACCAGGTCCGGAGGATTGCCGTTCGGGTTTCCAGATCGGGAGGCTCGATTTGGGTGACCATCCCGTTTTCAAAGCGGGAACGCAGGCGTTCTTCCAGCTTTTTGATGTCGCGGGGCGGACGGTCGCTGGTGAATACCATCTGTTTTTTATCCTGATAGAGCTTATTAAAGGTATGGAAGAATTCTTCCTTGGAGCTCTCCTTTTCGCCGCGGCCGAGGAACTGGATGTCGTCGACGAAGAGGACGTCGACGTTGCGGTACCGGCGGCGGAAGCTTTCCGTATTCTGGTCCTGGATGCACTGGATGAATTCATTGACGAAGTCTTCGCTGGTAATGCACAGGAGGCGCATATTGGGAAAGGTTTTTTAAGAGCTCATGGCCGATGGCATGCATTAAATGGGTCTTTCCGAGACCGCTGTCGCCATAGATATGAAAAAAGGATTTCCACTTTTTTGGGGCCGGAGCTGCGGCAATGGACTTGGCGACGGCCGTTGCCACGCGGTTGCTGTTGCCGACGATAAAGTTGTCAAAGGTATAATCTTTATTTAAATTATTATTATAAGGACTGGATTCTGTGGTCAGTGATAAAGAAGCAGCATCCTTGATAGCCGGCATGGCATCGGTGATGGGAAGTTCTGGCTGGACCCATTCGGTTTGGACGACTGGAGCCGGTTTTGCGGCTTTGGGGGCGGTCACGGCCTCTACGGGAGGCGTACTTTGTTTGGGCGGCAGGGTAATCGTTTCGGCAACGGCTTCGGTTTTGTCGTGATCCGGCGTTTTTTCCTGACTGGTAATGAGCTGAACCCTTGTTTTATGGCCAATGACTTCTTCGGCGATGGTTTCCAGGACGTCGGTGTATTTTTTACTGACGTAATCGCGAAGGAAATTGGTCATCGTATCGAGGATGAGCAAATTTTCTTCTTCCGAATAAGAGTAGGGAATGATGTTGCCTTCAAACCAATTGGTGAAAATTTCTTTGGGCAAGACTTGTTTCAAATTGGCTAACATTTTTTCCCATAAACTGAGCAGATCCATAGTAATCCTTCCTGTCTGTACGAAAAATTTAGGTGTGTATATTGGGCGTTCATATGTGTACAACTTCATTGTGGACAACGTGAACAAATGAAATGTAAAAAGCCGGAAAGCCGATGTACATCGAGTTTCCGATTCTTTCCACTTATCCACAAAATGTGGATGGATTGTTGACAACTATATTTATCTATCCACATTCTACAACAAAACCCAGGTTATGGGAAGAAATTTTTGTTGGAATACTTATACATCGGGTATTCTCAAATGGAATAAGTGCCTAAAAATAAGGCTTGACAGGCTGACCATCGCTTACTATAATTAACCTGTTATGGTGTAAATCAATTACTGTCAATGATGGAAAAGGAGGTGTCTAGCTTGAAACAGACATATCAGCCGAATACATTGTGGAGAAAAAGAACTCATGGTTTTCGTGAAAGAATGAAGACTAAGGGCGGCCGCATGGTTTTTAAAAAGAAGACGCATGAAAGGCAGAAAAAAACTCTCTGCTTAATTATTACGAGATAAACAGAAAAGTTCCGGCATGTGGAATTTTTCTGTTTTTCTAGCATTACTAGGACAATTATGTATGTATGAACTAACGAAAGAGCAACGGCTGTGTAAAAATCGCGAGTACCAGCTCGTATATCGCCGCGGAAAGTCGTATGTCAATCGCCGCGTCGTTTTATACGTTCTGCCGCGATCGCCAAAGCAACCGACCCGCATCGGTTTTGTGACGGGGAAAAAAATCGGTTGTGCCGTTGAGCGCAACCGCTGCCGCCGCCTGATGAAGGAAGTATACCGTCTCCATCAGTTTGATCTGAAGGACGGCTTCGATTTAGTCCTCATTGGCCGCAGCAGTCTGAAATATGCCGGATATGCAGAAGCTGAACAGTCCATTTTGCAGTTATTCCGGCATGCCAGGGTATTGAAAAAGAAGTGATGATGCATGAAATGGTGTTTCATAGCCCTGATTCGGGGCTACCAGTTATTTATATCGCCGCTTCACCGGCCATGCTGCCGGTTTTTATCCCACTTGTTCTGCCTATGCTCTTGAAGCATTGCAGAAATACGGTGCGTTAAAAGGGAGTTACTTGGCAATAAGGCGCATTTTAAAATTGCCATCCCTTTCATAAAGGTGGATATGATCCCGTACCGTAAATCCTTATTTTTCACAACTGAACAGGAGTTGAGCACATTGGGCTTTTTCAGTGGAATAATGGATGTCCTCAGTGGTATTATGACGACATTTATGAATTACTGTTATGCATTCACCCAGAATATGGGCTATCCGAGCTATGGCATTGCCATTATCTTGCTCACCTTGATTATTAAATTGGTGCTGTCGCCCCTTACGGCGAAACAGATCCGCTCCATGGAAGGCATGCAGCTTTTGCAGCCTAAGATTAAAGAAATTCAGAAGAAATATAAAGGAAACCAGAAGAAGATGCAGGAAGAAATGTCTAAACTGTATCGCGAAATGGGTGTCAACCCCTTGTCGGGCTGCCTCCCCATTCTCATTCAGATGCCTTTCCTTATTTCTATATTCTATGCTTTAAGAGAGTATCCTTATGACCCGGCCTTTGAAAGCTTTTTATGGCTTCCGAGCCTCGGTCAGCCCGATCCGATTTATGTCATGCCGATCTTGTCGGCTATTTCGACGTACTTTATTCAGAACCAGATGTCCGGCGCACAGGTAGCGGCATCGGATGCCCAGGCCAAACAGCAGAAAATCATGAAAGTCGTCATGCCGCTGTTCATCGGCTGGATCAGTCTCAACTTCCCGAGTGGTCTGGTCATTTACTGGGTTGTTTCCAACCTCTTCCAGTGGGGCCAGCAGATGGTTATGGCTCACCTCAAGAATAAAGGAGCACAAGCATGAGTACTATCGAAGCAACAGGAAAAACGATCGAAGATGCCGTGCGCTCCGGTCTGGTGCGTCTCGGCAGAATGAAAGAAGAAGTTGACATCGAGATCTTAGAAGAACCGAAAAGCGGTTTCTTTGGGTTTGGCAGCAAACCGGCTCGTGTCCGTATTACCGAAAAAGGCTGATGTAACGCCGGTACCGTCTGAAGTCATTCAGGCCGAACCGGAAACGGAAGTATCCGCTGCTGAACCGAAAGCAGCTGACGTCGTGAAAGCTGTCGAAGTCGCTGAACCGGATATGATGGAAGATGAACCGTCTGAACCGGCTGTACAAGAACCGGAAGAAGAAGCTTTTTCCGCAGAAGAAGCAGCCGCTAAAGGCAAGGCCTTCCTGCAGGAAGTGTTGAAGAACATGGGCATCGATGTGGTCATTGAAAAGATGATCAAGTCCGATAAAATCCTTCTTCATCTCCACGGCAAGAACTTAGGCATTCTCATCGGCAAGCATGGCCAAACCTTGGATGCCCTCCAATATTTGACCAACCTGACGACCAATCAGGGCGAAAATGCACGGTATTTCATCATGCTCGATGTTGAAAACTACCGTCATCGCCGGGAAGAAACGCTGAAGCAGTTGGCTCATCGCCTGGCGAACCGGGTCAAGCAAAACGGCGAGTCCGTTACCCTGGAGCCGATGAATGGTTATGAACGAAAAATCATTCACGTAGCCCTGCAAAATGACTCGGAAGTACGGACGGAAAGCGAAGGCAAAGATCCGTACCGTCACGTCGTCATTTATTATCAAGGATAAAGTATAAAGATAGATATGAAAAAGGAGTTGTCGCTGACAACTCCTTTTAGACTATGGAAGGAGTCCTATATGATGTATGATACGGCCGATACGATTGCGGCCATTGCAACGCCCCTCGGTGAGAGCGGCATCGGCGTCATTCGTATCAGCGGCAGTAAGGCTTATGCTGTCGGCGATGCCGTTTTTAAGAGTTCCTCTGAGGTTCCTTTAGCCGATCGGCGAGACCGTTCGATCCAGCACGGTATGATCGTGTCCGATGACGGGCGGCCTATTGATGAAGTGTTACTGCTCATTATGAAAGGGCCTCATTCATATACAGCGGAAGATGTCTTGGAAATCCAGTGCCATGGTGGCTATAAGGCCTTAGAAGAGATATTGGCGCTGGTCCTTTCTCACGGCGCCCGACTGGCCAATCCCGGCGAATTTACGCAGCGGGCCTTCGTAAACGGGCGCATCGACCTTGCCCAGGCCGAAGCCGTCATGGATGTTATCCAGGCCAAAAGCGATCAGGGCCTTACCAGTGCCGTAAGCCAGTTGGAAGGCCGCCTGTCCAAGGCGGTCGGTGCCATGCGCAAGGAACTGACCGATTTTATTACGCGCCTGGAAGTCATGATCGATTATCCCGAAGAAGACTTAGAAGAGATTACCGTCCCTGACGTTGCCGGTGCCATTAGGACGCAATTAAAAGCCCTCGATGAGATGCTGGCCGCTTCGCGGGAAGGGCGGATGATTCGCGACGGCGTCATGGCCGCCATTGCCGGCACGCCGAACGCCGGCAAGTCGAGTCTTCTCAACTGCCTGCTTCAAAGCGACCGGGCTATCGTCACCGATGTGCCGGGAACGACGCGGGATGTCCTCGAAGAGTGGATTTCTTTAAAAGGCGTTCCCGTCTGCCTGGTCGATACGGCAGGGATTCGCGAGACCGAGGATCGGGTCGAACAGATCGGCGTGACCAAGGCCAGGTCCTATATGGATAAAGCCGATATCACCGTCGTCGTCATCGACCGTTCCCGTCCCCTTTCCGAGGAAGACAAGGGGATTTTAGCGTCTACGACTGATAAGAATGCCCTCATCGTCCTCAATAAACTCGATTTACCGGCTGTCGTCAGCGAAGGCGACCTCAGGGACTATCACCATCCGGTCTTGTCCATTTCGGCCAGTACCGGCGAGGGCCTTGAGGCGTTAAAAGACCAACTTTTGGAACAGGCCCTGCCCCGGACCAATCAATCGGGCAGTGCCCTGTTAACCAATACGCGTCATATTGAACTGGTCCGCCAGAGCCGGGAAGCGTTGAACCGGGCCTTGACGACCATGGAAGACGGCATGCCTGTCGACTTTGCCGTCGTCGATTTACGGGAAGCCTGGAGTCTGTTGGGCTCTATTACCGGGGATACCGTTCATGACGATATCGTTGAAGAAATCTTCAGCCGATTCTGTTTGGGAAAATAAAGAGGTGTAACTATGTTTACCGTCGATACATACGATGTCATCGTCGTCGGTGCCGGCCATGCCGGCTGTGAAGCGGCTCTTGCCAGTGCCCGCTTAGGTGCCAAGACGCTGATTGCTACTTTAAATTTAGATAATATTGCCCTCATGCCGTGTAATCCGGCCGTAGGCGGTCCCGGAAAGAGCCATTTGGTCCGGGAAATCGATGCCTTAGGCGGCGAAATGGGGCTTAATACCGATGAAACGTGCCTGCAAATGCGGATGCTCAATACGGGCAAGGGGCCGGCTGTCTATTCGCTGCGGGCTCAGTCCGATAAGAAGCTCTATCAGATGTCCATGACCAAGACCCTGGAAAACCAGGAAAATCTCGATGTCAAACAGCTCATGATTACCGATTTGCTGCTGGAAGACGGCGTCGTTTCCGGCGTGCGGACGGAACTGGATGAAGTCTATAAGGCTCCCTGCGTCATCTTGGCCACGGGAACCTATTTAAAGGGAAAAATCATCATTGGCGACTGCACCTATTCCGGTGGACCCATCGGCCAGCGCTCGGCAGAAGATTTGTCGGGATCCCTTTTAAAAGCCGGTCTCAAGCTCATGCGCTTTAAAACCGGTACGCCGGCCCGCGTCGATCGCCGTACCCTTCGGACCGACGAAATGACCAAGCAGGAAGGCGATAAAGACGGCCATGCATTTTCCTTCTTGTCGGAACGGAAGAACCGTAATAAGGCCTGCTGCTGGCTGACCTTTACCAATGAAGAAACGCATAAAATCATTCGCGACAACCTCGACCGGGCGCCGATGTGCAACGGCGTCATCGAAGGCATCGGCCCTCGCTACTGCCCGTCGATTGAATCGAAAATCGTCCGCTTTGCCGATAAGAAGCGGCATCAGCTCTTTGTCGAACCGGAAGGGGAATCGACGGAAGAAATGTACGTCCAGGGCATGAGTACCAGTATGCCTGCCGATGTTCAGTATGCCTTCTTGCGGACCATTCCAGGTCTTGAAGACGTGAAAATCATGCGGCCTGGCTACGCCATTGAATACGACTGCCTCGATCCGACGCAGCTCACGCCGTGGTTGGAAACGAAAAAGATTCCCGGCCTCTTTTCAGCTGGTCAGGCCAACGGTACCAGCGGCTATGAAGAAGCGGCTGCTCAAGGGCTGATTGCCGGCATCAATGCCGCTTTAAAAGTACAGCATAAAGAGCCCTTCGTCCTGACCCGTTCGGAAGCTTACATCGGCGTCCTCATCGACGATTTGGTAACGAAAGGGACGAATGAACCGTACCGCATCATGACCAGCCGCAGTGAGTACCGCCTCATCTTGCGGCAGGACAATGCCGATTTGCGCCTGACCCAGAAAGGCTACGACATCGGCTTGGTCACGGAGGAACGATATCAGGCCTTCACGGCCAAGAAACAGGCCATAGAAGCCGGGATTGCAGCCTTGAAGGAGATTTCGGTTACGCCGTCTAAAGAAAATCTGGCAAAACTTGAACAACTCGGTACGGCACCTATCCATACGGCGCTTACGGCCTATGATCTGCTGCGTCGTGACGATGTGACCTATGCGTCGTTGCAGACCGTCTTTGACCTGCCGGACTTACAAGAAGACGTCGAAGAAGAAATCGAAATCACGATCAAGTACGAAGGTTATATCAGCCGCCAGATGGAACAGGTCGACAAGATGAACCGCCTGGAAAAGAAGAAAATGCCCGAAGGCATCGTCTATGCCGACATCGATACCTTGTCGGCCGAAGCGCGGCAGAAACTCGATGAAATTCGACCCTTGTCCTTAGGTCAGGCCAGCCGTATCTCCGGTGTTTCACCGGCCGATATTACGGCCCTGCTCATCCTCTTGGAACAACACAACCGGGGGGATAAGTAATATGTTTCGCAGCGAATTACAATCGGCCCTGACGGCTATGGGGCTTTCGATTACAGAGGACCAGCTCCGCCAATTCGACGTCTTTCAGGAAGCCTTGATCGAAACCAACAAGGTCATGAACCTGACGGCCATTACCGAGCCGAAAGAAGTCGCCATTAAGCACATGGCCGACAGCCTGTCCTGCTATGAGGAAGACTGCTTTACGGCCGGGGCGTCCGTCCTCGATTTGGGGACCGGCGCCGGCTTTCCCGGCCTGCCGCTCCTCATCTATCGTCCCGATTTGAAGGTCACCTTCTTTGACTCCCTGCAAAAACGCCTTACTTTTTTGCAGAAACTGGTCGATCAATTGGGACTTTCGGCTGAGTTTCTTCACGGGCGTGCCGAAGATGCGGCCCATCAGCCCGTCTATCGCAGTGCCTTTGATGTCGTGACCAGCCGGGCTGTCGCCCGTTTGAACGTCTTGGCCGAATGGGCCCTGCCGTATGTGAAACAGGGCGGTTATTTCATTTCCTTGAAGGGCGCCCAGTATGAGGACGAACTGAAAGAAGCTGAAAATGCCCTGAAAATGTTAGGCGGCAAGGTAGCTCGCGTCAAAGCCGTCGAGATTCCGGGACTCGATGAGGTGCGGGCCGTCATCTATATTCAAAAGGTGGGCGAAAGTCCTAAAAAATATCCGCGCAAGCCGAAAATGGCTGTAAAAAATCCTTTATAAAGGGAGAGGTGCAATTATGTCTTTAAAAAGAATGCTATGTCTCGCCGCTGTTGCTTGTCTTACCCTGGCAGCTCCGGTCTTTGCCGATGAAATCCAAAAGCCTGATATCGAAGCTCATGCAGCCTATGTCATGGATGCCGATACGGGCGATGAACTCTATTCCAAAAATGCCGATGACCTGGCCTATCCCGGCAGTACGACGAAAATCATGACGGCTATCCTTGGGATTGAGCTCGGCAAGGAGCAAGCTATGATGGATAAGCCCCTTCATATCACCGATGATATCTATGACATCGACAGTGATGCCTCGGTCCTCGGAATCAAGCCCGGCGATCAAATCACCCTCAGTAATGGCCTGACCGGCATGATGCTCGTATCGGGCTGTGATGCGGCTGTGGCTGTCGCCGAAACGGTAACGCCGACGGAAGCCGATTTTGTCGCTAAGATGAATGAAAAAGCTGCTGCCTTAGGTGCCACGCATACTCATTTTGCCAATCCTCACGGCCTTCCCGACAGCAACCACTACTCGACGGCCCGCGACATGGCTGTCATCGCCGCTTATGGCATGAAGCTTCCTGAATTTCAGAGTATGGTCAGCCGCAGCGAATTCGACATGCCCTACATGGACGGCGGATTTAAACACTGCGTATCGACCAATGAATTTTTGACCAGCGGTTTTGAAGGTGCCAACGGAATCAAGACCGGTACGACCAATGCCGGCGGTCCCTGCCTGGTCGTTTCGGCAACGAGAGACGGCCGGACGGTCATCGCGTCGATCATGAATTCGAGCGACCGTTATGGCGATGCACAGAAACTGATGACCTATGCTTTTTCGGCCCTGAAACCGACGGAAAACGTTTACATCGTGCGCCATGCACCGGCAGGACAGACCTTGTCCGATATTCAGGAAAAGCAGCAGCAGGCTGCTGAATTAGCATCGCAGCAGACGACGGAACAGACCTCCGATGCCTCACAGACTGAAAATACGCCATCTCAGGCTGTGGACAAGGACTACGTTCCCTTTACGCCTGCCGCTTAAAAATGGATATTGACAAAATAAATCAATATTCGTATAATAACATCAGCAGATTCGTACAGGACTGACGGAATCAAGTGGAGCAACCACGTGAACTGTACGAAGTCATTTCATGCCGACCGTCTGGGCAAGTGTATGCTACTAACATATTCTTGGGCCCGGGGGTCGGCATATTTTTTTGACCTCCAGGCTCCCTACCTGGAAGGAGATAATGGATCATGAAAAGAAATCGCTGGCTCATCGCCTTATCGGCCATCGGCCTCCACATCTGTATCGGCAGTGTCTACGCTTGGAGCGTCTTGACCAAGCCGATCATGGAAGCCATGGGCTTCAGCCTGCAGGAAACGACATGGACTTTTTCGTTAGCTATTTTATTCCTCGGTTTATCGGCAGGTTTCTTAGGAAGCTTCGTTCAGAAGATCGGTCCCCGCAAATCGGGTCTCTTATCGATGTCTTTCTTTGTATTGGCGATGTTCGGCACGGCAGCGGCTCTTTATGTACACAGCCTGCCCATGCTCTACCTGTTCTATGGCGTCATTGGCGGTATCGGCCTGGGAACGGGATATATTACGCCGGTATCGACGCTGGTCAAGTGGTTCCCTGAAAATCGCGGCTTCGCAACGGGCCTGGCCATCATGGGTTTTGGCTTTGCCAGCCTGATTGCCGGTCCTGCCATGCAGATTCTGGTTCAGTCCTTTGGCCTGGTCGCCAATTTCATCATTCTCGGTATCGTCTACATGGTCATCATGACAGCGTCTTCCCTTTACTTAGCTCCTCCGGAAGAAGATGCGGCTGCTGAAGCTAAAAAGAAATCGACCGTTGAATACGCCGATGCCCAGCCTCAGTTTACCGTTCGCGGTGCGATGAAGACCTGGCAGTTCTATGCCATCTGGTGGCTCTTCTTTACCAATATTACCTGCGGCATCGCCCTCCTGGCTGTCGCCTCTCCCATGGCTCAGGACGTCGTCGGCATGTCTCCCATGGCCGCCGCTTCCATGGTCGGTCTCATCGGCCTTTTGAACGGTGCCGGCCGCATCGCCTGGGCGACCGTTTCTGACTATATCGGCCGTTCGTCGACGTATGTCTTATTCTTCGCCATTGAAATCCTCGCTTTCTGGCAGTTGGCTAATGTAAGCAGTGCTTTCAGCTTCCAGATTTTACTCTTGCTCATCATTACCTGCTACGGCGGCGGTTTCTCCTGCATGCCGGCTTACCTCAGCGATCTCTTCGGAACCAAGTACCTCAGTGCCATTCACGGCCGGGTACTGACGGCCTGGGGCGCTGCCGGCGTCGCCGGTCCGGTCCTGGTATCGATCATCAAGGAAACGACCAACAGCTACGCTGCGACGCTGTACTTCTTCGTCGGAGCCTTCGTCGTCGCCTTGGTCCTGATGGCTTTCTTGAAATATCAGACCCGTCACGGCATTGAAACGGCAGGACAGCCGTCTCGGAGTGCCGGTATGTAAGTGCTTTCCTAAACCTGAACATTTTTCGAATCGATTGATCCGTTTTCTATGGAAGGAAATTGTCTCTTTAGTGACAGTTTCCTTCTTTCTTTTTAAGGTTATGTGAATAAAATCACTTGAATGAGTTGAGCACATAAATGAAGGAATTTGATTGCTTTTTGATTATAATGGCTGTATTTGATTGAAAATGAACGAAAATAACGATATAATATGGCAAGAGGAGGCTGGAAAAGGAAGTGATGCGATGCTGACTGAAGAAAGACATGAAAAAATAATGCGACTCGTCAATACGAGCGGAGCCGTATCTGTTCAGGATTTAGTTGGTTTTTTAAACATCTCGGAATCGACAGTCCGCCGGGATTTACTGACCCTTGATCGGGAAGGCCGCCTGCGCCGTGTCCATGGCGGAGCGACGACGCTCCGTGACGATTCTTTATATGAAGCGGATATGGAAAATCTGCAGGATAAATATTCCATTCACATGAGTGAAAAGCGGCGTATTGCCCAGTATGCAGCCCGACTGATCCATAAAGAAGACTTCGTCTATCTGGACGCCGGTTCGACGACGGAACAGCTCGTCGATTTTCTGGCCGGTTCAGAAGCGTCGTTCGTGACCAATAGTATTCCCTTGGCCCAGAAATTGGGCCGCATCGGCGGCAGGGTGTACATCGTGCCCGGCCGTGTGAAGGGCGATACTGAAGCTATCGTCGGCAGTGAAATGAGAGATATGATTGGCCGATACCATTTTACCAAGGGCTTTTTTGGCGCCAATGGCGTTGCTGTCCATTCCGGCTGTACGACGCCCGATGAAGAAGAGGCTGTCTGTAAGAGAGCCGCTATGGGGCAGTGCTTGGATCGTTTTGTCTTGGCCGATTCCAGTAAGTTCGGCTTATCTTCACATATTACATTTGCAGAATTATCAATGGTTACGCTGATTACGGCGCGGGACGATGAAAGCCTCGATTACAAACCGTATCAGCAAATGACGGAGGTGCATATCCTGTGATTTATACAGTTACGTTCAACCCATCCTTAGATTATGTCGTCCACATGAAGAAGTTTACAGCCGGCGATATCAATCGGGCAGAGCAAGAAATGATTTATCCCGGCGGCAAGGGCATTAACGTGTCCCTCGTTCTCGGCAATCTTCATATCCCGTCGAAGATGCTGGGCTTTGTGGCCGGCTTTACGGGTAAGGAAATCGAACGGCTGGCAAAAGCCAACGGCGGAGATACGGATTTTATCCTCCTCGATGAAGGCTGCTCGCGTATTAACCTCAAGGTCAGCGCTGACGATGAAACGGCTGTCAACGGCATGGGCCCGAATATCCCGGAAGATAAACTGAATGCCCTCTTGGCCCAGATCGACGCCCTTTCCGACGGCGATACCTTGGTCTTGGCCGGCAGTATCCCCAGCGATATTCCCGACGATATCTATGAACAGATTTTGAAACGCCTCCAAAAGCGGGATATCCGCGTCGTCGTCGATGCTACGGGTGATTTATTGAAAAACGTCATTAAATATAAACCGTTCCTCATTAAACCGAATAATTTTGAATTAGGTGAACTGTTCAGCGTCGACCTCAAGACCGATGACGAAATCATCGTCTGCGCCAAACAGCTGCAGGCCATGGGTGCCCGCAACGTCCTCGTTTCCCTCGGCGGCGACGGGGCTCTTCTTCTCGGCGAAGACGGAAAGGTATACCGCCGTCCGTCGCCGAAGGGGACGCTGGTCAACTCTGTCGGTGCCGGTGACAGCATGGTAGCCGGATTCCTGGCAGGTTTCGAATCGTCTAAGGGCGACCTCAATGAAGCGTTGAAGATGGGCATCAGTGCCGGCAGTGCTTCGGCCTTTAATGAATGGCTGGCCACGGAATCCCAGATTCGGGACATTTATTCCCAGTTATAAGTCAGGCTGTATTTTTCATATTAGAGAATTGAATTGTATAGAGAAAATTAAAGAGAGAAGGAGAGATGTAGATGCGTATTGTAGATTTACTCAAGAAGCAGAGCATTGACCTTAACGCCGCTGTTGCCGATAAGACAGCGGCCATTGGCCACTTAGTCGACCTCATGGAAGCCGGCGGCAATTTGAATAACAAAGAATTGTACAAAGAACGCGTTTTGGCTCGTGAAGCTGAAGGCAGCACGGGGATTGGCGAAGGCATTGCCATTCCTCACGCTAAGACCGAAGCCGTAAACGAACCGGGCCTGGCATCGATGATCGTCCGTGACGGTGTCGATTACGAAAGCCTCGACGACGAACCGGCTCATCTGTTTTTCATGATTGCGGCACCGGCCGGCGGTGCCGACGTCCACTTGGAAGTGTTGAGCCGCCTGAGCCGCATGCTGATGGATGATGATTTTCGTGATGCCTTGATGCAGGCTAAGACGCCGGAAGAATACCTTTCGACGATCGATAAAGCCGAAGCCGAACAGATCAAAGCCGAAGCTGAAGAAGCTGCGGCGGAAGCGGCTGCTGAAGAAACACCGGCTGAAGAAGCGGCTCCGTCTGAACGCCCCTTCGTCATCGGTGTTACGGCATGCCCGACGGGGATTGCCCATACCTACATGGCTGCTGAAGCTTTGGAAAACAAGGCAGCTGCCATGGGCGTCGACATCAAAGTCGAAACCAACGGTTCCGGCGGGGTCAAAAATCACTTGACTGAAGCCGATATCAAACGGGCTGTCGGCGTTATCGTCGCCGTCGATAAAGACGTACCGGTCCAGCGTTTTGCCGGCAAAAAGGTTATCTTCACCAAAGTTGCCAATGGCATTAAGATTCCGGAAGAATTGATTCAGACGATCCTCGACGGCAAGGCCCCTGTTTATCAGGGCGCGGAATCGTCTTCTGAAGCGGTAGCTGTTGAAAGCGCCGAAAAAGAAGGCGTCGGCCGTCAGATCTATAAGCACTTGATGAACGGCGTATCCCACATGCTGCCCTTCGTTATCGGCGGCGGGATTCTCATCGCCTTGGCCTTCCTCTTTGATATGGATAATGCCGGGGCCGCCAACTTCGGCAGCGGGACACCGGTGGCAGCCTTATTGAAAAACATCGGCGGCCTGTCCTTCAGCATGATGATGCCGATCCTGGCCGGTTACATTGCTATGAGTATCGGCGAACGGCCGGCTCTCATGCCCGGTATCGTCGGCGGTTTCCTGGCGACAACGGGCGGATCCGGTTTCTTCGGAGCCCTCTTTGCAGGCTTCATTGCCGGTTACCTGGTCCTTTTATTGAAAAAAGTGTTGTCGGTCCTGCCGGAATCCCTGGAAGGCACCAAGCCCATCCTGTTTTACCCGGTTTTCGGTCTGATTCTCATCGGCCTCATCATGACCTTTGTCATCAATCCTCCGACGGCTATCTTCAATACCTGGTTGTTTGACAGCCTCAACAGCATGACGACGTCGAGCCGTATCGTCCTCGGCTTCGTCCTCGGCGGCATGATGTCTATCGACTTTGGCGGTCCGATCAACAAAGCGGCTTACGTCTTTGGGACGGCATCGCTCATGAGCGCCACCGGTCAGGCTGTCAGCTCGGGCATCATGGCATCGGTCATGGCCGGCGGCATGGTTCCCCCCCTGGCTATCGCCTTGGCGATGTTGATCTTTAGAAATAAGTTTACGCCGAAAGAACGGCAGTCGACGATTACCAACTTTATCATGGGCCTGTCCTTCATTACGGAAGGCGCCATTCCTTTCGCGGCTTCTGACCCGCTTCGCGTCATTCCGGCCTGCGCTATCGGTTCTGCTGTCGCCGGCTCGCTGTCGATGCTCTTTGGCTGCGCTCTTCCGGCACCTCATGGCGGTATTTTCGTATTCGGTGTCATCACCAATTGGCCCATGTATATCGTCTCGTTAATCGCCGGTGTCATCGTGGCAGCTATCTTACTTGGTATTTTCCGCAAAAAACGTCCTCAAGAGTAATTGCGTAATTTCCATAAATCAAGTACACTATATAATAGAGTTTTATCTCAACTATTCCAAACACGTATTTCCTGAAGGAGGAATTTTCATGAAAGAATTTGAATTCGTTGTAACCGATCCCCAGGGTATCCATGCTCGTCCGGCTGGCCTCTTGGTTAAAGAAGCTAAAAAATTTGAATCCAACATCAGTGTCTTCAAAGGCGCTCGTAAAGGTGATTTGAAAAAAATCTTCACCGTCATGGCTTTAGGGGTAAAGCAGGGTGAAGCCATTAAAGTACAGGTAGAAGGCGCTGACGAAGAACAGGCAGCAAGTGCTGTAGAAGCCTTCTTGAAGGAAAACTTCTAAGATTTTTGAGGGGGAAAGCAGATGCTGACGTTAAAAGGTAAG
>ENA-OPYT01000242-OPYT01000242.1-human-gut-metagenome-genome-assembly--contig:-NODE-242-length-17461-cov-5.057632_pt1 | contig 17461 bp, 20 predicted proteins | sample MGYA00242636_ERZ504480 | MGnify/ENA primary metagenome ERZ504480 (study PRJEB26092, sample SAMD00036228) | human gut metagenome | host: Homo sapiens | study: EMG produced TPA metagenomics assembly of...
GCACCGTCACGGCCGTTCGCGGCGAATCCTTCGTCATCCGGCCGGGCGAAACGCTCGCGCTCGTCGGCGAATCCGGTTCCGGAAAGTCCGTCACGAGTCTTTCGATCATGCGGCTCGTGGAAACAGGCGGCGGGCGAATCACCGGCGGGACCATCATCTCAAGCGCCGCGACGGCACGACCGTCAACCTCGTGAAGTGCTCGAACCCGACGCTTCGCCAGATTCGCGGCGCCGAAGTCGCCATGATCTTTCAGGAGCCGATGACGTCGCTCAACCCGGTCTTCACGGCGGGCGCGCAGATTGAAGAAAGTCTGAAGCTGCACCGCGGCATGACCGCTGAAGAGGCCGAGGCCGAAGCCGTACGGCTTCTCGAACTCGTGCGCATCCCGGACGCGGCGCGCGTCGCGAAGCGCTACCCGCATCAGCTCTCCGGGGGCATGCGCCAGCGCGTCATGATCGCCATGGCGCTCGCCTGCCGCCCGCAGCTTCTCATTGCCGACGAACCGACGACGGCGCTTGACGTAACGGTACAGGCGCAGATCCTTGCGCTCATCAAGAAGCTCCAGGAAAAGATCGGCATGGCCGTGCTCTTCATCACGCACGACATGGTAATCGTCGAGCTGCCCCATGACCGTCGCGGCATCTTCGCCGGTGACGCCGAGAAGGTTCAGGATGAAGGCGAAGACTTCGTGGCAGTTGATGTTCCAGCCGGCATCCATGACGATGTTCAAGATGCCGATGGTCTGACGGCGCAGGGCGAAGGGGTCCTGGGAGCCTGTCGGAATGAAGCCGCGGCTGAACATGCCCGTAATGGTGTCGAATTTATCGGCAATACCGAGGATGCGGCCCATGTCGGTCGCGGCAGTTCGTCACCGGCAAAGCGCGGCTGATACTGTTCGTTGATGGCTTCGGCAACGGCTTCGTCTTCCCCATCGATGAGGGCGTATTCCTTACCCATGACGCCCTGGAGTTCCGTAAATTCCATGACCATCTGGGTAGCCAGATCAGCTTTAGCCAGTTCCGACGCCCGCTGCAACTTAGCATCGTCGAGGCCGAGATCGAGTTTCTGATTGAGGAATACCGTAATCTGTGCCAGGCGCTGAGCCTTATCGGAAAGCGTGCCGAGGCCGTCCTGGAAGACGATTTTCTTCAATTTTTCCGTGTAGTCGGCCAAGGTATGCTTCTTATCTTCTTCGAAGAAGAACTTGGCGTCGTCGAGGCGGGCCCGGAGGACGCGTTCGTTCCCGTGCTGGACCGTTTCCAAATGGTAGTCATTGCCGTTGCGGACGGTCAAGAAGAGGTTCATGAGCTTGCCGTCGGCGTCGCGCATGGGGAAATAGCGCTGGTGGTCCTTCATGGGCGTAATGATGGCGGCTTCGGGCAGTTTCAGATAGTCTTTATCGAATTCCCCGCAAAGGGCCGTCGGATATTCGACGAGGTAGACGACTTCTTCGAGGAGGTCGTCGTCCATGATGACCGTACCGCCCTTTTCGTCAGCCAGTTTCTGGAGGCCGTCGAGGATGAGCTGGCGGCGTTTTTCCGGATCGACGATGAGGAAGTGTTCTTCGCAGATTTTTTCATAGGAAGCCGGATCGTCGATGGTGAAGTCGCCGGTGCCGAGGAAGCGATGGCCGCGGCTGACCTTGCCAGACTGGACGTTGGCCAATTCAAAGGGAATGACCTCCGTATCAAAGAGGGCGACGAACCAGCGAATCGGACGGACGAAATGGAAGTCGAGGCTCCCCCAGTGCATGCTCTTGGGGAAGTTGAGACCCGTTACGATGCCCTTCATGAGGTCCGGCAAAAGGCCCTTCGTTTCAGCGCCGACGCTGGTGACGTTGGCGTAGACGTAGCCGTCTTCAACGGTCAAATCTGCGACATCGATTTTCTGGCCGCGGGCAAAACCCATGGCAGCCTTGGTCGGTTTTCCGTCGCCGTCATAAGCGATGGAGACCGACGGGCCCTTATGCTTAGCTGAGACGTCAGCCTGCTTTTCAGCAACGCCTTTCATCAGCAAGGCGATACGGCGCGGCGTGCCCAAGGTGCGGACCGATTCATAGGCGATATTCGCTTCGCCAAACGATTTTTCAGCCAAGTCTTTGACCTGACCGAGGATACTCGGCATATAATGAGCCGGGATTTCTTCGGTGCCGATTTCAAGTAACAAATCTTTGCTCATCTTATTTTTCCTCCTTGGAAAGCATTGGGAATCCTAATTTTTCACGCTGTTCCAGGTATGCCTTAGCGCAGGCCCGGGCCATATTGCGGACGCGGCCGATGAAGGCAGCTCGTTCGCTGACGCTGATGGCGCCGCGGGCATCGAGGAGGTTGAACGTGTGCGAGCATTTCAATACGTAGTCATAGGCCGGAAGGACGAAGCCGGCTTTGATGACCCGCATAGCTTCTTTTTCATATTCATCGAAGAGGTGGAACAAGAGGTCGGCGTTACTCAGTTCAAAGGCATACGTCGACTGTTCGACTTCGTTCTGATGGAAGATATCGCCGTAGGTGGCCGTTTCGTTCCACTGGAGGTCATAGACGTTTTCTACGCCCTGAATGTACATGGCCAGTCGTTCCATGCCGTATGTGATTTCCGACGATACGGGGGCGACGTCGATGCCGCCGACCTGCTGGAAGTAGGTAAACTGCGTGACTTCCATGCCGTCGAGCCAGACTTCCCAGCCAAGGCCCCAGGCGCCGAGGGTCGGCGATTCCCAGTTATCTTCGACGAAGCGGATGTCGTGTTCGGCCGGGTTGATGCCCAGCGTTTCCAAGCTCTTTAAATAGAGTTCCTGAATGTTGTCCGGCGACGGTTTGCAGATAACCTGGAACTGATGGTGCTGATAGAGGCGGTTCGGATTGTCGCCATAGCGGCCGTCAGCCGGGCGACGAGACGGTTCGACGTAGGCTACATGCCACGGTTCCGGGCCGAGCGTTCTGAGGAACGTCGCCGGGTTCATGGTCCCTGCCCCTTTTTCTACATCATACGGTTCGTAGATGATACAGCCCTGAGAAGACCAGAAGTTCTTCAATGCAAATATCATGTCTTGAAAATTCATCGTATTCCCTCCTACATGCAAAAAAGTCCCTGTAACATAGATAGTATGTTACAGGGACGAGTATACGTACCCGCGGTTCCACCCTGATTGGTCCAAAAGACCCGCTTGATTGATCGGCCATACACATCGAATGACTTCCGGCCGCGGCCTTCAGAGCGCCTTCCGCATCGGCAGCCGGCTCACACTGTCCCGGCCTCGCTGATAAGATACGTACTTGTTCTCTTGCATCGCCTATGTAATTGTACGTTCCTTATCATAGCAAACTTAAAGGTAAAAGTCAATCTTTTCAGCCATCAAAAAGGATTGTCACTAAAGGCATAAAACCTTTAGGAGACAATCCTTTTCAATCAGGTAAATCTAGTGCTTGCCGTATTTTCGGGCTACGTCAATGCGGCGCAGAGCGCGTTCCAGGGATGCGCGGGCCCGTGTTTCATCGAGGTTGGCTGCGTGTTCCGCCAAGAGGGCTTCGGCACGCTTTTCCGATTCGATAGCACGGTCGATATCGATGTCTTCCGGCTTTTCCGAAGCCGGCGTAATGACCGTAACCACATTGCTGTGGACTTCCATGAAGCCCCCGGCAACGGTAACACAGTCGCGTTTTCCATCCTTGTCATAGTACAAGGGCCAAATCGACAGGGACGCGATGAGCGGCGCATGGTTGGGCATGATGCCCAAATCGCCGTCTAAGGCGCGAACGAGGATAAAGTCCACGTCTTCATGGAGTACGGCAGCATCGGGCGTTATGACTTCCAAATGGAGTGTCTTTCCTGCTTCTGCCATAGACTATTCCCCTTTCAGCGTCTTGGCCTTTTCATAGGCTTCTTCAATATTGCCGACCATGTAGAACGCCTGTTCAGGCATGTCGTCACATTTACCGGAAATGATTTCATTGAAGCCTTCGATGGTTTCCTTCAGCGGGACGTAACGGCCTTCCTGACCAGTAAACTGTTCAGCAACGGCGAAAGGCTGGCTGAGGAAACGCTGTACTTTACGGGCACGGGCAACGGTCAGCTTATCTTCTTCTGACAATTCGTCGATACCCAGGATGGCGATGATATCCTGCAGGTCGTTGTACTTCTGGAGGATTTCCTGTACGGCACGGGCCGTCTGGTAGTGATCGTCGCCGATGATGTTCGGGTCGAGGATACGCGACGTGGAGTCCAAGGGATCGACGGCCGGGTAAATCCCCAGTTCGGCGATCTGACGGGACAGAACCGTCGTCGCATCGAGGTGCGCGAAGGTAGCAGCCGGAGCCGGGTCCGTCAAGTCGTCGGCAGGGACGTAGACGGCCTGGACGGACGTGATAGAACCGTCTTTGGTCGACGTAATGCGTTCCTGCAGGGCGCCGACGTCGGTACCCAGGGTCGGCTGGTAGCCAACGGCAGACGGGATACGGCCGAGTAAGGCCGAAACTTCGGAGCCTGCCTGGATGAAACGGAAGATGTTGTCGATGAACAGCAAGACGTCCTTGTGTTCTTTATCGCGGAAGTATTCGGCCATGGTAAGACCGGTCAGGCCGACGCGCATACGAGCTCCTGGCGGTTCGTTCATCTGGCCGTAGACGAGGGCCGTCTTGTCGATAACGCCGGATTCCTTCATTTCGTTCCAAAGGTCATTGCCTTCACGGGTACGTTCCCCTACACCGGTGAATACGGAATAACCGCCGTGACCGGTAGCAACGTTATGGATCAATTCCATGATGAGGACCGTCTTGCCGACGCCGGCACCGCCGAAGAGGCCGATTTTACCGCCCTTAGCGTAGGGGCAGATGAGGTCGACGACTTTGATCCCCGTTTCGAAGATTTCTGTTTCCGTCGCCTGGTTTTCGAATTTCGGAACCGGCGGTGGATCGGCCAGTAATCATCGGCTTCGACTTTGGCGTCGACCTGGTCCACGGTGTTGCCGAGGACGTTGAAGATACGGCCCAAGACGCCTTTTCCGACGGGGACCTTAATCGGGTCGCCGGTGTTTTCGGCTGCCATGCCGCGGACGAGGCCATCTGTGGAGTCCATGGAAACGCAGCGGACGACGTCGTCACCTAAGTGCTGCATGGCTTCTACAATGAGGTCGATCTTCTGGTCGCCTTCACCGCCCGTGATGTGGATGGCGTTGTAGATGGACGGCAGGTCTGCTTCGGAAGCAAACCGCACGTCGACGACCGGGCCGATGACCTGGACTACTTTCCCAATGTTATTGCTCATGAAGAGGTTCTCCTCTCTTTCAAGAATTGTAACAGCAGCGCGTGACGAGAATCACGTCTTATTTCAAGGCGTTGGCGCCACTTACGATTTCCGTCAGTTCGTTGGTAATACCAGCCTGGCGGACTTTATTGTAGGTAACAGTCAGTTTTTCAATCAGCTCACCGGCGTTGTCCGTAGCCGACGTCATGGCCGTCATACGGGCACCGAGTTCACTGGCAGCCGACTGAAGGAGACTGTTATAAATAAACAGATCTAAGTACTGGGGCAGCAAAGAATTGAGGACCTGGGCTGCGTTGGGAGCATACAAGTATTCTTCCATCAGACCGTGGTCTTCCCCCTGTTCGTCCTGATCGATGGGAAGCATCTTGACGATTTTCGCTTCCTGGGACAGAGCCGATTTAAAGTGCGTGTAGATGACGTAGACTTCATCGACTTCGCCGTCGAGGAACTTCTGGGTCGCCATGTGGGCGATTTCCTGGGCATTGATGAGCTGCGGCTTATCCGAAAAACCGGACCATTTTTCATCCGGCGTAATGCGCAGGTGCTTTAAGTACTCTGCCGGTTTGCGGCCGGCGACGAAAAGGACCGACGCACTGCGGGGCTTATCCTTTAAGACCGATACCATGGCCTTGTTGATATTGGCATTGAAGGCCCCGGCCAGGCCCTTATCGGCCCCGATGATGATATAGCACGTCTTCTTGACGTCATCGCGGGACTGGAACAAAGGGTTCCCGGAATCGGGCGAAGCGGCCGACAAGCGGCGCAGCATGCCTTCCATTTTTTCGGTATACGGGGCAGTAGCCAGTGCCCGTTCCTGTGCACGGCGCAGTCGCACGGAGGAGACCATCTTCATGGCCTTGGTGATCTGCTGAGTATTGGTAACGGATTTAATCCGTCGATTTATTTCGCGTGCACTCGGCATAGCTTATTCCTCCTCTTTAACCAGCTCGTGAGAAGTACCGTACTGCTTGATGTATTCAGCAATGGCTTTCTTAAGGGTTTCTTCTGCATCTTTGCCGAGTTCCTTCGTCGACTTGATGCTTTCGCCGACTTCCGGATAGTTGCTGTGCATGAAGGTGATGAAGCCGTCCGCAAATTCAGCCACTTCTTCAACCTGAATGGGCATCAGATAGTTCTTAACGGCCAAATAAATCTGCATGACCTGATCTTCGACAGCCATCGGCTTATACTGCGGCTGAATGAGGAGCTGCATCGTCCGTTCGCCGGCGTCGATCTGAGCTTTGGTGTTCTTATCGAGGTCGGAGCCGAACTGAGCAAAAGCGGCCAATTCGCGGTACTGAGCGAGGTTCAGACGGAGCGTACCGGCAATGCTCTTCATGGCCTTGATCTGAGCCGAGCCGCCGACACGGGATACGGAGAGGCCGACGTTGATAGCCGGACGGATCCCGGAGTTGAAGGCTTCCGTTTCGAGGAAGATCTGGCCGTCGGTAATGGAAATGACGTTGGTCGGGATGTATGCCGACAAGTCACCGGCCAGGGTTTCGATGATCGGCAGGGCCGTAATCGAGCCACCGCCTAATTTATCGGACAGCTTAGCCGCCCGTTCGAGCAGACGAGAGTGTAAGTAGAATACGTCGCCGGGGTAAGCTTCACGTCCTGGCGGACGACGGAGAAGCAAACTCATGGCGCGGTATGCCTGAGCGTGTTTGGACAAATCGTCGTATACGCAGAGGCAGTCTTTGCCCTGGAGCATGAAGTATTCGGCAATGGATACGCCGGAATACGGAGCCAGGTACTGGAGCGGAGCCCCATCGGAAGCCGTAGCGGCGACGACGATGGTATAGGCCATAGCGCCGTGTTCTTCCAGGGTCCGTACGACGCGGGCAACGGTCGACGATTTCTGACCGATGGCGACGTAGACGCAGATGACGCCTGTATCTTTCTGATTCAAAATGGTATCGATAGCGATGGCCGTCTTGCCGGTACCGCGGTCACCGATGATGAGTTCACGCTGGCCACGGCCGATCGGAACCATGGAGTCGATTGCCTTGAGGCCCGTCTGGAGGGGCACCTTGACCGGCTGGCGGTCGGCGATGCCATAAGCCTTGACTTCGATCAGACGGGATTCTGTCGTCTTGATGTCCCCTTTGCCGTCAATGGCCATCCCTAAGGGATTGACGACGCGGCCGATCATGCCTTCGCCGACAGGGACACGCATAACGCGGCCTGTACGACGGACGGTGTCGCCTTCTTTAATGAGGGCGTCATCGCCGAGCAGTACGGCACCGACGTTATCTTCTTCCAGGTTCAGGGCCATGCCGTAAACGCCGTGCGGCAGTTCCAGCAATTCCCCGGACATGGCTTTTTCCAAACCGTAAATGTGGGCAATGCCGTCCCCGACTTCTAGGACAGTACCGACGTCATCGACGTTCATTTCCACATTATAATCTTCGATTTGTTTCTTGATTATAGCCGTAATTTCTTCTGGCTTCATATTCATTGTTCGTCCGTCACCCCATTCGTCGCGTCAGCCTGGAGCAAGCTATTCTGCATATCCTGCAGTTGCCGCTTGAGGCTGGCGTCTATTAATTTGTCGCCAATTTGGATGACCATGCCGCCGATAAGCGACGGATCGACGTAGTACAGCGGTTCAATCTGCTTGACCCGTCATGGTTTCCAGGCTGGCTACGAGCTTGGTCTGTTCTTTTTTGGACAACGGCTTGACGACGCGGATCTTAGCCACTTCGATGTTCTGAGCCTTACGGGCCAAATCGATAAACCCGTCAATGCCCAAGAGCAAAGCCGCTTCGCGGCGCCGGTCGATCATGACGTACATGAACTGCATGACCAGCGGCGACACGCTGTCCCCAAAAATCTGTTTCAATGTGTCCTTTTTGGACTGCGGCGGTACGAGGGGATGATTCAGGAATTTCCATAAATCGGGATTTTCCTGGAACGCATCCCGTACGCCTTTTAATTCTGTTCCGAACTCGGTAAGCTTCTTTTGTTCGCTGGCAATGTCAAACATGGCCTGGCTGTATTTGCTGTAGATCGTTTCGGGTATCATAAGATCAGTTCCCCTTTACGCGATGCGTCTGGATCTGGTCAATGCAGTCGGCTACGAGTTTCGCGTTCATATCAGAATCGATATTTTTCTTGAGCAGTTTTTCTGCCACAGCCATCGACAGATTGACTACTTCCTTACGCATTTCCCGGATAGCCGCTTCCCGTTCATTGGCGATTTCAGCCTGGGCAATCTGTTTTTCCCGGGCGATCTGATCGCGAATGGCTTCGAGCTGGGCCTGTGCTTCCTTATCGGCCTGTTTTACAGCTTTGTCGACGATGGCCTGCGCTTCTGCACGGGCATCGCGGATTTGAGCTTCATAGTCGGCTCTCATCTTTTCAGCCGTTTCCTTGGCTTTAGCTGCATCGCTGAGATCGGAGGCAATCTTATTGCGGCGGTCTTCCAGCACTTTGAGCAGCGGTTTGTAAGCGAACTTCGCCAAAATAGCAACTAAGACGAAGAAGTTGATAAACTGGAACAGCAAGGTACCATTAATACTAACCAATGTACTTCCCTCCCCGGCTGTATAGTAGAATCACTTAGATTAAAGCAGGCTGACGAACGGATTGGCAAATACCAATACGATGGAGATGACAGCTGCGATAATCGGCATGGATTCGATCAAGCCGATGGAGATAAGCATGTTGACCAAGAGTTTGCCGCCCATTTCAGGCTGACGAGCCGTACCTTCAAGCATTTTCGATGCGGCGTGGCCGTCACCGATAGCAGCGCCGAGAGCTGCCAAACCAATACCCAAGCATGCACCAAAAGCGGACAGTGCCAAAACGATAGCTTTTTCCATAATAAATAACCTCCTAGTTTCTGTGAGTAAGATGAAATTTTCAGTGTCAAACAGTATCCGGCACGATTAGTCGTCTGCAAAAGACGGAGCCAGATACGACGTGGTCAGGATCGTAAAGATAAATGCCTGAATGAGGCCGATGACCAGGCTGAACAGCAGCCAGATGATCGGAATCCCGATAGGCACCAGGAAGTACAGGACTTCCAACAAAATTTCCCCGGCCAGGATATTGCCAAATAGACGGAAGGCCAACGTTAACGGTTTGGTAATTTCTTCCATCAAATTGATGATAACAAATGGCGCAAAGGGTTTAAAGAAGTGTTTGAAATGTTTTTTGAACCCCTGGTTCTTCAAGGCCATAAAATGGACCATAAACGAAGATACCAGTGCCAGGGCGACAGTCGTATTCAAGTCATTCGTCGGCGAAGCCAGGATTTCCGGATTCGGAATCATGCCCAATTCGTTGGCGAACAGGATGAATAAGAACATGGTCAATAAGACCGATACGACTTGGCCGTATTTCGGTCCCAACGTTTCCCTGAACTGGTCGAGGAGGGATTCGATGACCATTTCCATGGCATTCTGCAGGCCCGACGGGACGAGGGAACGTCCCCTTGTGGCAGAGACGGTGACGATGATGACCAGCGCTGCAACGAGCCAGGTCATCATCAGCGTATCCAGGTTGACATTCAGACCCAGAAGCTGAACGACCACATGATGCCCTGCATGTAATTCCATACGCAATACCTCCTTTCCTTTACCGTCTGAAGCGTGCGGTCAACACATCTGCAAAGATCAGGACACGGTATGAAAAGATACCGGCCAAGGCAGCTCCCAGCGAAATGGACGGGAACTGCAGGATCACGATGACGGCCAGGCAGACGAAAATCAGCCGGAACACGGCACCGCCGCGGATGAATGCCGCCGCCTGCTCTGGCGGCAGTTTCAAGGCCCGTACCGAACGGCTGCTGAGCATGAAGAAATACACGATGTTCAAGCCGCTGCCGATACACCAGCCACTTATGTACTGCCACCACCCGCCCAATAACAGGACAGCGGTGACGATACATGTAAAACCAATGAGTTTGCAAATTGTTGCCTTTACATAGGTGTAAAAAGCTTCCATAGACTCCACCCTCCGCGCTTCTCACCGCCTCGATGACGAACGATTCCGGCGGGATTCATCCCGTTCATAGGACACAGCTTTTTTGTAAAGCGTCCAAAACCCGGAAACGGCACCGATCAGCGAAAATAGGATCAAGCCCCACGGCGATGTGCCCGTGTAGACATCGATAAAACGGCCGATGGCGACGCCAACGCAGATGCAGACAAAGAGCGACAAGCCGAGCGAGCCGGCGATGGCCACGATGTCCAGGAGCCTCATAGAATTCCCTTGGTCACTGTGAGAATCATTCTTTTTTCTCATAGCATACACACTCCTGCTCAGGCGATAGCAGTCTTTCCACAACCACGGTGCGCATAGAAAACCTACGTTTAGCCGCGATTATTGCTTATTTTAGCACGGAAAAACGGGAAAATCAACACAAAATGAAAGAAAAAATGAGTATATAGCTAAAAACTATTCTCAATATAACTGAGATTTATTTTGAACGGCTGAAGTCGTCCGGAACGGCTTCGTTACCGGCAAAAACATGGAGAATGGCTTCGACGATGCGCCGCGATGCCTGGCCGTCGCCATAGGGGTTGACGGCGTTGCTCATGGCGTCATAAGCGGCCTTGTCGGTCAAAAGACGCTTCGTTTCGGCATAGACGACGTCCTTATGGGTGCCGATGAGGCGGACCGTACCGGCTTCAACGGCTTCCGGCCGTTCCGTCGTATTGCGCAGGACCAGAACCGGTTTTCCCAGAGACGGCGCTTCTTCCTGGATGCCGCCGGAATCGGTCAGCACCAGATAGCTGAGGCTCATGAGATTGGCAAAGGGTTCATATTCCATGGGATCGATGAGGTGGATCCGATCGACGCCGGACAGTTCATCTTCGACGACTTTGCGCACCTTGGGGTTGCGGTGGACGGGAAAGACGATTTCCGTATCGGGAATCTCTTCGATGATCCGGCGCAAGGCCTTATAGATGTGGCGCATGGGTTCGCCCAGGTTTTCCCGGCGGTGGGTCGTAAGTAAGATGACCCGGTGGTTTTTGAAGTCGACGGACTTCAACTGATCGCCGAAATCATAGTCGCCGGCCACGGTCGTCATCAAGGCGTCGATGACAGTATTCCCGGTTACATAAATCTGAGATGGATTTACATTTTCACGAAGGAGATTGTCCCGTGCCGTCGAGGTCGGTGCAAAGTGAATGGACGCCATGGCCCCAGTGAGCTTGCGGTTCATCTCTTCCGGGAACGGCGAGTATATATCCCCTGTCCGAAGGCCGGCTTCGACGTGGCCGACGGGGATCTGCTGATAATACGAAGCCAGGGCACCGGCAAAGGTCGTCGTCGTATCACCGTGAACGAGGACCAGATCCGGTTGTTCTTTGGCCAGGACGTCCTTGAGGCCCAGGAGCGACTTCGTCGTAATATCGTACAAGGTCTGGCCCTTGGCCATGATGTCCAGGTCGTAATCCGGCGTAATCCGGAACAACTCCAAGACCTGGTCGAGCATCTGACGATGCTGGGCCGTGACGGCAACGACCGTCTCAATGCTGTCGGCATGTTTCTGTAATTCCTTGACGACCGGTGCCATTTTAATCGCCTCCGGCCGCGTGCCGAATACAGTCATTACCTTGATCATAATACAAATTCCTCCTTATATGACGAACCGATTCTCCCCGTCATGGTTTGCGGGTCGAATCGGTCGTTGATTTACGCAGTATGCCGATGCGCTTTGCCGAGTAGATGATAACGGCAAGAACGACCAAGACAGTCACGATCCCCGTCTGATAGCTTACATTGGCTACGAAGAGGGCGACGATGCCTAAGATCATGCTGACAAAATACATGATCAGTACGGCTTGCTTCTGTGTCATACCCAGGGCCAGGAGACGATGGTGCAGGTGGCCCTTATCCGGCTGAAATATGGGAACGCCGCTCATCCGGCGTCGGATGATGGCGAAGGTCGTATCGAGAATAGGAAGCCCTAAGGCGATGATGGGCACGACCAGGGCCACCGTCGCCGCCGTCTTGACCAGGCCGAGAACGGCCGAGACGGCTAAGGTATATCCGAGGAGCATGCTCCCCGTATCGCCCATGAAGATTTTAGCAGGGTTAAAGTTGTACTGCAAAAATCCCAGGGCTGCGCCGGCCATAGACACGATAATGAGGGCCGGCAGGAATTGGTTGAGGTTTACCGCCAAGAGGAACATCGAAATCGAGGCGATGAAGGCCACGCCGGCAGCCAGTCCGTCCAGTCCGTCGATGAGGTTCACCGTGTTGGTAAAGCCGATGATCCAAAAGATTGTCAGCGGCACAGCAATGACTTCCGGCAGGACCAGGATATCCCCAAAGGGATTGGTCAGCCATTCGATTTGAATGCCGAAGGCCACGGGAATACAGGCCGCGGCAATCTGACCGACGAGCTTGACCCGGGCCGGGATGTTGCAGATATCGTCCCAAATGCCGATGGCGACGATGGCCGTACAGCCCAGGAGCATCCCGATGAGTTCATGGTGCAGGGGCACGCAGAACAAGACGGCTGCCATAAAGCCGATATAGATGGCCAGCCCGCCGAGCCGCGGGATGACATGAGTATGTACCTTTCTTGCATTAGGCCTGTCCACGGCACCGACCTTGATGGCTACCTTCTTGACGCCCGGCGTCAACAGGTAAGACACCACCAAGGCAATGATAAAGGGTACAACATATTGGAGCACAACACACGCCTACTTTCCGTTAATCTATCATCAGTTGGTCAGACTGCGCATGGGCGCCGGGATACGGCCGCCGCGGGCAATGAATTCATCTGACTTATATTTATTGACATTGATAATCTGGCAATGGCCGAGAAGGCCGCCAAACTCGACGTTGTCGCCGACGCCCTTACCCGGTACGGGAATGACGCGGACGGCCGTCGTCTTGTTATTGATCATGCCGATAGCGGCTTCATCGGCGATGATAGCCGAAATGGTCGACGCCGGTGTATCACCGGGGATGGCGATCATATCGAGGCCGACGGAGCAGACGCAAGTCATGGCTTCGAGCTTTTCAAGGCTCAGGCTGCCGCGGCCAACGGCTTCGAGCATGCCCTTGTCTTCGCTGACCGGAATGAAGGCGCCTGACAGGCCACCGACGCGGGACGAAGCCATGAGGCCGCCCTTCTTGACGGCGTCATTTAAGAGGGCCAGGGCTGCCGTCGTACCACAGGCACCGCAGCTTTCAAGGCCCATTTCTTCGAGGATCGAAGCGACGCTGTCACCGACAGCCGGCGTCGGAGCCAGGGACAAGTCGATGATGCCAAAAGGCATGTTGAGGCGTCTCGATGCTTCCATGGCGACCAATTGGCCGACACGGGTAATCTTAAAGGCCGTCTTTTTAATCGTTTCGGCAACGACGTCGAAAGGCTCGCCCTTGACGTGTTCCAGGGCTACTTTTACGACGCCGGGACCGCTGACGCCGACACTGATGCAGGAGTCGCCGTTGGTGACGCCGTGGAAGGCGCCGGCCATGAAGGGATTGTCTTCAACGGCATTGGAAAAGACGACCAGTTTGGCGCAGCCTAAGGCGTCCTGTTCCTTCGTCCGTTCAGCCAAATCCTTAAAGACTCGCCCCATTTCGGCGACGGCATCCATGTTGATGCCGGCCTTGGTCGAGCCGACGGCGACAGAGCTGCAGACGAGATCGGTCACGGCCAGGCTTTCGGCGATGGAATCGATGAGGATCCGGTCGCCCTTGCTCATGCCCCGTTCGACGAGGGCCGAAAAGCCGCCGATAAAGTTGATGCCGATCGTCTTAGCCGCCTTATCCAGGGTCCGGGCGATATCGACGTAACTGGTCATATCGCTGGCCCCGGCGACGAGGCTGATGGGCGTAACGGACACGCGCTTATTGATGATCGGTACACCGTATTCGCGGGAAATGGCTTCCCCGGTCTCTACCAGGTGTTCTCCGTAGCGCGTGATCTTATCGTAAATATTGTTGCACAACGTCTTGCCGTCGCTGGCACAGCAGTCGAGGAGACTGATGCCCATGGTAATCGTGCGGACGTCAAGGTTGTTCTTTTGAATCATCTGATTCGTTTCAAGTACGTCATGGATTGTCAGCATAGTCCCTCTCCTTAGCCCACACGATGCATGGCGTCAAAAATGGCCTGGTTCTGAGCTCTGATTTCGACGCCGAGGGCTTCACCCTTCTGCTTGAGCAAATCCTGAAGAGTATCTAAATCAATATCCGCAGAGTCCATATCGACAATCATAGCCATATTAAAGATACCTTCTAAAATAACCTGATTGATCGTCAGTATATTGACCTTATGTTCCGCCATGATCTGGCTGACGGCGGCGATGATACCTGTGCGGTCCACGCCGACTACCGTGATTACAACTTTCACAGCTGCCCACCCCTTTGAGTTAGATTCTACGCTCCCCCATTATAGCACAGGTAACGCAGTAAATGCCACTTTCGGCCCATGAAAAGACCTCATTATCCTAAAATCGAGCAAATCGTTTCGCTTTGAAAAGAAAATTTATGCACCCAAGGCTTTGCTGATGAGGGCCTTGCCTTCTTCCAGCAGCTTTCCGGCCTGTTCCTCAGAGACGAAGCTTTCGGCATAGAGCTTATACATGTCTTCCGTTCCCGACGGGCGGGCTGCTACCCAGCCGTCATCGGTCGTGATCTTGACGCCGCCAATGGCCGAATTGCCGTAAGGCGAACGGGACAGGACAGCCGTAATGGGACTGCCGCAGAGATTCTTTTCGGTGACGTCCTTTTCCGTCAAGGAGCTGATCTTGTCCTTTTCTTCAAGCGTTGCCGGGGCGTCGCTGCGGACGGTGTAAGGCCGGCCTAGTTCAGCACAGAGTTCCTCATAGTAAGCCAGCGGCGATTTTCCCGTAACGGCGTAGATTTCCGCAGCCAACAGGCAGAGGATGATGCCGTCCTTATCGGTCGTCCAGACGCTGCCGTCTTTAGCGATGAAGGAGGCGCCGGCACTTTCTTCGCCGGAGAAAGCGATTTTCCCTTCTTCATAAAGGGGCCCGAAATACTTAAAGCCGACGGGGACTTCATAAAGCGGTACGCCGAGCTTCTTAGCCGCCCGGGCCAGCATATCCGTCGTGACGACAGTTTTGGCAATGCCCAGGCCTTCAAAATGGCGATGGGTCATGAGGTAGTGAGCGGCGACGGTCAAAAAGGCGTTGGCCGTAATCATGCCGTCGGTGCCGCAGACGATGCCGAAGCGGTCGTAGTCCGGGTCGTTGGCCAAAATGAGGCGGTAGTCGGCAGCCTGACCGGTAACGGCCGACATGACGTACGCCGACGAGCAGTCCATGCGGACCTTGCCGTCGTGGTCGTAATTCATAAAGGTGAACTGCGGATCGTAGGTATCGTTGACAAAAGACAGGTTCAAATGGTAGCGTTCGGAAATACGGTGCCAGTAATTCATGCCCGAACCGCCGAGGGCATTGACCAAAATGGGCAGATTGGCATCGCGGATAGCTTCCATATCGAGGATGGACGCCAGTTCAGCCACATATAATCCCTTATAATCATAAGGGACGACAAAATCGCTCTGAGCCGCTTCTTCATAAGGAATCATCTGGACGTCCTTATTGTGTCCGGCCAACAGGCGGTTGGCTTCGGTTTCAATGGCCTTGGTCATCTCGGAGCCGGCCGGTCCCCCCGTCGTCGGGTTGTATTTGATGCCGCCGTGTTCCGGAGGATTGTGGGACGGCGTCAGGATCAGGCCGTCGGCTACGTGTTCCTTCCGATGGTCATTAAAGCGCAGGATCGCCCGTGACACCGACGGCGTCGGGACAAAATCCCCGTCGGCATCGACATAGGCCGTGACCTTATTGGCCGCAAGGACCGATAAGACCGTTTCAAAAGCCAGTTTTGACAAATAATGGGTGTCGGCTCCGACAAACAACGGTCCGTCGGCACCAAACTCCTGGCGGAAATTACAAACGGCCTGGGTAATGGCTGCGACGTGGTCTGCCGTAAAGCTGCCGCTTTGGGCCTGTCCCCGATGGCCTGACGTCCCGAAGCGCACCTGCTGATGGGGATCGGCTGCGTCCGGATGAATCGAATGATACGCCCTCGTCATGGCGTCCAAGTCGATATAGTCTTCAGGTCTTACTTTCGTTCCTGCTAATTCATGTACTGCCATACTATCACCTGCTTTATTATTTTGACAAGGATTCAACGATTTTATACAATAAGAAAGAGTGCTGCCAATATCCTTGCGGATACTGTCATCACAGCATCTCATCGCGGCAATTCGTTTGTTTTCATTATAACAAAAAACGCATCATTATCCTAGATAAAAATGGCTTATCATCGAGGATATCTGAAAAAGAAAGGTGGTTTTTATGACAAAGTTTATCTCTTGGAACGTCAACGGCCTGCGGGCCGTCATGAAAAAAGGATTCTTAGATACATTCAACGACCTCGACGCCGATCTCTTCTGCCTTCAGGAAACGAAGCTCCAAGAAGGTCAGATCGATATCGACCTTCCGGGCTACGAACAATATTGGAACTACGCCGACCGCAAGGGTTACAGCGGCACGGCGATCTTCACCCGCATCAAGCCCCTGTCCGTCCGCTACGGCATGGATAAGGACGAACACGACCACGAAGGGCGCCTCATCACCCTCGAATTCGACGATTACTTCTTCGTCACCTGCTACACGCCCAATTCCCAGAGCGAACTAGCCCGCCTGCCCTACCGCATGCAGTGGGAAGACGATTTTAAAGACTACCTCCTGACCCTCCACCAGGAAAAACCGGTCATCGTCTGCGGCGACCTCAACGTCGCCCACCAGGAAATCGACCTCAAGAACCCCAAGACCAACCGCAAGAACGCCGGCTTCTCCGACGAAGAACGGCAGAAGATGACCGACCTCTTAGCGGCCGGGTTCACCGATACCTGGCGTCACTTCTACCCCGACACGGAAGGCGTCTATTCGTGGTGGAGCTACCGCTTTAGGGCCCGTCAGAACAACGCCGGATGGCGCATCGACTACTTCCTGACCACGACCGACCTCGACGACCGGTTGGAATCGGCATCGATTTACACCGACATCCTCGGCAGCGACCACTGCCCCGTCGGCTTGACAATAAAATAAAGTATATAATGACAATCAAAACCACCAGTTTAACTGGTGGTTTGCTCGGGCCCTATAAGGGCCTATCTCTTGTGGTTGCACTCTAAAGAGTGCACTGAATAAAGTCTGGCAATCACATTTCTATTACTGGCAGCCCCCTA
>ENA-OPYT01000245-OPYT01000245.1-human-gut-metagenome-genome-assembly--contig:-NODE-245-length-17181-cov-2.954322_pt1 | contig 17181 bp, 21 predicted proteins | sample MGYA00242636_ERZ504480 | MGnify/ENA primary metagenome ERZ504480 (study PRJEB26092, sample SAMD00036228) | human gut metagenome | host: Homo sapiens | study: EMG produced TPA metagenomics assembly of...
ACTTGTTATGCTCCGGCCCGCTGGAATCAATCAGTTCATAGGTAATTTCCACATCGCCGTCTTTTTGAACTACTTCCTGCAAACGTGTTTTATAATCGGAATAAATTCCGTGTTCGCAAATAAAATCAAGTTCCTGCTTCATCAGGCCCAGCAAAAATTTTTCTGCGGAGGCAAGCCCCTGGTCAATATAGTATGCACCCAAAACAGATTCAAAAGCATCTGCCAGGATAGAAGCCCTGTTGCGTCCGCCGGAAAGGTCTTCACCTTTGCCGAGGCGCAGGTACTTGCCGAGAGAAATTTTATGCGCATACTGTGCCAGTGAAGTTTCACAAACAATGTGGGCACGCAGCTTGGTAAGTTCACCCTCATTAAGTTTTGGAAAGTTTTTGTACATATAGGTGCTGACGATAATACTTAAAACAGAATCGCCCAAAAATTCAATGCGTTCATTGTGTTCCGGGCGCGGCTGCTCTTTAGCCTCATGGGCATAGGAAGTATGTGTCAGCGCCGTATTCAAAATATCTAAATTATTCATGGTAATTCCAAGCTGCCTGCAAAACTCAAGCAGCTCTTCCTTACGCTTACTTTGCATAGCAATCACCGTTTCTGTGCTTATGCCTTGTATTTTTTAAGAAGAATGCATGCATTGTGGCCGCCAAAGCCGAAGTTGTTGGAAAGCGCAGCTCTTACTTCTGCTTTGCGGGCAACATTAGGCACATAGTCAAGGTCAAGGCCTTCTTCAAGGTCGGGGTCTTCGTAGTTGATAGTAGGCGGAACAACGCCGTTATCAATGGTTAAAGCGGTTGCAATGGCTTCAACGCCGCCTGCTGCACCAAGAAGGTGGCCGGTCATGGATTTGTTGGAGCTGATCATCATTTTATAAGCATGGTCGCCAAAAATTTTCTTGGCTGCCAGAGTTTCGTTCAGGTCATTTCTGTGGGTAGAAGTGCCGTGAGCGTTGATGTAATCAACTTCGTCCGGGCTGATGCCTGCATCTTTAATGGCAAGTTCCATGCATACAGCCGGCATTTCGCCGCTCGGGTCCGGAGCAGTGATATGGTAAGCATCGGCAGTCATGCCGTAGCCTGCAACTTCTGCATAGATATGCGCGCCGCGTTTAAGTGCATGTTCAAGTTCTTCCAGAACAAGCACGCCAGCGCCTTCGCCCATAACAAAGCCGTCACGTTTTTTATCAAACGGGCAGGATGCTTTTTCGGGGTGTTCGTTATTGGTAGAAAGAGCTTTCATGTTGCCGAAGCCAGCTACTGCAAGCGGGTTAATGGCTGCTTCACTGCCGCCTGCCATCATAATATCGGCATCGCCGTACTGAATGATTCTGAAAGCTTCGCCAACACAGTGGGTGCCGGTTGCACATGCGGTTACAATAGCCATGTTGGGGCCTTTAAAACCAAGAGCAATAGAAATCTGGCCTGCCGGCATATTCGGAATTTCCATAGGAATAAAGAACGGGCTGATTTTGGACGGGCCTTTTTCAACAAATTTCAAGGTCTGTTCCAGGTAAGTATGCATGCCGCCAATGCCGCTGCCTACGCAAACGCCTGCTCTTACAGGGTCGATGCTTTCAAGGTCAAGTTTGGCATCTTCAACAGCCATTTTTAGCTGCGGCAACTGCAAACTGGGTAACGCGGTCCATGCGTTTGCCTTCTTTTTTATCGCCGTATTTGGAAAAATCAAAATCTTTTACTTCACCGGCAATTCTTGTGCCGTATTCGCTGGCATCAAACTGGGTAATCGGGCCTACGCCGGATTTACCTGCAACCAGATTGTTCCAAAATTCATCTTTGCCGATACCGATAGGGGTAATAGCACCTACACCGGTTATAACAACTCTTCTCTTCAAAACAAATCACCTCAAATTTAAATTTTTTCTATATCTTCTTTCAGCCTTCTGAAAATTTCTTTAACAGGCAGAATTTCCTTAATCTTCCACATATTTGCACCGGTGAAAACAAGACCGGTTTCCACATCGCCCTGCTGTGCACGGGTTAACGCCCTGATAATGCAGAAGCTGCGGGAACAATGCTTGAGGCAGGCGTCGCAGGTTGTAGGACGCGGCGGATTGCCGTCAAGAACTTTTTGTGCAAACGGATTTAAAATTGCGCGGCCCTTATAACCAACCGGGCTGTCAATCTGCACAACATCTTCCTTAGTCATTTTAAGATAAAATTCCTTCAGAGCAGGAGCACCGTTGGATTCTTCGCTGGCAGCGAAGCGGCTGCCCATTTGTACGCCGCTGGCGCCAAGCTTCAGAAGTTCGGCTACATCAGCACCGCAAACAGCACCGCCTGCGGCAATAACCGGAATTTTTACAGCTTTAATAATATCCGGCAGAATAGTTTTGATAGATTCCTGCGTGCCCAGATGGCCGCCTGCCTCCGTACCTTCAACAACAATTGCCGAAGCGCCGAGCTTTTCGGAAATTTTAGCCAGCTTTACGGAAGAAACAATAGGAACAACTGCTACGTTGTAGGCGCGGCCGATGGCGAAAATATCTCTTGAAAAAACCGGCGCCGGCAACAAGCAAAATCAACTTTCTCTTCAGCTGCTGTTGTAATAAGGTCCGCAAAAGCGCGTGCTGCCACCATAGCATTAATGCCAATCATGCCTCTGCCTTCGCTCAGTTTTCTCGCAAGGCGGATTTCCTGGCGCAGTTCATCAAGCTCAAGGCCGGACGCAGCTACAAGGCCTACGCCGCCTCTCTTGCTACAGCACCTGCAAGGCGCGCAGGTCGAAAGCCTGATGGCCATGCCTCCCTGAAATATTGGCATTTCAGCTACTTTATCACCTATTTTAAGCACTGGTAATTTCAACAAATATCCCCCATTCTGGTTAAGATGCAACTTTTAAAACTTGGCAGGGAGGCTTAATGCCTCCCGCCAAACTGCGGATAAATTATTTTTCTTCATCCAACATTTTAACTGCGTCCGCAACAGTGCGGATTTTTTTCTGCTTTTTCGTCAGGAATTTCAACGCCGAATTCCTCTTCGAAAGCCATGATTAATTCAACGATGTCAAGAGAGTCAGCGCCCAAATCGTCGATGAAGGAAGATTCCATTTTTACTTCTTCCGGGTCAACACTCAACTGTTCTACGGTGATGTTTTTAACTTTGTCGAAAGTGCTCATTACGATTCACCTCCTTCCAAGGTAGTTTGATAATACATTATTACATTACCATACCGCCGTCGACATGTAAAGTCTGGCCGGTTATATAAGCGGCATTATCGCTCACAAGGAACAGTACCGCTTTGGCAATATCCTCAGGCTCACCCAGGCGGGCAAGCGGAATGGAAGCTTCCATGGCAGCAACAACTTTTTCGGAAAGAACGCTGGTCATATCGGTTTTGATAAAGCCGGGGGTAACAGCGTTAACCCTGATGCCGCGGGCAGCCATTTCTTTGGCAACGCTGCGGGTAAAGCCAAGAATGCCTGCTTTGGCAGCGGCATAGTTGGCCTGGCCTGCATTGCCCATTAAAGCAACAACGGAGCTGATATTTACAATTGCGCCGCTGCGCTGTTTTGCCATATATTTTACAGCTGCTTTGGTGCAGTTAAACACACCTTTAAGGTTGGTATTGAGAACAGCGTCCCAATCTTCTTCTTTCATGCGCAGAAGCAGGGTATCGCGGGTAATGCCGGCATTATTAACAAGAATATCAATACGGCCGAGTTCTTTAACCACTTTATCTACCATTTCAGCGCAAACTTCGGTTTGGGAAACGTCACCCTGTACGAGAATGGCTTTTCTGCCCATTTTTTCAATTTCAGCAGCAACTGCTTCAGCAGCAGCGGTGCTGCCTGCAAAATTAACGGCTACATCTGCGCCGTTTTCGGCAAGCAAAAGCGCAATTGCTTTGCCAATGCCGCGGGATGCCCCGGTAACTAAAGCTACTTTGCCTTCTAACAGCATTTTAACGGACCTCCTGGAAATAAGCAAGTGTTTTTGCAAGGCTTGCTTCATCTTCTACGTTAAGGGAAGTTACGGATTTGTCAATTTTCTTGTTAAAGCCGCACAGAACTTTGCCCGGACCAACTTCAACAAAAGTATCTACGCCGCCGGCAATCATTTTTCTTACGCCGGTTTCCCAAAGTACAGGCATAGCAGCCTGACGGATTAAGGATTCTTTAATAACTTCTGCTTTGGTTACTTCTTCGGCGTTAACGTTTGCCATAACGGGGATTTTAGCATCGTGGAAAGTAATGGTTTTAAATACTTCTGCCAGACGGTCGGAAGCAGGCTGGAGCAGAGTGCTGTGGAAAGGAGCGCTTACCGGCAGGAGAACTGCGCGTTTTGCACCGGCTTCTTTCAAAGCAACAAGAGCCTTGTCCACTGCGCCAACGGCACCGGCAATTACAACCTGGCCGGGGCAGTTAAAGTTTACTGCCTGTACTGCTTCGCCGCATTCAGCTTCCACACTGCGGCAGATTTCAACAATTTTATCGCTGTCCATGCCAAGTACGGCAGCCATGCTGCCTTCGCCTACAGGAACTGCTTCCTGCATGAACTGGCCTCTTTTGCGTACAATGCGTACGGCATCTGCAAAAGCAAGTGCTTCTGCCTGCACCAGTGCGGAATATTCACCCAGACTGTGGCCTGCTGCAATTTCGCAGGTTACGCCGTTTTCTGCAAGAACTCTTGCACAGGCAACGCTGGCAGTTAAAATTGCCGGCTGGGTATTAAAAGTAAGGCGCAGCTGGTCTTCCGGGCCTTCAAAGCACAGTTTGCTGATGGAAAAACCGAGTGCTTCGTCAGCTTCTTCAAAAGTCCTGCGTGCGCAGGCATAGTTTTCGTACAAATCTTTGCACATGCCAACGCTCTGGGAGCCCTGGCCGGGGAAAATAAATGCTACTTTACTCATTAACATAGCCTCTCTTTCGCCAATTATTTACACCATTTAAGAACAATACTGCCCCAGGTAAGGCCTGCGCCGAAAGCAACAAGCAGCAGGTTGTCGCCTTTTTTCATGGCATGCTGGTCCTGCATTTCCGTAAGAGCAATAGGAATGCATGCTGCGGAAGTATTACTGTATTTATCAATATTTACCCAAACTTTATCCATCGGCATTTTAAAATGCTTGGCAGCGGACTGAATGATACGGATATTGGCCTGATGCGGTACCAGCATATCAATATCTTCATTGGTCAGGCCGGCCTGTTCGAGGGATTTTTTAGCCGTTTTGCCCATAATTTTTACGGCGAACTTAAATACTTCGTTGCCGTTCATATGTACGGTATGTTCTTTGGCGTCAACGGTTTCGTGGCTGGCAGGTTTTCTGCTGCCGCCTGCGGGCTGCATAAGGTGAATGCTGCCTGCACCGTCACTGCCAAGGTCAAGGCCCAAAATGCCGTAGCCCTCTTCAACCTCGCCAAGTACGGCTGCACCTGCGCCGTCGCCAAACAGTACGCAGGTATTGCGGTCTTCCCAGTTCAAAATACGGGAAAGGGTTTCCGCACCGATTACAAGGGCTTTTTTATAAACGCCGCTGGCAATCATTTGCGCAGCAACGCTTACACCGTAAACAAAGCCAGTGCAGCCTGCGGAAAGGTCAAACGCAGCTGCGTGCGTTGCCCACAGTCTGTCCTGCACAAGGCAGGCGGTGGAAGGATATACGCCGTAATCAGGCGTAGCAGTTGCAACAATAATAAGGTCAAGGTCGGCAGGGGCAACACCGGCATCTTCCAGTGCACGCCTTGCGGCGATAAGGGCCATATCGCTTGTAGCCTGTTCAGGAGCCGCAATATGGCGGGTTCTGATGCCCGTGCGCTGCACAATCCATTCATCGCTGGTATCAACCATTTTTTCAAGGTCGTGGTTGGTCAAAATCTTGCTGGGAAGATAGCTGCCTACACCCAGAATACCAACTTGTTTTACAGCTTTAGTCATGTATTTATCCTCGTTTCTTTATTTTTCTTCGTCTTTGATGACAATTTCAGCAATATGTTTTACCACGTCACGCTCGGCAAAGTTAATGGCTACCCTTACCGCACTGGTAATGGATTTTGCCTTGCTGTTGCCGTGGCAGATGATAAACGGCGCCTTAACGCCCAAAAGCAGCGCGCCGCCGTATTCCGTAACGTCAGCACGTTTTTTTAAGGCTTTCATTGTCGGAAGAAGCAAAAGCCCGCCGAGCTTTGCCATTAAGCCGCCTTTGGAAATGGCGTCTTTTATTACTACCATTATAGCACTTGCAAGCCCTTCTGCAAACTTTAAAACAACATTGCCCACAAAACCGTCGCATACAACAACATCAACGGTGCCTTTGTTAATATCGCGGCCTTCAACGTTGCCGATAAAGTTAATATGCTTTTCTTCTTTCAGCAGCGGGTACGTTGCCAGAGCCTGCTCGTTGCCCTTTGTTTCTTCTTCGCCGATATTCAAAAGCCCTACACGGGGTTTATCAACACCAAACATCAGCTCCGAATAAACGCTGCCCATCAGTGCGCTCTGCACCATGTGTTCCGGTTTGGCATCAACTTTGGCGCCGCTGTCCAAAAGCACCGTAGTGCCGGTAAGGTTCGGAATCGGCGTTGCAATAGCCGGGCGCTCAATGCCTTTAATGCGCCCCAGGTAAAACAACGCAGCCGCAACGGCGGCACCGGTACTGCCGGACGATACCAGCGCATCGCATTTTTTCTCGCGCAAAAGGCGGGTTGCCACAACAATAGAAGAATTCTTCTTTGTTTTTACGGCAATGGAAGGGTGCTCGTCCATTCTTACAACTTCCGTTGCCGGACAAATGCTGAGCCTGCTGTCCGTATCGGCTTTGTATTCGCGCAGCAGGTTCTCGATAGTTTCCGGGTCACCTACCAGCACAATTTCACAGTTAAATTCTTTTACAGCCTGTACCGCTCCAAGCACAAGTTCTTTCGGGCCATAGTCCGTTCCCATTACATCAAGCGCGATTTTCATATGCCTGTGTCGTCCTTTCGTCCGGGCAGGGTACAATTATAAATTTTGCCCGGAATACTTCCTCATTATTATTTCTTATTTTAACCCAAATTATATATTTATTAAGCTCCCTGCGGATAACCTCTGCCTTTGCCACCAGCGTAGCTCCTGCGTATACGGGCACTTTGTACTTAACATTGCCCACACCGGTAAGGGCCGCTTCGGCATCAACAACTGCCAGCGCCAGGGTATTTGCCATGGCAAACATGTAATAGCCTCTTGCCACGCCTGTTTTTTCCAATACCATATCAGGAGTTATTTTCAGCTATGGAAATGCCGGAATGATTAAGTTCCAGGTCAATCAGGTCACCGACAATATCTTTTTTGTCAATGGCTTTCAGCTTTACCTGCGCGTTTTCGGCCATCTGGCGCGTGCGCTCGCGCAGTTCCGGGATGTTAAGGCTTAGCCTGTCCAAACGGATAGTCTGAATGCTGACCGCCAGATTTTTAGCAAGCTGCTCATCCGTTAAAAAAGGGTTTCTTTGCAGCAGTTTTAAGCAAGCGCTCATGCCGTATTACTTTTTTAGCAGAATTCATAACATCACCTTTTTTAATACCTACTCCTAATATCTGGATTTATTATAATAGTACAAATAAAAAAAAGCAAGCAAAATTTTTACCTGCTTTTCATCCTTAAAACGGCAAAATAAAAAGAGGCCGCAAAGCCTCTTTAACAAATATCCGGTTAAAAGCAAAAACCCCCAAGCCTGAGGCTTAGGGGGTATTTTTTACTCAGCGTCTTTTGCTACAACCTGTTTACCATTGTAGTAACCACATTCGGGGCAAACACGGTGCGGCATTTTCATTTCGTGACATTGCGGGCATTCAACTAAGCCGGGAGCGGTAAGCTTCCAGTTTGCACGGCGGGAATCACGGCGCGCTTTAGACATTTTTCTTTTTGGTACTGCCATTGTTGGTACACCTCCTCAAGCTGTAAGGCAAAATTTAATTTTTGATGAATTGCTTTAATGCCGCCAGTCTGGGATCAACCGAAGTTGTATCACAGCCGCAGTCGCCTTCATTTCTGTCAGCCCCGCAGACCGGACACAGCCCACGGCAATCTTCCCTGCAAAGTGCTTGCAAAGGAACTGCCAAAAGGAGGCTCTCTCGAACAGGCTCTGTTATATCAAGCAGATCTGATTCATAGATAAAAGCATCATTTTCAATGTTTTCTGCTCCTGCCGGATAAAATTTTTCAACAACCTGGGCGTTCAGCTTTTCGGTATAAACCTTAAGGCAGCGTCCGCAGGTGCGTTCAATTTCCGTTGCTGCTTCGGCCTTGAGCAAAATTACATCGCCAGCATTTTCAACCATGCCTTTTAAAACAACAGGCGCGGTAATTTTTAAATCGGCTTCTGTAATTCCAAGCTCGTCAGGCGTCAGTTCATACGAAAATTCTTTGCTTCCGACAAGTCTTTTTTTGATTTCTGCGACATTTATTCTTATCATATTTCACCAATCGTATCAATTATAGCTATGTGAAGCTGCTTTGTCAAGTAATAGTTATCGCCCGCAGGCTTACAATTTTATAATGCGGCGGCAGATATTTACAGTGTCGCGCGCAATTACAAGCTCCTCGTTGGTAGGAATTGCAAAAATTTTTACCTTTGCACCGTCAACATTAATTTTCTGGTTCCTGCCGCGCGCCTTGTTTTTCACTGGGTCGATGCCGGTACCGAGATACTCCAGCCCTTCGCAGATTTTCTCGCGCATGGAAGAAGAATTCTCGCCCAGACCTGCCGTAAACACAATGGCATCCACGCCGCCCATCGCCGCCGTATAAGCGCCGATATATTTTTTTACGCGGTAAGCAAAAACGTCAATCGCCAACTGGCTGCGTTCATCGCCGCGGTGCGCCGCGCTTTCCAAATCCCTGAAATCGCTGGAAAGCCCGCTGATGCCCAAAACGCCGCTGCGGCGGTTCAGGTATTCGTCAATCTGCTCGGCATCCATATTTTCTTTAACAATTAAAAAGGGAATAATCGCCGGGTCAATCTCGCCGGAGCGCGTGCCCATAACAAGCCCGTCCAGCGGGGTATAGCCCATGCTGGTATCAATGGATTTGCCGTATTTAACAGCCGCCACGCTGGAACCGTTGCCCAGATGGCAGGTAATAATGCGGTAATCCGAAACTTCTCCGCCCATCATTCTGGCGGCTTCCTGAGCCACGTATTTATGTGAAGTGCCATGGAAACCGTAACGGCGCACGCCGTATTTTACATACAGTTCATAAGGCAGGCCGTATAAATAGGCTTTTTCAGGCATGGTCTGGTGAAACGCCGTATCGAAAACCACAACCTGCGGCACCTGCGGCATTAACGCCATGCAAGCCTTAACGCCGTTTAAGTTGGGCGGGTTGTGCAGCGGCGCAAGCTCAGCGCAAGCAGCAATGCCTTCAAGCACATCCGGCGTTACAAGCACGGAATCGGAAAAACGTTCGCCGCCGTGAACAACGCGGTGCCCGACAGCGTCAATTTCGCTCATGCTTTTAATAACGCCGTAATCGGGATTTACCAGTGCGTCCACCGCCAGCTTTATGCCAAAGTTGTGGTCGGGCACGTCGATGTTGATATCAACCGTATATTTTCCTTCCGGAGTATGCTTTAAAACAGAACCGTCCATGCCGATACGCTCAATCAAGCCTTTGGCCAGCACTTTTTCGCCGTTCATATTTATAAGCTGGTATTTAATTGAAGAACTGCCGCAATTAACAACAAAAACAATCACAGTATTCACCCCTAAAATTAGTTTTGCACTTCCGGGTAAATTTTAATATACTATTAGTATACACTATTTGACATTTAACCGCCAGTAAAACTTTCTGAGGTGAACCTATGAAAAAATCTATCGGCGTTATAGCCGAATACAATCCCTTCCACAACGGGCATTTGCTGCACCTTACCGAAGCGCGCCGCCTTGCCGGAGGCGATTTGCCCGTTATTGCCGTTATGAGCGGCAGCGTTGTGCAGCGCGGCGAACCTGCCTTCTGCAATAAATGGGCGCGGGCGCAGATGGCCGTGCAAAACGGTGCAGACCTTGTACTGGAACTGCCTGCCGTATTTTCGTGCCGCAGCGCGGAATTTTTTGCCGCAGGCGCAGTGCAGCTTTTAGCGGCGACAGGAATTACGGGTTACCTCGCTTTTGGCGCGGAAACCGCGGAAACACAAACGCTTGCAGCTGCCGCCCTCTTTATCAACACTCATCAGGAAGAACTGCGCGCTATTATAAAAAGCGGCACTTACTTACGCCGCAGCCCAGTCCACACTTTGCAAAATGCAGGCTTTACTTATGCCGCGGCGGAAGCAAACGATATTTTGGCACTTGAATACTGCCGCTGCCTGCAAAAATACGCACCGCAAATTGAGCCGCTTGTTATACGCCGCTGCGGTGCAGGCTACAACAGCAGCGACATAAACGCCGAATACGCCAGCGCCAGCGGCATACGCGCGGAATACGCCGCAGCAGGGCTTTCCGGCAGAATTTTAAACCAAATCCCGGAATGCAGCCACGAACTACTGGAAACGCTCCATTCTTTAAATTTGCTTGGCTGGAATACAGCAAAACTTGACGCGCTTGTTTTATACAAGCTCTGTATGCTTACGGAACAGCAAATTGCAGCTGCCTGCGAATGCACCGAAGGTCTTGAACACCGGTTAAAAGCAGCTGCTGCCTGCCCGGATATGCAAAGCGTTGTAAGCAGCGTAAGCAGCAAACGCTATACAAAATCACGCATCCGCCGCCTGTTAATACAGCTTTTGCTTGGCAATGACAAAAACATTTTTACCGAAGCCAAACCGCAATACCTGCGCGTGCTGGCCTTTAATAGCCGCGGGCGCAGTATGCTTGCACAAATGCGCAAAACAGCCTCGCTCCCGGTTATTACCAAAATAGGCCGCAATTTTAAAAACTGCCTCACCGGCGATGCCGAAAAAGACGAACTTATTATACGCCAGCTGCAAACGGATATTAACGCCGCCAACCTGCTGGCATTACTGCAAAACCGCAGCCAAACCTATTGCCAAACCTATAACAGCGATTTTTTAACGCAGCCTTTTCAGCAGGCATGATAAAAAACAAAGCCGCTTACCCGTAAGAGTAAACGGCTTAAATTTTTGCCTGATTATTTTTCTTCTTCGTCGTCCTGAATTTCATCGCCGTAATATTCCTGCGGCGCTGCAAGTTTGCGGCGTTCGTCGTTAACGGAATTGCGGTTATCGTTCAGGCCCTGCAGGGCAGACTGCAAATTGCCGCTTAAATATGCCAGCATATCATCGGCATATTGCAGCACATCCATTTTTACGCGCTCTGCATAAGCGTCTGCTTCTTCCTTAACTTCCTGTTCATGGCGCAGAGCCGTATTTTTAATATCTTCGGCAAAAGCCTGTGCCTGCTGCACAACTTCTTCCTGGCGTACAAGTCGTTCTGCTTCCGCCTTGGCAATTTCCACAATGCGTTCCGCCTCGGTTTTGGCCTGCACAACAATATTGTCGGCATCTTCGTGGGCCTTGTTGATTATGGCTTTCTGTTCTTCCAAAAGCTTGGCGGCACTTTTTACTTCACGGGGAATCGCTTCCTTCAAATCATCAAGAATTTCAGCCAAATCGCTTTCTTCCACAATGATTTTATCAGTCAGCGGAATTCTGCTGGCCGCGGAAATAAGATTATACATTTCATCAAAAATTCTGTCTAAAGCAGCACTGGTACTCTTGTCTATCATCGTAACATCCTCTTTCTATAACAAGTGTTTTTCCGCCAGCAGCTCCTTAATGCGCACTTCAACGTTATCGGGCACCAAACCGTGGATGCAGCCGCCAAACGTAGCCAGTTCGCGCACGCCGGAAGAGCTTAAAAACGAATAATTGGCATTGGTCATGATAAAAACAGTTTCCAGATTATTATCAATTTTTTTAATCAGCAGCGCACGCTGAAATTCATACTCAAAATCGGAAAATGCACGCAGGCCCCTGACAATAAAAGGAGCTTTTTCCTGCCTGCAAAACTCGTTCAGCAACCCCGAAAAACAGGTAACCCTGGCATTGGGGATATGCGCCGTTGCCATACGCAGCATTTCAACACGTTCTTCCATGCTGAACATTGCTTTTTCCTTTCCCGGATTGTGAAAAACACTGATGACAATTTCATCAAACATCTGGCTTGCCCGTTCAAAAATGTCCAAATGGCCATTGGTTACCGGATCAAAACTCCCCGGGCAAATTGCTCTGCGCACTTTATTAACCTCCTAAAATCTGCTTTGCAGACGGTAAATTTTGGCAATATTCTAAAAGCTTTATTCTACACAAAATGTAATATTCCTTTAATTGCCGCACCTTTTATCTATTGTAACATGTTTTCACACTTTTGCAAAACGTATAAAGCTAATTTTTGTTTCGCCGTAAGTTTCGCAGCGCACAAGTTCAAACTGCGGCGGCAGTGTTCCAAGCTCGTCATGTGCCGAATGTTCAGCAATTAAATAGCCGCCGTCGTTTAAAAGTGGGCTTTCAGCCAGCGCGGCAATAACCTTCTGCACCAGCCCCTTGTTATAAGGCGGGTCGGCAAAAACAAAATCAAAACTCATACCCTTTTTATGCAGCCGCCCTATCAGCTGGCAGGCATCTCCGCAAATTGTTTCCGTATCGTCCTGCGCCCGGCATTTGGCAATATTGCTTTCCACCAGCCGCAGCGATTCTTTGCTTGTATCGGTAAAAACAATTTTTTCCGCGCCGCGGCTCCAGCTTTCAAGCCCGAGGTTGCCCGTGCCGGCAAATAAATCCAGCACCTGCGCGCCGATTATTTTGCTGCCGATAATATTAAACAGCGATTCCTTCACCCTGTCGGCAGTGGGGCGCACATCCCAGTTTTTGGGCGTAGTCAGCTTCAGCCCTCTGGCCCTGCCAGTAATAATTCTCATTTTAAAAACTCCGTACTTGTAATATAATATTTGTAACTATACGCTGCAAAGGAGGCTTACCGTGAAAAAATATTTATGGCTTTTTTTAACCGCCCTGTGCAGCTATATTTTTTATTTTTTCAGCCTGCCGCCAAGCACGCCTTACACACCGCCGCCCCTGCCGGTGCAGGAACAGCTGCTGCTTGTGCCGCTTGACAGCCGCCCGCCCTGCACGTTAATAGCACAGGATTTGGGCAGGCTTGCTTCCATAGATGTAATTTTACCCCCAAAAGAACTTCTTGACAACTACCGCACACCGGCAAACCGAGAAAAATTATCCTCATGGCTCAGCCATAACGCAGGCCAATGCCCGGCAGTTATTTCCGGCGACCTTTTAATTCACGGCGGGCTGCTTGCTTCGCGCCTGCCGCAGGGAACCGTTAATGACGAGCAGAACTTTTTTAAACTGCTGCAAGCTATACCTTCTGGTGAGGATATTACTGTTTTTTCGATTATTCCGCGCCTGCTCGTAAGCGATAACCTGCTGCCGGATGCTTGGTACCAGTGGCACCTGATGCGTTATTCCACCCTGCGCGATATTGTAGAGCAGTTTGGCGACTACCCTTCCACAGCGCAGCTGGAAGAAATTAAAAATAAAATTCCGCAGGAAATACTGCAAAAATATAACGTGCTGTACAGCACTAACGACAGTTTTAACAAACAGCTTGCAGCATTATGCGCTGCCAAAAATTATACTCTTGTAATAGGGCAGGATGACGCCCAGCCCTTTGGCCTGCCCAACCGCAACCGCACCCACGCCGAAGCCTATATGCGCCGGGCAGGGTTAAGCAGCGCCAGCACAACCACCTGCGGCGCGGACGAAATAGCGCAGATGCTTACGGCACGCCGCTTTTGCCAGATTAATAACTACAAACCAAAATTTTATATTGAATATACCACCGGCAGCGCAGCTACCGCCATTATGCCGTACATGGCAGTTACTGCCGAAGCCGCCCTGCTTGACAAAATTAAATTTACCGGCGGCACGCTGACGCAAAACCTTAATGAAGCCGACGTTATTTTATATGTACACTGCGGCAGTGCCAAAGAACCTGCCAACGAAAAAATGGCTCAGAAACTGCAAACACTGCTTAACAGCGGCAAGCATGTTGCCGTTATCGACGCCAGTGAAGATTACGAAAGCAGCCAGATGCTTTTGCCCGTGCTTTTGGCAAACAACGTAACTATAAACAAACTTGTTTCTTACTCAGCCTGGAACACCTTCGGCAACGCGGCAGGCACAGCCATGGCGCAAAGCGCAATATTTACAGGGCAGCTTAAACGCCTGCCAAAATATCTGCTGCCTGCGCTTTACGCGCAAAATCTTAACTTTACCGTTGCCCGCCTGCTGGATGATTACAGCTACCAAAAACTTTTGCACCACCGCCTCAGCACCATACTTACCCTGCGCGGGCAGGACCCTGCAAATTTGAATGACAGCTATAAAACTTTTGCCGAAAATATTATAGAAGGCTTTATTTATAACGAAAAACGCAGCCTTTTATATACCAATTTAGGCCTTACACCCTTTTACAGCGACGGCGCAGATGAATATTACCTTACCGGCATTAACGCCGAAACAAAGCTCCCGTGGAACAGAATTTTTGAAATAGAATTAAAAACAAATTGTGAATACGGCATAAAAAAATCTGCACGATAATTAAAGCACAAAACCTCACGCTACATAAATACCGTGAGGTTTTTGTTTATTTGTTAATTTATTATTTTACGAGTTTTTAAGCAGTATTTAAGTAAAACACCGGCTTTTTAAAACAGTTTTGCTTGCCTTTCACTCCTTAAAATTTTCCAAACTGCCGCACAGAGTTAGAGCGTAAACGCTTTTAGCGCCTGCCTGCTTTAAGGTTTTTGCCGCTTCGTCCAGCGTTGCGCCGGTGGTTAAAATGTCATCTACCAGTAAAATTTTTTTGCCGCGTACATCGCCCTGCACTGCAAAACAGCCGCGCACATTGCTGCGGCGTTTATCCGGCGCAAGGCCGTACTGCGGCGCTGTTGCCTTTATACGCACCAAAACCTGCGGCTGCCATGCGCCTTTAACGGCAAGAGTTTGGGCAAAAATACTTTCAGGTATATCAAAACCGCGCTGTCTGCGCCTTGCCGCATCAGTCGGTACAGATACAACCATATCAAAGCCGCTTTCGCCATATGCCTGTGCTAAAAATACAGCTTCTTCCGCCAGCGGCTGCAAAAATTTGCTTTCTCCTTCAAATTTAAGTTTATGCAGCATTTCTTTAAGCGTGCCGCTATATTTATACCCCATTACAGCGCCGTCAAGTTTTAACAGCCCCGGCATTGCTTCAAGCAAAAGTTCACTGCTCCTGCACGCAGGGCAAAACACGCCGTGTTCTGTTTCCGCATTACATACGGAGCAGTTCTGCACAAAAAACACGCTTACAAGCGCCTGCCACCATTCTTTTATATAATTCAAATTATCACCATTTAATTAAAATACGTCAGCCTGTTCCTGCAAGCGTTCTGCCAAAAGCGAATAGCGCTTGCGCGTTTTATCGTTTAAAACAGCTGCCTGCACGGCTTTTTTGCTGCCGACTATTACAACTTTTTGCCGCGCCCTTGTTACCGCGGTATAAAACAGGTTGCGCTGCAGCATTATATAATGCCCCGGCACCATTAAGAGTATTACCACCGGGTATTCGCTGCCCTGCGATTTATGCACGCTCATGGCATAGGCTAACTGCAGTTCATCCACTTCGGCAGAAGTGTAAACAATTTTGTTGCCGCTGATACCGGCATAAGCATATTCATCTTCAAACGAGGTAAAAACCGGTTTGCCGCCGTCATCATACACAACCGTTACATTGCCGCCGTCAATGCGTATTATGCGCCCTATATCGCCGTTAAACACTTCTTTTTCATAGTTATTGCGAATCTGCATTACCTTATCGCCTTCGCGCAGCACGGCTCCTCCCGGCAGCGTCAGTTCGCCCTTGTCTGCCGCGGGCGGGTTTAAATGCTGCTGCAAAACTTTGTTTAAGTTCTGCACGCCGCAGGGGTTTTTTGTGCATCGGCGAAAGCACCTGCACATACTGCAGGCCGTGTTCGGCCGCTATCTTTCCGTACAGCTGCGCCACAAAATCCGCCGCCATAAACTCGTTGTCAAAACCGGCAAATTCAAAATCACTGTGTTCGGCAAATTCCGGCATCTGCCCATGGTTAATACGGTGGGCATTGCGCACAATGGGGCTTACTTCCGCCTGGCGGAAAACATTTTCCAGCCTTACCACCGGCATTTTTTTGCTGCGGATAATATCTTTTAATACCGAACCCGGCCCTACCGAAGGCAGCTGGTCCACGTCGCCGACAAAAATAAGGCGGCAGCCGCCCGGCACTGCTTTCAGCAGATGGTGCATTAATGTAATATCAAGCATGGAGGCTTCGTCGATAATAATTGCTTCCGCGTCAAGCGGGTCGCTGTCGTTTTTGCCAAAGTTAAAACCGCTGCCGTCCGGCTGGTATTCCAAAAGGCGGTGTACCGTCTGCGCCGGATGCCCGCTTGATTCTGCCAGACGCTTGGCCGCCCTGCCCGTAGGCGCCGCCAGCAAAATGCGGCAGCCAGCTTTTTCCAGCACCGTTATAATGCCCTTAACAACGGTGGTTTTGCCTGTGCCCGGCCCGCCTGTTAATACAAACACGCCGTATTTAAGCGAAGCATGAATGGCTTCTTTCTGCGCTTCGGCAAGCTGTATGCCCGCCTCGCGTTCCCACTGGCCGATAATTTTTTCAACATCAACGCTTTTAATTTTTCCCGGCGCATCACGCAGCGCTATCAGGCGTTTTGCCGTCTGCGTTTCCGCCTGATACAGATATTCCGGGTAAATAAGTCGCAGCCCGCCCACTTCTTCCGTACGCAGGCGGTCTTCGTCAATAAGTTCTTTAAAAAGCTCTTTTACTGGTTCCGGGTCAGTCTGCAAAAGTTTAACCGTTTCCTGTGCCAAAAGTTCTTCCGGCACGCAGGTATGCCCGGCAGAAGCCGCCATATTAAGTGCATAAACAAGCCCTGCTTCTATGCGCCGCCTGTCGCTGCGGCTGCACCCCAACGCCAGCGCTATTTTGTCGGCCGTCCTGAAGCCTATGCCCGTTACTTCGCCCGCAAGGGCATAAGGGTTTTCCTGCACGCGCACCAGTGCCGTGCTGCCATAGCGCGCCTGTAATTTTGGCGCATAATTGGCGCTTACGCCGTGCTGCTCCAAAAACAGCATTAGTTCGCGCATTTCGCTAAGCTCCGCATAC
>ENA-OPYT01000249-OPYT01000249.1-human-gut-metagenome-genome-assembly--contig:-NODE-249-length-17025-cov-2.981477_pt1 | contig 17025 bp, 12 predicted proteins | sample MGYA00242636_ERZ504480 | MGnify/ENA primary metagenome ERZ504480 (study PRJEB26092, sample SAMD00036228) | human gut metagenome | host: Homo sapiens | study: EMG produced TPA metagenomics assembly of...
GTACTATTATTAGAAGTTGATTTAGAGAACAATAAAAAAACTAAAACTATGATACAAACTAAAGCTATACACAAAATTACAAGGCGTTTTCTTCTACTTTTTTCATACTACGATTTTTAAACATTATATATTATCATGACAGACCCTGATTTATTATTTACTGCAAAGATACGAAATCTTACGGAAAATGAATTGGTTGTTTTTTTCGTTTGTTCTGTTTTTTATCAAATTATTTTCCGAGCGAATATGATTCGTCTTAAATAAAATAAAAACACCCAACTTTACATTCTTGGGTGTAAAAATTGGGTGCTTATTTTGCAATTTGCTGATTTTCAGCGTTTATTGCGGAGAGAGAGGGATTCGAACCCCCGGAGCCTCGCAGCTCAACGGTTTTCAAGACCGCCGCAATCGACCACTCTGCCATCTCTCCGAGTGCAAAAGTATAACGGATTTTCGATTCTGCCAAATCTTTCCTCCGGGTAATTCCAAGTCCCCCGATCAAAAAAACGTCCTGAAACAATGAAATCTGATCTCGAACAACGGTATTTTACTTTCCTGTTATTTTCGAATCGAATCCAATTCTGACCAATTATATCCATTTTAGTCCACTTTTTAAGAAATTACGAACAAAATATTTTCCTACTCGACTTTGTTTTCGTACTTTTGCTCCGTTTTAAGACAAGCATTTTTGAAAGCATGGATGAGAATCGCTCCGAAACTCGTCCGAGCGCATAAACTTACCACAGAAATCAATATATTTTTCAAATTATCAACTAAAACTTTGATTATGAAGCAACTGCTACTAACGATCTCGGCCCTGCTGTTCGCAACGGCGGTCTGCGCCGAAGGCTACCAAGTCAATACCTTGAGTGCAAAACAGTTGGGAATGGGACACGTGGGAACAGGTATGAAACTCAATTCCGAGTCGATCTACTTCAACCCGGCGGGAACCGCCTTCCAAACCTCCCGATTCTCCTTCTCGGTCGGCATCACGGGCATCAAATCCAATGCAACGTACCTGTCGAACAACGACTACCGGGGCAATCCGCAGATCCAAGCCCACTCGGACAACAAGATTTCGACGCCGCTCTACGCCTATTTCAACTACAAAGCCACCAAAAATCTGGCCGTCGGCCTGGGATTTTATACCCCTTACGGCTCGTCTATGAACTGGGGCGACAACTGGGTCGGAGCACATCTGATCCAAAGCATCGACCTGCAAGCCTATACATTGCAGCCGACGATCTCCTACAAATTCTGGGATAAACTCTCGGTAGGTGTCGGCATGACGATCACCTGGGGTACGTTCGACCTGTCGCGCTCCATGTTCCCCGTCGGCGAAGCGACGAACAATACGATCGCCGGATTGCTGACCGCCGCAGGGCAGGGACAATACGCCGAACTGTTCACCCAGGCAGGAGATCGCTCCCTGGTATCCGCCCGGATCAAAGGCGACGCCAAAACTGCGATCGGCGTAAACGTAGGTATCCTGTGGGACATCACCCCGGAATGGACCCTTGGTTTCTCCTATCGTTCGAAAGTGAAGATGAAAGTGGCAAGCGGCACGGCCAACCTCCTGTATGCCTCTCCCGAAATCGGGCAGGTCCTCCAGGCAACGGGAATGATTCCCGACTTGAGCAGCGCTTGCGTCGAAACGGAACTCCCGCTGCCGGCCAACCTCGCTTGGGGCGTGGGCTTCCGACCGACCCCGAAGTGGGAAATGGCTTTCGACATCCAATACGTCCTGTGGAGCGCCTATAAATCGCTCCACGTAGATATTACCGACCCGACGACCGGGGCATCGGTTTACGATCTGCCGACGAGCATCAAGAACTATAAGAACACGGTGGCCACCCGTATCGGCGTCCAATACCACGCCTGCAAATTCGTCACGGCACGCCTGGGTATGTACGTAGATGAAAGCCCCGTACGGAGCGATTTCCTCAACCCCGAAACCCCTTCGATGACCAAAGTATCCTACACGGCCGGCGTGACGATCAACCCCTGCAAAAACGTATCGATCGATCTGGCATACGGATATATCACCTCGGCAGACCCGGAGCGGACGGGATCGTGCGACTACTACAATTCACTCACTTACAAAGCGGTCTATGCACAGACATACGGGCAGCTCATCGCAGGCGGAATGGCCCCGGAGCAAGCGAAAATCCAGGCTCATACCACGGCAAACGACAAGGCGATCCAGCCTTTTTCGGGCAACTATTCCCTGTCGGCGCACACTTTCGCTATCGGAGTGAACCTGAAATTCTAAAACCGCCCCGATTTCCCGTAAAATCACTATATTTGCAGTGCGTACTTTCCCGGTACGCACTGTTTCTGTTTATCGGGATCTCCGGCACGACACACGCTTCCCGATCGAAAGCCAACGATTCCTCCCGGCCGAAACGACTTCGGGAAGAAGCCGGACAGCTTTACAAGGCTCCATAGTTCAAGGGATAGAACGGAAGTTTCCTAAACTTCAAATTCGCGTTCGAGTCGCGGTGGAGCTACTATCTTCTCTTCAGGACGACCTACCCGGTCGTCCTGTTTGCATATTGCTCCCCATATAATCCGATCGAAAGCCAGCTTTCAACGGCATACCACCGATCATATCGACATCCGAAATAGTTTCGTTCGATCCGGTTTCTTCCATTGCAGCCACAAAAACGAGCCAGAACAATTCGGTGTCCCGGTTATTCGCCCGACATGGCTTGAACTGCGAAGCGACCAAAAAACTCCGCAACGAAGTCCGCCATCTTCCGGAAGCAGGTGACAAAACCCCATAAAAAACGGGAGCAGACTTTCCGTCCGCTCCCGTTCGATTATGATAAAAATTATCTATTACTTGGCAGCCTGAATCGCCTCCAGATCCTCCTTCAATCCTACGACCAGATTGTCGTACTCCCGCATACCGGTACCACCGGGAATCAGGTGGCCGCAAATCACGTTCTCCTTCAGGTTCTCCAACGGATCGACCTTGCCCTGGATCGCAGCTTCGTTCAGCACCTTGGTCGTCTCCTGGAAGGAAGCGGCCGAAATGAAGCTCGAAGTCTGCAATGCGGCACGGGTAATACCCTGCAGAATCTGCGTGGAAGTCGCAGGAACGATATCACGCTCCTTGACGAGATTCAGGTCACGACGCTTGAGGCTCGAATTCTCATCACGCAACTTGCGCATCGAGATAATCTGCCCCGGCTGTACGGCCGTAGAGTCGCCGGCATCCGTTACGACCACCTTGTCATAAAGCTCGTCGTTCACGTCCATAAACTCCCATTTATCGACGATCTGATCCTCGAAGAAGCGGGTATCACCCGGATCTTCGATCTTGACTTTCGACATCATCTGGCGTACGATCACCTCGAAATGCTTGTCGTTGATCTTCACGCCCTGCATACGGTACACCTCCTGCACCTCATTGACGATGTACTCCTGCACCTTCGTCAGACCCAGGATATTGAGAATATCGCTCGGGGTAATGGCACCGTCCGAAAGCGCACCGCCGGCCTTCACGTAGTCGTTCTCCTGAACGATGATCTGACGCGACAGCGGCACCAGGTAACGGCGTACGTCACCTTCTTTTGACGTGATGATGATCTCACGGTTACCGCGCTTGATCTTGCCGAAGGTCACCTCGCCGTCGATCTCCGAAACGATGGCCGGATTGGACGGGTTGCGGGCCTCGAACAACTCCGTAACACGCGGCAGACCACCGGTGATATCGCCGCCCGACTTGCCGACGGCACGCGGGATCTTGATCAGGATATCGCCGGCCTTGATCTTCGCATTGTCCTTGACAACCACGTGGGCCGACACCGGCAAGTTGTAGGATTTGACCTCTTCGCCCTCCTTGTTGATCACCTTGATCACGGGGTTCTTGGTCTTATCCTTGGATTCGATGATTACCTTCTCCGAAAGACCGGTCTGCTCATCGCGCTCGTCACGGTAAGTAACACCCTCGATAACACTGTCATAAACAGCTTTACCCTCATGCTCGGAGATGATTACCGCGTTGTACGGATCCCACTCGCAGATCATGTCGCCCTTCTTGACTTCGGCACCGTCGCTCATATAGAGCATCGAACCGTAAGGCAGGTTGTGCGTATAAAGCACGATTTCGGTCTTGGGATCCACGATGCGGAACTCCGACTGACGCGAAATGACGATGTCCACGGCTTCGCCCTGCGGGTTCTTGCCCTTCACGGTGCGAAGCTCGTCGATCTCCAGACGACCTTCGTATTTCGAAACCACATTGGTCTCGACAGCCGTACCGGCCGCCACACCGCCGACGTGGAACGTACGGAGGGTCAGCTGCGTACCCGGCTCACCGATGGACTGTGCCGCGATGACGCCAACCACTTCGCCACGCTGTACCATGCGGGCCGTAGCCAGGTTGCGTCCGTAGCACTTCGCACAAACGCCGCGACGCGATTCGCAGGTAAGCACCGAACGGATTTCGACGGACTCCAGCGGCGATTTCTCGATGGCCTCGGCAATCGACTCCGTGATCTCCTCACCGGCCTTGCAGAGCACCTCGCCCGTGAGCGGGTGAATCACATCGTTCAGAGCCGTGCGGCCCAGGATGCGATCGTAGAGCGTCTGCACCACGTCGTCGTTGCGCTTGATGGCCGTAGCCGTCAAACCGCGCAGCGTACCGCAATCCTCCTCGTTGATGATTACATCCTGCGCAACGTCCACCAGACGGCGCGTCAGGTAACCGGCATCGGCCGTTTTCAGCGCCGTATCGGCCAAACCCTTACGGGCACCGTGCGTAGAGATGAAGTATTCGAGCACCGAAAGACCCTCCTTGAAGTTCGAGAGAATCGGGTTTCGATAACTTGCTGACCGCCCTCGACACCAGACTTCTGCGGCTTGGCCATCAGACCGCGCATACCCGAAAGCTGACGGATCTGCTCCTTCGAACCGCGGGCTCCGGAGTCCAGCATCATATAGACCGGGTTGAAACCGTCGTCATCCTTGATCAGGGTGTCGATCACCGTCTTGGTGAGTTTCGTATTGATATTGGTCCAGATGTCGATGATCTGGTTGTAGCGTTCGTTGTTGGTGATAAGACCCATGTTGTAGGATTCGATCACCTCGTCGGCACGCTCGTATCCCTCCTGGACCAGTTTCTCCTTCTCCTCGGGAATGATAACGGCATCGAGGTTGAACGACAGACCGCCCTGGAAGGCCATCTGGTACCCCATCGCCTTGATATCGTCGAGGAATGCAGCCACCTTGTCGGCACCCGCCTTCTTCATCACCACGGCGATAATGTCGCGCAGCGAACGCTTGGTAAGCACCTCATTGATATAACCGACCTCTTCGGGCACCACCTGGTTGAACAGGATGCGGCCGATAGTCGTTTCCTTCAGTACCCGCACCTTGTTGCCGTTCTCGTCCACGTCGCTGACCATACATTTCACCTGCGCATGCAGATCGGCCCGCTTCTCGTTGTAAGCGATGATCGCCTCCTCGGGACCATAGAAAGTAAGGCCTTCGCCTTTGACGCCCTTGCGGGGCTTGGTGATATAGTACAGACCGAGAACCATGTCCTGCGAAGGCACGGTGATAGGAGCGCCGTTCGCGGGGTTCAGGACGTTGTGCGAACCGAGCATGAGCAGCTGGGCCTCCAGAATGGCGGCATTGCCCAGCGGCAGGTGCACGGCCATCTGGTCACCGTCGAAGTCGGCGTTGAACGCCGTACAAGCCAACGGGTGCAGCTGCATGGCCTTGCCCTCGATCAATTTGGGCTGAAAGGCCTGGATACCCAGACGGTGCAACGTCGGGGCACGGTTCATCAGCACCGGATGCCCCTTGATGACGTTCTCCAGAATACCCCAGATAACGGGGTCTTTCCGGTCGATGATCTTCTTGGCCGATTTCACCGTCTTGACGATACCGCGCTCGATGAGTTTGCGGATTACGAACGGCTTGTAGAGTTCGGCCGCCATATCCTTCGGAATACCCATCTCGTGCATCTTCAGTTCAGGACCGACGACGATGACCGAACGGGCCGAATAATCGACACGCTTACCCAACAGGTTCTGACGGAAGCGACCCTGCTTGCCCTTGAGCGAGTCGGACAGCGACTTGAGGGCACGGTTGCTTTCGTTCTTCACGGCGTTGCTCTTGCGCGAGTTGTCGAACAGCGAATCGACCGCCTCCTGCAACATACGTTTCTCGTTGCGCAGAATCACCTCCGGAGCCTTGATCTCGATCAGACGCTTCAGACGGTTGTTACGGATGATGACGCGACGGTAGAGGTCGTTCAGATCCGACGTAGCGAAACGTCCGCCGTCCAGCGGCACCAGCGGGCGCAGCTCGGGAGGAATCACCGGCAGCACCTTCAGCACCATCCACTCGGGTTTGTTCCGGCCTTCCGAAGCACGGAACATCTCGATCACATTCAGGCATTTGAGCGCCTCGCTCTTGCGCTGCTGCGAGGTTTCCGTCGAAGCCTTGTGACGCAGGGCATAGGACATGGAATCCAGATCGACCTGCTGAAGCAACGTATAGATCGCCTCGGCACCCATCTGGGCCACGAACTTGTTGGGATCGCTGTCATCGAGCGACTGGTTGCCCTTCGGCAGCGCGCCCACGATGTCCAGATACTCTTTCTCCGAAAGGGTCTGCAACCGTTCCACACCCTGCTCGGCGGCAGCACCGGCGTTGATTACCACATAGCGCTCGTAATAGATGATCGCCTCCAGCTTCTTGGAAGGGATACCCAGCAGATAGCCGATCTTCGAGGGCAGGGAGCGGAAATACCAGATATGCACCACCGGCACCACCAGCGAAATGTGGCCCATGCGCTCGCGGCGCACCTTTTTCTCGGTCACCTCCACGCCGCAACGGTCGCAGACGATGCCTTTGTAACGGATACGCTTGTACTTGCCGCAATGGCACTCGTAGTCTTTCACGGGACCGAAGATACGCTCGCAGAAAAGACCGTCGCGTTCAGGCTTGTAGGTACGATAGTTAATGGTTTCGGGCTTCAGCACCTCGCCGCTCGACTGCGCCAGAATCTCTTCCGGCGAAGCCAGTCCGATCGAAATGGAGCTGTAACCGTTATTCACTTTATTGTCTTTATTGAATGACATAATGCAATGCTTTTTTCTTATCCTCTATATACTACTACCTACCTTCCCTTACTCCAGCTTGACCGAAAGGGCCAGACCGCGCAACTCGTGCAGCAACACGTTCATTGCCTCGGGAATACCCGGCTTGGGCAGGTTGTCGCCTTTGACGATGGCCTCGTAAGCCTTGGCACGACCCATCACGTCATCCGACTTGATGGTCAGGATCTCCTGCAGGATATTGGCGGCGCCGAATCCTTCGAGCGCCCAAACCTCCATCTCACCGAAACGCTGACCGCCGAACTGCGCCTTACCGCCGAGCGGCTGTTGCGTGATAAGCGAATAGGGACCGATCGAACGGGCGTGCATCTTGTCGTCGATCATGTGGCCGAGCTTGAGCATGTAGATCACACCCACCGTAGCCGGCTGGTCGAACTTCTCGCCCGTACCGCCGTCGTACAGGTAAGTACGTCCGCTGCGCGGAATACCCGCCTTCGCCGTATATTCATTGATCTGGTCGAGCGAAGCACCGTCGAAAATAGGCGTCGCGAACTTCAGTCCCAGCTCCTTGCCGGCCCAGCCGAGCACGGTTTCGTAAATCTGACCGAGGTTCATACGCGAAGGCACACCCAGCGGGTTCAGGCAGATATCGACGATCGTACCGTCCTCGAGGAACGGCATATCCTCGTCGCGCACGACACGGGCCACGATACCCTTGTTGCCGTGGCGTCCCGCCATCTTGTCGCCCACCTTCAGCTTGCGCTTCTTGGCGATATAGACCTTGGCCATCTGGATCACGCCCGTCTGGGGAAGTTCGTCGCCGTTGGTGAGGTTGTATTTCTCACGCTTGATCGCGGCATCGGCCTTCTTCCATTCGATCGTATAGTTGTTGATCGTCTTCTCTACCAGCGCATCGAGGTGGCTGTCGCCCGTCCACTTGCAGGTCCCCAGGTTCAGGTACCCCATTGCAACGCCCGACTTCTCGTCGGTGACTTTGCGGGAGAGCTCATCGAGCAGCTTCTGGGTGAATTTCGTTCCGGCAGGATAGAGTTCCACACCGAAGTAATCGGTGATACCCGTAGTCGTCTTGCCCTGAAGCAGCGTATAAAGTTTGTTTACGAGCTGCTTGGTCAGGTCGGCGACCTGGGCTGCGAACTTCTCGTCGAGCTTCTCAATCTGCAGCTTCTCCGAGCTCTTTCCCGCACGCTTGTTCTCCTTGCCGGCACGGCTGTAAAGCTTCGTGTCGATCACCACACCGTGCAACGACGGCTGCGCCTTGAGCGAAGCGTCCTTCACGTCGCCGGCCTTGTCGCCGAAGATCGCACGGAGCAGCTTCTCCTCGGGCGAAGGATCGCTCTCGCCTTTCGGAGTGATCTTACCGATCAGGATGTCCCCCGGATGCACGTTAGCACCTATACGGATAATACCGTTGGCATCCAGATCCTTGGTAGCGTCCTCGCTCACGTTCGGAATATCCGAGGTCAGCTCCTCGACGCCGCGCTTGGTGTCGCGGACCTCCATGATGTACTCATCGACATGGACCGAAGTGAAAATGTCCTCGCGCTGGATACGCTCCGAAATCACGATGGCATCCTCGAAGTTGTAACCCTTCCAAGGCATGAAAGCCACCTTCAGGTTACGCCCCAACGCCAACTCGCCCTTCTGCGTCGAATAACCTTCGGTCAGGATCTGGCCTTTGGTCACCTTGTCACCCGTCAGAACGGCCGGTTTCAACGTGATCGACGTATTCTGGTTCGTACGACGGTAGCGAGGCAGTTCATAAGTCGTAATTTCCGGCTCGAACGAGCAGATCACCTCCTCTTCCGTCCGCTGGTATTTGATCTGAATCTTGGTTGCATCCGCAAATACCACCTCACCGTCGCCCTCGGCGATGATCTGGATGCGACTGTCGGAGATCATATCCTTTTCGATACCCGTACCGACGATCGGCGACTCGCAGGTCACCAGCGGCACGGCCTGGCGCATCATGTTCGATCCCATGAGGGCACGGTTCGCATCGTCGTGCTCCAGGAAGGGAATCAGGCTCGCCGCGATCGACGCGATCTGGTTCGGAGCTACGTCCATGAGCGTCACCTCCTGGGCCGTCACAACGGGGAAATCGGCGCCTTCACGGGCCTTGATGCGGTCGGGCTGCAGGAAATGGCCCTCGTCGTCGATCGGAACATTCGACTGGGCGACCACCTGCCCCTCCTCCTCTTCGGCCGAATAATATTTGATATCGGCATTGTTGAGATCCACCTGTCCGTTGGTCACGGTACGGTAAGGAGTCTCGATGAATCCCATGTCGGAGATCTTGGCATAGACGCAGAGCGACGAAATCAGACCGATGTTCGGGCCTTCGGGAGACTCGATCGGGCAAAGACGGCCGTAGTGCGTGTAGTGCACGTCGCGGACTTCGAAACCGGCACGGTCACGCGAAAGACCGCCGGGACCGAGGGCCGACAGACGACGCTTGTGCGTGATTTCGGCCAGCGGGTTGATCTGGTCCATGAACTGCGAAAGCTGCGAAGTGCCGAAGAACGAATTGATCACCGAAGAGAGCGTCTTGGCGTTGATCAGATCCACCGGCGTGAAGACTTCGTTGTCACGCACGTTCATACGCTCGCGGATGGTACGCGCCATGCGCACGAAACCTACCGAGAACTGGTTGGAAAGCTGCTCGCCCACCGTGCGGACACGACGGTTCGAGAGGTGGTCGATATCGTCCACCTCGGCTTTCGAGTTGATGAGCTGGATCAGGTACTTGATGATGGCGATGATGTCCTCGCGCGTCAGCGTGCGGATCGCCGGATCGATGTCCAAATCGAGCTTCTTGTTGATCCGATAACGGCCGACATCGCCCAGGTCGTAACGCTTGTCCGAGAAGAAGAGCTTCTCGATCACGTCGCGGGCCGTAGCCTCGTCGGGCGGCTCCGAAGCACGCAACTGGCGATAGATATACACCACGGCTTCTTTTTCGGAGTTACACGGATCTTTCTGTAAAGTATTGTATATAATAGAGAAATCGATACCCGACAGATTCTCCTTATGCAGCAGAATCGTCTTGGCACCGCTCTCGATAATCTGGTCGATATGCTCTTCCTGGAGCACCGTTTCTCGGTCAACGATCACGTTGTTACGTTCGATCGAAACCACCTCGCCCGTATCCTCGTCCACGAAATCCTCGACCCAGGTCGAAAGAACCCTGGCGGCCAACTTGCGGCCGACGGCCTTCTTCAGAGCGGCTTTGGTCACTTTCACTTCGTCCGCGAGATCGAAAATCTCGAGGATCTGCTGATCGGCTTCGAAACCGATGGCACGCAGCAGGGTCGTAACGGGCAACTTTTTCTTACGGTCGATGTACGCGTACATCACGTTGTTGATGTCGGTAGCGAACTCGATCCACGATCCCTTGAACGGGATGATACGAGCTGAATAGAGCTTCGTACCGTTGGTGTGCATGCTCTGTCCGAAGAACACGCCCGGCGAGCGGTGGAGCTGCGAAACGATGACGCGCTCGGCACCGTTGATGACGAACGTACCACGTTCGGTCATATAGGGAATCGTACCGAAATAGACATCCTGCACGACCACGCCGAAATCTTCGTGCTCGTCATCGGTACAATATAGTTTCAATTTGGCTTTTAAGGGAACACTATAAGTCAGGCCGCGTTCCAGACACTCTTCGATCGAATAGCGGGGCGGGTCGATATAGTAGTCGATGAACTCCAGAACGAAATTGTTTCTGGTATCGGTAATGGGAAAATTCTCCTGAAACACCTTATACAGCCCCTCGTTCTTACGATTCTCGGCCGTGGTGTCCATCTGGAAAAAAATCCCGGAACGATTTAAGCTGTACCTCCAGCAAGTCGGGATAAGGCACCCGGTTCTTGACTGTCGAAAAGCTAACTCTTTGTTGTGTTTTTGTCGTGGACATCGGTAAAATCCAAATTAAAGTTGAAGGTTTAAGTATTCCGGGGGAAGCCCCCGCAGCGGACCTCTTCTAATCCCGCTAATGCCCCCAGTGTAAACAGATTACACCCTGAGAGCATCCAAACTTCCAAAGACCAGACACAGCTCCTGTCGGCACTTCTAATCTTTAGACCAGAAAAAGGCATAGAGCTTACAGCAGCGTAAGCCCTATACCCTGAGTTTGTCCTGAAACTTTTAAGTAGAAACCTACTTAACCTCAACTTCAGCACCTGCCTCTTCGAGCTGAGCCTTGATCGACTCGGCCTCCTCCTTGGAAACACCCTCCTTGATTGCTTTCGGAGCAGCATCAACCAAAGCCTTGGCATCGCCCAGCGACAGGCCTGCGATATCCTTCACAACTTTGATAACCTGGAGCTTCGACTGGCCAGCGTTCTTCAGAATCACGTCGAATGCGCTCTTCTCAGCGGCAGCAGCCTCTCCGGCGGCGGCAGCAGGCGCTGCAACAGCAACGGCTGCAGCTGCGGTTCAATGCCGTACTCCTCTTTGAGGATCGTAGCCAACTCGTTTACCTCCTTAACTGTCAAATTTACCAATTCTTCAGCTAATTTTTTTACATCTGCCATAAGTTCAATCTTATTAAATTTTGTTTGAATTCTTGTTTGTTAATTTCTTTCTTCGAGCGTCTTTACGATACCCGCAATCTTTTGGCCTGCATTAGACTGCAATGCAGAGATAACATTCTTCGCAGGAGATTGCAGCAGGGCGATGATATCGCCGATAAGCTCCTCCCGGCTCTTAATGTTGCACAGAGTGTCCAACTGGTTGTCGCCTACATACACGCAGCCTTCCACGTACGCCGCTTTCAGTACCGGCTTGTCGGAAGTCTTGCGGAACTCCTTGATCAGCACCGCAGGCGTCTTGCCCGTGTGGGCGAACATTACCGAGGTCGAACCCTCCAATACTTTCACCAAATCAGCATCCGCTTTCTCCACCCGCTCCAGCGCTTTGGCAAGAAGCGTGTTCTTTACGACCACCAGCTTGATGTCGCTTTCGAAGCACTTGCGACGCAAACGACGCAGTCTGCTCAGCATTCAAAGCCTCGATGTTCGTAATGTAAAAAGTGAGGATACTCGTTGAGCTGCTCGGCGAGGCTGTCAAATGACAACCAATTTTTCTTCCTTCGTCATCTCTTAAATCCTCCCTCTTATTTAGTTTCTACTGATTTAGCATCGATCTGCAAGCCAGGGCTCATAGTCGTCGAGAGGAAAATACTCTTAACATAAGAACCTTTCGCTGCAGCCGGTTTCAATTTCATAATCATGCTGAGCACCGTATTCACGTTATCGGCAATCTGCTCCGCAGAGAACGAAATCTTACCAACTGAAGTGTGGATAATACCGAACTTGTCCACTTTGAAGTCGATCTTACCCGATTTTACCTCACTTACAGCCTTTCCAACTTCCATCGTAACCGTGCCGGTCTTGGGGTTCGGCATCAGGCCGCGGGGACCCAGAATACGACCCAGCGCCCCACCTTACCCATCACGTTCGGCGTACAGATGATCACATCGATATCCGTCCAACCGGACTTGATCTTCTCGACGTATTCATCCAAACCTACGTAGTCGGCACCGGCAGCCTGCGCTTCGGCCTCTTTTTCCGGAGTACAGAGCACGAGAACCCGTACCTGCTTACCCGTACCATGAGGAAGAGTCACAACGCCTCTCACCATCTGGTTGGCCTTACGCGGATCCACGCCCAGACGCACATTCAATCATCCACCGAAGCATCAAATTTCGTAAAAGTAATCTCCTTCAGAAGAGCTGCGGCCTCCGTAAGCTTGTAAGCCATTTTCGGGCTCGACCTTCGCGTAGGCAATTTTTTGATTTTTTGTCAACTTACTCATTCTTGTAATTGCAATTACTTGTTAGGAAATTCTCCAACGACGTTGATACCCATACTGCGCGCAGTACCAGCGATCATACGCATAGCAGCCTCGATCGTGAAACAGTTCATATCGGACATCTTGTCCTGAGCGATCTCACGCACCTGATCCCACGTCACCTGACCGACCTTGTCGCGGTTGGGCTGTGCGGAACCCGATTTAGCTTTGGCTGCCTCCTTGAGTTGAATGGCTACAGGCGGCTGTTTTACGATGAAGTCAAACGACTTGTCGCTGTAAACCGTGATGATGACCGGAAGAACTTTTCCCGCCTTGTCTTGTGTTCTGGCATTGAACTGCTTGCAGAAGTCCATAATATTGACTCCTTTTGAACCCAATGCTGGTCCCACCGGGGGAGAAGGATTGGCAGCACCACCTTTGATCTGCAATTTGATAAATGCAGCAACCTCTTTTGCCATAGTTTTCCTTGGTTAATTATTCTTTTTCAACTTGTGTGAAACTCAACTCCATAGGAGTTTTGCGCCCGAATATCTTCACCGATACCGTGAGTTTCTTGCGCTCGTTGTCGACGGCCTCAATGGTACCTTGGAAGCTTGAAAAAGGACCATCTGTAACTTTGATGGTTTCGCCGACAAAGAATGGTATTTCGTTTCTTCCTCCATCGAACTCAATTCATCGACACGCCCCAGGATGCGGCTGACCTCCTGCGGACGCAGGGGCGTAGCGATCATCTTGCGGCTGTCCTCCTTGGTGTCACCCAAAAAATCCGAGCACGTTGGGAATATTACGAATGATAATAGGGATCTGACCGACAAAGGCGGCTTCAATCAATACATATCCCGGATAAGAAACCTTCTCTTTGGAAACCTTCTTACCGTTACGGATCGTATAGACTTTTTCGGTCGGAATCAGCACCTGCGAAATATACTCTTCCAGGTGGCTGTGGCGGATTTCGGATTCGATGTACTCTTTTACCTTATTCTCCTTGCCTCCGATCGTACGAACTACATACCACTGTTTCGCTGTTTCGCTCATGGTCACAAAAACAATTAACGACCGAGCTTAGCCAGGGTCCTGTAGATAGCCTCCATAATGTTCTCAAACGAAATGTCCATCGCCAAAATCACGATGGCGAAGATCAACGAAGCGACCATCACCACTACCGTCGAGTTCTGCAACTGTGCGAACGTCGGCCAGGTCACTTTATGAACCAATTCGTTATAAGATTCTTTTACGTAATTGAACATATTCTTCTTACTTTATTTTAGCAGGAGCAGAGAGATTCGAACTCCCATCAACGGTTTTGGAGACCGCTATTCTACCCTTGAACTATGCTCCTAAAAAGTAGTGCAAGTCAATCCCTGCACTACTGAAATATCCCTGGGATTAGGCGAGAATCTTCAGAATCTGACCTGCACCTACCGTACGGCCACCCTCGCGGATTGCGAAACGCAGACCTTCGTTGAGTGCAACCGGGTAGATCAACTCAACGGTGATCGTTACGTGGTCGCCCGGCATCACCATATCTACGCCTTCGGGAAGAGTAACCTCACCGGTTACGTCCATCGTACGCAGATAGAACTGGGGACGGTATTTGTTGTGGAACGGCGTGTGACGGCCCCCCTCTTCCTTCTTCAGGATATAAACCTCAGCCTGGAACTTGGTGTGCGGAGTGATAGAACCCGGTTTAGCGACAACCATACCGCGCTTAACCTCTTTCTTGTCGATACCGCGGAGCAGCAGACCTACGTTGTCACCGGCCTCGCCCTCATCGAGCAACTTGCGGAACATCTCCACACCCGTACAAGTCGAAGTCAGCGTCTTCTCCTCCAGACCGATGATCTCAACGGGATCACCTACGTGGATAACACCGGTTTCGATACGGCCCGTAACCACGGTACCACGGCCGGTGATCGAGAATACGTCCTCGACAGGCATCAGGAACGGCTTCTCGTTCTCGCGCTGCGGAATCGGAATATAGTTATCAACCGCATCCATCAGCTCCATGATCTTGTCTTCCCACTTAGCCTCGCCGTTCAGACCACCCAGTGCGGAACCACGGATGATAGGAGCGTTGTCGCCATCGTAGTCGTATTTGCTCAGCAGATCACGAACCTCCATCTCGACCAGGTCGAGCATCTCGGGATCGTCCACCATATCGCATTTGTTCAGGAACACAACGATCTTCGGTACGTTCACCTGGCGAGCCAGCAGCACGTGCTCGTTGGTCTGAGGCATCGGACCGTCGGTTGCGGCAACAACCAGAATCGCACCGTCCATCTGTGCGGCACCGGTAACCATGTTCTTCACATAGTCGGCGTGACCCGGGCAGTCAACGTGTGCATAGTGACGATTTGCAGTCTGGTACTCAACGTGCGAAGTGTTGATCGTAATACCACGCTCTTTCTCCTCGGGAGCGTTGTCGATAGAATCGAACGAACGAAGCTCAGAAAGGCCTTTTTTTAGCCAGAACGGTGGTGATCGCTGCAGTAAGAGTCGTCTTACCGTGATCAACGTGACCGATAGTACCGATGTTCACATGCGGTTTGGAACGGTCGAATTTTTCTTTTGCCATAGTATAAAAGTATTAAGATTTTATCAAAAATTCTGCTCTTCAAAACGTCTGTCGTTTCGCAAGAGTGACGAGCGACGCAATACCTCTCCTCAAAGAGGTTTGCATCACGCGTCAACTGCATTTCTGGAGCGGAAGACGAGGCTCAAACTCGCGACCCTTAGCTTGGAAGGCTAATGCTCTATCAACTGAGCTACTTCCGCAAAAACGCACCGCAAGGAGTTTCCCCTTCCCGATCGACTCGGAAATACAGGCAACCCGTTCGGCGCTCTTTTTGAGTGGGAAGTGATGGATTCGAACCACCGAAGGCGTAAGCCAGCAGATTTACAGTCTGCCCCATTTGGCCACTCTGGTAACTTCCCTTATGTTTCTAAACCGCTTTCGCTCAACTCCACCGTGTCGGCTCCGCAAGGTTTTTTGGAGCCGATGGAGGGATTCGAACCCCCGACCAGCTGATTACAAATCAGCTGCTCTGGCCAACTGAGCTACATCGGCATATAGACCAATTTGGATTGCAAAAGTAGGGAAAATAAAATTAACAACCAAAAATTTGATCATTTTATTTTATCACTCCTCTCAAAGAACGTTCTCGGCGATCGAAATCGAACGCGAAATCGGGTGCAAATATAGCACTCTTTCGGGAATTAAAAAATAGTTGCACGGACTTTTTTATCCGGAACGCAGAAAAAGTCGCAAATAAGTCCATACCACAACCAAACCGAAAGCGCAAATCGACGTCCCATCTGCAGAAAATTTATATGAAAACGGTACAAAGCAGTATTTCACGGCACGTCCTATTCAAATATCGTCTTGGGAGAATCTCCAAAAGACGGTGAAATTCATCATTTTATCATGACAATCATTATCACACACTCCGATTTATCCCTAAAAGATACACGAAATCTCCTCCGATCGACTAATTTTGCCGTATGGAACGTACGAAGGCTGTTTTTAACTGGAGCGGCGGCAAGGATTCCGCCCATGCACTGTGGCATGCCATCGAATCGCAGCACTACGAAATCGTCGCCCTGCTGACGACCGTCAATCACGACACCCGACGCTCGACCATGCACGGGATCCCTTTTCCCCTTTTACAGGCACAGGCCGCAAGCATCGGCATTCCCCTCCATGCGGTTGATCTCACGCCCAAAGGCGATATGGAGGATTATCAGACAGCTATGTCGCAAGCCGTCGCGCATTTCAAAGCACAAGGTGTAACGCACTTCATCTTCGGCGACATCTTCCTGCACGACGTTCGCAAATACCGGGAACAGCAACTCGCTCCGCACGGCATCGAAGTCGTCGAACCCCTTTGGGGGCCGCAGCTCCGAAACCGTGATGCACGATTTCCTGGCCTCGGGCCTGCAAACCGTCGTAGTAACGACCATGGCCGACGGACTGGGAGCCGCAGCCATCGGGCGGACCATCGACTCCGATTTCATCGCCTCCCTGCCTGCGGGGACGGATCCCAACGGCGAAAACGGAGAATACCACACCTTCTGTTACGACGGCCCGATTTTCCGCACGCCGTCCGGTTCCGGC
>ENA-OPYT01000250-OPYT01000250.1-human-gut-metagenome-genome-assembly--contig:-NODE-250-length-17013-cov-2.379012_pt1 | contig 17013 bp, 20 predicted proteins | sample MGYA00242636_ERZ504480 | MGnify/ENA primary metagenome ERZ504480 (study PRJEB26092, sample SAMD00036228) | human gut metagenome | host: Homo sapiens | study: EMG produced TPA metagenomics assembly of...
GTTGCACCTTCGGCAGTCCCCTTGAGGAACGTTCTCCAGAGCCACATCCATTTACAGTCCTCATCCGGAAATCCGGACGCCTGAGAGTTTTGCTCCTTCGGCAAGCCATGGGCGGTTGCCCGTGCGGCTTTTTCCTGCAAACTTCGTTTGTCGCGTATGTAGTTTATGGATTCAGTGTAACACCGTGACAACATTCTGTCAATGTCAATCAAGATATTCGTGAAAGTTTGTGAAAAACGGCGAATTTCTTGACAACCTATGCTATAATAGATAGGCTATACTGGTAGTATTATTGGTAAATCCAAGTAATCAACAGCATCCCTCGAAAGGAGGAACTTTACATGAATGATGCTTTGCAGCAGCTTCTCGACAGGCTGACGGCTCTGCTGGCGGAAAAACCGCTCATCGGGGCGTGGTACACAACCGTTGTGCGCTTCGTGTTCCCGCTGCTGGCGCTGATGATCCTTGTCGGTGCGATCCGCTCGCTGTGGAAGGTCAAGCACCCGGATGAGGTCTGGGGCTATCTGGTGCTGCGCAACGGCGTGCGCCTGCCCATCACCCACTGGGAGAACATCATCGGACGCGCCCCCAGCTGCGATGTGCAGCTGGAATATCCGTCGGTATCGCGTCAGCACGCCGCGCTCATCCGCGAGGATGACGGCAGCTGGACGATATACGACCTCGGTTCCAAGGGCGGCATCAAGGTAAACGACCTGCCGGTGGACGAGTATGCGCTCGTCGAGGACGGCGACACGGTCACCTTTGCGGGCATTCCCGCTATCATGGAGCCCATTACCGCTGAGGAAAAGCGTGCACAGATGGTCGAGCGCCGCATTGAGGGCAAGCCGGCCGGCATGTGGGGTTCGCTCGTACTGCTGACGCTGTTCCAGATCCTCACCGGTCTGCAGCTCATTATCGCGCAGGGCGACAAGGCGACCACCACCATTCCGCTCACCTTTTTTGTCTTTACGGTAATCTGCTGGGCGTATTTCATCGTCATGCGCCTGTTCCGCCGCATCGGCTTTGAAATGGAAACGATAGCGTTCTTCCTATGTACGCTGTCACTCGCCGTCACCGGCTCGACCGTGCCGGACGAGCTGCCCAAGCAGCTGATTGCGATTTTGATGGGTCTTGCCATCTTTATCGTGCTCGGCTTCTTCCTGCGTGACCTGACCCGGGCGCAGAAGGTGCGCTGGTTCATGAGCGCAACGGCAGTCGGACTGCTGGCTATTACACTGCTAATCGGCTCGTCGCAGGGCGGCGCGAAGGCATGGCTGCGTCTCGGTCCTCTGTCTCTGCAGACCTCGGAAATTGCGAAAATCTGCTATATTTTTGCCGGCGCAGCAACGCTCGACCGCCTGTTCAACAAGCGCAACCTGTGGATGTTCATCGGCCTGACCGCCATCTGCGGCGGCTGTCTCGCACTGCAGAACGACTTCGGCACCGCACTTGTGTTCTTCGTGACGTTCCTTGTCATCGCGTACCTGCGTTCGGGCGATTTTGCCACCATCGGCCTTGTGTGCGCCGGCTGCTTCGGCGCGGGCATGGTCATGCTAACCATCAAGCCGCACGTTGCCGCACGATTTGCCTCCTGGGGACATATCTGGGAGGACGTGTACGACAAGGGCTTCCAGCAGACGCATACGCTGACCGCAGCCGCCTCCGGCGGCATGATCGGCGTAGGCGCAGGCAAGGGCTGGCTCTCGAATCTCCCTGCCGCGGATACCGACATCGTGTTCGGTATGCTTTGTGAGGAATGGGGTCTCGTCATTGCCGTGCTGACCATCCTGTGCATCATTACGCTGGCCGTGTTCGCTGTCCGTGCCTGTCGCGCCGGACGCTCCAGCTTTTACACCATCGCCGCATGCGCGGCCACCAGTCTGCTGGTGTTCCAGACCTGTCTGAACATATTCGGTGCGGTCGATATTCTGCCGTTTACCGGCGTTACGCTGCCGTTCGTATCCAACGGCGGTTCGTCCATGCTGTCGGCATGGGGTATGCTCGCCTTTTTGAAGGCGACCGACACCCGACAGAATGCATCGTTCGCGGTTCGTCTGCCCAGCCGCCGCGAGCTTAGAGGGGAGGAGTAACCATGCGGAAAATCGAAAAACGCAGTATTTTCTGTCTGATCCTTGCCGCGCTGCTCGGTCTGGGTCTGGCGTTCTTCTGCTTCCAGTTTGTCGTGGACGGCGGTGACTGGGCCTCCTACCCGTACAACCGTCATCTCTATAACAACGCCGGTCAGCTGAAAGGCGGCACCATCCTCGACCGGGACGGCGATATGCTGTCCACGCTCGACGAGGACGGCAACCGCATCTACAACGATGACGCAACCGTCCGGCGCGCCACACTGCACGCCGTCGGCGACAAAAACGGCAACATCGGCGCGGGTGCGCTCACCTCGTTCGCGGATAAGCTGTCCGGCTACAATCTGCTCACCGGCGTATATTCTCCGCTCGGCACCGGCAACAGCCTGTATCTAACGATTGATGCCTATTTGAACAATGTCGCCTATCAGGCTTTGAACGGAATGAACGGAACGGTTGGCATTTATAACTATAAAACCGGTGAAATTTTGTGCATGGTGTCCACACCGACGTTCGATCCGGCCAATCCGCCGGACATTGCGGCGGACGATCCTGCGTGGGACGGCGTTTACGTCAACCGCCTGCTGTCCGCGAACTCGATTCCGGGCTCTATCTTCAAGGTTGTGACCATCAACGCCGCTATCGAGAACATCCCCGACCTGTTCCAGCGCAAGTGGACGTGCACCGGCTCGGTCAACATCGGTGGCGAGGAAGTCACCTGCCCGCACGCTCACGGCGAACAGGATATCGAGGAAGCGCTCGCCAACTCGTGCAACGGTGTGTTCGGTCAGCTGGCTGTCGAACTCGGCGGCGAAACCATGCAGAAATACGCGGATGCCGCCGGGCTTACCAAGTCCATCAAGGTGGACGGCATTCAGACCTCTGTCGGCAAGTTTGATTTCTCGGGCAATGACAATCAGCTGGCGTGGTCGGGTGTCGGTCAGGGCCAGGATACCCTGTGCCCAATCAACATGCTCCAGTATATGGGCGCGATCGCCAACGGCGGCAAGGCTGCCGTGCCGCGTCTGATTGAAAAATCCACCACAGATTACGGCCTGCCGACCGGCATTTACTATCCGCACAAGTCGGCGCAGCTGATTGACGAAAAGACCGCGGGTACCATCGCGGATATGATGCACAACAACGTCATCGAGACCTACGGTCAGGACCGTTTCCCAGGCATGGATATCTGTGCCAAGTCGGGTACTGCCGAGGTCGGCGCGGATAAGTCGCCGAACGCATGGTTCACCGGCTTCCTGCGCGATGAAGCTACGCCGTATGCCTTCATCGTTCTCGTCGAGAACGGCGGCGGCGGTTCGTCGGTTGCCGGTACGGTGGCTTCGCAGGTGCTGCAGGCTGCGGTAGAAAAAGCCTACTAATGCTGTCGCGGAACTACCGTTCCGCCGACAAGAGGAACGGACCGCAGGCCGTTCCAAAGTCGTCCGAAAGTTCCTATATAGAAACTTTCTCCCTCTTTTGCCCTCATTAAATGTTTTTAGGGATAGAGGCCTACGGGCTGGCATTTGCAATGCAAACGCTATTTTATACGCGCTTACGCACGATAATTTTACTTGGTGCAGTGCAGGGATTGGACGCAAACAAATCAGTGGTCTGAATTGACGATTAAGGAGAGAGAAATCATGGCGCAAAGCACCGAAATACTCCCTAACGGACTGCAATTATTACAGGACGACCGTTTTTTTAAGCTTGGACAGGACAGCGTGCTGCTCAGCGCGTTCGCCAAGCCGAGACGCAATGCCAAACTGCTCGACCTCGGCTGCGGCACAGGTGCACTGGCGCTGCTCGTATGGCGGCCGGATCTCAAGATCACCGGACTGGAACTGCAGGACGGCCCGCTCGACCTGTTCCGGCAGTCCATCACAGCAAACGGGCTGGAAAACGTAACCGCTCTGCAGGGCGATCTGCGGCAGATGCGTACGCTGCTGCCGCACGGCAGTATGGATTACGTCATCTGCAACCCGCCGTATTTCGACCGCAACGCGGGCGCGAATGCGCCGACCGCCGAAAAGCGCACCGCAAGGCAGGACGCGACCTGTTCGGTTGAGGAACTGGCGGTTGCGGTCTCGTTCGTGCTGCATACCGGCGGTAAAGCCGCGTTCGTATTCCGGCCGGAGCGGCTGTGGGTGCTGCTCGAAGCGCTCTCGCGCGTACGGCTCGTGCCGAAAAGAATGCGGTTCGTACACCAGAGCGTGCAGGCCGCGCCGAGCGTTGTCATGGTCGAGTGCCGAAAAGGCGGCAGCGCGGAAGGACTTGTTGTTGAGCCGCCACTGATCGTTGAGAGTGATGAATATTTCCGTATTTACGGAATTGAGAATTAGCGCTATCCTTGCGCGAGTCCCGTCCGCGCTGCGCTGAGACGCGCAATGCGCGATGATTTAGCCGCACCTTCATTTTCCATTCTCAATTATCCATTCTCCATTTAAGAAATTCCGGAGGGATTGAATTGTCTACATTATACTTAGTCGCAACGCCGATCGGCAACCTGAGTGATTTATCGCCGCGGGCACGCGAGGTGCTCAGCACGGTGGATTTCATCGCGGCAGAGGACACCCGCGTGACGCAAAAGCTGCTTAACGCCTGCGAATTGCCCAAAAAGCCGATGATCTCGTACTACGAACACAATCGCCGCGCACGCGGTGAAGCAGTTTTTGGAGAAGCTGCTCGCCGGTGAGACCTGTGCGCTCGTAACCGATGCGGGCACACCTGCGGTTTCCGATCCGGGTGAGGATCTGGTCGCGCTGTGCGCCGAGCACGATGTACCCGTTATCCCGATTCCGGGCTGCTGTGCGGCGGTCTGCGCGCTGGCGGCATCCGGTCTGCCGACCGGACGCTGGTGCTTTGAAGGCTTCCTGTCGGTCAACAAAAAGGCCCGCAGAGAGCACTTGGACACTCTGCAGGGCGAAAAACGCACGATGATCTTCTACGAAGCACCGCACAAGCTGTGTGCAACGCTGCGCGACTTGCGCGATGCCTTCGGCGGTGACCGCCGGCTGTCACTCTCGCGCGAGCTGACCAAGCTGCATGAGCAGACGCTCCGCATGACGCTCGACGAGGCGGTTGCCTACTTTGACGCCAACGCGCCGCGCGGCGAGTTCGTGCTCATCCTCGAGGGTGCGCCGGACGAGCCGGAGACCGAGCAGGACGAGGCCGAGCGTCTTGCCTCTGCCGCCGAGGCGGTCCGCCGCCGCGTGGAACAGGGCCAGACCCAGAAGGACGCGGTCAAGGCGGTTTCCGCCGAAACCGGCGTAAAGAAAAACGCGCTGTACCGCTATGTACTCGATCACGAAGAATAACGAAAAAACCGTTGCAAAAAGCAACGGTTTTTTCGTTTTCTGCACCTATTCGAGATGTTTCGGGCAGCTGCTGCGGCAGCAATGTCCGCGTCCGGGACACTGTGCATGACGCTCGCACAGCGCAACATCGCCGCCCTCGATCACCAGTCGTTTGCCGTTTACAAGGCAATCTGCCAGCTTGCGGCGGGCGTTGTTGTAGATCAGCTGCACCGTTGTGCGGGCCACGCCCATCTGCGCGGCAGCCTGCTCCTGCTGCAGATTCTCCAGATCCAGCAGACGGATGGCTTCATATTCATCCAGCGTCATTTGCACGCACTCTGTCGTACTTTCCTGCGGAGAAAACTCGCTGAACGGCGGCATACTGCAGATTCTGCGGCACTTTCTCGGTCTCGGCATGGATTATTCGTGACAGTGACCGCCGCAGCCGTGGCTGCCGCAGGAATGGCCTTCGCCGTGATCATGGTGCGTGCAGTGCACATTGGGATCAAACGCCAGCGTACCGTTCAGGAACGCCTGCACTGCCTCATCGGCATTGCCCTGCACACCGCCGATCAGACGGATATTGGCCTCCGCAAGCGCTGCCTGTGCGCCGCCGCCAATGCCGCCGCAGATCAGCGTATCCACACCGAGCTGTGCCAGCAGGCCGGCCAGCGCACCGTGACCGCTGCCGTTCGTATCCACCACCTGTGTATGCAGCAGCTTACCGCCGGATACCTCGTACAGCTTAAACTGCTCCGTGTGGCCAAAATGCTGGAAAACCTCTCCGTTTTCATAGGTAACTGCGATCTTCATAACCATTTCCTCCGAATTCATTTCTGGCATATGTCAATAACATTACTTATAGTCTATCACGTTTTCGGCATATGTCAATAATAAGTTTTGGCATACCGCTATCTCATTATATAGGAAGCAGACGCCGATATCCGGATAAAGCAAAAACCCTTCCGAAAATCGGAAGGATTTTGCCTTGTGTTGACGGAAAAGATGCGTTCAAAGCGCTAAAGGTGAAAAATCTGCTGTTTTTCAAATTAAGTAATGGCACTCATATCCTCTCACACACCTCAATTAAACTTTTCGCATAGTCAAACGCCTTTATTATAACCGTTTGCTTGTTGACGAATAGTACAAAGGTCACAGCGTATAGAGTGATCTCTGCCAACAAAAACGCAGTTGTGATGGACTGCATCCTCATACAGTGATCCGCTGTTCATAAACTGACGGATCACCTGTGCGGCGATGCCGCGTTTTGCGAAGGTAAGCGAATACGCGGCGGTCATCTACATTGCGCGGTGGCAATGCAAACTCTTTTGGCGGCTCGTCCTGCTTGGTGACTGGTTTTGTTTTGACAGGAGCGTCTCTGGCCTTGCCTTGAAAGGTCAGCAGGTACTCTACTGCCTCCGGAAAAGTTTTATCGCAGAACTGCTGCAGGAATGTGATCGCATCGCCGCCGATGCCTTGAGAGTAGCGGAACCAGGTGCGCCGGTCCTTGATCTGCAGACTGTCCATCTCCGCGGTAGTATGGAAGCGTCCCACGCGCTTGACCTGATAGCCGAGGTGGGAGAGCAGCTCCGGCAGGTCCGTTTCTCTGGCGATCTGCATTTCTGTGTCTGTAAAGCGATTTCTGATCTCGCTTGCCATAATGTGTGCCTCCTTTCTGATGAAACGCAAAAAGCCGCCCTGGGCATCTGATGATCTCAGATGCCCAGGGCGGCTTTCTCCATGTGTGATTTGCTTTTTTTACTTCGGCGTTTGCGGACTTACACGACGCTTTCTGCTCAGAGGGTGTCCGTATCCGCAGTGTCTGCTTTATCGACCACACAGGGCGCGACAAGGGGCTACGTGGGGGCATAAAAGGAAGCAGGAAGTCTGTTTCCGAAGAAGCAGGCTTCCTGCCCTATGTGCTGCTTATGACGCGCTGTCCAACGGATTTGGGCGGTATCCATCCATAAGTTCATCATTTTCCATGATGAAGGAACGTGTCGTATCCTGTCCCCATGCAGTATCGTATTTTTCCATCAGATAATCGCTCAGTTCGGTTCTGTTCTGAATCTTTACCAGGCGGTACGGCTCCTGAAAGGCGACCTTTTCAATGAAGTACAGACTTCCGTCCTCTGCCGGCAGTAATACGCCCACGTGCCCGATGAACAGCGTATTGTCCGTATCCGAAAATCGGTCATGGAGGACAACGGAGATCAGACGGACAGAGCTGTCTTCAAAGGAAATCCCGCGCTCCGACCAGCCCGCCTGAAGCGCTTTAACCTGATCCGCCACCTCCGTGGTATCTGCGGCAGTTACCGGTGCAAACAATGCGCAGAACTTGGACGTGCTGTCTCCGCAGAGAACGGCGGGATCTGCGGCCAGCGTTTCAAGATCCATAAAGAGGGAGTCCTCGCCCTGCGTTTCCGGCTGATCTACTCCGGCGGTGACGAACTCACCGAACAGACTGAAGGCCGTGATCCGGCAGTTATAGCCGGGAAAGCTGCCGTTCTTCTCCGTCCACAGATCTTGCATCTCATAGGGGTCATATCTGGTCTCGGTGGTAGCGGCGCTCTCAAACCCGCCTGTCAGCCATTCGCTCTTGACGCTGGCATTGAACTGATCCACGCGGTCCAGCAGCAGCTTCGTTCGGGTCTCATCCACATTGGCATCTGCAAGCGCTTCTGTGAGCAGCTTGCGCGAGTCCGCGTCCGTCAGATTGGAGTACGTTACGGTTTCCAGCGGCGGCTGCGCTGAATCCGGCTCGGCTTGCTGCCCGCAGCCTGAGAGTGCCATGAGGAGGAAGCTGACCATCAGAAGCATGGTCAGGGAATTTCTTTTCAGTTTCATAATTGATTTTGCCTTTCCTTTCATCGATCCTTGCGGGACAAAGCCGAACCTGCCGCACGGAACACTTAATATGGTAACCGACTCAGCAGGAAAAGTCCATATCAAGTATAACGTTTTCTTTTCAATTAGGTTATAGAGCCCACTTCAGATTATGTGTCCGACTCCCATCTGATAGGAAAAGCCGCTGCCTCACACGCCAGAAGAGGGGCGGGTGATACAGCGGCTGCTGGTTTTCTTTGTTTTTAAGCCTTGGTGTCCGAACCACACCAATCCATAAATTCGGCAGGGCGCATCTTAAAAATGTCGCCTCTCGCAGGGCAAAACTGAAATTTTGAAAAATCGAGTCTTTGCAACTTTTCCATTCTAAAAGTAGTGCGTTATATGCGAAAATGCCGCACTTTCGTGCGGCGTTTTCGGCGTTGCATCTTTCATCAACACATTTTGGAGCTTGTGGCCGGACTCGAACCGGCGACCTACGCATTACGAGTGCGTTGCTCTACCAACTGAGCCACACAAGCAGCTATTTGCTGCCGGAACGAGTCTTTTCTCGTTCACAGTGTTCTCAGTATATCATGCTTTTGAAAGTTCGTCAATATTTTTTTGAAATTTTTCTTGACATTCTCCGTGTATCCGTTATAATGGTATAGTATCCTTGCTCACATCAAAGGATGTGGGCCAAAAGTCCAAAAGGAGGTGCTAAGAATATGGCAAAGATTTCTGGCAAGTACGAGACTATCTTCATCGTTAACCCCAAGCTGGAAGAGGCAGCGGCTACCGCTGTTGTGGACAAGTTCAAGTCTCTCGTTGAGGCGAACGGCACGAACGTAGAGGTCGAGGACTGGGGCAAGCGCCGTCTGGCGTACCCGATCGAGGATCAGACGGAGGGCGTTTACACGCTGGTTCGTTTTGAGTCCAAGCCCGATTTCCCGGCTGAGCTGGACCGTATCTACAAGATCACGGACGGCATCATGCGTTCCATCATCGTCTGCCTGGACGACTAAGGCGGTGAACACCAATGCTCAATAAGGCGATTCTGATGGGTCGTTTGACCCGCGATCCCGAATTGCGCCATACCCAGTCCAACATGGCTGTGTGCTCGTTCTCGCTTGCGATCGATCGTGGTCGCAAGGATCAGAACGGCGAACGCCAGACCGACTTCATCGACTGTGTCGCATGGGGCCGTCAGGCAGAGTTCGTTGCACAGTGGTTCACGAAGGGTTCTATGGCAATCGTAGTCGGCCGTATCCAGTCCCGCCGCTGGCAGGATCAGAACGGCAACAACCGCACTGCAATCGAAGTAAATTGCGACGAGGTTTCCTTCGGTGAAACGAAGAAATCCCGCGATGCCTACAATGCAGGCAATCACTTTGGAGTTGCCCCACGGCTTGACGGAGCCGCCGTTGCGGAATTCCTCGCCGTGGCCTTTTCCTGGCCGATGACCATGATGAGCTGGTTGTAGGTCTTCTTGCCGCGGCGGCGGGTGATGGTGGCGCGGGCGATGAGCATACTCGGATCGATGCTGTGCTCTTCCTGTCCGCCGATTTCCGTGAAGTTGTCGTACACGTTTTCAAGGATGTCACGCAGGCAGATACGCTGCGGGTGGCGGACGATGCGCACCTTGTCCATGGGCTGGATCTTCGTTTCCAGCTTGCGCTCCATGAACGTGAACAGTTCTTCCAGCGTGGTGAGCTCCGCGTCCGGATCGGACTGGATGCCTTCCGTGGCGCGGCGGAAGAATTCGTTCAGGCGGTTGTGCAGCAGCTCGATGTCTTCCGGGTGCTTGCCGTCAAAGATATCCCGGATATAATTGAGGCGTTCGCTCAGATGATGTGCTCTTTTTTCGATATCCATGCTGTATCCAGTAATCCGCTAGAAGCGGAGAATGCGGCCCGTGTTGGCCCGGAGGAAGTTGACGTTGGACTTCAGTTCGCCGGACTGGTTCTCACCCTGCAGGGTCAGCTCGTCGAGGAACTGCATACCCCGTTCCTTGGCCTGTTCGAGGTTTTCGCCCCAGATGATGGCAAGCGCGAGGTTCGGGTCGAATTCGGTGGGGATTTCGTACGACTCGTCCGTGGGCACGTGCGTGTGCATCTTGAGCCAGGGATGGCTCGGCCAGCCGAAGGCGTCGATACGGCCGACCCACGGCGTGAAGCGGTTGTCGGGATCTTCGGCGATGAGGCGGTATTCGATGCCTACGCCTTCAAAGGTGATGTCTTCCTGCGTATAGCCGAGGGGTTCGCCGAGGCCGATGCGGATCTGCTCGGCGATGATGTCGACGTCGCCCTGTCCCTTGACCTTGGAAATGCGGGCGGAGACGCCGTTTTCCACCTGAATGCGGGTGTTCACTTCCATGAGGAAGGGGCTGCCGTCCTTGGTGACGATCCATTCCCATGTGCCCACGTTGTCGTAACCGACCTTGCGGGCCAGCGCGAGGGAGTGGCGGGTGATGTCTTCCAGCAGCTTGTCCGCGTCGAAATCGTATTCGATGGACGAGGAGTCGAAGCCGGGCGCGACTTCGATACGCTTCTGGAGGCCGGTGGACTGGATCGAGCAGTTGCGGGTGCCGAAGTGGACCGGGTTTTTGCCGCTCCGGTCGGAGACGATCTGCACTTCAAGGTGGTTGAAGCCGCAGATGCGCTGTTCGATGAGCACGCCTTCGTCCTTGAACTGGCGGAGCGCGTAGTTGCGGATACGCCGGTACACGGAGCGGAACTGATCGATGTCGTACACTTGCCTCAATGCCCATGCCGCCGCCGCCCGCGGAAGCCCTTGACGAGGACAGCGGGCGGGTGATGCCCTGCTGGATGCTGGAAGTCGTAAAGGCTCCTGGCGATTTTTCGGCTTCCATTTCGTCGTAAATGGGGCGGTCGGGAACCGGAACCGTGACGCCGAGGCTGCGGGCAAGGCGTTTGGTATTGATTTTATCGCCGAGCTCCCGGATGACCCGCCATGAGGGGCCGATGAAGATCAGCTTGCGTTCTCTGGTAGTGACCCGGCGGGCGAAGCGGAAATCTTCCGCGAAGAAGCCGTAGCCGGGGTGAATGGCCGTGGCGCCGGCGTCGTCGGCGACGGACAGGATTTCGTTGGCGTCGTGATAGGAGGACACCTGATAGAGGGATTTTTCCCCACCAAGTTCTTTGGCGATGCGTACGTGACCGGAATGGATGTCCTCGGCCGTATGCACGCAAACGAATTCCAGGCCCAGTTTACGGCAGGCCTGAACGATGCGCACGGCGATTTCTCCTCGGTTGGCTACGAGGACTTTATGTTCTGTTTTCTCCACCGTTGTACCTCATGCATGATTTGTAGGCTTCGGAGCGGCGCGCTGCCCGTCGTCGGGCGACTGGCCCGGTATGGATTTTCTCCTGCTCCGTTCCCAGCTTGCAGATGCGGAGAGCTCCTGCGGGTCTGACAGTATCGCCTAAATCAGGGCCGTTAGCAATCGCTCTGCTAGGGGATTCAAGATTTTTTCGGAAAATGGAAGCCTTTTTGCATGGGCTAGCTTCCGGTTTCGAATGACTATTTCCGGAATACGCCCTTAGATGCGTAAAAAAAGTGTACGAACAGGGTTTACTTTTGGTATTGGATGACCCCATGTTGATGCCTGAATCGTTGCGCGTGCCTTCGACGGGCGTTCCGTTTGCCAGCGGGATGCGGCGGAGGGCGCTTCACTTTCTGCCCTGTAATGAGGAATGGCATGGAATCGATGTCTGTATTGGAGCGTTTGTCCGAACTGTTGCCCGCCTTGCCGCCGGGCCTCATCGAAGCATGGGGCCAGCTTGTGCTGTTCGCCGTGCCGGTATGCTTATATCTTGCGGCTGTCGTTTTGCCATTTTGTGGTGCTCTACGGACTGATCCGCGCCCATTTCGGCAGGAGGAGCCTGCTGGAGCGCTGTTCCCGCCAGCAGGCGCGGTTCGCCAATTTTCTGAACTGGCTTTTCCTTGTGTGCTTCGTGGGCCTCGGGCTGTCCAAGGTCGTCCCCTACGAGACATTCCCCCCGCTGTATCAGGCGGGCCTGTACCTTTCGGCGGGCCTTCTGCTTGGCGGCACCATCACCTGGACCGTCGTGGTGGCGGCGTGGAAGCCGCTGCGCGGCTGGCCCGTGCTGCACGGTTTCCTCGCGTTTCTGACCGGAAGCAGCCTCGCCTGCCTCCCCATCATCGGGGCTTATTCTGGGCCGCGTGGCCTTGCAGGGCACGGAGCTGCCGCAAGAGAACGACCTTCAGACGCTGATCGATCTTTTGCTGCCTTCCGCCAGTGATCCTTTCTGGCTGTACTTCGGGCTGATCCACTTCCTTGAGGTCGCCTCCGCAGGGGCTCTGGGGCTGTTCTGGCTTCTCGTCCGGCGGAAGATCGACGATTTCGGGCGCGACTACTACGTCTTCGCGGCCAACTGGTGCGGCGAGTGGGCCGCGTGGGGCGGCTGGTTCTCTCTGATCATGGCGGGGGTGCTGTGCTTCATGCTGCAAACGCAGGATCTGCTGACGCTTGAAAATCAGGGGGCGCTCCTGTTCGTCGCCGCGTTGTTTGCGGCGCTGCTCATCCCTTCCGTCATCTGGACCGTTATCGCCCGGAGCGCAACGCCGATGCGCCATAAGATCGGCATGATCTTCTCTCTCCTGCTCCTGATCGTCGCCATCGCCAACAGCGGCGTCCTCGTACTGCTGTAGCGGGCCGGGAAGAGCCTTTTACTGTTCCCCGCAAGAGGCCCCGTCCGTCTTCTCCCATCAACTACGCAGATCATCCACTTACGAGAATGAGAAAGCCCGTGCGGAACAGACCAGCACGGGCTTTCTTGCCTGTTACGGCAATACATTTGAACAGGGATTCGATAAACGCGAAAGTCTTTGGAGAGGAAGGGGGAGAGGTTTTGGAGAGGGGGGAAGGGGAACCTTCTCAGAAAGGTTCCCCTTCCCCCTCTCCAATCTTAAGCTTTATTTCCCAGGGCTGGCGATCTTTTTCTTGCCGGCGGACTGGTAGCGTTTGAGCGCGTTCAGCTCGGCCTTGCGCAGACGGATGGAGTGGGGGTCACTTCGACCAGCTCGTCTTCACGGACGAAATGCAGGGCGTGCTCCAGCGTCATGGGGCGGACGGGCGTCAGGACAACGGCCTCGTCCTTGCCGGATGCGCGCATGTTGGTGAGCTTCTTTTCCTTGGTGGGGTTCACGTCGATGTCGTTGTCGCGGTTGTGCTCGCCGACGATCATGCCTTCGTAGACGGGATCGCCCGGCACCACGAAAAGCTGGCCGCGCGGCTCAAGGTTGAAGAGCGCGTAGGCGACGGCATTCCCGGCGCGGTCGGACACGATGGAGCCCGTGAAGCGGCTCGGAAAATCGCCGCGATGGGGCTCGTAGCCCTCGAGCAGGGAGTTCATGATGCCCGTGCCCTTGGTGTCGGTGAGGAACTCGTCGCGGTAGCCGATGAGCCCGCGGGACGGGACCGAGAATTCCAGACGGACGCGGCCCGTGCCGTTGTTCACGCAGTTGACCATGCGGCCCTTGCGCTGCGCGATCTTGTCGGTCACGACGCCCATGAAGTTTTCGTCGCAATCGACGTAAAGCTGCTCGATGGGCTCAAGGAGCTGCCCGTTCTCGTCCCGCTTGAAGATGACTTCGGGGCGGCCCACGCAGAGCTCAAAGTCTTCGCGGCGCATGGTTTCGATGAGGATGGCCATCTGGAACTCGCCGCGGCCCTTGACGATAAAGCTGTCCTTCTCGTCGGGCTCCTCAATCTTGATGGCCACGTTGATGAGGGCTTCCTTGAGCAGGCGGTCGCGGATTTTGCGGGACTGGACGTTCTTGCCTTCGCGCCCGGCGAGAGGCGACGTGTTGATGGTGAAGCGCATGGCCACAGTGGGCTCGTCCACGCGGAGGCGCGGAAGCACGCGGATGTTTTCTTTGGTGCAGATGGTGTCGCCGATGGCTACATCGTCCATGCCCGCGATGATGACGATGTCACCGGGCATGGCTTCCGTGATGTCGACGAGGCGCAGGCCCTCGTAGGCTTGCAGGCGGGTCACGCGCAGGGGCACGGGGACGCCCGCTTCATTGACGCAGACCATCGCCTCGTTGGAACGCACCGTACCGTGCAGGCTGCGGCCCACGGCGAGGCGGCCGAGGTATTCGGAGTAGTCGAGGTCCGAAACCCAGCATCTGGAAAGGCTCCTCGGGATCGTAGGACGGGCCGGGGACCACTTCAAGGATGGTTTCGAAGAGGGGGGAGAGGTCCACGCGGGGGGTCGTCCAGTTCGCGCATGGCCACGGCGTCGCGGCCGATGGCGTAGAGCACCGGAAATTCAAGCTGTTCTTCCGTGGCGTCGAGATCGATGAACAGGTCGTAGACTTCGTTCAGCACTTCCTGCGCGCGGGCGTCCTTACGGTCGATCTTGTTGACGACCACGATGATCTTGAGGCCGCGTTCCAGCGCCTTGCGGAGCACGAAACGGGTCTGGGGCAGGGGCCTTCCGCCGCGTCGACCAGCAGGATGGCGCCGTCGGGCCATGGACAGGGCGCGCTCGACCTCACCGCCGAAGTCGGCGTGGCCGGGGGTGTCGATGATCTGGAAGCGGTACTCCTTGCCATCGGCCTTACCGCCGGGGTACTTCCAAAAGCAGGTGGTGGCTGCAGCGGTGATGGTCACGCCGCGCTCCTGCTCCTGAACCATCCAGTCCATGGTGGCAGCGCCGTCGTGCACCTCGCCGATCTTATGAGTTTTGCCCGTGTAGTAGAGGATGCGCTCGGTCGTGGTGGTCTTGCCTGCATCGATGTGGGCCATGATGCCGATGTTGCGCGTATCTCTCAGATCGATTTTAGCCATGCATCTTCACCAGCCTTTAGAAGCGGTAGTGCGAGAACGCACGGTTCGCTTCGGCCATCTTGTACATGTCCTCGCGCTTCTTCACAGCGGCGCCGGTGTTGTTGGAGGCGTCGATGATCTCGTTGGCGAGACGCTCGCGCATGGTGTGCTCCTTGCGCTTGCGGGAGAAGTCGACGATCCAGCGAATCGCCAACGTGGTGGCACGACGGGAGTTGACCTCCATCGGCACCTGGTAAGTGGCGCCGCCCACGCGCTTCGGCTTGCACTCGAGGGTGGGGCGGACGTTGTCCATGGCCTTCTTGAACACGGTCAGCGGATCCTCGCCGGTCTTCTCCTGGACCAGGTCGAAGGCGCCGTAGACGATGTTCTCGGCGATGGACTTCTTGCCGTCAAGCAGAACCTTGTTGATGAGCTGCGTGACGAGACGGTTGTTGAACTTTGCGTCCGGCTGCGTTTCGCGGCGGACTGCTGCTGCACGACGCGGCATGTAGTTACTCCTTTTGCTTCTGCGCGCTTCGGGGCACCGGTTCGGCGTCCATTAGGTCGGTGGGGCTCCTTACCCAGACTCTACCGGCCCGCGCGGCTTAACGAACGTTATTTCGGGCGCTTGGCGCCGTAGCGGCTGCGGGCCTGCTTGCGGTTGTCCACCGCAGCGCAGTCGAGCGCCGCGCGGATGACCTTGTAACGGACACCGGGAAGGTCCCTTACACGGCCGCCGCGGATGAGCACCATGGAGTGCTCCTGGAGGTTGTGGCCCTCGCCGGGGATGTAGGCCGTGACCTCCATACCGTTGACGAGACGCACACGGCAGACCTTGCGAAGAGCGGAGTTCGGCTTCTTCGGGGTTGCAGTCTTAACAGCTGTACAAACGCCTCTCTTCTGCGGAGCGGAAATGTCTGTTGCTTTCTTCTGAAGGGAGTTATATCCTTTCTGAAGAGCCGGAGCTGTGGACTTCTTTGCTGTGGTCTGCCTTCCTTTTCTTACTAACTGGTTAAATGTAGGCATCCTTTTCACCTCCTGTGATATTGTCTGTGGTTGCTGTTTGGTTCAGCTTGATTCTGCGCACAAAAATGGGGCGTACCCCATGCACGCCCCATTATTATATATAGTCTTTTTCCGGCTGTCAAGGAAAAACCTCAAATTTTCCTTGAAAAGTACAGAATTTTCTTCTATGACACGCCAGAGACAGTTGTCTCAGGTTTCCTGCCCTTTATAGTCCGGTCCAGCCAATGGCCTGAAGGATCGTCAAAGCGGCAAAGGACATCGCGATCTGGCATCCCAGAAGAGGCATCAGCCATTTAGCGTATCTGACCCAGTCCACCTTTGCGATGGCCAGGGCTCCCATGAGGGTTCCTGCTGTGGGATACAGGCAGTTGGAGAATCCGTCTCCAAAACTGGAAGGCCTGGACCGCAACCTGTCTTGTGATGCCGACCAGGTCCGCGATGGGAACCATTAAGGGCATTACCGCTGCCGCCTGGCCAGATTCGGAGGGGATCAGGAAGTTGATCAGCAGATTGGCAATGAACATGAAGTTCGCACCCATTACAGATCCCATGCTGGAGATCGGGATGGAAAGCCAGTTGACGATGGTATTCAAAATCTGTCCCTGGGACAGGATCACACCGATGCCATTGGCAAATCCAACAATAAACGCCGCATTGGTCATTTTGGCGCAGCCATTGATAAAATTCCTTCGTGGGTCCCCGTTGAACGCCCATTCCGTTGAGCAGACCACAGCCTACGGCCAGGACAAAGAAGGTTGCCGCCATCTGGTCATAGCTCCAGGAAAATTTAATGGAGCCGATCACGATCACCGCGATGGCTGCCACCAGCCCCAGAAGGCTGACCATATGCTTCCAGGACATGAAGCGTGGATCGTTTCCGTAGTTTCACCTTTTGCTCCCATAAAATCAGCCACGGACATGCCTTCCTCATAGTTCAGGCTCTTCATGGGATCCTTTCGGATCG
>ENA-OPYT01000252-OPYT01000252.1-human-gut-metagenome-genome-assembly--contig:-NODE-252-length-16928-cov-4.344920_pt1 | contig 16928 bp, 18 predicted proteins | sample MGYA00242636_ERZ504480 | MGnify/ENA primary metagenome ERZ504480 (study PRJEB26092, sample SAMD00036228) | human gut metagenome | host: Homo sapiens | study: EMG produced TPA metagenomics assembly of...
AGTTCTTCGGAAGAGCCCTGATTGGTAGGTATGATCGGCTTGGCGGAATCGGGTCCTTCGACGGTTTTTTCGGGGGCCGTCGATGTTTCCGGAGTCGGTTGCGCTGTCGGCGTTGTTTCTTTGTCCGGCGATGACGTTTTGGCCGTTACCGTCGCTCCCATGGGTGTCGTCGAAGTCGTCGTTTCCACTGCTTTTGAAGGCACTGTCGCTGTGACCGGCGCGTCGGCTTTCACCGGTGTCGATGGGGTGATGGGCGCTGCCGGTTTTACGGTGTTTTCGGCCTTCGGGGCAGCTACCAGCTTTTCTGGTTCCGTCGCGGCGGCCTTTTTGGCTGCATCAGGGTTGGCCTGATATTTACGAAGGGTCTGGCGCAGGGTCAACAGCTCCGATACCTGAATGGCTGCTTTTTCCTTGATCCGTTCCGTATATTCTTCTTGTTGGCGGAGTGTCGCTTCATAGTGCTGGAGGTCCTGTTGACGGCCGCTCCGTTCTTCGTCCAGTTCTTGGCGCAGCCGTTCCAGTTCGGCAAGGACGGTCTTTCGGTTCTGGGCTTCCAGACGCAGGCGCAGGAGTTCTTCCCGGTCGGCTTCCATCTGAGCTTTTTCCTGGCGCAGCTGAAGGAGTTCTTCTCGTTCTTCGCCGGCAATCATGGGCCGGTGTCTTACTGCCGGCGTCCTGGCTTTCATCGACCCAGGGGGCCGTCATACATGGCCATCAAGTAGATGCCTAAGGCCTGGGCGGCCATGTGTTTTGGCCTGTTGGATGTCTTCAAAGACGTCGCTCAACCCGACCAGTTCATCGTCGGTCTTTAGCATTAAGAGGTCGATCATGCCCATGTAGGACTCGTCGTCCGTCGTCTGGGCCGTAGCGTAGCGTTCCAGGCGAATTGTGCCGGCATAGATTTCCGTGGCATTTCGTTTCGATGCATAATAGGTATTGATGAGGAGGCGGTCCGGTGTCCGTTCGTATATCCGGAGAATCATGGCTTCTTCCCGCTCGGTGCCGTTATAGCGGATGAAGGCCAGGCTTTCGCGCTGCAGTAAGGTCGTTACCAATCCTTGGGTACGATACCATTTATCCCAGATTTCTACGCGTTTGGCCAAACGCAGATCTGCCGTTTTGCAATGGGTGGCAAAGTCAAAATAAGGGTCGTTGAAAAATATATCTCTTGGCCGCAATTTGGTCATCATAATCATCCTTTCTTCCTATCTATTCATTATAACGTTTTCTGTAGCGGATGTAAAAAACATTCTGCCGGAAGTGCCGGGAGAGGGAGGGACTGATGAAAATTTGAGGGAGGATAGAACTCATGTTTGCTATACCAAAAAAGAACTTGCAAAATAGAGGGGTTTGAATTATAATGAACCAGTAAATCAAATAAAGAACCATCAAGAGACGACGGAGGGACTGGCCCTATGATGTCGCAGCAACCTTCATCAATGAAAGGGTGCTAATTCCAGCAGTCTTATACTGGCAGATGGGGATTGGAAGCCCCTCTCATGACAGTCATGAATGAGGGGAATTTTTTTTTCAAGGAGGAAAACTCATGGTGAAAATCGTGAATTCTTTACATCTTGAATCCGTAACCGAAGGGCATCCGGATAAAATGGCTGACCAAATTTCTGACAGCATTTTGGATGCCATTCTTGCAAAAGATAAAAATTGCCCGCGTTGCTTGTGAAACCTTAGTGACCACCGGGATGGTCCATGTCGTCGGTGAAATTTCGACGACGTGCTACGTTGATATTCCGCACATCGTTCGTGAAACCATTCGTTCCATCGGTTATACCCGTGCGAAATACGGCTTTGACTGCGATACTTGCGGTGTCTTGGTATCCCTCGACGAACAGTCCCCGGACATTGCCATGGGCGTCGACGATGCCTTGGAAAAGAAGGAAGGCAATACGGACCAGTTCGACACCATCGGTGCCGGCGACCAGGGCATGATGTTCGGCTATGCCACCAACGAAACGGATGACTACATGCCCCTGCCGGTTTCCTTAGCTCACCGCTTGGCACGCCGCTTGGCCAGTGTTCGTAAAGACGGCACCTTGTCCTACCTTCGTCCGGACGGCAAGACCCAGGTTACCGTCGAATATGAAGACGGCAAACCGGTCCGCATCGATACCATCGTCATCTCGGCCCAGCACAGCCCGGAAATCACGCGGGAACAGATCGAAAAAGACCTCCTCGAATTCGTCATCAAACCGGAACTCCCGCAGGGCTTATTCGATGATAAGACGAAACTCTTCATCAACCCGACGGGTCGTTTCGTCATCGGCGGTCCTCAGGGCGACTCCGGTCTTACGGGTCGTAAGATCATCGTCGATACCTATGGCGGCATGGCTCGTCACGGCGGCGGTGCTTTCTCCGGTAAGGATCCCACAAAGGTCGACCGTTCGGCCGCTTATGCAGCTCGTTACGTCGCTAAGAACGTCGTAGCTGCCGGCCTTGCCGATAAGTGCGAAATCCAGTTGGCATACGCTATCGGCGTAGCCCGCCCGGTTTCGATTCACGTAGAAACCTTCGGTACCGGTAAAGTTGACAATGAAAAGATTGTCGAACTCATCGAAAAGAATTTTGACCTTCGTCCGGCTGGCATCATTGCCATGCTCGACTTACAGCGGCCGATTTACAAACAGACTGCTGCTTATGGCCACTTCGGCCGCAACGATCTCAACCTGCCTTGGGAACAGACCGATAAAGCGGAAACGCTCCGCAAAGAAGCCGGTTTATAATTGAGATGCAGAGACTGCCGCAGCTACGGCAGTCTCTTTCTGTTTTTGGGCGTATGCCCTCGGACGGCAGCGACGAACCTTGGCTGCAGCCCTTATGAGGAGGTATGTCCGTGATTGCTGAAATTATCATTAATACGACGGCCAAACGGTTACAGCAGACCTTTTCCTATACGGTTCCGGATCATCTGGCCGTTCGCGTCGGAAGCCGCGTCATCGTTCCCTTCGGCTTTCGCCGGGAAGAGGGCATCGTCGTCGCCCTTCATGAGGAACTGGCGGAACCGGCCGATTTTACCTTAAAGCCCATTGAAGGCGTCCTGTCGTCACAGACGGGATTCCAGGAAGAAATGATCGAGACGGCCCTTTGGATCCGCGACTACTATGTCTGCAATCTGTCCGATGCCTTGCGGCTGTTCATGATCGACAAGCGCGGCCTCGTCCGCCAGGAGGTACTGTCCCTGGGGCCGACGCCGGCGACGACGGCAGAGGGCCGGACGATTCAGCTCTATGTCGCCGATAAGGGCAAGTGGAAAATGGGCTCTTAGCCGTAAATTTGGCCGCGACCTCATTTCTCGTCTCTTGGCCGAGAAAAGCCTTGGCAGTGAGAGCTTTTTAAAGAATAAGATTGCCGATAAAATGGAGGACTGGCTGTCCTTTGAAAAGGATGATCTCGAGGACATTCTTCGTGGCCGGCCTAAACAGCAGGCTTTACTGGCGGAACTGAAGGCAAAGAAGACGGCGCCGGCCGCTTACTTTCAGTCGAAAGGCTATACCCGCGATCTCATGCGTCGCCTCTCAGCGACAGGGCTTGCCCGCTGGGAACAGCATCCGGCTGGGACGACCAACATCCTGCCGACACTGGAATCGGATGAGGCCCTGCCCTTGACGGCAGAACAAAAAGAAGCCCTCGCCGTGATCGAAAGAGACGAAGGCGGCAAAACCTACGTCCTCCACGGCATTACCGGCAGCGGCAAGACGGAAATCTATATGCAGCTTGCCGAGAAAGTGCTGAAGAAGGGACAGCAGGTCATCGTCCTGGTGCCGGAAATCGCCTTGACCGGCCAAATCGTGCGCCGCTTCCTACGCCGTTTCGGTGACGATGTCGTCGTCATGCACAGTCAGTTGTCTCAAGGCGAAAAGCGAAATAATTGGCTGCGCATGCAAAATGGAACGAGTCACATCTGTATCGGGGCCCGATCGGCCGTCTTTTCGGCGGCCCGTTCCATCGGCCTGTTCATCGTCGACGAAGCCCACGACAGCTCGTATAAGCAGGATGAGGCGCCGCGCTATCAGGCCGTGGCTGTGGCCCGGAAGCGAGCGGCCTACTATGGCTGTCCGGTCATCCTCGGCAGTGCGACGCCGGCCTTAGGCGATTATTACAAGGCCCTTCAGGGCGACTATGTCCTGGTGGAACTGAAAGAACGCGTCGGCCATCGGCCCTTGCCCGAAGTCGCCGTCGTCGATATGAGGGAGGAATTGGCCCGCGGCAATTACCGCGTCGTCTCCGATTCTCTGTACGACCTGCTGAATGAAACCCTGGCAGCCCGTCAGCAGGCGATCATCCTCCTCAATCGACGAGGCTATTCGACCTTCATCATGTGCCGTAAATGCGGCTACGTCGTAAAATGCGATACTTGTGACGTGGCCATGGTCTATCACCGTCAGTCGTCGCATCTGAAATGTCACTACTGTGACGCTGAAAAGCCCGTGCCGACGGTCTGCCCGTCCTGCGGCAGTAAATACATCAAGTTCTTTGGCAGCGGGACGGAAAAGGTGGAACAGCAGCTCCACGAACTCTTTCCGACGGCCCGCATCGTCCGCCTCGACCAGGATACGACGAGCCGCAAGCACAGCGGTGACCGCATCATCGAGGCCTTCCGCCGCCATGAATACGATATCTTATTAGGAACGCAGATGGTCGCCAAGGGCCATGACTTTCCCGGCGTCAGTGCCGTTGGAATCCTCTCGGCGGACAGTCTGCTCAACCTGCCGGCTTACTGGGCCGGGGAACGGACCTTTCAGCTTCTCACCCAGGCGGCTGGCCGGGCCGGCCGAGGCGACGTGCCGGGCCGCGTCGTCATGCAGACCTATGCACCGGATCATTACGTCATCCAGTGTGCCGCTCGCCAGGATTATCGGGCCTTTTACGACCAAGAAATTCAATTCCGCCAAGAATTGGCTTATCCGCCCTTTCAGGAAATGACGAAGATCATGGTCAGTGACGTCGACGAACAAGCCGTCTGGCGAAAGGCCAACGACGTCGCAGCGGCTCTTGAGAGCTGGAATAAAGAGAACGGCGCTGCCGTCATCATCATCGGCCCTTATGAAGACGTCATCAAAAAGATCCGCAATAAGTACCGCTTGGTCTTATCGCTGACGGCGGCCGACCTGGGACCGATCAAGAAGGGCATGCGTGACCTTCCGGCCTGTTGGCAGACGGGCGTCGTCATCGACGTCGATCCGTCGATGTAAGGGATTGACCCTGCTGTTTTGCAACTCATGTTTGACATAAAAGCCTGTGTGATGTCACACAGGCTTGCTTTTTTTGCAGACTCTTGATGGGGAAGGCCCAGTGAAAAAATCGCTGCCGGGGTCTTGTATGAATCTGATATAATAGAAGGGTAAGGATTCTCTTTCTCACTCCAGGGGAGGGTTAATTTGAATTCTTACAGTAGCCTTTTGGCTCTTTTTCCGCTATAATAAGACGGATAAGCGTTTTAGTATAACAATGAGGTGAAAGATATATGGCATTACTCAAAATCATAAAAGCCGGGGATCCCGTCCTAAAAGCGACGGCCAAACCGGTTGCAAAAGTGAATAAACATATAAAGAAAATTCTCGATGACATGGCCGAAACGATGTATGCTGCCGACGGCGTCGGCCTGGCTGCGCCCCAGGTCAATGAATCGCTGCAGCTCATCGTCCTCGATGACGGCAACGGCCTGATTGAGCTCATCAATCCGGAAATCCTTGAAATGTCGGAAGAAACCAACATCGATACGGAAGGCTGCCTGAGCGTTCCCGGCTATTACGGCAAGGTCCAGCGGGCTTCCAAGATCAAAGTCCGTTCCTTGACGCGCCACGGCAAGACCGTCATTTATGAACCGGAAGGCTTTTTAGCCCGTATCTTCCAGCATGAAATGGACCATCTGTACGGCCATTTATTTATTGAAAAAGCGACGGATTTACAGAAAGTAGGGGAATAATGGAAAGCTTACGCATCGTATTCATGGGAACGCCTGATTTTTCCGTCCCGTCCTTAGTCCAGCTGGCTCAGTCGCCGCATGACGTGGCGGCCGTCTATACCCAGCCGGATAAACAGCGGGGACGCGGGAAGAAGGTGACCTTTTCGCCGGTGAAGGAAAAAGCCGTCGAACTCGGCATTCCCGTGTTCCAGCCCGATTCCATGCGAAGCGATGACGTCATTGAAGAACTGAAAAGCCTTAAGCCGGACGTCATCATCGTCATTGCCTACGGCAAGATTTTGCCCAAAGCCGTTCTCGATATCCCGAAATACGGCTGCCTCAACGTCCACGGTTCACTCCTTCCGAAGTACCGCGGCGCGGCGCCGATTCAATATGCCGTAAAAGACGGCGAAGCCGAAAGCGGCGTTACCATCATGCTCCTCGATGAAGGCATGGATACGGGGAAGATGTTGAAAAAAGCGGCGATCCCTTTAGCCCCCAAGGAAACGACAGGGACCCTGTTCGATAAATTGGCCTCCCTTGGCGCCTCGACCTTGATGACCGTCGTCGATGACCTGGATACGTATGAAAAAAATGCCGTCCCTCAGGACGAAAGTCAGGCGACGTATACGGCGAAGATTACGAAAGAAGAAGCCAATCTCGATTGGACCGCTGATGCCGTCGTCCTCGAACGGTTGATCCGAACCTTAGATCCTCATCCCGGTGCTTACACCGTGTGTCGTGACGGAAAGCGGCTGAAAATTTGGGCAGCCGACGTCGTCGAAGGGACGGATGCCGTGCCGGGAACGGTCATCGATGTCGCCAAGAAGTCCTTTACCGTCCAGACCGGAAACGGCGCTCTTCGCATTACCGAAGTCCAGCCGGAAAGCCGCAAGCGCCTGACGGCGGTCCAGTATCTTCAAGGGGAAACGCTGACCGTCGGCCAATCGTTATAACCGGTATGCCGTGATGCCGCACGCGTCGCCATACGTTGTATTTAGGAGGACTCATGAACGTACGTGAAATTGCCTTTCAAAGCCTGCTGACCATTTGCAGGGATGAAGGGTATAGCAATATCGTCGTCTCTAAGGCGATACAGGCCCATAAATTTTCTGACCGGGACCGGCGATTTTATACGGAACTGGTGTATGGGACCTTGCGCTGTCTCAACTATTTGGACTGGATCATTTCCCAGCTCAGTACGCGCAAATTGAACAAGCTCGACCCGGTCTGCCTGGCCATCGTCCGCCTGGGCCTGTATCAGATTTTTGGCATGGACAAGGTGCCGGAATCGGCGGCCTGTAACGAGTCGGTCAAGATGGCTACTAAGTTTGGCAACAAGGGCATGGCCAAATTCGTCAATGCCATGCTGCGAAACAGTATCCGCAACCGCCATGCCTTCGTCATTCCCGACAAGGAGAAGGATTTGGAGACGTACCTGGCCTTGACTTATCATCAGCAGGACTGGCTCATCCGCCGTTGGCTGAAGGATTATGGGCCGGAAGAAACGGAAAAACTCTGTCAGTATTTCGATACCATTCCGCCGCTGTGCCTCCGGGTCAATACGACGGTTACCAGCCGCGATGAACTGCTTAAAGAACTCGTCGAACAGGGGATACAGGCTCGTCCGACGACGGTTTCGCCGGACGGCATCTATATCGACGGCCACTTGGGCATCCATGAATTGGAATGCCTCAAAGATGGACGGGCCATCATTCAAGACGAACCGTCCCAGCTCGTGGCTCACATCGTCGACCCCCAGCCTCATGAGCTGGTCCTTGACGTCTGCGCAGCACCTGGCGGCAAGACGACCCATTTGGCGGCCCTCGGCGGTCCGTCGTGCATCGTCTATGGCGGCGATATCCATGAGCATAAATTGAAGCTCATTGATTATAATGCCCAAAAATTAGGCCTTAAAAATGTCCGTACCCTCTTCCAGAACGCCTGCACCATCGGACAGAAGTACGGCGGCCGGGCAGACCGCGTCTTAATCGATGCCCCCTGCTCGGGCCTCGGCGTCCTGCGCCACAAAATCGACCTTCGCTGGCGCAAGCAGTTGAGCGACCTCCGTACCCTGCCGGCCCTGCAGCGGCGCATTTTGGAAAGTGCTTCCCAGTGTGTAAAGCCCGGCGGCGTTTTGGTATACAGTACGTGTACTTTGAATGACGATGAAAACAGCCGTATCGTTACGGAATTTTTGAAGAAACATCCGGAATTTCATGTTGAAAACGCAGTCGAGAAGCTGGCTGTTCCGGGGCATGAAGGACCCTTTATCCAGCTCTTGCCTCATCGCGACGGCATGGACGGGTTCTTCATTGCTCGTATGAAGAAGGAGTCTTGATATGATGAATCTATTCTCGATGACAAAAAAAGAGCTGCAGGACTTCCTCGTCGCCCAGGGAATGAAAAAATTCCGGGCCGATCAGATCTTTCATTATATCTATAAGCAGTCTGTTTTTTCCTGGGATGACATGGTGCTCCTGCCGCAGAAGGATCGGGACATTTTAAAAGAAGTCCTGCCCATTTCCATGCCTGAAGTCGTGTCGCGCCTCGATGCGCCGGACGGACGGACTGTCAAACTGCTCCTGCGCCTTGAAGATGGGCAGACCGTTGAAACGGTGCTCATGATGCACGATTATGGCAACTCGATCTGCGTTTCATCGCAAGTCGGCTGCGCCGTCAACTGTGCCTTCTGCGCCTCGGCAAAAAACGGCTTCGTCCGCAATCTGTCGGCCGGCGAGATGGTGACTCAGTTACTGGCCTTCCGTCAGCACGTCACAACGGATCTTCACTCCATCGTCATCATGGGGACAGGGGAACCGCTGCTCAATTACGACAACGTCATCGCCTTCATGAAGCTCATCCACGAAAAGGATACCTTCTACTTAGGCTACCGCAACATGACCTTGTCGACGTCGGGCATCGTGCCTAAGATGTACCAATTGGCTAAAGAGGGGATGCCCATTACCCTGGCCGTATCCCTCCATGCACCCAATGATGCCTTGCGTCGGCGTATCATGCCGATTACCGACAAGTATCCTCTCGATGCCGTCTTAACGGCAGCTCATCATTATTTTGAAGAGACAGGGCGCAAAGTCACCTTTGAATATATTCTCATTAAAAATCTGACCTGTACCCATGCCTGTGCCAAAGAACTGGCCCGCCTCTTCAGCGGCAAAAACATTCTCATCAATGCCATTCCCATCAATGACAACTATGACGTCGGCCTCTACCGGCCTGACGACAAGTCCATTAGTGAATTCGTTACCTATCTCCAGCGCCACGGCGTGCCGGTTACACTGCGCCGTGAAATGGGCAGCAAATCCAAGCGGCCTGCGGCCAGCTGCGCATAAAACGCGAAAACATTTGACAGGTGACAGGGAATATGATATGAATTAATGTGTACCTATAACGAAACACCGTGAGAGGACGTGAGAATTTGGGCACATACGGTGAATCCAAAATCGGCCTGGTTCGGAAAGTAAATGAAGATTCTTTTTATATCAGCCATGAGCGAAACGTGCTGGCTGTAGCCGACGGTATGGGCGGCTACGTCGGCGGCGAAATCGCCAGCAAGACGGCGGTAGAGGCCATTGCCTACTACTTTAAGAACTTTAACTATGCGGCGCCGGTGCAGCTGGAAAAGGCGATTCAGTATGCCAATTCCAGCATCATCAGCAAGACCTTGATCGATCCCTCCCTGAAGGGGATGGGGACGACCGTTTCCATGGTGACCCTGGCTCGGCATATGGCCTTCTGGGGCCACGTCGGAGACAGCCGCATCTATCTATACCGGGAAGGAGCCTTTTCACAGATTTCTGTCGATCATACGATTGTTCAGGTTTTACTCGATAAAGGTAAGATTACAGAAGAAGAAGCGCTGAATCATCCGCAGCGCCATGTACTGACCAGAGCTGTCGGTGTCGATTCCAATCTCATCGTCGATACCGGAGCCTTTGAAGTACAGCCGAATGACCGGATTCTGATTTGTTCCGACGGCTTGACCTCGTTCATTGGCAGACCGGAACTTTGCGATGCCATCGGCGACTACGGCCGGACAGAACGGGAGATCATCAACGATCTCTTTGACCAGGTCTATGCAAATGGGGCCAAGGACAATGTCACGGCCATTTTGACAACCATATAATCGGGAACGACTATGAAAGTGGTGGAATAGTTAAAAATGATTGGTCATATCTTAGACAATAGATACAAGATATTGGAAAAAGTAGGTACAGGCGGCATGGCCAGCGTATACAAGGCTCAGGATATCCTCCTGGACCGTATCGTCGCGGTCAAGGTACTTCACGCAAAATACGGCGACGACCACGACTTTGTCGTTCGTTTCCGTCAGGAAGCACAAGCGGCTGCCAAATTGTCCCATCCCAATATCGTCAACATATACGACGTCGGCTACGATGAAAATGTCCATTACATCGTCATGGAATTCGTACGCGGCGAGACGTTGAAAGAGTACATCGAAAAACACGGCCATTTGCCGATCAATACGTCGATACAGATTGCCTTCAATATCGGCGAGGCCCTTGAAAATGCACATGCCAACGGCATCGTCCACTGCGATATTAAGCCCCATAACATTCTGGTAACGGAAACGGGGCGTATTAAGGTCGCAGATTTTGGCATTGCCCGGGCTATCAATTCCGTGGAAAACAGCGACCGTACCGTTCTCGGTTCGGTACATTATTTTTCGCCGGAACAGGCCAGCGGCGGCCACATCGACGAACGGACGGATATCTATTCTCTGGGCGTCGTCATGTATGAAATGATGACCGGCATCGTGCCGTTTGAAGGCGATACGGCCATCAGCATCGCCTTGAAGCACGTTCAGGACGACATCCCCCTTCCGACGAAGTACAATCGCCGCATTCCGCGATTGGTCGAACAGGTGATCCTCAAAGCCATGTCCAAGAATCCCGACGACCGCTTCCAGTCCATCGGCGAGATGATGTCCGAACTTCGCCTGTCACAGGGCTTTATCAACACCAACGGTGCCCGGCCGATCATCAGCAAGGGAACCTATAACTTTGGGACTCAAAAAATCCAGCCTATCAAGGAAAAAGAGCTGCCTGAAGAAGCTCCGAAAAAGAAAAAGAATATTTTTACCCGTTTCATGGATTCTATCAGCAATCATTCTCAAAAGACGATCATCATCGGCATGCTCGGTGTCTTTCTCGTCGCCTTCGTATGGGCCTTCTTTTCCTTTGGTAATTTTTGGAGTACCGAAGATATTACCGTCCCCAACGTAACCGGGAAACAGGTGGAAATCGCCCGAAAAATCCTCAAAGATAAGAAGTTAGACGTATCTGTCAAGGAGGTAGAGAGTGAGGAAGTCCCCGTCGGGGAAGTCGTCGCCCAGACGCCGTCAGGCGGGGCTGTCGTCAAGGCCAATCGGACCATTTACCTGACCGTCAGCAAGGGCAATAAGGGCGAGCAGGTCCTCATTCCGGACCTAAGGAGCCTGACCCTCGAAGAGGCCGAAAGCAAATTGAAGGAAATCGGCTTATCTGTCGGCAAGGTAACGTATAAAGAAAGCGCTCAGTATGCCGACGGGACGATTATCAGTCAGAGTCCGTCGTCGCCGAAGAAGGTCGACAAGGGCACGAAAGTCAACCTCGTCGTCTGCCGTAAGAGCGAGGCTGAAAAAGCAGCTGAATCGGCCAACGAAGCGCCGAATACCAGCGGCATGACCCTGGACGAAGCGGAAAAAGCCCTGGAAAGCGCAGGCTATTCCGTCGGTTCCGTCGCCAACCTCGATGCTTCAAAAGACAGCTCGCAGGCCGTCGTTACGGCCCAGGCCGCAGGGGATGGCAAAGTCGTCAACCTGACCGTCGAATATCCCGGCAGCCAGAGTTCGCAGTCGACAGGCTCGGACGGCAGCGCCAACAACCAGGAACCGGCCGGTACACCGCATTACGGGACGGTCAACATCAGCGTTCCTGCCGGCGCTTCGAACCAGCATGTTCAAATCATCGTATCCGATGATAACGGCTCACGCGTCGTCTACGACCGCAATCAGTCCGGCGGCGACAACATTTCAAAGAGCGTCAGCGGGACCGGGAAGACCCGGGTCAAAGTCTATATCAATAATTCGCTAGTACAGGATCAATATATCTAAGGAGGAACATGACAAAAGGACGCGTCATCAAGAACTATAATGGCTATTATTACGTCGATGTCGGAAGAGACAGCCTCATCGAATGCCGGCGCCGGGGTAAACTGCTCAAGGCCAAAATCTTAGTCGGCGATGAACTGGAAATTACGGAACTGGAGAACGACAAGGGCGTCATCGAAGCCCAGCTGCCCCGGCGGAATCAAATCCGTCGGCCGGCGGTGGCCAATCTTGACCAGTTGATGGTCATCATGGCAGCCCAGTCACCGATCGAACCGCTTTCTCATCGATAAGATGCTCATGACTTGTGAATACAGCGGCATCCGGCCCATACTCTGCTTCAATAAATGTGATCTCGACCGGGACGTAGCGGAAAGCTACGGGATTTTTACGAGCGCTGCGGCTATGACGTCTGCCTCGTATCGGCCCGGACTGGAGAGGGCCTGGATGCACTCTATGAACGACTGCCGCAGAAGGTAACGGCCTTTGCCGGCCCGTCCGGCGTCGGTAAATCGAGCCTGTTGTCCCAACTTTTGGGGCGCAAGGACTTATCCATCGGAGCCGTCAGTGAGAAGATCAAACGCGGTCGCCATACGACGCGCCATTCTGAAATCATGCGCCTTGACAGCAACACCTACGTCGTCGATACGCCGGGGTTCAGTGCCCTTGATTTCGAGCATCTTGATGCGCGGGATGTCCTGCCTTTATTCCCCGATATGGAACCCTACAGCGCAGGCTGCAAGTTCTCGTCGTGCCTCCATCTGTCCGAACCGGAATGTGCCGTAAAACAAGCTGTTGCCGACGGTCAGATTCAAAAAGAACGGTATGAAACGTACTGTAAAATTATCACCTCCATTGGAGAAAGGAAACGATAGTCATGGTAACAATTTGTCCATCTATATTATCCGCTGATTTTTCGCGCTTAGCTGAAGAACTTAAAGACGTCGAACAGAAGGGGGCCGGCTGTATCCATATCGATATGATGGACGGCCATTTTGTACCCAACCTCACCTTCGGCGTACCGGTCATCAAGGCCTTGCGTCCGGTTACGGAACTTCCCTTTGATGCTCATTTGATGGTAACCAATCCAGAAGCGTATATCGATGACCTGGCCGATGCCGGTGTCCAGTATGTGACCGTTCATCAAGAAGCCTGCGTCCACTTGGACCGCGTTCTGCAGCAAATCCATGAAGCCGGGATGAAGGCCGGCGTGGCCCTCAATCCGGCGACGCCGTATCGACCTTGTCCTGTGTTGCCGGACAATTGGACCTCATCCTCATCATGAGTGTCAATCCGGGATTTGGCGGTCAAAAGTTTATTCCTTACAGTGTCGAAAAAATCCGCCAGGCTAAGGAACTCCTTCAGAAGGCAGGAAATACCGAAGCTGTCATTGAAGTCGATGGCGGCATCAACGCTAAGACCGTTCAGTTGGTCAAAGATGCCGGTGCCACCTTCCTCGTTGCCGGCAGTGCTGTATTTGGTGCGGCTGATCGAAAAACAGCCATTGCGTCCTTGCGATAAGGACTTGTATTTCTTCTTTTCATGTGCTAAAATCGTACATGAAAAGGAGAATAGAAATAGTCTTTGAGGCAAGGTGAGAAAGCAGGGCTTTCAATTCCTGACCGGCGGTGACAGTCCGCTAACCCGCAAGGGTTGAACCGATGAAATTTCGGTACCGACAGTACAGTCTGGATGGGAAAAGACAGACGACAGTGTCTTTTTTTGTTGTGCTCAAAGGGCTATGGAGAATTTTTCATCCATAGCCCTTTTTTCGTTTTCCCGCCTGCAAATCCAAGAAGAAGGGAAGGAATATATTGGAACCGGCAGAGTATATGAGAAAAGCCCTGGAACTGGCGAAATCAGCTCTGGGTTATACATCACCAAATCCGGCTGTCGGCTGCGTTATCGTAAAAGATGGCGAAATCGTCGGCACCGGCTATCACCATAAGGCCGGCACCCCGCATGCCGAAGTATGGGCCCTGAGAGAGGCCGGTGAAAAGGCTAAAGGGGCAACGGTTTACGTGACCCTCGAACCTTGTGCCCATTACGGCCGGACGCCTCCTTGCGCTCGGACGTTGGCCGAAAAAGGCGTCGGTAAGGTCGTCATGGCCATGCTCGACCCCAATCCCCGCGTCTCCGGTAAGGGCGCGGCCATCCTTCGCAAGGCCGGCATCGCAGTGGAAGTCGGTTTGTTGTCGAAGGAAGCGGCTCAGCTCAACGAAGTGTTTATCAAGAACATGATGGTCCAAAAGCCATTCATTGCCGTTAAACTGGCCCAAAGCCTCGACGGCCGCACGGCGTCGCGGACGGGCAATTCCAAATGGATTACCAACGAATGGGCCCGAAATTACGGTCACTACCTGCGCTCCATTTACGACGGCATTTTAGTCGGTATCAATACGGTCTTGGCGGATAACCCGCTCTTGACCTGCCGTATCGAACGAGAAGGGCAGCCGGCACCGCACCAACCGGTGCGCATCGTCCTCGATGCCAAGGGACGGACGCCGCTGAAATCCCTGGTCGTAACCGATAAGACGACGCCGACCATCATCATGACGACGTCAGCCTGCCCCGTTGAAAAGATGAAGGCCTTGAAAAACGCCGGCGTCCGGGTTATCTTGGCGCCCCTTCAGGACAATCAGTCCATTAATCTTCCGGAAGCGCTGAAATTCCTCCATGAAGAAGGACTGACCAGCATCCTCGTCGAAGGGGGCAGTACCGTTCAGGGCAGTTTCTTTGATGCCCGTCTCGTCGACAAGGTCTACGCCTTCATGGGCGACAAGGTCATCGGTGGTGTCGGTGCCCTGCCGTCGGTCGGCGGCTATGGCGTCGATGAGCTCGATGAATGCCTGCCGCTGGTCTACGATTCCGTAGAGCTTCATGAAAATAACGTATTGCTTACGGCATATAATGCCAATAGGGAGGGTGCCTATGTTCACTGGCATCATTGAAGAATTAGGGTCTATTGCCCATATGGACCGCCATCCCGACTCCATTCGGCTGACGATTGCGGCTCATAAAGTATTAGAAGGGACGCAGCTTGGCGACAGCATTGCCGTCAACGGCGTCTGCCTGACCGTGACCGATCTGACGGACTCGACCTTTTCGGCCGACGTCATGCATGAAACGATGCGTCGCTCGTCGTTCAGCACCATCAAGAGCGGTTCTAAGGTCAATTTGGAACGGGCCATGCAGGTCGGCGGACGGCTCGGCGGTCACATCGTCAGCGGCCACATCGATGGCATCGGCCACGTCGCCCGCATTGCCAATGACGGCATTGCCCGGGTCATCACCATTTCCATTCCCAAGGACATGGAAATCTTCATCGTCGAAAAAGGGTCGATCACCATCGACGGCATCAGCTTGACCGTCGTTTCCGTCGGCAACAGTCAGTTCTCCGTTTCCATTATTCCCCATACGATGGCCAATACGACCCTCATGGATAAACATCCCGGCGCCATCGTCAATTTGGAAACAGACGTCATCGGGAAATACGTCCATCGCTTCACAGTCGGTTCGCCGCAGGCCTCATCGGGTCTGACCTTGGACAAACTGCTGGAAAATGGATTTTAACATCAAATATAATTTAGAATAGGAGTGTTGTTATTATGGCACACATTAAAGAAGGTCAATTAATCGGTTCTGGTGCGAAGTTTGGTATTGTCGTCGCTCGTTTCAATGAATTTATTTGCAGCAAATTGCTCGGCGGCGCCTACGATGCTCTCCATCGTCACGGCGTCAACGATGATGATATTACGACGGCTTGGGTTCCGGGCGCTTTTGAAATCCCGCTGATCGCTCAGAAAATGGCAGAATCGGGTAAATACGACGCCGTCATTTGCCTCGGTGCCGTCATCCGCGGTGCGACCAGCCATTACGACCTCGTTTGCGGCGAATCGGCCAAAGGCATTGCCCAGGCATCACTGAAAACGGGCGTACCCATCATGTTCGGCATCATTACGACGGAAAACATCGAACAGGCCATCGAACGGGCCGGTACAAAAGCCGGTAACAAAGGCTTCGACGTCGCTGCCGGTGCCATCGAAATGGTCAACCTCATCAAAAACTTATAATCCTCGGGAGAATACCCGCTTGAAACAGGCTGTCTTACCTATCGGTAGGGCGGCCTGTTTCTGTTTCTAAGCAATTATGCAGCCTGCTTGCGAAGTCGGAGAATCTTTGTTATAGTGAAACGAGAAAAAATGTTTGCCGGGAGATGAGGAGTGCCATGATTGTCGACAGCCGAAATGAACAGCCTGTACAGCGCGTAAAAGACTTGGTGCTGCAGTATTTTGAGGGACGAAATGTGCGCATCTATCTCTTCGGTTCGTGGGCCCGGGGAGAACAGAAGCGGAGTTCTGATATCGATATAGCCATAGAGAGCCGGGACGATATTTCTTATGAACTTACACTGCTGCGGGAAAGACTGGAAGAATCCACGATTTCCCGTCAAGTGGATGTCGTGGATATGCATCATGCCGGGGCCGCCTTGTGCCGGCGCATCCGACGGGAGGGAATCTTATGGAAAGACTTACAGAGCGGTATCGATTAGCCATCAGGGCTTTCGGGAAATTTCATGAATTAGCGATTCGTGATACTTTGAGTGAGATTGAACGGGATGCCCTCATTCAGCGATTTGAATTTTCTTTTGAACTGATTTGGAAATGTGCCAAGGAATATCTGTATGTCCAGGACGGCATCGATGCTGCGTCACCGAAAAAAAGTAATCCGGGCCTGTCGGGAAATAGGCCTTTTAGATGAAGCTGAAACGGAACAGGCCTTGAAAATGGTCGATGATCGGAATCTGACGACCCATACGTATGATGAGACTTTCGTCGAAAGTTTGATTAGCCGCTTTCCGGTATATGACAAGGTCAT
>ENA-OPYT01000253-OPYT01000253.1-human-gut-metagenome-genome-assembly--contig:-NODE-253-length-16918-cov-3.322196_pt1 | contig 16918 bp, 21 predicted proteins | sample MGYA00242636_ERZ504480 | MGnify/ENA primary metagenome ERZ504480 (study PRJEB26092, sample SAMD00036228) | human gut metagenome | host: Homo sapiens | study: EMG produced TPA metagenomics assembly of...
GTATCAAATACACGGCCGTCCGCATTCGCGACATGCAGTTTTTGACCGGGGCCAAGGACTATCTGAAAAAAGAATTTTGATATCGACCTGGTCATCAATCCGGAAATGATCACGGCCCGCGAAATCAATCGGATTCTCCTGACGCCGGCGGCGCTCAACGTCGAAGATTTTGCCAACGGCAAGGTCCGTCTGTTTGAAACCAAAATCACCCGCCATTCGCCGCTGGTCAATGTGCCTTTTAAGAATATGAATATGCCGCCGTCGGTTTTGGTCGGTATGATTTTCCGCGACCAGCGCATGATCATCCCCCACGGCGACGACCGCCTCTATCCCCACGATAACGCCTATTTTATCGGCGATGCCAAGGCCATTGAAAAATTCAGTGAAAATTTTGTGCCCAGCAACATCGAAACCATCGAACGAGTCATCATCATCGGCGCCGGCCGGTCGGGCCGCTTTTTGGCGCCCATGCTGGATAAGGAAGGCTTTCAGGTCAAGGTCTTCGATAAAGACCACGAACGCTGTCTGCAAGTCGCTGAACTCATGGACGACGGCTTGGCCATCCACGGCGACGGGACCGATATCGACCTCTTGGAGCAGGAAGGGATTGCCGATGCCGATGTCGTCATTTGCCTGACCGACGACGACCGCCTGAATCTGATGCTGGCCTTAATTGCCAAGCACTTGGGGGCTAAAAAGACCATCGTCCGCGTATCGCGTATCGAATACGGCGGCCTGATGGAAAAAGTCGGCGTCGATATCGTCTTATCGACACGATTGCTGTCCGCCGGGGAAGTCCTGGCCTTTGCCCGTGGCGGCGTCGTATCGGTTTCGCTCCTCGAAGGGGCCAAGGCCGAAGCCGTCGAAGTCATCGTCCAAGAAGGGGCGCCGGTCATCGGCCAGCGCCTGATGGACCTAAGCCTGCCCAAGGAATGCCTGATCTGCGCCTATGTCCGCGGCGGTGAAGCCTACATTCCGAACGGTCAGTCGGTCCTCATGGAAGGCGACCGCATCATCCTCTTCAGTCAGACAGAACATTCGCAAAAGGTCATGCAGTACTTTAAAGGCAGGGAGTAGCATGGACAGACATATCTTGTTCTATCTCGTCGGCAGGCTCATCCTGGTCAACGGCCTGAGCTTGATCATTCCTTTGACCGCCGGTCTTATCTGGGGCGAACGGGGTATCTTGTACTTCGGACCGTCTTTGATCGCCGCCGTGGCCTTTTCGGCGTACTGCCTCTATCGGGGCCGCCATCATAAGCGCCAGGTCGGAGCCGGGGAAGGGGCCTGGTACATGGTCTTGGTATGGCTGATCCTGAGCTTGTTGGGGATGGTACCCTACGTCATGGCCGGAGTCTTTACGTCGCCGGCCGATGCTTTTTTTGAAAGCGTATCGGCTTTTACGACGACGGGGACGTCGGTCCTCGCGGACGGCGGTGCCAGCTTACCGGCGTCGCTCCTCTTATGGCACAGCCTCATGGGCTGGCTTGGCGGTTTGAACTTCATCCTCATGCTGGTTTCGGTCATGCCCTTGGTCAGCGGTTGTTTCGGCTTGACCTTATCGGTCCATCAAAGCGTGTCTTTCAGTCCCATGGTGGCCAGTATGCAGGACGCTGCCCGAAAGGTAGGCTGCATCTACTTGGCCATTACGACCTTTTCCGTGATCCTCTATTGGCTGGCCGGCCTTTCTCCGGAGGCAGCGGTCAATCAGGGGCTGGTGACCTTATCGACCAGCGGCGGCGATTCGCTGTTCGATTTTCTGCGCTACGACAGTCGGGCTCTCGAAGGGGCCGGCGCTCTTTCGATGCTCCTGGCCAGCGGCAACTTCCTCTTGTACTGGAAGAGCTGGGAACGGCGCAGTCTGAAAATCTTTCTGCACGATGCCGAGCTGCGGTATTTTTTGATGATGTTCGTCGGTGTCAGTGCCGTCGTATCCTTTCACCTGTGGCACTACGGCGTCTATGACGGCTGGGATAATCTGCGCTACGGCTTTTTCCAGGTCTTATCCTTTATCAGTACCAGCGGCTTTACGTCGACGTCCATGGCGGACTGGCCGGAATTTGATAAGTATGTCCTGTTTTTACTGGCCTTTATCGGCGGCTGTATCGGGTCGTCCACAGGGGGGCTCAAGGTCATGCGCTTTATGGTGCTGTTTAAAATGACGGCTCAAGAGCTGCGCCGGACCCTCCACCCGCGGATGGTCGTGTCCTTAAAAATCGACGGCGTTCCCGTCGATATGAACATCGTCAGCCGCGTCCTCAGCTACTTCTTTTTAGTCATCATGACTTTTTTCGCATCGATGCTGATCATTTCCTTAGCCGGTGTCACGCCGATTCAGTCCATGGCCATGGCCGTCGGCTGTCTTTCCAGTGTCGGTTCGACGATGGCCCTCTTTGGCGTCACCGATATAGCGTCGCTGCCGGCGTGGACGAAGGTATACTGCGGCTTTTTAATGATTTTAGGCCGCGTCGAAATTTTTCCTATCCTCCTCGTTATCCAGCACAGTGTCGGTTACGTCTGGCGCCGTTGGTAAGAACGGGTTGTGGATAACATAGCCTTTCGTTAGAAAACAATTAATCAAATTAAGGAATCTCCTTTTCATGCTATGCTGGCAGGGAAAGGAGAATTTTTTTTATGGATGTGAACGCCTTATTTCAACAAGCCGTCGCGGCCGGTGCCAGCGATATTCATATCGAACCTCTAGATGAATTCGTCCGCATCCGCTGGCGAAAAGACGGCGTCCTTCAGACGGCTGGGCGCGTTCCTCGCCAGCGCCTTGACAGCCTCGTCAGCCGCATCAAGGTCCTAGCCGGCCTCGACATTGCCAACCGGCGCCTGCCTCAGGACGGGCGCATCGTTTGGCACGATGGAAGGCGGCGGCTCGACCTTCGCATCAGTACCTTGCCGACGGTCCGCGGCGAGAAGATCGTCGTCCGCATCCTTGACGGCAAGCGAATGCCGCTGGCGCTATCAGCTCTCGGCATGGACGGTGAAGCCCAGGCCTGCTTAGAAAAACTGGTTCGCCGTCGGCAGGGGCTGATCTTGATTTGCGGTCCTACCGGGAGCGGTAAGACGACGACTCTCTACGCCGCTCTTCGGCATATTCAGGATGAATCTCTCAGTATCGCGACCTTAGAAGACCCGGTAGAAATTTTGATTGACGGCCTGTCTCAGAGCCAGGTGCAGCCCAAGGGCGGCATGGTCTTTCAAAACGGGCTGCGGGCCTTGCTGCGCCAGGATCCGGACGTTCTCGTCGTCGGTGAGATCCGCGATGGGGAAACGGCACAGATTGCCGTTCGGGCGGCCCTTACGGGACACGTCGTGTTCAGCACTCTTCATGCGCCGAGTGCCGTCGAAGCGGCTGTTCGCCTGAGCGATATGGGCGTTCCGGCCTACTTAGCTGCCGACGCCTTGACGGGCATCGTGTCCCAGCGCCTCGTTCGCCGTAAGACCGCTAACGGTGCTTATGAAGGTCGCTTTTGCCTCTGTGAAGTCGTCCCGGCCGGCCCCCGCTTTAAAGAGGCCCTTCGCCGCAGCGTCGACCTTCCCGAATTAACCGAGGCTGCCGTTTGCGACGGCGCCGTCTTGCTGCCGGCCGTCATCGAACGGGTCCTTGCCGACGGTCTGACCGATGAGGCCGAACTTCGCCGTGTCTGTGAGGGAGGACGGGCCTTATGGACATGACTGCCCTTATGGAACGGGCTATTGCCAATCGCGCTTCCGACCTCCATCTCCAAGAGGGACGGCCGCCCATGATGCGTGTTGCAGCGGGATTATCAGCGCTTCCTACGGCATCCTTAGACCGCTCTGGAATGCACCGAGCACTTAACATTATCGGCTGGTCCGGGGACGGTGACGGCGACGGGGCCTTTTCGTGGAATGCGTCCCTTCGCTGCCGCCTCCATGTATGCCGGGAAGAAGCCGGGCTGCACCTGGCCATTCGCTTCCTCTATCCCTTGGAAGACCTTCCCGAAGATCGGGATCAGCGGTTATTGACTCGTCTCGGCAAGTTGTCGAGCGGATTGGTTTTGGTTTCAGGGCCGACGGGGAGCGGCAAGACGACGGCCTTATGGCGGATTTTACACGGTATCAATGAGCAGCGGCGGTGCCATATCGTCACCTTGGAAGATCCCATCGAATACGTAGAAGCGGGGAAGAAGGCGCTCATTACCCAGCGGGAATTAGGCCGTCATTTTCCGTCCTTTCAGGAAGGTATTCGCCAGGCCCTGCGGCAGGATCCGGACGTCATCCTCATCGGCGAGATGCGCGATCGGGAGACGATGGATGCGGCCCTGACGGCAGCCGAGACGGGACACCTCGTCTTTTCAACCCTTCATACACCGTCGGCCGTCCACACCGTCAGCCGCATTGCCAGTGCCTATGGGGCTGATGGACAAGACGAAGTCCGGCACCGCCTGTCCATGGTGCTGCAGGCCGTCCTTTCGCAGCGGCTGGTCGTCTGCGGCGATGCCTTGGATGTGGCTAGGGAAATTCTGGTCCGCACACCAGCTGTTTCCCAACTCATTCGCAGCGGCAAGGAGCACCAGCTTCCGACGGTCATGCAGACTGGAGCGGCTCTTGGCATGCGGACCATGGATCAGGCCCTGATTCGATTTGCGAAAGGAGGCTGAACCATGTTTTCGTCATCGCCGCGCCTCGACGGCAAGAGCTTGGCTTTTTTTCTTTCGCCAACTGGGGACGCTCCTCGCTAGCGGTGTCCCTTTAGTCCAGGCTTGGAACCTCTTGACATCGGATATGAAGAAACCTCGCCGGAAGGCCCTGCAGATAGCGGCCCTTCACATGGAGCAAGGCGTCCGGCCGTCGCTGGCCATGACCCGTTGTCAGGCTTTTCCGGCTTTGGCCTGTCGCCTGATCGAGGCCGGGGAGCAGACGGGGAGTCTCGATACCCTCTGTCATGTCCTAGCTGATTTTTATACCCGGGCGGATAAAGATCGGCGCGCCTTTCTTGAAGCCTTAGCCTATCCGGCTTTTTTATTGGCCTGTCTCTTGCTCTTGATGACCGGTGCCGTGTTCTTTATCATCCCCGTCTTCGTCGACATGATGGCTCAGATGAACGTGACGATCCCTAAGGGGACGCAGTGGCTCCTTGCCGCCTGCGATTGGTTCCGCCGAAGGGGCATCTATATCCCGCTCATAATCAGTGTGACGACGTTCTTTCTCGTGCAGGCTTGGCGAGACGATAGGCATCGCTTGGCTATGGAAAAGACGATCGTTCGTCTTCCCGGCGTTCGCTCCTTGTTCCTGGTGTGGTCTTGGCAGCGTTTCAGCCGGATCTTAGCCGTCCAGTTGTCCGGCGGAATTCCCTTGTTGGAATGTCTGGACGGTGCCGGGGCTGTCGTACCGTCACGCTTGTTTCAAACCTACGTCGGTCACCTCCGTTTGCGCCTCGAACAGGGGCAGACCTTCAGCCAGGCCGTTCAGGGCAGTCCTTATGGCACCGCTTATATCGAGACTATGCTCACCGTCGGCGAGATGACCGGTAAGTATGACGATGCCTTAGGCGCTATTGCCGCTTATTATGATAGTCGTCTCCGTCGGTGGGCGGCCGGGATGCAGCGTTGGTTGGGGCCGATTGTCCTGCTCATCGTCGGCATCTTTATGGGCTTTTTGATGTTTTCCCTGCTCCTGCCGCTACTCGATATGGCCTCTTCCGTTGTTACTTCTTGAAAGGAGTTTTTTTCATCATGACTATGCGAAACGGTTTTTCCATGTTAGAATGCTGATCTGTGTCTCCATCATCCTGGTCTTTGCATCCTTTGCCGTACCCAAGTTTCACGTCGGCGACCAAGACTGGCCCAGGAAGCTAAGGTACAGGCTGATATCCGCACCATCAGCAATGCCGCCGCGCTGTATGAAATCGACCACGGAGAATTCCCGACGACGGTCGATGAACTGGTCAACGCCGACGACCAAGGACGACAGTACCTGCAGTTCAAACCCCTGACGCCGGATAAAGAAGAGTATCGGATCGAAAACGGCATCGTTTCGGCTGATTATAACGATAAGCATTATTCCTCTGATGCTGATGCCGGTTCGCCGTCCGGTCAGTAAATGATGAATCTTTCTGGTTTCTGTCTTTGGTATGGCGTCGCCTTGGGAGCTACGGCTGTCATTACCTATACCGATGTCAAAGCCTATTGGATTCCCGACGCTCCGGTCCTCGCCCTGGCTGTGATCAATATCCTGGCCTTGTGTTTTGGCTGGGTCCGTCCGTCGATTCTAGCCGTCAGTGCGACTGTCTTCTTTTTTCTCCTCCTTTACGGCCTTTGGCCGGACAGTATCGGCAGCGGTGACATTAAATTAGCCCTAGCCCTTTGCGTCGGCTGCCCGGCGGGAGGGGCCTGGCTGATGACCGTGGCGTCGTTTTTACTGGCGACGGCCATATCCCTCCTTTGTTGGGGGATCAAAGGCAAGACGATCCTTCCCTTCGGACCCTTTTTGCTGTTCGGCTGGTGGCTTTCGCAGGCGCTTCACTTTCACTGGCTGGGCATTGGTATGAGCTTATGAAAAGGACCAATGGATTTATCCAGTTAACAGGCCTGGCAGCGGCCTTATTCATGGTCGGAATCTATTTGGTTTTAGCCCTGAATCATAGTCAATCCCTGGGCCATCATCAAGCCGTTGACAGCCTCGTTCGGGACTTGGTCCTCGACATGGAAGTGGTCCGTCAGCACAGCGTCGGTAATTCCTTTGGCAAAGACTACTGTAAACTGATCCTGAAGGAGGACTTCTATGTGCTGCAGCATCTCTATTTTGTAAAGAAAAAAAGGCCCTATCCGCCGGGCCTGCGCGTGACGAAAGGAATGGTACAGTTCGATGTTTACGGTCGTCCGAAATATAAGATGGTGGTCGTCGTTTCGTCAGAGCGTGAGCGCTACGAGCGTCGCATCGTCGTGGCGGCGCAGACTGGGCGTATCCGCATCGAGTAGGGGCAACGGATTTTTCTTCATGGCCGACGGCATGGCCGCCTTATGTATCGCTGCCGGGCTGCTCCTTGCTGCAGGGACACTGGCTGTCCAGTCGATGGAACTGCATCAACGAGCCGTGTCTCGGTATCAGGCGGCGATGGTCGGCCGTCAGGCCATGGAGAGGTGGAAGGCCGGGCTGCCCTTGTCGGACGAGGTAGAATTGGCCGGAGATCGTTACGGGATCCGCTATCGGCAGTATGACGAGTCGACGGCCTATGTTATATGGGAAGTCGAGGTGAGTGATGGAGGTGACACCCCATTTTCCTGTCGGCGCCTGGTACCGATCCCGCCGAAAGAACGGCTGGATGATGATGGATCTGCTGTTGGCCATGACACTGGTCGTCCTGACTTTGACAGCCTTCCTGCCCCTGGTCAGTCAGACCGTACGTCTCGATAGAAAGGCTCATATTCAAGAGACCTTACTGCGTCAAGCAGTCAGTATCGAAGCGACCTTATTCCAAAATTTGGCCTATGGGTATGATATTACGGCGACATCTGACAGCCTTCAATTTAAAACGCCGCTGGGACGAAAGAAAGGCTTCATCATACATCGAGAAACGCTTTTTGTCAGACTGAGTGATGGGTCGCTTCAACCGCTGACGGGCGGCATCGGTACGGTCAAGGGCTGTCGGATCTTGATTCGTCCTTACGGAGGTCAGCCCTTCTTTTCTCACCAAGGCCGGGCTATCGCCGTATCGCTACTCCTGGTATGAGGCAGACAGTGGATTATCTTTGCCGGTCACACTTATGGTGACATCGCTAAATGAGGGAATTTGATGAAGGCGCGAAATGGATTTTTTTCTTTTTCTATGATGATGCTGGCCGTCCTGACCTTGTCCTTGATCATGACGACAACCTTGTTAGCCTTAAACTGTCTGAGTCTGGCTACGATCTATGAAAAGAAGGTCCGCCTGCACTACTTGGCGGAAAGTGCCGTCCTTGAAGGGTGGCAGGTGGTACAGCAAAATCCGGCCCCTTATTTGGAAGGTCAATCAGTGAGGGTCCCGCTGTCGACCGGGCTTACCGAGGCGGGGGAGACGGTTCGCGTTGAAGCTCGTTTTGACTACGGTTATTTAATGGGGCTGGCCGTTGATGAAGCAACATCGTTGGAGCAAACATGTTGCATTTTCTTTGAATTGGCGCCTCAAGAAGAGGGACAATATGAGCTGCACCTGATTCAGTATCAGGAATGAGAGGTGAGGGTATGTGGCAGCGCAGAAATGCCTATCTGTGGTTAGTTGGACGGACGATTCGCGTCTTAAAGCAAACGCGCAAATGGTATGGTCCCGTCGCCTTTTGCCAAGGCCATACCGAACGGGAAGGGCAATGGAAGAAGGATTGGCTCAGCTCGCCTCAAGATATAAGGGCGAAAGTGCCCTTGTTACTCGATCGCTACGGTCTCGCCGGCTGGCGGATCCATGTCGTCATCGGCGGACCGGATATGATCTGGAAGACCCTTCCTTTGGCGACGGAAGATGCGGCAGACGCCCGGGAACTCATTACCGGTGCCGATTTGCTCGACGAAGAGGGACGGGCCTATGGCTTTGACCTCGCCTGTCCGGAAAAGAATCGAGACGGTCTCTATGATTGGGTCGTCGGCGCTTATCCGGCCGACTGTATCGAAGCCTTGTGCCGATCCGTCGTCGATGCCGGTGCCGTCATGGCTTCCCTGGATTTGCTGCCGGCTTTTTTGGGACGGCTCCAACCAGAAGGTGAAGGCATCCTTTCCTTCCAAGAGGGAAGGGCCATCCATCGAGTCCACCTGCAAAAGGGCCGCCCCAAGGCATATGAACTTCACGAAGGGGAGCCTCTGTCAGAAGGGACTTCAGCCTTTAGCTGGCAGGAAGAGGCCGCTGTTGAAGGTCGCCCCCTGCCGCCGACAGAGGCTGTTTCTCAGGTCATGGAACGATACGGACTGTCGCAGGCGACGGCGTCTTTGATTCTGCTGTAAGGGGGGGAGCGCGCGTGAAATGCAACTTGATACCGCCTGAATACCGGGAATCCCGATTTCGTTGGGGAAAGCCCCTTGCACTGGGATTTTTGGGATTGGCCCTGTTTTTTTTAGCCGGTGGAACGTTTTTTCAATATCAGATCGGCCAGGAGAAACGGTATTATGAAAGGGTCCTGCAGCCGGTTCAGGAGAGAATCAAAGATCATAACGACCGGATCCGACAGGGGCAGGCCTTGGCCGAAGGACAGGCCAAAGAGCGGCAGAAGACGCCTTTTTCCTGGCCCATCCTGTTGGTGGAGCTGGCCCTTTCTAAGCCCGATACGGTCGTTGTTACCAAGGTCAGCGGCCGCGATAAGGGCGCCGTCGTCGAAGGATTGACGGCGACGCCCGACGGAGCCCGTAAATGGCAGAACTATCTCCAGTCTGGCGGGCGCTATCAAGCGGCCGTGACCCGGATGCAGCCCAAGGGCGGCGAAGATATCCCTTTTTCCCTAGAAGTGAGTTGTCATGAAGAAACATCTAAACCGTGAAACATGGGGGCCGTCGTGGGTTATGGCGGCCTTTGTTTTAGCCGTACTCGCCCTTGGCTATGCCTGGGTATCACACCAATCTCTGGCGGAGTGGAAAAGTCTTCGCAGCCAGCTTGCGGTCTATGCCGGTAAAGATTTTTCGGCGCCCGGACCGGTGACGGCCGAAGTTTCCGATGAGATGGAAGGCGCCGTTTCAAACCTGATCGATACCCATGGGCTGACCCTGTTGTCGTGGCATCAGGCCCGTCAAGGCGACGGTCAGACCTTGATGATGGAAGGAAGCTTTTCTTCGATACTGTCGTGGCTCAATGACTGGCAGAAAGCCTGTCCCCATGGCTCGGTGAAAGTCATCGAATGGGTGCCGGCAGGCGAATCGACAGTCCTTACGGTCGAAGTATACGGCGCCCCGGGAACATCGGTAAAAGGTAAAAAGGCGCCAAGGACGGCTCTTAGCGAAGGCCGTGTATTGTCTGTCTACCCTCATGGCGTCAGAGATGGCTTGACAGATGCTTTGTTGGTAACTCGTCGGAAGGGGTCAAATCTTTGATGAGGGCGCAGCCTAAAATACCCCGGATAGATTGAATGAATCAGTCTATCCGGGGTATTTTGTCGTAAAAAATGAGAAGTCGGATTTTAGTTATATCAATGAGACGCTGTCCAGATGCATCGGGGACGGCACGTCGTCAGTCGCCCCAATCGATCATATCGTCGATGAAAGCGTCAATCCGGTCGCGGTGCCGCTCTTCCGGAGTCTTTTCCCGCGGAGCTGCATAGCAGGGGCCATGGTGATGGTAAGCGCTGCGCCGATCATGTTGACGATAGTGGGATAGAAGGGCAGCGTATCCTGATGGAAGAAGGTCTCTTCATTGTACGTGCGGACGGCCCGGTTGTAGCGGTCGACGGCGTCTCTTCGCCGGGCCAGGAGTTCGCTGATCTCTTTATCGACATCGCTTACATAGGCATCGACATCTTTCCGGTAGGCCTCCATCTCGGCACGGCTGGCCATGTCCGGCGAGAAGGGTTCATGGCTGCTGGAAAGCGGCTTGGCCCCGCTGCCAAGGCAGGGAGATTGCCAGGGAGGCTAGGATGGCAATGAATATCGTTCTTTTTAACATTGTGTATAGTCTCCTTTTCGTAAAATACATGATTATTATACCTTATTTTACAAATAAATCTCAAGAGAGCCGTGAATTTCTCCCTTATGATGTGGATTTGGACTCCTGTGAGGTGCTCCGAATATGCTAACCGTGAGTCTGGCTGCCTTATGGGAGTCTTTGGAGGGCATAGCGGCAGGTTAAAATAAGTTTTTCATAAGATAAACGTTTCTTTTAGAAAAAGTTTTCAAAAAACGCCTTGACCGGTAGTTAATACCGAATGCTAAGATGAGGGTGTATTCGGGAGGTAAGGATCAAAAACCGCACCGCTTGAGTTTTATACCGGCCTTGTTTAAGGCAGGTCATTTGCGTTTAGAACAGTGTCATTGCTGTTGTCCATAGATTTGATAGGAGACGATGAGATGGAAAATCTTTCATTTTTGGAAAATAGTACCAAATGCGTATTTTGGAAAAGGCTGTGTCAGTCAATATTTGCCGAATCTTTTGTCCCAATATGGGAAAACCGTCATAGGTGGCCTATGGCGGCGGGTCCATTAAGCGGACCGGGATTTACGATGAAATCATGGAGATCCTGACCAAAGCCGGTAAGGATGTCGTCGAATTTACGGGTATCATGGCCAATCCGACCTATGCCAAGGTTCTCGAAGGGGCTAAGCTTGCCAAAGAACATGACGTCGATCTCATTCTGGCTGTCGGCGGCGGCTCGGTCATGGACTGCTGCAAGGCCGTGTCCCTGGCTGCCGTCTATGACGGCGACGTGTGGAACGATTTTTGGGCCAAGGCCGGGACTATTGAAGTACAGCCACTTCCCTTGGGCATCATCATGACCGTATCGGGAACGGGCAGTGAAATGAATGGCGGTGCCGTCATTACCAATGAAGACGTGAAGGTCAAGACCGGCCGCGATTACATGGAACTCAATGCCCGCTTTGCCCTCCTCGACCCGCTCTATACCTACACCGTGCCTAAGCTGCAGATGGTTTCCGGCGCCTTCGATTCCTTTACGCACATGATGGAAACGTATTTCAGCGCTCCCGATGCGGACAATGTATCGGACAGCATCAATGAAGCCCTGATGAAAAGCGTCGTCCGCAACCTTCGCAAGGCCATAGAAAATCCCGAAGACTACGAAGCCCGCAGCAACTTGGTCTGGCTTTCGACGATGGCTGAAAACCGCATCCTCAAACTAGGTAAGAAAGGCGATTTCCAGGGCCATATCTTAGAACATTCCCTGGGCGCCTTTACGAACTGCAATCACGGCTGCGGCCTAGCTGTCCTGCTGCCGGTTTACTATCGCCATATTAAAGTAGCCGGGGCCGAAAAGTTCGCCCGCTTTGCCAGCGAAGTCTGGGGCATCTCCCCGGAAGGGAAGACGACGGCGGAACTTGCCAACGACGGCGTCGAAGCTTTGGCTTCTTTTGTAAAGGAAATCGGCCTGCCGACGACCCTGCGGGAACTGGGCATGACCGACGACCAAAGGGAATGGCTTCCCCAGATTGCCGCCGGCTGCGTCGTCTCTCCGGGCAGTTATAAACACCTCGAAGGCGATGAAATCCTGGCCATCTTTGAAGAAGCCTGGTAAGGAGTGTCGTATCCATGCTCATTTTACAACAGATGATCATCTTCGTCTTGCTCATGGCTGCCGGTGCTTTGGCCCGGCGCTATGAGATCCTGACGCCGGCCAATCAGCCCCAGATTACAAAATTGGTCGTCAACATCGCCTACCCGGCCATCATCTTATCGGGCGTTACCGGAAAGGGGCCGCGCATCGAAGGGGCCGAACTTGCCTATGCCTTCGGCGTCATCCTGATCATGCTGGTGCTGCTCATGATCTCGGCCTGGCTCTTACCGCGGATTCTTCGGTATCCCAAGGAACATTACGGCATCATCAACGTCATGGTCATCTTTACCAATATCGGCTTCATGGGCGTTCCCATGATCGACGGCATTTACGGCAAAGATGCCCTCATTTATATGACCGTCCTCTTGATTCCTTTTAATATCCTCTTTTTCTCCTATGTCATCCAGACCATCAAGGGACATTCCGACAAGAAAGAACCCTTTCGCTGGCAAAATTTGGCCAATACCGGCATGGGAGCCTGCATTTTGGCCATCGTCCTCTACCTGAGCGGCATCGAGCTGCCCTATGTACTGGCTCAGTCGATTACCATGCTGGGCAGCATGACGGCGCCCTTAGCCATGATGCTCCTGGGCTCGTTCTTGGCCGATACGGAATGGAAGGGCATGATAAACGGCCGGATCATCGCCTTTACGATCATCAAGATGCTGGTCATTCCCATCGTCCTTACCTTACTTCTCGGCCGTTTCGTCGACAATACGTATTTACTGGCCGTCTGCATGGCAGCCTTGGCGACACCGTCGGGCAATATTATTCCCCTCTTGGCAGCCGTTTACCATAAAGAAGCGTATCCCGTTTCCGTTCAGGGCATCGCCTTGACGACAGCCGCTGCCGTCGTGACCATGCCGCTCGTCGCCCTGGCTACCGGATTGGGTTGATACAGAATCGTTTTATCTTTATAGAGAAAGGAAGCATATTATGAAAACTCGTACCTTAGGAAAAGATTTTACCGTTTCGGCCGTCGGCTTAGGCTGCATGGGCATGAGCCACGGTTACGGCCAGCCGAAAGACCGGCATGAAATGACGGAAGTACTAGCTAAGGCCGTCGATGCCGGCTATACTTTTTTCGACACGGCCGAAGTCTATGGGACGCCGGACGATCCCCACGCTAACGAAACGCTGTTGGGCGAAGCCCTGAAGCCTTTCCGGGACCGTATCCAGATCGGCACTAAATTTGGCATCCACTTCGACATGACGTCGTCGGCGCCGAATAAGCCGATCGTTCCCGATGCCCGGCCAGAGGTCATCCGCAAGTCCGTGGAAGAATCCTTGAAGCGCCTTCAGACTGACCATATCGACATTTATTACCAGCATCGCCAGGATCCCAAGGTTCCCGTCGAAGACGTAGCCGCCGTCATGGCCGACCTCATCCAGGAAGGGAAAATCCTTCACTGGGGGCTCTCTGAAGTCGATGCCGACACCCTGCGCCGGGCCCATGCCGTCTGCCCGGTAACGGCCGTACAGAACCGTTATTCCATGATGGCCCGTTGGTATGAAGAAATGTTCCCGGTCCTCGAAGAGCTGAACGTCGGCTTAGTTGCCTTTTCTCCCATGGCCAACGGTTTCTTGACGGCCCGCTACGAGAACGGGATTCAATTTAACGGCGACGGCGATTACCGCAAGATCATGCCGCAGTTCCAGGCCGATGCCATCGAAGAAAATAAGGCCCTTTTGCAGTGGATTCAGGACCTCGCCGCCTCCAAGAATGCCACACCGGCCCAGTTCTCCTTAGCCTGGATGCTCTCGAAAAAGCCGTGGATCGTGCCCATTCCGGGGACGACTAATCCGGGACGGCTCGTAGAAAATGGCAAAGCCGCTGACATTGTCCTAACGGCAGACGAAGTAAAACAGATTGATGACGCTTTGGACAAAATCCAGATGTCGGCCGTCTTTGGCGGTACGGCCGTAAAAGGCTGATTTCTTTTGCTGTGATGAGCCGGCTGTCTTTTGGCAGTCGGCTTTTTTACAAAAGTTGCAAATTACGAATAATCCCTTGACTTAGACTTGAAACTAAGGTGTATTATAGAACAATAGTGAGCATTAGTCAGGAAATGATGAAAAGAGGATGATATGATGAAAGTCTTATTGGTAAATGGTTCGCCCCATAAAAATGGCTGTACCTATACGGCCCTGCAGGAAGTCGTCAGCCTGCCCGATATCGGCATCAAAGGGAATACGCATTTCATGATGGCCGACCTCAATAATCGGGACGTCGCCGACGCCATTGCAGCCTGGCTCCATAAACAGGGCTTAGATAAATAGATGTATTTTGTGATGAGGAGGAATCTCTATGTGGAAAAAAATCATGAGCGGTTTATTGATGGCCGTGGCACTGGTTACGCTTACGGCCTGCGGCAGTACGGGGACGACGGCGTCTCAGCCGGCATCGGACGGGGCTAAGGCCGCTGCTTCTCCAGGAAAAGTGTTAGTCGTCTATTTCTCGGCGACAGGCAATACCAAGCGCGTAGCAGAAACGATTGCCAATCACGAAAATGCGACGATCTTTGAAATTCAGCCGACCGAGCCCTATTCGGACAGCGATCTCAACTATCGTGACGACAACAGCCGCGTCGTTCGCGAACACGCCCAGCCTCAGCTGCGGCCGACCTATCAGGGCGACGTCGCCGATTGGGATTCCTATGATACGGTCTATATCGGCTATCCCCTGTGGTGGCAGCAGGCGCCGCACGTCGTCTACACCTTCGTGGAAAGCCACAACTTTAACGGCAAGAAAGTTATTCCCTTCTGCACGTCCATGTCGAGTTCTCTTGGCGACAGCGGCCAGAACCTGGCCAAGGCTGCCGGTACCGGCGATTGGCAGACCGGCGTCCGCTTTAGCGGCGGTGCCAGTGACAATGACGTCCTCAATTGGCTGCAGCAGCAGTAAGCCCTTAGCCGATAAGGGTGACATAAAAAATAGATTTTTTGTTCCGAGTAACCTTACGAGGCGGCTCGGAATTTTTTTGCGGTTTTCGGTGACGTTTCCCTACGTACCGGGAGCGGCTTCCGATGTATGCCAGTATATAAAAGACCCCATATATGGTATAATGTGTTTGGTTTTTAAGAACGCCGAGGCGTATTTTTTAGAAGGGAGGGTGTCATGAAGGCCGTCGTTTTTTCCTTTACCCAGAAAGGGACCTTTCTCGCTCAGGAAGTGGCCGACTGGCTTCGAAATGAGGGCTGGGACGTTCGTCAGACGTCGCTGAGAAAATTTGCTTCTTCGCCGGTAGTCCCTTTTGAACCGTCTTTAGAAGGGGAGACCCAGCGTGCCTTTCAATCGGCACGGCTCCTCCTTTTCATCGGCGCAGCCGGCATTGCCGTGCGGTCTATTGCGCCCTTTATCCGTAAAAAGGATCAGGATCCGGCTGTCGTCGTCATCGATGAAGGCGGGCAGTTCGTCATTCCCATCTTATCGGGGCACATTGGCCGGGCTAACGAATGGGCCCGCCAGTTGGCAGCCGCCATCAAAGGCCAGGCCGTCATCACGACGGCAACGGATGTCAACGCCCTCTTTGCCGTCGATGAGTGGGCTGCTCGCAAGGGCCTTCGCCTGTCGTCTTTGAAGGACGCCAAGAACTTCGCCGCCGGACTTCTCTCGGCAGGGAAAGCCGGCCTGTACAGTGATTTTCCCATCGAAGGGCCTTTGCCGCCAGGCTTGGTCGCAGCAACGGATGGTCCGACGGGCTTAGTCGTGACGACAAAAGACAGGATGGCCCTTTTTGAAGTGTCGGTCCTTGTAAGGCCGGTCATCCTCCACGTCGGTATCGGCTGCCGCCGCGGCACTTCAGCATCGACCATAGAAGACGCCGTCTTATCGGTCTTTGAAGAAGCCAACCTCTCGCTTCAAGCTGTGGCCGACGTCAGCTCCATCGATGTCAAAGGGGACGAGGAAGGGCTGTTGGCCTTTGCTAGAATGCACTCCTGGCCCATTCGCTTCTTTTCGGCAGATGAACTCAATGCCGTGCCGGGAACCTTTACGGCGTCGGACTTTGTCCGACAGACCGTCGGCACGGATAATGTCTGTGAACGATCTGCCGTGAGGGCCAGCCATGGCGGCGACCTCGTCGTTTCCAAAAAGGCCGGTCAGGGCATCACCGTGGCTGTGGCCTGCGAATCGTATAGCCTCTGTTTTTCAAACGTTTAGAAGGATGTGATTGCATGAAACCGCATATTTACGTCGTCGGCATCGGTCCCGGCTCCCTGCAGGGCATGACCCTTGAAGCCAAGGCTGTCCTTGAAGGCTGTGACTGCATCGTCGGCTACCATACATATATCGACTTGATTCGCGACTATTTTCCCGATAAGGAATTTGTCGTCACCGGCATGACCCAGGAAGTGGCCCGCTGCCGCCTGGTCTTAGAACGAGCCCTTCAAGGCCAGAACGTGGCCATTGTCTCCAGCGGCGACGCCGGCATCTACGGCATGGCCGGCATCATGCACGAAGTGGCTGCCGACACGCCGGACGTTGAAATCGACGTCATTCCCGGCGTGACCGCTGCCAGTGCCGGTGCAGCTCTCCTTGGGGGGCGCCCCTCATTGCCGACACCTGCCTCATTTCTGCTCCAGCGATCTCTTGACGCCGTGGGACAAATTGCCAACCGCCTGGACTGCGCCGCTGCCGGTGACTTCGTTATCTGCCTCTATAATCCGGCCAGCAAGAAGCGCTCCGATTACTTGGAAAAGGCCTGCGACAT
>ENA-OPYT01000254-OPYT01000254.1-human-gut-metagenome-genome-assembly--contig:-NODE-254-length-16883-cov-22.694796_pt1 | contig 16883 bp, 10 predicted proteins | sample MGYA00242636_ERZ504480 | MGnify/ENA primary metagenome ERZ504480 (study PRJEB26092, sample SAMD00036228) | human gut metagenome | host: Homo sapiens | study: EMG produced TPA metagenomics assembly of...
AAGAAGAGTTCTCGGCTCTTTGTATTTATAATACTGTGCCGTCCCACATCTGGTCTGTCCAACATCTGTGGAGATGATCGCATCACCGTTGGTCAGCTCATAAAGCTTCTCTATAATATACGGACCTGTAAGCTGTGTGTGATCATAATTCAGCGGATATTTTTCTTTCAGCTCCTGGATATGTGCGATCCACTCCGGATGTTCTTTCTTCGGGATTTCCTCCAGAAGACGTTTCAGCACTTCCTTCACATCACCGATCACACTGGCATCCACTTTGATATTTTTATTGATCTCCGCAGCATCCACATCGATCTGAAGGATTTTTGCATTATGTGCAAAAGTTTTGGTATTTCCTGTTACACGGTCACTGAAGCGTGCCCCGAGAACAATAAGAAGATCGCACTCTGTTACGCCAAGATCGGAAGTCTTGGTTCCGTGCATACCTACCATACCTGTATAGAGAGGATCTTCTCCCGGGAAGGTACCCTTGCCCATCAGAGTATCGCAGACAGGAGCCTGGATCCTGCGAGCCAGCTCACGTACTTCCTGGTCAGCACCGGAGATCACACATCCGCCGCCAACAAAAATAAACGGTTTCTCTGCCTCTCTGATCATTTCCAGTGCCTGATCAATATCTTCTTTACGGATACTTTTGATCTCACGGTTAACCGTAGCCGGACGGCATGGCTCATATTCATATTTCATTCCTGTGATATCCTTCGGGACATCCACAAGCACCGGGCCGGGTCTTCCGCTTTTTGCAATATAAAATGCTCTTCTTAACGTATCTGCAAGATCTTCGATATTCTTTACGATGAAACTGTATTTTGTTACAGGCATTACGATACCTGCGATATCAACCTCCTGGAAAGAATCTCTTCCCAGGAGTGGTCTTCCTACGTTTGCAGTAATGGCTACCATCGGTACGGAATCCATGTATGCAGTCGCAATTCCTGTTACCAGGTTAGTTGCTCCCGGACCGGATGTTGCCAGGCAGACACCTACCTTTCCGGTCGCTCTTGCATAACCGTCAGCAGCATGGGATGCACCCTGCTCGTGGGAGGTCAGTACATGTGTGATCTCATCTTTGTATTCATATAAGGCATCGTAAACATTCAGGATCGCGCCGCCCGGATATCCAAATACGGTATCAACGCCCTGCTCCTTCAGACATTCTACGATGATCTCTGCACCTGTAAGCTGCATATCTTTCGTTCCTCCTTATTTTGCTTTCGGTACTTCCAGGATCGCACCACGGTTTCCGGATGTTACCATGGAAGCGTATCTTGCCAGATATCCGGTTGTCACCTTCGGCTCTCTTGGCTGCCATTTTTCTCTTCTAGCCTGCATCTCTTCATCTGAAACCTTGATCTCCAGTTTCAGCTCCGGAATATTGATGCTGATGATATCGCCTTCCTCAACCAGTGCGATCGGGCCGCCTACTGCTGCCTCCGGTGATACGTGTCCGATAGCGGCTCCTCTGGATGCACCACTGAAACGTCCGTCGGTGATCAGGGCTACGGAAGAACCAAGTCCCATTCCCACGATAGCAGATGTAGGGTTCAGCATCTCTCTCATTCCAGGGCCACCCTTTGGTCCCTCGTAGCGGATAACCACAACATCTCCCTCTACGATCTTACCGCTCTTGATGGCAACAATTGCGTCATCCTCGCTGTCAAATACACGTGCAGGACCTTCATGTACCAGCATCTCCGGTACAACTGCAGAACGTTTTACAACACCACCATCCGGTGCAAGGTTTCCTTTCAGTACGGCAAGTCCGCCTGTCTTTGTATACGGATTGTCGATCGGGCGGATAACATCCGGATTCAGGTTTACACAGTTTTTGATATTCTCACCTACTGTTTTTCCGGTTACTGTCATACACTCTGTATGGAGAAGTCCCAGCTTGTTCAGCTCATTCATGACCGCATAGACACCACCGGCATCATTAAGATCTTCCATGTAGGTCGGGCCTGCCGGTGCAAGGTGGCAAAGGTTCGGGGTCTTTTCACTGATCTCATTTGCAAAGCTGATATCAAAATCCATTCCGATCTCATGTGCGATAGCCGGAAGATGAAGCATACTGTTTGTGGAGCATCCAAGTGCCATATCTACTGTAAGTGCATTTAAAACTGCCTCTTTTGTCATAATGTCTCTTGGGCGGATGTTCCTTCTGTACATTTCCATTACCTGCATTCCTGCATGCTTTGCAAGACGGATACGTTCAGAGTATACTGCCGGGATGGTACCGTTTCCTTTCAGGCCCATACCGAGAACCTCTGTCAGGCAGTTCATGCTGTTCGCAGTGTACATACCGGAACATGATCCGCAGGTCGGGCAGGTTTTGTTCTCGAATTCTTCCAGATCATCTGCTGTGATGGTTCCTGCTGCATAGGATCCTACTGCCTCAAACATACTGGAAAGACTGGTTTTGTGTCCTTTTACATGGCCGGCAAGCATCGGACCGCCGCTTACGAATACAGTAGGAACGTTGATCCTTGCCGCTGCCATCAGAAGACCAGGTACGTTTTTGTCACAGTTGGGAACCATGACCAGAGCATCGAACTGATGAGCCAGTGCCATGGCCTCTGTGGAATCTGCGATCAGGTCACGTGTTACAAGGGAATATTTCATTCCAACGTGTCCCATTGCGATTCCGTCACATACTGCGATCGCCGGAAATACAACCGGTGTGCCGCCAGCCATTGCAACGCCGAGCTTTACAGCATTTACAATTTTGTCAAGGTTCATATGTCCCGGTACGATCTCGTTATAAGAGCTTACGATTCCTACCAGTGGTTTGTCCATTTCTTCCTTTGTCATTCCAAGGGCATTGAACAGGGAACGATGTGGTGCCTGCTGTGTGCCTTTTCTTACGGTATCACTTTTCATTTTTAAGGTCTCTCCTTTTTATTCTTTACGATAGGATCCGGTATCTGTTTATAGACTTCCTCTTCCAGGTACCGGTTTTTTCTGTCTGTTTCGTTTCTTCTCTCTGTCCCGCTTTATTTATGCAATGGCATCTGCGATCAGATCGCCCATCTCTTTGGTTCCGACAAGCTTGCATTCGTCAGACATGATATCTCCTGTTCTGTAACCCTCTGTAAGAACCTTCTGTACTGCTGTTTCCACAGCATCTGCTTCTTTATCAAGATCCAGAGAATATCTCAGCATCATAGCAGCGGAAAGAATGGTTGCGATGGGGTTTGCCTTGTTCTGGCCTGCGATATCCGGTGCAGAACCATGGCTCGGCTCATAGAGACCAAGCTTTGTCTCATTTAAGCTTGCGGAGGAAAGCATTCCGATAGAACCGGTCACCATACTTGCCTCATCAGAGAGGATATCTCCGAACATGTTTTCTGTAAGGATAACATCAAACTGCTTCGGATCACGTACCAGCTGCATTGCACAGTTATCAACCAGCATATGCTCCAGTGTTACATCCGGATAGTCCTTTGCCACATCCTCTACTACACTTCTCCAGAGTCTGGAAGAATCAAGAACATTGGCTTTATCTACACTTGTAACCTTATTTCTTCTCTTACGTGCGATCTCAAATGCCTTAATGGCAATACGGCGGATCTCATTCTCATTATAAGAAAGAGTATCTACTGCTGTGCGGACTCCGTTCTCCTCAGTAGTCTTTCTTGCTCCGAAATAAAGACCTCCTGTAAGCTCTCTTACGATGATCATGTCAAAACCATCTCCGATGATCTCATCACGGAGCGGGCATGCATCACGAAGCTCATTGTAAAGATAAGCCGGACGAAGGTTTGCAAACAGGTTCAGCGCCTTACGGATCGCAAGAAGACCTGCCTCCGGGCGTTTGGACGGCTCCAGCTTGTACCACGGGGATGTCTTGGCATCGCCGCCGATGGAACCCATCAGTACGGCATCAGAAGCTTTTGCCTGGGCAATGGCTTCCTCTGTAAGAGGTACTCCGTGAGCATCAATGGATGCCCCTCCTAAAAGAACCTCTGTGTATGAAAATTTATGACTGTATTTCTCACATACTCTGTCTAAAACTTTTTTGGCCTCGGCAACAATCTCCGGGCCGATTCCGTCTCCCGGAATCAGGGCAATTTTGTACTCCATTTTATTCACTCCTCCGATTTCCCCTGTGCTGTAAAATTTTAACGCACTGGTGTGGATAATTGTTATTATCATAACGCACTTTTCGACGGATTTCAACCTATTAAATAGATAAAGTTATTTCCGGAATGCAAAAAATAAACGGCAATTCCCTGTTTCTGCCGCCACAGAGACATACTTTCGCACACAGAAAAAAGAAAAACTGCCCTACCATTCCGGTACAGCAGTCTTTCTTTTTTTATCATATTCTGTTTTTCCTGATGATATTCTCAGAATTTCCCGCTGGAACCACCGAAGGTATCACCGGAAGATGAGGTATGGGTGCTGGAACCACCGTTATTATCCTCATTTTTCGGTTTTGCGGATTTTGATACCGTACTGTAGAGGTAAAAATCATTACTTCTGGTCACATTCATACTGCCCTGCCGCACATAAGAAGCCGCCCGATCCTGTTTTCGCACAGTTTTCAGCTTTCTTCTCATATTTCCGGTCACCAGTAATCCTGCCACAAGCCCCACAGCAAGAGCGATCAGCAGGTTTATCCCAACCGCAAAAGGCTCATCCGGAAGGTTTTCCACATCGTATGGCTCTGCCTCATTTGCCTGCGTGATAAAATCATCGCATTCCGTGGCAAACTTATGAAACGCTTCGTTATAATCACCGTCACTTAAATAAGGCTTCACCTGATCCATGATGTAGGACTGTCCGGCATCCGTAAACACTTCTATCGCATATCCGTGTGTTGCAATGGCCCAGTTACGGTCTCCCATATCCAACAGGAATAAAATACCGTCACCATTTTCCCCCTGCCCATATCCATGGTCAATAAAATAATCCTCCGCATACGCCTGGGCTGTTTTTCCCTCAAGACTGTTAACGGTAACGACCACAACATCTACCTGATCCCGCTCACTGATCTCATCCAGAGTACTGCTCAGGCTCTCCTGCTGCTCTGCATCCAGAAGTCCCGCCTGGTCATCCAGACGGCTTACGGTGCCTGCCCATACCGGAAAAGCACATGCCAGACACAAAAGGATCGATATCAAAAATACAGATATTCTTTTTTTCATGGCATCCACCTCCCTACAAAGCCCAGATCAGATACAGGATAATATAAGTGATCACACCCACGACCCCCGTTGTTCCCAGGAACCATCGTGCAAAAGCGTTCTTGTCTGTAGGAAGATTTCCCACAAATTTCCCTGTCTGACCATTCATGGCAAATATGTAATTATCACCCTTCCACTTCGTCTGCAGGATCCATACGGGATATAACGCATATTTCGTTGTCCCGTTATGAAGCCGGATACTGGTATTCTCCGGTACCACACTGGCGTATCCTCTCACCGTATCCCGGAATGCAGCCTCTGTGCTGCGGCGGATACGCTCATTGGCACGTTCCTCACACTCGCTGGCTGTCACATCATATTTATCTGCAAAATATCCAGCCAGATACGCAGTCTGAAAATCCACCGCTTCTTTGAAATCAAAAGGCTCTATAGACTCCATCAGATCATTTTCCATGCTGGCAGAGCCATCCACCGGTACATGATCAAAACCAAGAGAACCACTTCTGTGTACTGCATAATAACTGGTCTCCGTATAATCATAATCACTATCGCTCCAGAACCGGGTCTTTGTTGCACGGTAACGGATATCTGCGTCTGCGTCTGTGTCATACAGCCAAAACGGAACGTAGATGCCCTTAACCTCGCTGATATGATTCTCTGACTTAAATGCTTTCGGCAAAAGCCTCTTACCGGTAAGATGCTTTTTCAGCCTCTCCTTTGCCGCTTTCTTGTCCAGCTTAAACGGAATCACATAATCCGGCTTCAGTGCACCGGACAGCTGCCCGGTCATTACCACCGGACTTCCGCAAAACGGGCAGGCCGTTGCTGCCGTGTTGGCATCTCCCACGATCTCACCGCCACAGGACTTGCACACATAGGTACGCAGCCCCTCACTCTCCCCGTCCTGCCACTCACTGCCGGCCTCATCCGACCAGCTCATATCCTCAGGCTGCTCTTCCTCCACAGTCTGGGCATATTCCGATAACGTACCAACATCAAACTCCGTATCACAAAACGGACACTTCATCTTCTGCACAGAACTGTCAAACTCTATGGAGCCACCACAGCACGGACACTTAAACTCCTGCATCTTCGCCATATATTCACCTCACTTCATCATTCTGTATCCAACAACCGGCAGGAGTTACCCTGCATTTTGCTCCTGACCATCTCTCTTTCTGATCTATACTGCATCCTCCGGTCCGAACGGATCACCGCACTCCGGGCAGAATTTCGGTGGATTCTCCGGATCTGCCGGTTCCCATCCGCACCTGCTGCAGCGATACTGCATCTTCTTCTCCGGCTTCTTCGCTCCGCAGTTCATACAGAACTTGCCTTTATTCACCGTACCGCAGGAACAGGTCCAGCTGTCCTCCACCGGACGCGATGCACCACACTCCGGACAGAATTTCCCCGAAGAAACCGCACCACAACTGCAGGTCCAGGAACCAGCCGCAGCCCCTGCTCCGTTCCCTGCCGGCGAAACCGGCCGCGCTGCCTGCTGCTGTACACTCTGCTGCTGCGCCTGTTGCTTCTGGCCCATCTCAAACAACTGCTGCGCATTCAGACCACCTGCATTAGCAGCCATACCCATGCCCATAAAACCAGTCATAGCCCCTGCTGAATTAGAAGCCGCAGCCTTCATAGCATCCGCCTGGGCCCCGGTCAGAGTAGCCGCAGCCATAGCAGGATCACGCATCATAGCCGTACGCTGAGCCTGCTTGATCATCTCGGCATCCTCATCCGGCAATGTCACAGAACCAAGTGCCACACTGACCACCTTAAGCCCACGAAGCTCCTCCCACTTGGCAGAAAGCACCTCATTCATGGCATTCTCCAGCTCCGTATTATGAGTCACGATCTGATTCGGACGCAACTCCAGCTCCGAAAGCCTTCCGAAAGCAGGCTGCAGCGCACTGATAAACTCCGCCTTCAGCTGTCCGTCCAGCTCCTCTCTGGTATACTCCCGCTCCACATTTCCACACACATTCGTATAAAAAAGAAGGGGATCCGCGATCCTGTAGGAATAAACACCATGACACCTCACAGCCACATCCACATCCAGCCCGATCCTAGAATCCACAACCCGGAACGGGATCGGATTAGCAGTACCAAACTTGTTATCCACAAGCTCCTTGGTATTAAAATAATACACCCTCTGATCCTTACCCGTATCACCGCCAAAAGCAAACCTCTTCCCGATCGTATCAAAGGTCTTCCTGATTCCGTCACCCAGACTACCTGAAAAAATACTCGGCTCCGTAGAAGCATCATACGTATACTCTCCCGGATCCGCACAAACCTCAACAACCTTTCCCTGCTCCACGATCATCATACACTGACCATCCGCCACAGCGATCCCGCTGCCGCTGGAAATGATATTATCACTCCCATGTTTATTGGAAGACCTGGAAGAAGACCTCTTCGTCCCCTTCACAACCATCACTTCTTTATCCATAGCCTCACAGTAAAAAAACTCCTTCCACTGATCCGCCAACGTACCACCCGCTGCACCCACAGCCGCTCTGATAAGACCCATAAATCCAACCCCTTTCTGAAAATTCATTCTTATTTACAATTTTACGATATTCCAAAGCCATCGTCACTCTCATTTCTGATAGTAACATCATTATTACACGAATTTTACCAAAAATCCACTTATTTCTATACAATATTACAATTGTTATATTCCCATCACATCCGCAATCTCAGCACATCCACACAATCCATCTGCGCTGGCATCAAAGGCTATTCTCCCATCACATCCGCAATTCTAGGCACATCCGCAACCCCAGGCTGACAGCGCAGCGCCTCAGCCGTCCCCACCCAACCAAACACAAACTCAGCCATTGCAGTCGTCCAGCGCAGCGCTGACGACCCACAACCAACCGTCAAACGACACTATTTTCTCACCGGAAGCACCAGCCGGGGAAGGGGATGCTGGATGGCTCTGCTTCTGCAGGAGGGGAGCTGATTCTTGGACGACGGGAATCTGCGTTGTTTTTCAAAAGTCCGCTGTCTGAGCGGCAGCAGGCCGCGAGTTCGGACTTTTTAAAAACGCTTTTAGCAGATTTCCGGCGTCCTAGAAGCCAGCCCCCGACGAAGCCGCAGACCAGCCAGCATCCCCTTCCCCGGCGTCCCTTCATCCGTTCGTTCGTCCGTTCATCCACATACAAATACAAAAAAAGACACCACGTCACAAAAAACGCAGTGCCTCTCTCATATTCAAGTTATTGCGAAAAAAGCATCAAGCAGAAGCCTGATCAGCCTTCTCAACCTCAGCAATCGCCTGCTTCCTCATAGGAATACGGCAATTCTTATTATTACCAAATTCAACAATAACATCTTCCTCAGTCATATCAATAACAACACCATAAAAACCACTGGTAGTAACAACACTGTCACCAACCTCCATGCTGTTCAACATAGTCTGAGTTCTCTTCTGCTCCTTCTTCTGCGGACGGATCATCATAAAATACATAATTCCAAACAGAACTACGATCCAGACAATACCAAGACCCGCGCTAAGTCCGCCAGCTGCCGCTGTAGATGATGCGATCATTTCAAATTCCTCCTGCTAAAAACAAATAATCTGCGGTACCCCCGCCGTTACTGACCTCTAAAAGTGTCACTTCGTACTATCATACACAAAAACCAAAAAACCTTCAAGAGTTTTCTTATAAAATCAAAGTAATTTACACAAATTTTATAAATAAAACTTACCGGTTCCCGTTGATCCTGCCTTCCTCAAAGCCTTCCAGACGCATCTTCTTATAAGCCGCAAAATTCCCTGCATCCAGCGCATCCCGGATCTCTTCCATCATATGATTATAGAAATACAGATTATGCAGAACACAAAGCCTCATGCCAAGCATCTCCTTCGCCTTCAGAAGATGACGGATATACGCTCTGCTGTAATGACGGCAGGTCGGGCACTGGCACTCCTCATCGATCGGTTTGGAATCCAGCTCATACTTTGCATTAAAAAGATTCATCTTGCCATGGTTGGTATACACGTGACCATGACGGCCGTTACGGCTGGGATATACACAGTCAAAAAAGTCAATACCACGCTCAACCCCCTCCAGAATATTGGCCGGGGTACCAACCCCCATAAGATACGTCGGCTTGTTCTGCGGCAAATGCGGAACCACCTCATCCAGGATCCGGTACATCTCCTCATGACTTTCACCAACTGCAAGGCCGCCCACTGCATAGCCGTCCAGATCCATCTCCGCGATAGCCTGGGCATGCTCAATACGGATATCTTCATAAACAGCCCCCTGGTTAATGCCAAAAAGAAGCTGGTTCTTGTTAATGGTATCCGGCAGACTGTTCAAACGAGCCATCTCATCCTTGCATCTTTTAAGCCAACGTGTTGTACGCGCTACCGATTTCTGTACATAATCCCTGTCTGCCACACTGCTTGGGCACTCATCAAAGGCCATTGCAATGGTAGAGGCCAAATTTGACTGGATCTGCATGCTCTGCTCCGGTCCCATAAAAATCTTATGACCATCGATATGAGAGTTAAAATACACGCCCTCTTCCTTGATCTTACGAAGCTTCGCCAGCGAAAACACCTGGAATCCGCCGGAATCGGTAAGGATCGGTCTGTCCCAGTTCATAAATTCATGAAGACCTCCCAGCTGCTTTACCACCTTGTCGCCAGGGCGCACATGAAGATGATAGGTATTGGACAGCTCTACCTGTGTACCGATCTCATGAAGATCCACAGTGGAAACTGCACCTTTAATTGCTGCAATTGTTCCTACATTCATAAAAACAGGAGTCTGGATCGTTCCGTGGACCGTCTTAAACTCGCCCCTTTTCGCTCTTCCTTCTGTTGTGATCAGTTTATATTCTGCCATTTCATTTCCCTTCTAAAAACATTTTAAAGTTGTCTCTGCCCGGCATCTGCGTTACAGGTACGCCATAACCAGCTGTCGATGCAAATATCTTTCAAAACTTTTAGTCAATATCATAACACATTTTTTTCTTTACGGCTACTGATTGTTAAACTTTTACATTGCCATTTTTTAAACGATATCGTATAATATAGAATATTCGCTTAAAAATCCTTTATAATAAGAAGAAACAACTCCCATCTGACAGAAATGTCAGAGTCGGGCAACCCCTATATAGATACAACGAGGAGGAAATCAATTTTTTATGAAGAAACACACACTTGGAATTGACATTGGTTCCACCACTGTTAAGATTGCGATCTTAGACGAAAACGATACGCTTGTCTTCTCCGACTATGAGAGACATTTTGCAAATATCCAGGAAACCCTTGCAGATCTTCTTCAGAAAGCTGAGGATCAGCTTGGTGAACTGACACTCTGTCCGGTCATTACAGGTTCCGGCGGACTGACACTTGCCAATCATCTGGAAGTACCTTTTGTACAGGAGGTTATCGCCGTATCCACTTCCCTGCAGAAGCTGGCACCAAAGACAGATGTTGCTATCGAGCTTGGAGGCGAGGATGCCAAAATCATCTATTTCGAAAACGGAAATGTAGAGCAGCGTATGAATGGCATCTGTGCCGGCGGTACCGGTTCCTTCATTGACCAGATGGCATCTCTGCTCCAGACCGATGCACCAGGTCTTAATGAATACGCCAAACATTACAAGGCACTTTATCCCATTGCGGCACGCTGCGGTGTTTTCGCAAAAACAGATATCCAGCCACTGATCAACGACGGAGCAACTAAGGAAGACCTTTCTGCCTCCATTTTCCAGGCAGTTGTCAACCAGACCATTTCCGGTCTTGCCTGCGGTAAACCGATCCGCGGACACGTTGCCTTCCTTGGCGGGCCTCTTCACTTCCTTTCTGAGCTGAAGACTGCTTTTATCCGAACCCTGAAGCTGGATGATGAACATATTATCGCACCAGACAACTCTCATCTGTTCGCAGCCATCGGCTCCGCCCTGAATGCAAAGCAGGATGTTACCGTTTCCCTGACCGAACTGAAGGAACGCATGCGGACCACCATCAAGCTGGATTTTGAGGTAGAACGTATGGAGCCGCTTTTTGCCACAGAGGACGACTACCAGGCTTTCCATGACCGTCAGAGTGCCTACAGGGTAAAAACCGGAGATCTTTCCACCTATAAGGGAAAATGCTTCCTGGGGATCGACGCCGGCTCTACCACAACAAAAACCGCGCTGGTAAGCGAAGACGGAACTCTTCTTTATTCTTTCTACAGCAGTAACAACGGAAACCCGCTGAAAACCACCATCAACTCCATCAAGGAGATTTACAGCCTTCTTCCGGAAGATGCAGAAATTGCTTTTTCCTGCTCCACCGGTTACGGCGAAGCCCTGATCAAAGCGGCACTTCTTCTTGACGAAGGTGAAGTCGAAACCGTTTCCCATTATTACGCAGCTGCTTTCTTTGATCCTGAAGTAGACTGCATCCTGGATATCGGCGGTCAGGATATGAAATGTATCAAGATCCGTAACCAGACTGTTGACAGTGTACAGCTCAACGAGGCATGTTCCTCAGGCTGCGGTTCCTTTATCGAAACCTTTGCAAAATCTCTGAACTACACAGTACAGGACTTTGCAAAAGCAGCTCTTTTTGCAAAACATCCCATTGATCTTGGAACACGCTGTACTGTATTTATGAATTCCAAAGTTAAGCAGGCCCAGAAGGAAGGCGCTGAGGTTTCCGATATCTCCGCTGGTCTTGCCTACTCCGTTATCAAAAACGCCCTCTACAAGGTTATCAAGGTTTCCGATGCTTCCGAGCTTGGCAAGCATATCGTTGTACAGGGTGGTACCTTCTATAATGACGCAGTTCTCCGCAGCTTTGAGAAGATTGCCAACTGCCAGGCCATCCGCCCGGATATCGCCGGGATCATGGGTGCCTTCGGTGCTGCTCTGATCGCAAGGGAGCGCTATCAGGAGGGTGAAAAAACCTCCATGCTTTCCATCGATCAGATCAACAGCCTCCAGTACACCACCTCCATGGCAAACTGCCGCGGATGTACCAACAACTGTCGTCTGACCATCAACAAATTCTCCGGCGGCCGTAAATACATCAGTGGAAACCGCTGTGAGCGCGGACTTGGAAAGGAAAAGAACAAGGATCATATCCCGAACCTTTTCGATTACAAATATAAAAGGATTTTTTCCTATGAACCTCTTTCCGCAGATAAGGCTACCCGTGGACAGGTTGGTATCCCACGTGTTCTGAACATGTTTGAAAATTACCCCTTCTGGTATACCTTCTTTACAGAGCTGAAATACCAGGTGGTGCTTTCTCCTACTTCCACACGTAAGATCTACGAGCTGGGTATCGAATCCATCCCAAGTGAATCCGAATGCTACCCGGCCAAGCTTGCTCACGGACATGTCACATGGCTGATCCGTAACGGTGTGAAATTTATCTTCTACCCATGCATCCCTTACGAACGCAACGAGTTCCCGGATGCGGTCAACCATTATAACTGTCCGATCGTTACTTCCTATGCGGAAAATATCAAGAACAATGTGGACGAGCTCAGTGATCCATCCATCACCTTCCGCAACCCGTTCCTAGCATTTACTTCCGAGGATATCCTGACAAACCGCCTTGTGGAAGAATTCCAGGATATTCCTGCTGCCGAGGTCAAAGCTGCTGCCCATAAGGCCTGGGAAGAACTTGCAGCCGTACATACGGATATCCAGAAAAAGGGGGAGGAAACCCTACAGTACCTGAAAGAAACCGGCCGCCGCGGAATCGTTCTTGCAGGCCGTCCATACCATATTGATCCGGAAATCCACCACGGTATCCCGGATATGATCAACAGCTACGGAATCGCCGTATTTACCGAAGACTCCGTTGCACACCTTGGACATCTGGAACGTCCCATCCGTGTCAACGACCAGTGGATGTATCACTCCCGTCTCTACTCTGCCGCAAATTTTGTAAAAACAAGAGAGGATCTGGATCTGATCCAGCTGAATTCCTTTGGATGCGGACTTGATGCCGTTACCACCGATGAGGTTTATGAGATCCTGGATGGAAGTGACAAGATCTACACCTGCCTGAAGATCGATGAGGTCAACAACCTGGGTGCGGCAAGGATCCGTATCCGTTCCCTGATCGCTGCTATCCGTGCAAAACAGGCACAGAATAAAAAAAGGAACATCAATCCGGCTTCCATCGAGAAGATATCCTTTACCAAGCAGATGCGTAAGGAGTACACCATTCTCTGCCCGCAGATGTCTCCATTCCACTTCGGAATCTTTGAGGCTGCTTTTAAAGCATCCGGCTATAACCTGGAAGTCCTCCCCAACGACAACAAGCATGCTGTTGATGTGGGTCTTAAATATGTAAACAACGATGCCTGCTATCCGTCCCTGATGGTTGTGGGACAGATCATGGATGCTCTTCTTTCCGGCAAATATGACCTGAACAAAACTGCAGTCATCATGTCTCAGACAGGCGGCGGCTGCCGTGCCTCCAACTATATCGCATTCATCCGCCGCGCCCTGAAAAAAGCCGGTATGGAGCAGATTCCGGTTATCTCCCTCAACTTAAGCGGACTGGAGAGCAACCCTGGCTTTAAGCTGACACTGCCGCTGATCAGGCGCATCGTTTACAGTGCCGTATTCGGTGATATCCTGATGAAATGCGTATATCGCATGCGTCCTTACGAGCTGGAAAAGGGTATCGTAAACCGCAAGCACAAGATCTGGGAGCAGCGCGTCATTGCCTTCGTAACAGGCAGCAGCGTCAGCCATGGTACCTTCAAAAAAATGTGCCGTGAGATGGTCCATGATTTTGATACGATCCCGATCTCCGATGAGAAAAAGCCTCGCGTTGGTATCGTAGGTGAGATCCTTGTCAAGTTCCTGCCTGCTGCCAACAACCACCTGGCAGATCTTCTGGAGGCAGAAGGGGCAGAACCGGTTGTTCCGGATCTTATCGACTTTATCTGCTACTGCTTCTACAACCAGAATTTCAAGGTTGAAAAGCTTGGATTCAAGAAATCCAAGGCAACCATCGCAAATCTTGGCCTCAGAGCCATCGACTGGCTGAGAAAAACAGCAAATGAGGCCCTGGAGCAGAGCCGCCACTTTACACCGGCCGCAGATATCCGTGATCTTGCAAAAATGGCTGCGCCCATCGTTTCTGCCGGAAATCAGACCGGTGAAGGATGGTTCCTGACCGGAGAGATGATGGAACTCATCCACGGCGGTATCCCGAACATCGTCTGCATCCAGCCTTTTGGATGCCTGCCGAACCACATCGTAGGAAAAGGTGTCATCAAGGAAGTTCGCCGTGAGCATCCGGAAGCCAACATTGTTGCCATCGACTACGATCCAGGTGCCAGCGAAGTAAATCAGCTGAACAGGATCAAGCTTATGCTTTCCACAGCACAGAAGAATCTGCATAAAGACGATAAAAAAGACGCATAACAAGAAATGCAGGTTACAAACATCTTTTTCCCAAAAAACAAATTCAAAGCTGCACAGCCGCAGGATCCCTGCCGGCTGTGCAGCTCTTTTTATTTCAGATATGATTCCTGTCAGACAGATTTTTTCTCTGATCCATCACTCTTCACAGGAAGCTTTGCACGGAGCATCAAAGCTCGGGTTAAAGGCATAGAAATTTTTGGCATCCAGCTGCTCCTGCACGGATCTCAGTGCTTCACCGAAACGCTGGAAATGGACTACCTCTCTTGCCCGAAGGAAACGGATGGGATCTGCAACCTCCGGGATATTTTTCACCACCCGGAGGATATTATCGTAGGTGGAGCGTGCCTTCTGTTCTGCTGCTAGATCTTCAAACAGATCCGTGATCGGATCACCCTTACTCTGGAATTCGCAGGCATTAAACGGCACTCCACCTGCAGCCTGCGGCCAGATTCCCACCGTGTGGTCAATATAATACGGCCCAAGTCCGCTGTTCTCGATTTCTTCCATAGAAAGATCCTTTGTCAGCTGATGGACAATGGTGGATACGATTTCCAAATGCGCCAGTTCTTCTGTTCCCACATCATTGAGCACTGCCGCGACCATCCGGTTCGGTGCGGTAAAACGCTGGGAAAGATACCGCATGGAAGCTCCTATTTCTCCGTCCGGCCCGCCATACTGGCTGGATATAAACTGTGCCAGCTTTGCGTTGGGCGTCTTGATATTTACAGGATACTGGAGTCTTTTTTCATAATTCCACATACCTTATCTGCACCCTCCTTCCTGTTCCCATGGAAACGGCTGTTCCATCCACTGCCATGACTTAAGATCGCTGTCGTTTCCGGTATCAATGGTCAGCGGTCCATAAAATTTTGCATATTTTTCCAGGAGTTCATTTCTTCTGGCTGAAAGCTCACTGTAATATTCAAGAGCTCTTTTTTCTTTTGGATGCGTATCCAGAAAAAGGAGAAGATCGTCAATGGCAAAGCTTACCTGGTCAATAAACTGCAGCAGTTCTTTTTTGGAAGTACAATTTCCGGACATCATCGACTTCCTCCTCTCCTGCCGCAGAACGGCTTGCAAAGCTCAGGGAAAATAGTTCCGACCTGAAGAGCTTTTTTTCAGCTCAAAGGTAGGCGCAAATTCCTGGTATGGTACATACGCCATTGCAGGAACCTGTTTTGCCATATCAGAAAATGATCGATCCGTCCGGCCTGCCATCCCGCTATTCATCCCACAGGTATACTGATATGGCCGGCAGCCCGAACGATTCATCTGAAATCGGTCCATAATCGAAATCCCTTTCATTCATGATCACGCTAATATTTATGACCGATTTTTTAAACTGTGAAAAATCTGGAAGTTCACTTTCCTTCTACATATATCTATCTTTCTGCCATTTTTTTCTATATATACAGGAAAATATTACTGTTTAAAAATCAGATATACAGTGCTATAATATCCTTGCCTATCTTTACACGGATGGGCGCTTTTACTTATGATTTGTAGCCCTGACCGGCTATTGAAGGAGGAAATTATGCAGGTAATTATTGTAGGCTGCGGAAAAGTCGGTAGAAATCTTGCAGAGCAGCTTCAGGCAGAGGATATTGATATCACTCTTGTCGACGTTATTGCCGACAAGATCAATGATCTCTGCGAAAATATCGACGCTATGGGAATCGTCGGTAATGGTGCCAGCATCAATACTTTAATGGAGGCAGGTGTTGATACTGCAGATATTCTGATCGCAGTTACCGCTTCTGACGAGTTGAACCTTCTCTGCTGTCTGATCGCGCAGAAGGCCAACCACTGTCAGACCATCGCCCGCGTCCGTAATCCCATTTATGAAAAAGAAATCGGATTCATCAAAGAACGTCTTGGTGTTACCATGATCATTAACCCGGAGCTTGCAGCTGCACAGGAAATTTCCCGTCTCTTACGCTTTCCTTCAGCTATCAAGATTGATACTTTCGCACGTGGTCGTGTGGAAATGCTGAAATTCAAAGTGCTTCCTGAATTTAATCTGGATGGCATGACAATCTCACGCATTACGGAATGCCCTGAAATGCGACGTCTTGTTCTGCGCAGTAGAAAGCCGGGATCATGTATCTATTCCCGGCGGTAATCAGGTGATCCACGACGGAGATATGGTTTCCATTCTGCTTCCCCGGTGAATGCAGCGCCTTTTTCAAAAAGATCGGCCTGAAAACCAATCAGGTAAAAAATCGCCATTATTCGTCGGCGGAGGAACCATTTCCATATTACCTTACAAAAGCCCTAGCTTGATATGAACATCTCCGTTAACGA
>ENA-OPYT01000257-OPYT01000257.1-human-gut-metagenome-genome-assembly--contig:-NODE-257-length-16816-cov-4.552340_pt1 | contig 16816 bp, 13 predicted proteins | sample MGYA00242636_ERZ504480 | MGnify/ENA primary metagenome ERZ504480 (study PRJEB26092, sample SAMD00036228) | human gut metagenome | host: Homo sapiens | study: EMG produced TPA metagenomics assembly of...
GTTAGTGCCATGCGGAGTAATAGCGCAACCACCAACCAGCTAATCGCTAAATCACTATTTTTACATTTTACAGCTTATACAAATCGCTTGCCGCAGCAAATCAACCTTTTTTTCTGTCAATACACGGATGCAGTTATCCATGTCGTTAGGACGGATGATGACATTGGCCGTTTCACCGTTGGCAAAGGAATACATGTACTCGATGAAGACACCTTCATCGGAGAGGAAGCGGAGCACTTTCGCCAATGAGCCGGGAATATTGGGACAACTGATGCCTACCACATCCGTTACATTCACAGCGAAGTGATTATCTTTCAAAGCTTTATATGCTTTATCCGGTTCAGAAACAATACCACGAAGGATACCGAAATCGGCATTCTCTGCAATACATAGAGCAGAAAGGTTGACACCTTCTTTTGCAAGAACTTCAGTCACCTCTGTGAGGCGGCCGGACTTGTTCTCCAGAAAAATGGAAAGTTGTTTTGCTACCATAGGTTCATTTACTATTTGACAATTTACAATTTACAATTTGGCAATTACAATTTGCGGTTGTCGATGACGCGCTTGGCTTTGCCTACGCTGCGCTCAATACTGCGTGGTTCTACCAGACGGACATCTACACCGAGACCGAGTACGCTCTGCAGGCGGGCTACGAGCTTCTTCTTCAAAGCCAGCATCTTGTTGATTTCGTCGGAATAGTATTCGGGACGAACTTCAACCTGCAACTCCATGGTATCGGTATTGTTCTTGCGATCTACCAGTAAGAGGTAGTGAGGTTCGAACTCCGGCATTTCGAGAATGACAGACTCGATCTGGGTGGGGAATACATTGACACCACGAATAATCAGCATGTCATCGCTACGTCCCAAAATGCGGTCCATACGGACCAGTGTGCGTCCACAGGAGCACTTATCGTAGTGCAGGGCGGTGAGGTCCTTGGTACGGTAGCGCAACAGCGGCATCCCCTCTTTGGTAAGGTGAGTGAACACCAATTCGCCGGTTTCTCCAGGGGCAACCGGTTCGAGGGTCTTCGGGTCTACAATCTCGGGGAAGTAATGGTCTTCGTTGAGGTGAGTGCCGTGCTGGCACTCGCACTCGTAACCTACACCGGGACCGGCAATCTCGCTAAGTCCATAAATATCAAAAGCCTTGATTCCCAGCTTTGTTTCAATATCCCGACGCATATTTTCGGTCCATGGCTCGGCGCCAAAGGCTCCTATTTTCAACTTGAAATCTTCTCGGGGAAGGCCGGAGTCCTTGATGGCATCTGCCAGATAGAGGGCGTATGAGGGTGTGCAGCAAAGCACGGTAGAACCGAAATCATGCATCAGTGTAATCTGCTTCTCTGTATTACCGCTGGACATCGGGATGACAGAAGCTCCGATATTCTCGGCACCGGCATGCGCACCCAGTCCGCCGGTGAAAAGTCCGTAACCGTAGGACACCTGGAAAATATCCGAACTACCGGCACCATAGGCGGTAAAGGCCCGTGAAAGGCATTCGGACCATACTGAAAGGTCTTTCCGGGTATAGCCTACTACAGTGGGCTTTCCAGTAGTGCCGGAAGAGGCATGAATACGCACAATCTGGCTCATAGGTACGGCACAGAGGCCAAAGGGATAATTGTCCCGCAAGTCATACTTGGTGGTAAAAGGCAGTTTTACAATATCATCTATACTGTTTATGTCATCGGGAGTAATTCCCAGTTCCTGCATTTTCTTACGGTAAAAAGGAGTGTCATGATACACACGTTCCACAGTCTTTTTGAGACGAATGCTCTGGATTTTACGAAGGCTTTCGCGGTCCATGCATTCGATGCTTTCATTCCAAATCATGTTTTTCGTTGTATTACAATTATTAATGGTTATTATCAATATAGCTGCAAAGTAAACAAAAAAATTTTGTTTATCTCAAAGATTTTACCGAATATTGCCGCTTCTAAGAAGAGAAAATGAACAAATTCGAACTGACATCCGCTTACCAGCCCACCGGTGACCAACCGGAGGCCATCGCACAGCTGACCGAAGGCGTGCGCGAGGGGCTTCCCGCACAGACATTACTTGGTGTCACCGGGTCCGGAAAGACATTCACCATAGCCAACGTCATTGCCAACATCAACAAACCAACGCTGATATTGAGCCACAACAAGACGCTGGCCGCCCAGTTGTACAGCGAGTTCAAAGGATTCTTCCCGAACAATGCTGTGGAATACTATGTGTCCTACTACGACTATTACCAGCCCGAAGCCTATCTGCCCTCTTCGGACACTTATATAGAAAAAGACCTTGCCATCAACGACGAGATAGACAAGTTGCGCCTTGCCGCCACCTCGGCCCTGCTTTCGGGCAGAAAAGACGTAGTGGTGGTATCCTCCGTTTCGTGCATCTACGGCATGGGGAACCCGGCAGACTTCTATAACAACGTCATCGAAGTGCAGCAAGGCAAGAATTTCAGTCGCAATGTCTTCCTGCGACGCTTGGTGGACAGTCTTTATGTACGCAACGACATTGACCTGAACCGTGGCAACTTCCGCGTGAAAGGCGATACGGTGGACATTTATCTGGCTTACGCCGACAACCTGCTGCGCGTCACCTTTTGGGGAGACGAGGTGGATAGCATTGAAGAGGTAGACCCTCTGAGCGGCGTAACTGTTGCCAAGTTCGACGCTTATAAGATTTATCCCGCCAACCTCTTCATGACCACCAAAGAAGCCACATTACGTGCCATCCACGAAATAGAGGACGACCTTCACAAGCAGGTACAATGGTTTGAAAACGAAGGCCGCCCATTCGAAGCCAAACGCTTGCAGGAACGGGTGACCTACGATATGGAAATGATACGCGAATTGGGGCATTGCTCCGGCATTGAGAATTATTCGCGCTACTTTGACGGACGTGCTGCCGGTACCCGCCCCTACTGCCTGCTGGACTTCTTCCCCGAAGATTTCCTGATAGTCATTGACGAAAGCCATGTCAGCGTTCCGCAGATACGTGCCATGTATGGAGGTGACCGTGCCCGCAAGATAAACCTGGTGGAGTACGGGTTCCGCTTGCCGGCTGCCATGGATAACCGCCCGCTGAAGTTCGATGAATTCGAGGAGATGGCCAAGCAAGTGATTTATGTCAGCGCCACACCGGCAGATTACGAGCTGATGAAATCCGAAGGCATCGTAGTAGAGCAGGTCATCCGCCCGACCGGACTCTTGGACCCTATCATCCAGGTACGTCCCAGCCACAACCAGATAGATGACCTAATGGAAGAGATACAGCTGCGCATCGAGAAGAACGAGCGTACCCTCGTCACCACCCTCACCAAACGAATGGCGGAAGAACTGACGGAATATCTGCTGAACAACAACGTGAAGTGTAATTACATCCACAGCGACGTAGATACTTTGGAGCGTGTAAAGATTATGGGTGACTTGCGCGAAGGCGTTTACGATGTACTTGTCGGCGTCAATCTGCTGCGTGAAGGCCTCGACCTGCCCGAAGTCTCTCTCGTTGCCATCCTCGATGCAGACAAGGAAGGTTTCCTCCGTTCCCATCGCTCACTGACACAGACTGCCGGGCGTGCCGCCCGTAACGTGAACGGCATGGTCATCATGTATGCCGACAAGATAACGGACAGCATGCAACTGACCATCGACGAAACCAACCGCCGTCGCGAGAAACAGTTGAAGTACAACGAAGAGCACGGCATCACGCCCCAGCAAATCAAGAAAGCGAAGAACCTCAATGTGTTTGCCACCAACGAGGCTGCCGGCGAAGCCGTCCTCAGCGGCGAGAAGTTCACTTCCAGTGCCCCCCGTCCCTATGTGGAACAAGAAAGTACATCTACGCTGGCTGCCGACCCGATAGTGCAGTACATGAGCCGCAAGCAACTGGAAAAGAGTATCGAACGTACCAAGAAGCTTATGCAGGAAGCCGCCAAGAAGCTCGACTTTATCGAAGCCGCCCAGTACCGTGACGAAGTACTGAAAATGGAAGAATTGCTGAAAGAAAAAGACGAGTAAGGAATTTCACCTCTTTTCCTCAAACTATACTCCTCTCCTTTTGTTACTCTATGAAACAGAGTATTAATCATAAAAACAAAAGCGAGATGAATAAACCAATAAAGACAATAGCTGTTGCACTGGCTGCCATAGCCGCCATGAGTGTACAACAAACAGAAGCGTGTACCCGCGCCACCTACATCGGTCCTGACAATACAGTCATTACGGGACGTACGATGGACTGGAAAGAAGACCTTATGAGTAACATCTATGTATTCCCACGAGGCATGCAGAGGGCAGGTTACAACAAAGGAAATACGGTGAACTGGACTTCCAGGTACGGCAGTGTCATTGCCACCGGTTATGACATAGGAACCTGCGACGGTATGAACGAGAAAGGTCTGGTTGCCAGCCTGCTCTTCCTTCCAGAGTCCGTTTACCATCGACCGGGAGACAACCGCCCGATTATGGGCATCAGTATCTGGACGCAATACGTACTCGACAATTTTGCAACCGTACGCGAAGCTGTAGATGAACTGAAAAAAGAATCCTTCCGCATTGATGCACCGGACCTGCCCAACGGTGCCGCTTCCACCCTGCATCTGGCCATCACAGATGAAACCGGAAACACGGCTGTCTTGGAATACATAGACGGAAACCTTGAGATACATGAAGGAAAGCAATATCAAGTAATGACCAACTCTCCCAAATATGAACTCCAGCTGGGTATCAACGACTATTGGAAAGAGGTAGGCGGACTGAATATGTTACCGGGAACCAACCGCTCCAGCGACCGCTTTGTACGCGCATCATTCTACATCAATGCCATTCCGCAAACAGCAGATGCAAAGATTGCCGTACCCAGTGTATTGAGCGTAATGCGCAATGTTTCTGTACCGTTCGGTATCACCACACCGGACAAGCCTCATATCTCCTCCACCCGTTGGCGTTCTGTATCCGACCAGAAAAACAAAGTATATTATTTTGAATCTACCATGACTCCCAACTTGTTCTGGCTCGACCTGAATAAAATTGATTTCAGTCCGAATGCAAGCATCAAGAAGCTTTCGCTGACGAACGGAGAAATCTATGCAGGAGATGCCGTAAAAGATTTGAAAGACAGCAAGGGATTTGTATTCCTATTCCAGACACCGGTAATGTAGTATAGACCATACGTATAGCCTCTTGATAACGGATGCTTCCCCACTTATTTCTATTAAGAGAAAGCAGGGAAGCATTCATTTTTTCATTATTTTTATGTACGTTTGCAGATATATACTCAATGCAGCAACTTACATGGAATTATTAGTATACAAAGCCTCCGCCGGCTCCGGCAAGACCTTTACGCTGGCTGTGGAATACATCAAGCATTTGATAATCAATCCACGCGCCTACCGGCAGATACCTTGCCGTAACCTTCACTAACAAGGCCACGGCAGAGATGAAGGAGCGCATACTGACACAGCTTTACGGCATCTGGAAGGGAGAACCCGCATCGAAAGCGTATTTGGAAAGGATTAAGGATGAAGGGTTAAGGATAAAAGATGAAAAGGCGGGAAACGGAAACAATCGGCTGTTGACGGACGAAGACATCCGCCAACGGGCCGGCATGGCACTGCAATACATGCTGCACGACTACAGCCGTTTCCGAGTGGAAACCATCGACTCCTTCTTCCAATCCGTGATGCGCAACCTTGCCCGCGAACTGGAACTGAGTCCTAACCTAAGCATAGAGCTGAACAACAGTGAAGTGCTGAGTGATGCCGTAGACAGCCTCATCGAAAAACTTACCCCCACTTCTCCCGTGCTGGCGTGGCTACTGGACTACATCGACGAGCGTATCCGCGACGACAAACGCTGGAACGTATCGAACGAGGTGAAAAGTTTCGGACGAAATATCTTCGATGAAAGCTACATAGAACGCGGTGAAAAACTACGGCAATGCCTGCGTACTCCGAATACGCTGAAACTCTACCGGGATGTGCTGCGCGATATGGAAACCGAGGCTCTGGAACAGATGAAAAGCTTCTACGACCAGTTTGAGGGCGAACTGGAAGGGCATGCCCTTACTCCCGAAGACTTGAAAGGAGGTGCCCGAGGTATCGGCAGTTACTTCCGCAAGCTGCGCGATGGCAGACTTTCTGACAAGGATGTGCTGAACGCCACCCTGCAAAACAGCCTGACAGATGCAAAAAACTGGGCAACGAAAACATCCTCACGAAAGGACGACATCATCCGTCTGGCAGAAACCAGTCTGATGCCTCTACTGCAGGAAGCCGAAAGAATGCGTCCGCAACGCAACCGTACCCTAAACAGTTGCCGCCTCTCGCTCCAGCACCTCAACAAACTGCAACTTCTCAATCATATCGACGAAGAGGTACGCACGCTAAACCGGGAGCACAACCGCTTTCTGCTCTCGGATACCAACGCCCTACTGCACAAACTGGTGCGCGAGGGTGACTCTTCGTTCGTCTTCGAGAAAATCGGCGCCAACATACGCAACGTCATGATTGACGAGTTCCAGGACACCAGCCGCATGCAATGGGACAACTTCCGCCTGCTGCTGCTCGAAGGACTTTCGCAAGGAGCCGACAGTCTGATTGTGGGAGATGTGAAGCAGTCCATCTACCGCTGGCGGAACGGGGACTGGGGAATACTGAATAGTTTAGGCAATGAAGAATTGAAAATGGAGAATAGAGAATCAAGTTCTCCATTAAACAACTTCCCCGTCCGTGTGGAAACCCTAAAAACAAACCGACGTAGCGAAACCAACATTATCCGTTTCAACAACCAAGTATTTACCGCTGCCATAGACTACCTCAATGCGCTACACCTGAACGAACTGAAAGAGGATTGCCTACCCCTGAAACGCGCTTATGCCGACGTAGTGCAGGAATCGCCCAAGAACACGGAGTACGGCTACGTAAAAGCTGCCTTCCTTGAACCGGACGATGAACACAACTATACAGAGCAGACCCTTCTCGCCTTAGGAGAAGAAGTACAGCGGCTGCTGGAAGAGGGCGTAACACTGAATGACATCACTATCCTTGTCCGCAAGAACAAGAATATCCCACCGATAGCCGACTATTTCGACAAAGAGCTGCATCTCTCTGTCGTGTCCGACGAAGCTTTCCGTCTGGATGCCTCCCTTGCCATCTGCATGCTGATGGATGCCCTGCGCTGCCTGTCGAATCCGGAGAACAAGATTGCGGAGGCTGCACTGATGGAGAATTACAAATTACAAATGACAAATGACGAGCAACCGGAATTCACAACAGCCACTCCCCTTCCCGAAGCCTTTACCTCCCGACGGGAAACGCTGCGCCTGATGCCTTTGTATGAGTTACTGGAAGAACTGTTCAGCATCTTCACCATGAGCTGCATTGAAAAGCAGGATGCCTACCTCTTCTCCTTTTTCGATGCTGTGACGGAGTATCTGCAAAGCAATTCTTCCGAGCTGGACAGCTTCATCCGCTACTGGGACGAAACCCTTTGCAGCAAGACCATCCCCAGCGGTGAGATGGACGGTATACGTATCCTCTCCATCCACAAGTCCAAAGGACTGGAATTCCATACCGTACTGATTCCCTTCTGCGACTGGAAGCTGGAGAACGAAACCAACAACCAGCTGGTGTGGTGCATCCCACCGGAAGAGCCCTATAATGCCATCAGCTTAGTGCCGGTGAACTATTCCACCACCATGGCGGAATCCATATACCGGCAGGACTATCTGCACGAACGGCTTCAGCTATGGGTGGACAATCTGAATCTGCTGTACGTGGCCTTTACCCGTGCCGGCAAGAACCTCATCCTCTGGAGCCGGAAGGAACAGAAGGGAACCATGTCCGAACTCCTTGCCAACACCTTGCCCCGCATAGCCAAAGACGGAGCAGGCAGTTGGGACGAAGAAGCTGCCATATACGAGAACGGCAAGATTTGTCTCTCCTCCATCCCCGTCTCACAGCATGACGCAGACAACCCTACTGATGACGAAGCCAAACCTCTATGCTACGAACAGAAACCTCTATACTGCGAACGTAAACCTGAGGTTTATGAACAGCAACCGGTCAACAGACTTTCGCAAAAGCCGGTCAAACTGCCCGTCCACATGGAGAGTATGCTCCACGACATCGAGTTCCGGCAATCCAACCGTTCGGCAGACTTCATAGCAGGAGTGGACGAAGCAGAATCCAGCCAGCGTTTCATCAACCGGGGACGTTTGCTGCATACCTTATTCTCTGCTATCGAAACCGAAGAAGATATTGACAATGCCATCAGCCAGCTCGTCTTTGAAGGAGTAATTGGACGAAGTGAGACGGAAGAAGAAATACGCGACCTCACCGAACGCGCCTTCTCCCTGCCCCAAGTCAAGGACTGGTATTCGGGGACGTGGCGGCTGTTCAATGAATGCGACATCATCTGGCAGGAAAACGGCGAACTGCGGACACGCCGCCCGGACCGTGTGATGATGCGTGGTGAAGAAATCGTAGTGGTAGACTTCAAGTTCGGAAAGCCGAATAAGAAGTACAACAAGCAAGTACAGAGATACATGCAACTGCTGGTCCGCATGGGGTATGCCGCAGAAAATATACGGGGCTACTTGTGGTATGTAGAGGAGAACAACATAGAACCGGTATAAACTCACTCTCCATCCACTATCAACTATCAATTATCAACTGAATTATGAAAACATTTCTCCAACTGGTCGCCCACGACCTTTACGCCAAAATAGGAAACGACCTCTCGCGCACCGCCATCGTTTTCCCCAACAAACGTGCCAGTCTGTTCTTCAACGAATACCTGGCAGCCGAAACGGACCGCCCCTTGTGGTCGCCCGCCTACGTCAGCATCAGCGAACTATTCCGGCAACTCTCGCCACTAAAGTCCGGTGACCCCATCCGCCTGGTATGCGAACTGTATAAGGTGTTCCGCGAAGAGACCCACAGTGAAGAGACTCTGGATGACTTCTACTTCTGGGGAGAACTGCTCATCAGCGACTTCGACGACGTGGACAAAAACCTCGTAGATGCCGACAAGCTCTTCAGCAATCTGCAGGAACTGAAGAACATCATGGACGGCTACGACTTCCTTGACCAAGAGCAGGAAGAAGCCATCCGCCAATTCTTCCAAAATTTCTCCATAGAAAAGCGCACGGAGCTGAAAGCAAAATTCATCTCCCTCTGGGATAAGTTGGGCGACATCTACCGCCACTACCGCCGAAACCTCACGGAACTTGGCATCGCCTACGAAGGCATGATGTACCGCAATGTCATGGAGCAACTCAACACCGACCGACTACGCTACGACCGCTATGTATTTGTCGGCTTCAACGTGCTGAATAGAGTAGAAACCCGTTTCTTTCAGCTCTTGCAGAATGCCGGAAAAGCGATGTTCTATTGGGACTATGACGTATTCTACACCCGCCTCCCACGCGAACAAAAACCACCCTATACCCACGAAGCAGGCGAATTCATCCTCCGCAACCTAAAGCTGTTCCCCAACCAGCTCCCCGAAAAATCCTTTGATGTACTGCGGAAACCCAAGAATGTACGCTTTATCTCCGCTTCTACGGAAAATGCACAAGCCCGTTACTTGCCTCAATGGATTAGGGAGAACGAAAAACAGAGAAATGAAGAATCTTCATTAAAGGATACTGCCGTCGTCCTCTGCAACGAATCCCTACTGCTTCCCGTCCTCCACTCCATTCCGGCAGAGGTAAAGAACGTCAACATCACAATGGGATTCCCCCTTGCCCAAACTCCGGTATACAGCTTCATCAACGCCCTTGTAGAACTACAGACTACCGGCTACCACACAGGTACCGGACGATATACTTACGAGACCGTACTCACCCTGCTGAAACATCCTTATACCCGGCAGCTTTCCTCCCATGCCGAAGTACTGGAAAGACGGCTTACGCAGGACAATCGCTTCTATCCTCTTCCCTCGGAGCTGAAGCAGGACGCATTCCTTGAACAAGTCTTTACACCACAGAACGGCATCGCCGCCCTATGCAGCTACCTCACCGAACTGCTTCGCGAAGTAGCCGTCCTCTACCGCCAGGAAAAAGACGTGGAAGACATCTTCAACCAGCTGTACCGTGAGTCTCTGTTCAAAAGTTACACTCTCGTCAATCGCCTGCTCAATCTGATAGAGACCGGGGAACTGAGTAGCCTGCGCACAGACACGCTGAAGCGACTGCTGAACCGGCTGCTTACCTCTGCCAACATCCCCTTCCACGGAGAGCCCGCCATCGGCATGCAAGTAATGGGTGTGCTGGAAACGCGTAACCTCGACTTCCGCAATCTCATCATGCTCTCCCTCAACGAAGGGCAATTGCCCAAAGCCGGAGGCGAGTCCTCCTTCATCCCCTACAACCTAAGGAAAGCCTTCGGCATGACCACCATAGAGCACAAAAATGCCGTCTATGCCTACTACTTCTACCGCCTCATCCAGCGGGCAGAAAACGTCACCTTATTATATAACACCTCTTCGGACGGACTGAACCGCGGGGAAATGTCCCGCTTCATGCTGCAATTCCTGGTAGAATCGCCACACAACATCTCCCTTGAGTACCTTGAAGCCGGACAATCCCCCCAGCAAGCCCGGGAAATTGAGATTCACAAGACACCGGAGATGTTGCAACAGATGTTCGATGCCTACGACATCCACCGACGTCCCCAAGCGTTCTTCTCCCCCTCTGCCCTCAATGCCTATCTGGACTGCCGGCTGAAATTCTACTACCGATACGTAGCTGGCCTGAAAGCTCCCGATGAAGTAAGCGCCGAGATAGACTCCGCCCTCTTCGGCACCATCTTCCACCGTTCTGCCGAACTGGTGTACAACGAACTGATAGCCAACGGACGGGAGATACGTAAAGATGACCTGGAACAATTACTGAAAGACGATGTTCGCCTGCAAGCCTATGTGGACAATGCTTTCAAAGAAAAGTTCTTCCATGTGCCCCTTACGGAGCAACCGGAGTATAACGGTACGCAGCTCATCCATTCCAAAGTCATCGCCTCTTACCTGCGCCAGCTCCTGCGCAATGACCTGCAATATGCCCCGTTCCGTATGGAGGGCATGGAACAGGACGTCAGAGAAACGATGGAAATAGATACTCCGCAAGGAAAGCTTGCCTTACAGATAGGCGGTACCATCGACCGCCTGGACAGCAAAGGAGACACGCTACGTATTGTGGACTACAAGACAGGCGGTACTCCCAAGACTCCAGAAAATATAGAACAACTGTTTACTCCCGCCGACAACCGTCCCAACTATATTTTCCAGACGTTTTTGTACGCCGCCATCCTCTGCCGCAAGCAATCGCTGAAGGTAGCCCCTTCCCTGCTCTACATCCACCGGGCAGCTTCCGAAAGCTACTCCCCGATCATCGAAATGGGAGCGCCACGACAACCCAAGGTACCGGTCAACAACTTCGCTTTCTTCGAAGACGAGTTCCGCAAACGGCTGCACGGACTCCTGCAGGAGATATTCAGCCAAGAAGAAACATTCAGCCAAACAGAGGATACCCGGAAATGTGAATATTGCGATTTCCGCAGTCTGTGTAAGAGATAAAAAAACAGACCATCCGTTCATAAGAAACAGACGGTCTATTTGAGTCTGACGGATGGTCTGTTTTACTTCAACGGACCATCCGTTCTATTTTCTTCGTTATCATTACTTCACCGGAATAGAGAAGCTGAATATGGAGCCTTCGCCCTCCTTGGAAGTAAACCACAGTTTACCGCCATTCTTCACGACAAAATCCTTGCACAGCAACAAGCCCAGTCCCGAGCCTTCTTCGTTGTTCGTACCGAACGTGATGTCGGCCATGTATGCCTTGCGGCGGGCGTCGGAGTTGGGCTGCGTGTCGTCGATGCAGGCTACCGAAAGCCCGTGGAACTGGTACATCGGGCCCATCCACTCCGAGTCTCGCTTGGCCAGGTAGTTGTTCACCGTGACCAGGTGCACGCCCTTCTTGGCCAGTGCGTTGAGGAATACGGGGAGCGTCGCCACGAGTGTCTTTCCTTCACCCGTCGCCATCTCGGCGATTTTACCTTTGTGGAGCACTACGCCGCCGAACAGCTGTACGTCGTAATGGATCATGTCCCATTTCAGGTCGTTGCCGCCCGCCATCCAGTGGTTGGCGTAGATGGCCTTATCGCCCTCGATACGGACGAAATCCTTCTCGGCGGCCAGATCCCGGTCGAAATCGTTGGCCGTGACGACCACCTCGTCGTTCTGCGCGAAGCGGCGTGCCGTATCCTTCATGATGGCGAAGGCTTCGGGCAGTATCTCGTCGAGTTTCTCCTCGATCTTCTCGTCGATGCGTTTGGTCGTCTCGTCGATCTGCTTCGAGATACGCTCCTTCTCCTCCAGCGAGGTTTCGGGCAGTTCAAGCTTGGCCTTCAGTTCCACGATGTCGGCCTCGTCCCGGGCGATGAAATCGGCGATCTGTTTCTTCAGCGCTTCGCTCCTGTCACGCAGTTCGTCGTTCGAAAGGGCTTCTATCGAAGGGTACACCGCTTTGATCTTCTGGAGGTAAGGCTCGATCTGCTTGCGGTCTTTGTCGGCTTTCGAGCCGAAGAAAAGTTTGATTAAACTTGCAACTATTTCCATATGTGATTTCAGTTATTTCGGGGTTGTGTACGTAAATCTTACAAAAGTAATGATTTCTTTCAAAACCGCAAAATATTGCGGCGGGGACATCACTCCCCGCCGCAATATTTTTTCATCTGCGGAACTGCCGTCCCGGCAATAGTTTGCAGTTATTTTTGGCGCTTGTGCAGCTTGTAGTAGAGGACGTACAGGCCCGGCAGGCGGTTTATCAGGAAATGCCGGAAGTCCCGGCGGCGGAATTGGAGCGGCATGATGCCTTGCCGGCGGGCTTCCCGGAGCATTTCGCGGGCGTTGCCGAGTTGCCTCACCACGGTCTGTTTGCATGCCAGGCTTAGGGTCTTGCCCACATGCAGGTGCATCAGGCGGGCGCCTGAGGGGTCTTCCGCCCCGATGCGGGAGGCGAAACAGGTCAGGCTTTTCATGGCGCGTACGAGGTCTAAGCGACTTTGCGGCTTGTAATTGCCCATGAACGAATCGCTGCGTTGCAGGTAGTTGTAAACCCGGACGGGGAGGTATTGGATCCGCCGTGCGTAATACAACGCGCGGGGTGTGAACTCTTCGTCCTCGTGCCAGATCGGAGCCATCCGCAGCGAGTTGGCGTCGAGCATCTCCTGCGAGTAGAGGTAGGCGTATACCATCGGCAGGAACCGGTCGCGTTGCAGGAAATCGACTCCGCGCTGCACGTCGGAGCCGTTTCCTGCGGAAATCCCGTCGCTCCAGAGTGGGACGTCGTTGCCGTTTTCGTCGATTCCAGCTATTTCGAAGCACAGCATGTCGAGCCCTCCGCACTCCATGGTTTCCACCAGGCGGCCGAGGACATTCGGTTCGAGGTAATCGTCTGCGTCGAGATACATGACGTACCTGCCAGCGGCGCGGTCGGTGCCGTAGTTGCGCGTGCGGCTCAGCCCCTCGTTGGGTTTGGTATATACATGTACGTTGGGGTGCCCCTGCGCCGCCTTTTCGGCGGCTGCGAGCGATCCGTCCGTCGACCCGTCGTCGATGACCAGAATTTCGTACTCCTCGGGAGATAAATCCTGCCCGAGGGCCGAAGCGATGCATTTCCCGATCAGTTTTTCGAGGTTGTACAACGGGATTATGATGCTGACTTTTTTCATATCACCGGAGTTCGAGCCACAGCAGGCGTTTCCTGATTTTTACGATCCACGAGGGATAGAAACATTTGCAGGCGAGCTTGTAACGGTAAACCAACCGTTTGCGCAGCAGTTTCGGATCGTAGGCCCTGCGTTCGGAGTTCGCGCGGTAGAGTCGTTTGAGCAGGCCGCGGTAGGTCGTAAGTTCGTCGCGCCGCAGTGTCCCGACCCGGAGGTTCATCTGCGTGTATATCCGCGATTCCTCGTCGGTGAGCGTCATGCCGAGGGTTGTGCGCAGCAGATCCCGCTGGATAGCTTGCGCGCTGAGGGTCTGCCGGTCTAACTGGCTGGTCGAAAGTTGGTTTTCCCACCTGCGGTAGAAAAACAGATGTTCCGGAATATTCGCCATGTGCATGTGGTCGGAAAGGTCTACCCAGAATTGGTAATCTTCTGCCATGGTATCCCGGAACTGCACTCCCGAACATCGGAACGCCTCGCTGCGCATCATGACCGCCGACATTGCGAACGGGCAGCCGAAAAGCATCTGTATCCGGATTCCTTCGTGCGTGGTGGGATCCTGGATCTTCTGTTTCCGGGCATCGTCCGGCCCGAACATCGTATAGTAACTGCCGCACAGGTCGATCTGTGGGTGCTGTCCGAAGAATGCTGTCTGGCGAGCGAAACGTTCCGGCGAACAGCGGTCGTCGGCATCCATGAACGTAATGAAACTCCCGCGCGCTGTCTCCAGCCCCCGGTTGCGGGTATAGGCGGCGCCGTGGTTCGCGTCGTTGCGCATCAGGACGATCCGTGCGTCTTGCGCGGCATAACGGCTTGCGATATCGTACGAGGAGTCCGTCGAGGCGTCGTCGATAACGATCAGCTCGAAATCCCCGACGGTCTGCCCGAGGATGTTGCCGATGCTTTCACCGACGAACCGCTCTGCGTTGTAGAGCGGCATGATGACGCTTATGAGGGGGGATTGCTTTTCCATCGTTGCCTGTTATTCGGTTGAACTTATGCTTTGCAGGATGCGCCGTCCGACGGGGCATTCCGTACAGCGTTTTGCAGGGCAGTATTCCGTGGCGAGTTGCAGCAGCGCCTGCGATTCGAACGCGTTGCGGATCGAAACGCCCGTGTTGCGCCAGTTGCGCATGTAACGGTTGTCCTCGGCTGGCAGGCGTTCGAGCAGCGTGAGGGCGCTGTCGCGCAGCGTTTCGCGCCCGGTGACGCTGCCATAGGCGAATTGCAGGACGGAAACGAGGTTGATGCCGATGATATTGGCCTTGAATGCTCCCAAACGCTTGGGGTGTTCGTCGCTTGCGATCCCCGGGATGTGGTGCGTGCGCCAGTAAGCCGACGCTTCGATGCAGAACAGCCGCCGGATATCCTCCTCCGTGCGGCATGACATGGCGCGTTCCATTACGAATTCGTCCTGTATGAAGAACTCCGCCGCCTGCGCCAGACGCAGTACGGGATGGTTGGCGGGGCGAACTTCGTCCAGTTCCCAGACTCCGGCCTCCAGCGGTTCGATGTCGTATTTGGCCGCCAGGTATTCGAAGTCGCGCGCCAGGTCGAGCGTGTATGCGTCGTGCGGATAGAGCGTCAGCAGCCCCGAAGCCCCGAAGAACATGGCTTCGACGGCCCGCGGCGCCAGCCGTTCGCGCAGGACGACCTTGTAGGGGACGCGGCGTGCCAGTGAGAGGTACGCCTCCTGGTTCCGGCGGTCGCCAGCGTGCGGAAATAGAGCAGGTAGAAGGTCTGGTTCCAGTTCTCGGAAGCCTCTTCCCGCAGGGCGTCGACCATGCGCATCTTGCGTTCCAGCCGACTGAAGAGCAGTGCCGTGCATATTTCGCTGCGCTGCAGGGAGCCCAGCCCGGCGAGGTACCCGCCGCAGGCGTACGTCCCGGCCCCGGCCTGCAGCCGGTTCAGCATCCGATGCTCCTGTTCCGCGCCCATGTCAGAACATGTTGAGTTCGAGCAGCGCCTCCTCCGACATCATGCTCTTGTCCCATACGGGATCGAACGTGAGGATGACGTTCACCGCCTTTACGCCGTCGACCTTGGCAACCTGCTGGTTGACATCCTCCACGAGCATGTCGGCCATGGGGCAGTTGGGCGCCGTGAGGGTCATGCGGATGTTCGCCACGCCGTCGGGCGTGTAGTCTATTTCGTAGATCAATCCCAGGTCGTAGATGTTGACCGGGATTTCGGGATCGTATATGTTCTTGAGCGTAAGGACTATGTCCTTCTCTATCTTCAGTATGTCTTCGGGTGTCATGGCTGTCTGTTATTTTTCGCTTTTGCTTGCGAACGCGAGCGCATAGAGCCGCATCTGTTTGACCATCGACAACAGGCCGTTCGAGCGCGTGGGCGAGAGGTTGGCGCTCAGGCCGATGGCGTCGATGAAATAGAGGTCGGTGTCGAGGATCTCCTGCGGCGTGCGCCCGTTCAGCACGCGTATCAATAACGCGATGATGCCCTTGGTTATTATGGCGTCGCTGTCGGCGGCATAGTAGACCTTGCCGTCCTCCAGGCGTGCGTCTACCCACACGCGCGACTGGCAGCCGTCGATCAGGTATTGTTCCGTGCGGTGCTCGGCTGCGATGGCCGGGAGCGAGTCGCTCAGGCCGATGAGGTAGTCGTATTTGTCGAGCCAGTCGTCGAATACCGAGAACTCCCCGATGATCTCCTCCTGTATCTTGTCCATATCTTTTGCTTTAAAACCTTACAAATCTATTATTTCCGGCAGTACTTCGCCTTCCGATGCCGCAGGCTCGGTGATCTCCAGCATACGTGCCACGGTCGGAGCCACGGCTGTCATGTCCACGCGGCGCTTTATGCGCTGCGGCCCGACGCCGACGCCGTAGAATACCAGCGGCACCTGCGTGTCGTAGCCGTACATCGACCCCGACGACGACCAGCAGCGCTCCTGCTCCTCGATCCAGCCGGGCATCAGGTTCAGGATGACGTCGCCCGAACGGCGGGGGTAGAAGCTGTTCTGCATCTTGCGGGCATAGCCGGCTCCCGAAGTAGCTCTCCGCATGGCCGTCGCCGAGAGGGCGTGCGACACGCCCCGGAACTGCATGGCGAAGATCGCCACCTCGTTCTGCAC
>ENA-OPYT01000258-OPYT01000258.1-human-gut-metagenome-genome-assembly--contig:-NODE-258-length-16805-cov-3.721489_pt1 | contig 16805 bp, 20 predicted proteins | sample MGYA00242636_ERZ504480 | MGnify/ENA primary metagenome ERZ504480 (study PRJEB26092, sample SAMD00036228) | human gut metagenome | host: Homo sapiens | study: EMG produced TPA metagenomics assembly of...
GAGACTCTTCCTAGTCTATATCGTCGTAAGTTCTGACTATCAATCGCCATCCCCATCGCTCGCAGTCAATCGGTGATTTTTAACCAGGCAGTTCTTCTGGCTCAGAATCACAACCTTGCTGCGCCTTCCCATACGAATCCGTACAGTGGCATCATAGCAGCCAGGCTCCTCCTTACAGCGGCGGGACCGCGCCGGTCTTTCACCGGACTTCTCTATTAAGCTTACGCACCTGATATACGCTATGTAGTTGTAAAGAAAGAGTAGTCGACCGATGCCTTATCTTATAAGACTAAGGTCGGAGCTACATAGGTACGAGCCAATAATTCCTGGTTGAGGGAATAGAGGCCCTTCGGATCTTTACCGAACAATTCGTATTTCTTAAGCAGGTCGTCGGCGTTCTTTTCTTCTTCGCCCTGTTCTTTGACGAACCAGTCGAAGCACTGCATCGTGCGGTAGTCATGGACGCTGTCGGCAGCATGGTAAATTTTATTGATTAAGGAAGTTACATACTGTTCATGAGCCAAGCCTTCTTTGAGGACGGCTTCAGCGCTTGCAAAGTCGTTCTGCGGCTGTTTAACGGCATCAAAAATAACTCGTTCGCCATTGTTGTGGAGATAGGTCCGCATCAGCAGAGCGTGATCATGTTCTTCCTGAGCCTGGATATCGTACCAGTTGGCAAAGCCATCGAGGCCATTGTCATAGAAGTAGTTGGCAAAGGACAAATACAAATATTCAGAGAAAAATTCTTCATTAATCTGAGCATTAATTAATTCTTTTACTTTTGCATCAAGCATAGTAATACCTCCTTGATTCCTTTCTCAAAACTCGCATAAAACGGGCTTTTTATTTAAGCAACTTTATTATAACACATTTTGCATGGACTGGAATATAGTTTTATCTATTTTCTAAAGAAAATAATTATTAATTAGTTGGAACCGGGTCCCTTATGGTGACTATGGCTGCCATCCTTATAATCGACATGGATGGTCCCCATATGCACTTTGCCGTCGACGATGGACAGGGCATTCGTCGAAACGTCACCGAAAAACATGGACACGACGACATCCTGGAAGTGAAGGTTCTTCCCATCCTGAGCAAAGGATCCGGAAATACCGCGGAAAGGCAGACCATGATAGCGGCCGGGACCGGCTTGAAAATCACCATAAATGGCTTTCGTACCGGCCGTACGGTTTTCTTCCATATGAAGGTTGAGATCGACATCACTGCGCAAAAATAAGTCATGGGCGGCAATACTGCCTTGGAGCCCCGTTCCAACAATGTCTGCCGTGTAGGATTTATTATCTAAATTGACGTGCCCCTGTCCCTTCATGGAGCCGCCGAATACACCGGCCGTGACATCGCTGATATCGAGGATTCCTTTTTCATAGTGGACCTGACCTTTGACATCGGTAAAGACCAGGGTCGTAATATCAAGTTTATCCATCGTCAAAATGCCGTCGATGACAGGCTTATCCAAGGGGCCTTTTATGTCAGCCGAAATCGTAGCCGGATCGTCAATATCAAGACCGGCGCCAAGGGATTTTGGATTGCATTCCGTAAGCAGGAGAAAGAGATCATACTGCGGCGTCTCCGGTGCAAAGTCGATACTCCCTCTTATGCGCAGGGATTTTGCCGCCACGGTACCTGAAAAAGGACCGGCTTGTAAATTGATATCCGTCTTACCCTTGGTATGGATATCGGCGACTAAGTCGACGTCTTCCATGGTAAAGTGCCGGTACGGTGATTCGGCCTCAATGACGCTGTGGTGCAGCTCAATATGGCTGTCAAAGGGACGATTGCCCTTAGGCCCGGTAATTTCAATGACCTTCTTCCCACTTTTCTCGCCATCGCCGGGATGGGACTTAATGTGTTGGAGTTCCATCTTGTCGTTAAAAATCAAGTGGAGATAGGCGTTATTCAAGGTTACCGTTTCCAGGGTCTGAGTCCCGATGCGCCCGGTGAGGATATCACGAATTTTGACGGTAAACTCGCCTTCCGGCACCTGTACTAACTTATGTCCATCCTCATCGACCCACAGTAAATTTTCAAAGGACACGGTCCCGCCCGGTGTCGCCGTCAATCGCTCTACCGTAACCGTTCCCGGGAAGAGCTGTCGCTCAGCAACGGTCTTGTTAAAAATATCGGCAGCCTTGTAGCTCATATAAAAGCAGATGCCGTAGAGGGCGGCGGCTAAGACAAGGATGACAATGAGGCCTCGTTTGATCTTTTTCTTATGACGCTGAACCCAATTTCGCACGATAGCCTCCTTGCTTCCATACCGCATTTCTTCCTGAATTCAAAAGATAATAAACAGCCTGTCAGGGACAAGCCCTTATTTACAAGTTTACAAATTTCGTAAACGGTGGATAATACATAAGCCTACGATCCGCATATCTGCTGGAATACATCTATTATAAACCAAAGTAAATTCGTTTCAAACTCATCCATAAAAAGATTTTCATCTGAGTCTTTCGCCAGCCTCGATCGTTATAAAAAATGCTGCCCCCGGAGAGACAGCATTCCATATAGCAAATTCAATACCATTCGTTGATCCAGTTTTTTTCAGTTGGGAAGAGTTTCTGCAAGACATCGAATCCCTGATCTGAACCTTGAAGTTTTTCGTTGAACACCAAATCGTTTACGTCCATGGCACCAAAGACCAACAGGGCCAGGGTACCGATAGGCATGGTAACATCGGCAGTTTTTGACATTTCTCGTGTGACAATTCCCCGGCCATTGGTTACGGTCAAGGTAAAAGTACCACAGTTCCAATCGGCCAGGGGATCTTCCGTATGGAAGGTGATAGTCCCATCAGCACGGTAAGGCTGCTGCTCTAAAGCACCTTTGACGTCGACGATACGGCCGGTCATGAAAGGCATCGTTTCGTGCCCCGATTTACCATCGGGATAGAAGCGATAAGACTGGTCGTGAATGCCTTCGTTCCACTGAAAGGCTTCCCCTTGAGAACGATGGTTGTACATATAGCCGAGAAGGCCGGCCTTGCCTTTGCGGCAGGTATAGACGAATTCACCGCTGACGATGGTCGGCTGCCCCAGTTGATAAAAGGCGTAGCCGATAGGCCTATCGCCATCGAAGCAGACGGCGATATTACCTTCGCCCAGTTGGGCATCGATGTGACTCCGCCAGCTTTTTTCATCACGCAGAGCGTATCCTGACAGGCCTTTCGTGTAGCCCTCGTAAATGGCTGCCAAGTAGGGCCACTGGTCGCTGCTGTTAACGAAAGCATAGCGGACGGTGCGATCCGTCAAGGGTCGCAAGGCTTCAAGTGGTAACGTTTCTTTCCACTGATGGCAATAAGTTCATAGCCATAAGGCTGATAGAAACCAGCCTTGCTGGGCATGAGGATATTGACGTAATGGCCGCGTCGTTTCATTTCAACTAAGGCCGCCGTGAGCAGTTTGCCGCCGATGCCGCCCGCCGTGCTGCCGGGTGCGTCGCCAGTCCTACGATATAAGACGTGTCGATGGCTTTGCCCCCGCAATGACAGGGTATAGGGATTGAGGTGCGTCAAACAGGCCATCTCATCGTCTTGGAAGCCGATGAGGACATTTTCCGGCTGATAAAAATGATTGAAGTACCACTGGAAGAAGGGATCTTCCCGATGTTCAAAGCAATAATCCCAAAGGCTTTCGACGAGGCCCCGGTCTTCTTTAGAAGCTAAGCGGAAATCCATAAAAAGGCCCCCTTATTTCTGACGCAGTGTGACATCGTACTTTTCTACGAAATGGTCCGGATTATACGATTCCTTGGAATGGCGCAGGCCGGGAATCCCCATGTCTTCTTCACGGTTGATATAGGTCGTATGGCCCCAGGCGTGAACGACGAATTCATGGTTAATGGCCTGGTACAAGCCGCGGATCGTCGGATCACTCTTTTCAAAGTGGATGATGGCCGTATCGTCATTGAGCATTTCACCGATAGAAAAGGCGACGATTTTATTGTACATGCGGATGGCACCGCCTGTCGGCTGCAGGACGGACCAGTTATTGAATACCGTTTCGATGGCATGGCGTTCACCTAAGAGTTCATTGTCGTCATCGCCGTCTTCGTGCTGATTATACCAAGTCTTTTCGGCTTCCAGACATTCATCAAAGATATCTTCCGTAATGGGCACATATTCCCAGTTACCGATATATTGATTGCGGAAGTGATTGAGATTATTTTTCTTCTGACGGAATTTTTTACCGGATAAGTTGATCAGGCTCTGGGTCAAGTATACGTATTCGTAGTTATCCCGGTCAGGCGTGAAGTCATAACAGTCTTCACAAAGAGCCTTGATTCGTTCGACAGCTGCCGGCGTAACGCCCTTCATGAGAAAGGGATGGTTGTGTTCTTCGAACCACTCATGCATGCGCAGGACGCCTTTTACAAAGCTGCCGTCTTTACGGGCAAAAGGCGGGATCCAGAACTGTTTATTGCCGCGTCCGGAACGTACATAGAGAACGTTGTCTTCTTCGGCCCACTGGATTTCATAAGGCTTTTGCCAGGCAAACAAGGTCATAAAGGTCGCATCAGCCTGTTCATACCGCTTTTCATTAAAATAGGCATCGATGAGCGGTTTATCTTCTAATCTAAATTCTCTGAATTGAATAATAGTAATCTCCCCCTAAAAGTTACAGCACCTTAGATACATAAGGATTGTCATTAATATAAAAACGCCAGGGAAAATGTTTTCCATACGTCGCGTAATCGATATTAATGCGCGTCGTCTGCACGATATCCACGGCAGACACAGTGTCACTATGAGCGATGTAGAGGCAGGCCCCCGTTAAATCAAGCTCATTCTGTTCTCTGGTAATTCCAAAGGCCTGACAGAGCTTCCCCGGCCCGTTTGTCAGGTTCTTGCCGAGTTTCTTCGCCTTACGGCGCCCGGCCATCAAATCCATTCCAATAACCGGTTCGACAGCACGAACGAGGACAGCCTGTCCCTGTCCGGACGGACCGGTAACGACATTGAAACAAGAATACATTCCATAAATCAAGTAAACGTAGCTAATTCCTCCACTATGAAACATGGGGGCTGTACGGCTCGTCAAGCCTCGAAAGCTATGAGAACCGTCGTCAGCTACGCCGCCATAAGTACAGCCGTAAGCCTCGGTTTCCACAATCCGTCCGGCACAGAGGCCGTCTGGCGTCTGATGAACGAGGTATTGTCCCAAAAGCTTCGGCGCAACGGCCACGGCATCGGATAAAAATTCTTTAGGCGTCCAAGCAGAGCCTATCATGATTTTTTCCGATACCCTAGGGAATGTGAAATTTCATAAGCAAATTGACTGGCTTTAAACAGCATCTTTTGACGAATAGAGTCATAAAAACGCATGGACGGACCGGCAATCGTCAAGGAAGCAATGACCTGTCCTTCGAAGTTAAAAATAGGAACGGCCAGGGCAAACAAGCCATGTTCGCTTTCATCCTGCGTAATGGCATAGCCATTATGACGGATGGAAGCAAACTCTTCTTCGGACATGTTGCCGTATTTATCAATGTAGCCTTGGCGTTCGTACATCATGAGCCCAAGCTAAAAGCACCTTGCCGGCAGCGCCCTTGTAAAGGGGTCAGGGACTCCCCTATGGGAATGACCCGTCGCAGCGAGTGGGTACTTTCTACGTGGTCAAGACAGATGCGAAATTCACCTTCTGCAATGTAAATACTGACCGTTTCATTAAACAACTGTTGTAAACGTCGTAAATAAGGTTTAGCCAAGGTGACCACATTCTCCGTCCAGTGCGATGAGTATCCAAGAGCCAGCGCCTTAGGTCCCAGGCGGTATTTCTTGGAGGCATCACTGCGGGTCAGGTATTGACGGCGTTCCAGCGTGTTTACAATGCGGAATGCCGTCGACGTGTTCAGGCCCGTATGCTCGGCGATTTCCTTTAAGGTCATCCCCGTATTGCACTCGACGAACAAATCGAGGACATCGAGGCTTTTTTCCAGAGATTTCAATAAACTGCTCTGATGTTCATCTTTGCCCACTGGCCTCACCCTCCCTTGAAATTATGACTTTACACTCATCCCGATTTCCAGCGAATCAGGTGGATCGGAAACGACAATATCGCCTTCTTGAAGACCGTCCAAAATGACGACGCGGCCATCCGATTCATCGCCGGTCAAGACGGAACGGGCGTCGGCCAAACCGCTGCTGTTAACGATATAAACGAAATCACCGCTGTCCTTGGTGCGTACAGCCGTCTTAGGAACGGTAATCTGTGAAACTTCCTGCGGCGTTGCAATGCGGACGTGGTAAAACTCACCGGGAACAAAGAGGTTCTTGGCGTTATTAAAGGTGACTTTTGCCATATAGGAACCGGTTGACGGATCTTTTTCCGTCGCTAAGTAGGTCAGTTCCCCCGTTTCCGTTTCGCCCGAAGGCGCAATGATGGAAATTTGCAGACTGCCCGTATTCTTAGCATCGGACAAAGCCTTGACATACATTTCCGGTACGGCAAAGGTGGCGACCAACGGGGACATCTGTTGGATCGTCGCCAAGATACTTCCGGCAACAGCGATAGACGGATTGTCGGATACAGCCGTTACTCTCCCTTCGATAGGCGAATAAATCGTCGCATTCCCCAGCATGTCGCGAGCCGTCTGAATGGCCTGCTGGAGCTGGGCAATCCGTTCCTGATTGACCGGTGCGGCTTCCGGAACCTGAACGGTCTGAGATCCGCCGCCTGAATCGGCCATCATCTGATTGTATTCAACCTTGGATAAGGCCCCCATATTATACCAGGCTTTGAGTTCTGCCCGGCGGCCGCCATTATCACTGCTGCCGCTGTCCGGAACGGTAACCGTCCGATACGTCGGAGCCGCTGCGGCAGACGCCGTTACCAATTCGGCTTCAGCCTGGCTTACACTCTGCTGATACGGTGTCGCGTCGACTTGGGCGACGACGTCACCGGCTTTTACCTGCTGACCGACAGCCAGGGGCGTCGATACGAGTTTACCCGAGATTTTTGGAACGATGTTGGTCACATTCAAAGCTGTAATATTAGCGTCCAGGGTCAGTGCTACGGGATGGTTCGATTTAGAAACCGTCTCCGTCTCCGTAGACACGCTGTTGCCGCAGCCCGTCAGGATTGAAACCGCTAAGGCCGCAGTACAGGCCAGGACAGCCCATTTCTTTAATTTCACGATATCCCTTCTTCGCATACGTTAAAAAAACGTGTAATACAACGTAACCAGCACGACGCCGGGCAGGCCAAACAGGCCGATGATCAAGCCTGTTGCCAGGGTAATCGGAACGTGCTGAAAACCAAAAAGATAGCCAAAATGATTGACGCCATATAATACGATAAGGCCAATGATGACATTGACCAAGAGATGGCGCATGGGTGTCAAAATCACCTTATGCACCAAATATAAGATACCGACGCCGATGGCTATCGAAATAAACTCCATACCTTCCTCACATTTCCTGCCGATTGGCAACGGCACCGGCCAGTGTCGCTTCGTCGGCATATTCGATATCGCCGCCCATCGGAAGTCCACGGGCAATGCGGGTTACGCGAATGCCGGCCGTCTTGATGAGGCGCGACAAATATAAGGCCGTTGCTTCACCTTCAACGTCAGGGTCGGTGGCCAGGATGACTTCCTTTACATCGGTATTGCCCAGACGCTGCAGCAATTCACGAATGCGCAGGTCCTCGACATTGACCCCGTCCAAGGGAGAAAGGGCTCCGTGAAGGACGTGGTATAAGCCGTGGTAATCACCGCTGCGCTCGATAGCTTGAACGTCCTGCGGGGTTTCGACGACACAGATCGTCGAATGGTCGCGGCTGGTATCACTGCAAATCGGGCAGGGATCCTGGGACGACAAGTTGAAGCAGACCGAGCAAAAATGCATATTTTCCTTGGCATCGCGAATGGCGTTAATAAATTCATCGACGCGGCCCGCCGGCTGTTGAACGATGTAATAGGCCAGCTTCCGAGCCGTTTTAACGCCAATCCCCGGCAGGCAGCGAAACTGCTCGGTAAGCTTGTCTAACGGCGTATCCATTAGAACATTCCCGGCAGGTTCATCCCGCCTGTAATCTTGCTCATTTCCTGAGCCATCATGTCATCAACCTTCTTGCTGGCTTCATTGACAGCGGCTACCATGAGGTCTTCCAGCATTTCGGCATCTTCCGGGTCGATGATGCTCGGATCGATGTGAACGCTTTCGACATTTTTTTCACCGTTCATGACGATGGTCAGGACGCCGCCGCCAACCGTCGCTTCTACAGTGCGTTTTTTCAAATCTTCCTGCAGTTTCTTCATTTCCTTCTGCATCTTCTGTACTTTTTTCATCATGCCTTGCATATTTCCACCAAACATTTGATATCCTCCTGTTTCTTTCAAGCTTATTTTTTATTTTCTATATATATATTACAATCTCCCACCGTTTTAATCAATGGGCCGAGAGCGGCCCTTTCATCGGCACTCATGTCGTCGACCGAGGCCGGCTGCCACGCATCTTCATCAGATTCGGGAAGGTCGGCAGGAGCTGGAATATCGGTTTCAGGTATTTCCGGCGGCGGTACCGGTTCTGGTTCAGGCACCGGTTCAGGGTTCGATACAAGTTCCGGTTCAGGATCCGGAGGCTGAACGACTTCCGGAGCAGCCGGAGTTATCGAGGTCGCCGGGGCTGGCGTTACGGCTTTATGCTTTTTTTTTCGTAAGCCTTCAGTTCGTCGTCGCCTTCGAGGAAGCCCTGCATGTGATAGGCTCCGCCGAGAACCGAAGACAAGGCCGCGTCAGTCAGTTTAAAGTAATCTTCACGATTGGCCCGTTTAACCATAAAGGCCGTCTTAAAGGCGACGATGACCTGTCCTTCGCCGATGTAAACGACGCGTCCATTGCGGATACAGGATAGGACAGCTTTCTTTTTTTCCTTGTCGAGAATGGCGCACATCTTAGCCCAAACATTCTGATAATCGGCCGATACGACAGGAGATGCCTCTGATGCCGCAGGCTGCTGAGCTGCCGCCTTTGATTCCGGCACAGTCTGCTGAACCGGCGGGGCCTGCTGATGATCTACCGAAGGAACCGGCTTTTGACCGGTCGTCATGGCAGTAACAGCAGGGGGAGCTTCGCTTCCAGTCTGCCTGTTAGCAGACGGCACTGCCCTTTGCGGAGTCGATGTAAACTCTTCATCGGGGAAGGGAACGACTTCTTCAGGCGCACCAAAAGACTGATAATCATCTTCTTCCGGCACAGGAATCGCCTCGTGGTACTGTTTTTTAGGCGCTGCCTTCGGAATCGGTGCTCGTGCGTCAGGTACGGCGTTTACAGGCTGGGTCAATTTACGAGCCGCCATGAGCAGTCCCATTTCAACGGCAATGCGCGGAACCGGCGAGGTTTTCGCCATCAACAAAGCCTGCTGCAAAACGTCGACGACTTGAAAAATAGCTTCCGGCGCTGCCGACTGAGCTTGTTTACGGAGTTCATCCATGCTGTCGCTGTACGCAGACAGTGTATCCGATTCAGGCGCGGCCTGACAGAGCATGAGGGCCCGCAAATGGGCTAAGACCTCAGTCAGGATCACTCGCGGTTCTTTACCCAGTTGAATGATATCATCGACGCCCTTGATGATGACATCACTTCGCCCGTCAAAAATGGCCTGTGCCAAGGAAAAGAGCCAGTCTTTCCCGATGAGTCCCAGTAAATCACGGACGAGTTTTTCATCGACGGCACCGGACGTGTTGCTGACGCATTGGTCGAACATACTCAGGGCATCGCGCATACCGCCGTCGGCTTGGACGGCCAAAATATGGGCGGCACCCTTGGTCAATTCAATCTGTTCCTGTTCCGCCACGTAGAGCAGGCGTTTGGCAATATCGTTACTGGTAATACGGCGAAATTCATAGCGTTGACAGCGCGACAAAATCGTCAGCGGGATCCGTTCCGGTTCGGTCGTAGCCAGGATAAAGATGACGTGAGCCGGCGGTTCTTCCAATGTCTTCAGCAAGGCATTAAAAGCTTCTGTCGTCAGCATATGGACTTCGTCAATAATATAAATTTTCTTATGCCCTTCGACAGGCATAAATTTTATCGTTTCCCGCAAGGTGCGGATATCTTCAATACTGCGGTTGGAGGCGGCATCGATTTCGACGACATCTAAGGATTCGCCGCTCATGATATGGAGACAGGCTTCACAGGCATTGCAGGGATGGGCCGTCGGTCCGTGAACGCAGTTCATGGCCCGGGCAAAAATCTTGGCCGTACTCGTTTTCCCGGTCCCGCGAGGGCCCGAAAAGAGATAGGCATGCGCTACCTTGTCCGTCTCTATCGCTTTTTGCAATGTCTCCGTAATATGGGACTGGCCGACGACATCTTCAAATCCCTTAGGCCGCCATTTACGGTATAGTGCAATGTATGCCATCGATACCTTTCCTTCCGTATATGAAAAAAAGCAGCTAACCGCTGCTTTTACCAACTGAAAAGTACTCGTGTATGGTAACCCGCCAGGTTTCCTCGTGGCACATGGAAAGATCTACTTATTGCTGCTTCCTCTCGGACCTGACAAGGTTCATAGGTTCCCATTGCACAAGCCCCAACGGATTACCACGCACCAGTACTCTTATTAAGTTAGCTACATTATTATATCGTGAAAAATCGATTTTGGCAAGAAAATTTCTAAAAAAATCAAGAATTTCTTTCAATGACGCCTCCGTCAGTCCTTTCTCTGTATATAAAAACTCGCATGGCAGCTGCCATGCGAGTTTTATGTACGGCTTCAAAACGATGAAGCTGAATCTTAGTAGTGATGCCAAATATCGACGCGGCGATTATCAGCACGACCTTCTTCAGTATCGTTGGTGCTGGCCGGATCGGTCTTGCCCTTGTAATCGAGGACCATCTGCGATGCCGGAACGCCCTGGCTTTCTGCGTAAGCTGCGACGTTGTCTACGCGGCGTTTCGAGAGGTCATCGTTGTAAGCGTTGCTGCCTTTAGCATCGGTATTACCGACGAGTTTAAAGGTATCGTTCGGGTTTGCTTTAGCAACCTGGACGAAGTGATCCATCTTTGCTTTTTTCAGAGGCCAACGGCTGGTCTTCGTCAAATCCGAAGTGAACGCTTTCGAGGTAGTAGTCGTTAGCCGGAGCTTTGGTCGGAGCCGGAGTGTAAACCGGTTCTTGTGCCGGAGCTGGGGTGTAAACCGGAGCTGCCGGTTCCGGAGCTTCTTCCTTAGGACCACCGCCAAAGCGATAGGAAACGCCAGCGATGAAGCCTTTATAAGAGATGTTAGCATCGTCATTTAAATAGAACGGAGACGAGTTCTTATCACCGAGTTTCGTATTTAAATAGCGGTAACCGGCGTTGATATCAAGGTCCGGCGTGACGTGGTAACCGAGACCGGCTTCCCACATAGTCGTGTTCTGCGTGCCCAAAGCACCTTTAGCGTAAACGTCGAGTTTATCAGCAAGCGGTGCTTTTGCAATCAAACCGATCTGAGCGATATTGTTGGTATCGGAGGCAGAATAACCGTCGCCGCTAAATTTATTTTCGATGCGGCTCCAGCCGGCATAGGCTGCAAAGTTCTTATTGATGGAGTAAACGGCGTTGATTTCATGCTGAGCACCATCAGTGCCAGCCGTTTCGCGGTTGCCGTCGGTTTTCAGGCCGTAGTAGTTGTACTGCAAGCCCCATTTATCCGTAAGGCCGTAGGTTACGCCGCCCTGGAAGTTCCAGTTGGTATCGGTGCTGATAGTACCACCTAAACCATCGACTTTATCGCCATCAGCGGATGCCTTCGTATTCCAGGCGCCCAAATCAACCTGCCACTGTCCTTGTTCCCACTGCGTCTGCGGCGCAGCAAAAGCTAAGGATGCAGAGCATGCTGCCATCACAGCAGCCAAGACTAAAGATTTTTTGTTCATCATCAATCCCTGCTTTCTTGTTTGAATTTAATAGTGCCGCTTACGACATTATTATTGCATAGTATACCATATTTGTTTTACAATCACGTCACATTTTGCAATGCATTTTCATCATTAATTAAGAATATTGATACTTCTTAGGAATCTATATTTCCTATATATGACAAAATAGCATCCAAAACGGCCGGCAGTTTTTCCGATACACTCTCGATATTGACCCGTTCTGTCCGTTCATGAAGGTCTTTTCCCCAGGGTCCTAAGAGCATAAAGGGAATTTGCAGCTTCTTTAAACTGCCCAAATCAAAGGGATAGGCCTTGCCCCATAAGAGCAGGTTCTTTTCAATCATCTTTTCATTGAAGTTCGGGTCGACACAGCAGTAACTGCAATCGGAAACACCGTTAAAATAACGATTAAACTGGATCTGTTCCATAGCCGACAATTTTTCCAAGAGGCCCGTGAATTCAGGATTGGGAGCCGCCAGACTGTCCGCAGCCGGATAGTACGGCGGGGCAAAGGCGACGACGGCCATGGGTGTCGTAATACCGGTAAAATCGAGAATCTGCTCTAAGAGGCGAATCGTTTCTTCAACATAGGTGCTCTTACCGTCTTGAAGGGCTACAAAAGAGGCTTGTTTAGCCGACTGGTAGAAAACATCGAAGCCCGGATAAGCCATGGCCTGCTGCAGTAGTTCTTCAGCACTGAGGACATCCATATTCAGGTCGCGTTTCATATTCTGAGCCAAATCATGGACGGCACGCCGCGTTTCTTCCAATAGGACGTACATGACATCTTCCGGCGTCTTATGGTAAGTAAGGAGATTGAGTGCCGCTGCCACCCGCTGGGGCAGGGTAACGTCGTACCGTTCCTTTCGATCGCGAAGGTAGACCCAGGCCGGAGGCGGTGTCTGCTCGCCGTCGCAAACGTCGGTCAGTTCTTTATTGCCCTCCGTATTGGCAATGAGCTGGGACAAGACGCCCAGCGGATTGATGCCCGTATCATAGAGGCCGATGTGAACGGGTTTACCTTGAACGAAGACAACAGGCTGTATCTTGCCGACTGTTCCGGTAAACGAAACGAGCTCGCCCTTTACTTTTCGGTTAGGCTCACTATCGATGAGGATGTCGTAGGTCAAGTGATAGGAATTGCGCAGTTCATTGAGCAGTGTGATCGCCGTCCGCATCCCGGCCGAATACGTTTCTTCATCAGGCAGGGAGAGATAGAGTAAACTGGCGTTTCCCGGCTTTTCAGCATAGTCTTCAAAGACGGCCAACTGTGCTGCCGCCCCGCCTTTCATATCACAGGACCCGCGGCCAAAGAGCCATTCTCCGCTTTCAAGGTCACGGCGAACGTCTTCACTCATGTCTTTATGGGCCAGTGCTTTTTGCAGTTCTTCCGGATCAAAAGCCTGATCCCGCAAATTTCCGTAAGCTTCGATATCGACGACGTCGTGATGATTCATAAAAATGACCGTGCGATTGGTCTTCCCCCGGATGAGGCCGTAAACAACGGATCGTTCACACCGGTCATTGGGTACATGGATGAGGCCGCTGATCACGTCCATTCCAGAAAAGAACTGCTGTAAATACAATTCAATCTGCCGTTCTTTCGGCGTATTCGTCTCGCTGTCGATATGAATCATTTCCTGCAAAATTTCCATAATTCTTGCTGCCTGTGCCATAAAGACACCCCCTTTTATTTAAAAATCCATTTTTTGCGCGATACGTAATTCCAAACGGTAACGATGGCGCTGGCCATGATTTTTGAAATCATGGGATTTAAGCCCAAAAATGACGGTGATGTAAACAGCCACATGAGCAACAGGTTCCAGCCAAGGCCCATAGCGCTGACGATAAAGACCAGGGATACTTCGGTTCCTCGCTGATAGCGGCTACCGCTGTCAAAGACGAAGCGGTTACAAAGAATATAATGATACAGCGTCGATAAGGCAAAGGCCATGGTCGTTGCCGTTAAGACGATCTGCGTCTGTACAGAAAAGACGGCCGCCGATGACAGTAAGCGGAAAAAAATATAAAACATGGCCCATTCCAGTAAAGCCGCCGAGCCGCCTACCAAGAGGTACATAAAGAGCTTCATGTATTCATTATCCGTGTAGTCAAAGCCGAATATTTTCTTTTGTTTCATAGGTTTCCTCAGTGTCCCTTCCTCATACGCTTGATTTTCTTGTTAACCTCAATTATACGGCAGGATAGGCAGAATTTCTATATCCTGGCAGTTTTTCTTTCATTTCAAGAAAAAATTGATAGCTATATATACTGAAATATGATAAAATATATAGTAATTAGTAATACGAAATATTTCCAGAAAGAAGGAAGATATCCTGTGGATTACACGAGATGTATTAACTTTTTACTAACTATTTCACAGCATGAAGTGTTCCTAATCTTTTCCGAACACCTGGCAGAATTCGGCATTACTCCTGGCCAATACGGCGTTCTGGCCTGTCTTTGGAAGAATGAAACCCTGACGCCAAAGGAAATTGCCACCATCCTCCGCGTCGAAAACTCAACTATTTCCGGCGTTCTCGACCGGATGCAGAAACGGGGCCTTATCGACCGCATCCTGGATCCGAAAAATCGCCGCAGTATCCGCGTCAAACCGACAGAAGCCGGCATGGCCATCCGAGAACCGGTACAGCAGAAAATCGAAGAGCTGAATGACATGGTCTTCAAAGATTTTACCCCCAAGGAGCGGGAAGATGCGTTGAACCTCCTGACACGAATCGGAAGAGTATGTTCAGCAGACCTGAAAGGATAATCTAAAAAAAAGCACTGTCGTACCTACGTCAGTGCGTTTTTTTTCACTAAGTTTCTATAAACTGTCAGCGAATCGGTAGCAAAAGGCTTCAAAGAAAGCATCGCCTCAGCAGAAAACAGATTATAAAAGTGTCCCGCCGTGACCCAAAAATTCCTAAGGCCAACAACATCACAGAGAGTGTCCATACATTCACAAATAAAAAAGAGCTTACTGCCTAGACAATCAGTCAAAAGCAGTAAGCTCTTTTCAGACTATTCTTTATACTTCGGCAATTACTTCGATTTCACAGAGGAAATGGGCCGGGAGCTCCTTTACAGCTACGCAGCTGCGGGCTGGTTTACTGATAAAGGCTTTTTCATAAATCCCGTTGAATACGGAAAAATCAGCCATATCCTGTAAGAAACAGGTCGTCTTGACTACCTTCGAAAAATCCGTACCGGCAGCTTTTAAAATAGCCTCAATATTTTTAATGGCCTGTTCGGTCTGCTGTTCAATGCCTTCTAAAAAGCTTACCTGTTTCAGGATCGACACCGGCTGAACCCGAAATGTAGACCATTCCATTAGAAACGACAGCTTGAGAATACGGGCCAATGGCCTTCGGTGCATCTTGACTTACAATGATTTTCATATTAAAAATCCCCTTTCTTTAAATCCTTCTTATGTCTGCGGCCTTTGATTAAGCCGGTGACTGTGCTTTGTTCTTATTCATCATGATATGGAGTACTTCACAATCGGTCTGCTGCATGCCATTCGAAGCGAGTTTACCGATATTTTGAATGCACTCATCGGCAGAGTCAGAAACTAAGCCGTCGGTGCCTTCAACACGAATACCAGCTAAGGCCATCATGACTGATCGATAAGCAATTTCGACAGCCGACGCTACTTTCATAGAACAACTGTCAGCCGCTCCATCACAGACCATGCCGACAATCCCGCCATTCATCGAGGCAATGGCCCTGCAAATCGTCTGATAGGGAGTTTTAGTATCCAACAACCAGGCCATACCGGCAGCAGCACCCATGGCAGCCGTTACGACGGCACAAAAAGCCGATAATTTCGGAAGGTAACCGTGAGCATAAATAGCCACCATATTCGATAAAGCCAGAGCTCTTATCCGTCGCTCTTCCGACACCTGTAAATGATCGGCGACAACCGTCACCGGCTCGGAAGCCGTAATCCCCTGATTACCGGACCCAGAATTAGTCATGGCCGGATAGGGAGCACCACCCATGCGGGCATCCGATGCAGCGGCCGTACGAAGTTGAATATCCCGCGATAAATCCGTCGATAACACGCCCTGTTCAATTCCGGCTTTCATCGTACAGCCAATTTTCAGCCCATAATCTCCACGAAGGCCTTCTTTTGACAAGACATCGTTCAACAGCTCTGCTTCCCGGATAAATCGGATATCTTCAAGGGGTACGCCTTCGGCAAAATCTAAGATATCTTTCAGGCTCAATGTCTGAAGGAAAGCCGTCTTATCCGTCTCGCCTAAAGTCGAAGTGCTTTCTTTTTCAAATAAAGTATCGCCGTCTTTCTCAATAAGGACGACATGAGTGTGATTATCGACGATAACGACTTTCACCCAATGGTTCGTTCCGTGTACTTCAGCTTCTGCATATAGAACGTGTTCTGTATCCTTTTTTGATATCAACGGATACGCGGCCTGCTTCGATCATGGCTTTGCTTTCAGCCAAAGCTTTCGGTGACAGAGATTTTAAAACCTGCAGTCCTGCCTCTGCATCGCCGCCTAAATGCACCGACTGCTGCGGCAATCATTAAACCAGGCATTCCGGTACCGGGAACCATAACTCCCATGCCGTTTTTCATCAAATTAGCTGAAACCAAGGCTTTTATCGATTGAACAGGCTCTCCCAGTTCCTTTGCTGCCATCGCGGCCGCAAAAGCCAGAGAAATAGGTTCGGTACATCCCGTAGCCGGTTTGACTTCCTGACGAATTACATCGATCATCTGATTCCATAAATAAGTTGATTCCATAGTCCTCACTCCGATTGTTATAGTATAGGTTTAGTTTACATTCCAAATTCCCGCGTTTACGAAAAAGCCAAGAAGGGCGATATAATCAATAAAATACCTGTTGCGATGATTAAATAAAGGGAGATACCTTTTAATTCATGCAGCATCGGTAC
>ENA-OPYT01000259-OPYT01000259.1-human-gut-metagenome-genome-assembly--contig:-NODE-259-length-16751-cov-4.205426_pt1 | contig 16751 bp, 16 predicted proteins | sample MGYA00242636_ERZ504480 | MGnify/ENA primary metagenome ERZ504480 (study PRJEB26092, sample SAMD00036228) | human gut metagenome | host: Homo sapiens | study: EMG produced TPA metagenomics assembly of...
AGCAGGTAAAGTCCCGGGAAAATGGCTGCCTTGGAGCCGCCGCAGGCTACAAAATAAACATGCTTAAGACCGCCCTTTTTATCCAGGGTCTCCTTGATCTCGGCTACGATTTCTTTTACTGTTTTTGTCATTTTTCTTCCTCCTCAAAATGCGTCAGTGATTTTCCACTAACAAAGATCTACAAAATATTTAAATAATTCTGTGCCGTCCGGCCCAAAAAGCCGGATTCGGCGCATCTCCCCGCATCCGTTCCGGATGGAACTGGACGCTGAAAACAGGAAGTGCCTTGTGTTCAATGGCCTCAATGATCCCATCCAGAGATCTGGCAGTCACCTTTACATCCGGTCCCACTGCATCTGCGCAGTCCCGGTGAAAGCTGTTGACCAGAAGCTTTGGACCATAAAGGCGGTTTAAGATCGATCCGTCTTCTGCGACGATCTCATGCTGGATCCCCTCCGAGTGCTCCACTGCATGCTTTCTTGGAAAATTCAGCATATTGTGGCCGCCCAGGGCCGCGTTGACCAGCTGGTGGCCTCGGCAGATCCCCATAATGGGCTTCTTCCTCTTAAAAAACTCCTCAAAGGCAGCAAATTCCATCTCATCCCGGATCACATTGCATCCGGCCTTGAGGTTGTGGGCCACATTGGCATCTCCATCAGCCAGGTTATTGAAGGTATCGCCAAACCTGGAGGGATGGACGCTTTCTCCTCCGGTAATGAGAAGACCGTCAGCCATTTCCGCGTACTCCGCAGCCAGCTTTGTGCTTCCCATCATCACCGGAACGCCTCCGGCAGCCACAATGGCATTCATGTAAGCTGTATTTAAAATAAATGACGGCACCCCGCGGCTGTTGTTCCCCAGCATGCCGGTTACAAGAATGATCTTACCCATGGTTTTTTCCTCTTTCTTTTCAATTTTCCTCCATTATACTACATGCCTCTGTTTCCATCAATGGTACAGGAAACAGGAAACGCTGCGCTTTGCTCCATTCTCATCTGTAAGCTCCACAAGCTTTGGCGCTTCTTTATGGCACCGCTCCGTTGCATAAGCGCAGCGGGTAGAGAACAGACAGCCTTTAGGCGGGTTCAAGGGACTGGGAACCTCGCCCTGAAGGATGATCTCATCCTTTTTTGCATGAATATCCGGGACCGGGATCGCGGAGAGGAGAGCTCGTGTATAGGGGTGGAGTGGATTTCCATAGAGCTGCTTTTTGTCTGCAAGCTCCATGATCCGTCCCAGATACATGACAGCTACCCGGTCGCACAGGTATTCTACCACACTCAGATCGTGTGAAATAAAAAATATAGGTAAGGTTCCGCTCCTTCTGTAAGTCCTTCAGCAGGTTCAGCACCTGGGAACGGACGGAAACATCCAGAGCAGAAACCGGTTCGTCGCAGATCACAAGTTCCGGATCATTGATCAGAGCCCTGGCGATCACCACGCGCTGTCTCTGGCCTCCGGACATTTCGTGGGGTATTTCTCCAGGAATTTCTCACTGAGCCCCACCTCATTCAAAATATCGATGACTTTTTTCAATTTTTCTTCTTTTGTATATTTTCCAGATACGTCCAGCGGCGTCATCACCGACTGAACGACCTTCTTTTTCGGATTCAAAGAGGCATAGGGATCCTGAAAGATCATCTGAACCTGACGGCGATAGGCCTGGCCTACGCCAGGATCGTCGATGTTACGGTCTTTATAAAAGATACTTCCCGCGGTCTTAGGATATAAGCCCAATAAGGTACGGGCAAAGGTCGACTTACCACAGCCCGATTCCCCGACCAAGCCGACGGTTTCACCCGGTTCAATCGTAAGGGATACACCATTGACAGCGGTCAACAGCTTTTTCGGACGGCCCAGCCAATTGCGATCGACGACAAATTGCTTGGTAAGTCCTTTAGCTTCAATGAGTGCCATCGTCTCCCCTCCTTTCTGCCGCTGCCAGCCAGCAGGCATAGTGATGATGGGGACCTGCTTCTTCCCGCGGCGGTTCCGCTTCCATACAGACTTTCATCGCCTGAGGGCAGCGCCGATAGAAACGGCAGCCTTTTGGCATGTGGAATAAATCCGGGGCCTGGCCGGGAATCCCCGTCAATACCTTATCCCGGTCAGACGGATCAGGCAGGGAGGCTAAAAGACCTTTGGTGTAAGGATGAACAGGACGGTAAAAAATATCGTCGGCCGTCCCTTCTTCGACGACGGTACCGGCATACATGACATAAATGCGGCGGCACATCTGAGCGATGACGCCTAGGTTATGGGAAATGAGGACGACAGCCATACCGAGTTCTGCCTGCAGTTTCTTCAAGACATCCAGGACCTGGGCTTCTGTCGTAACGTCGAGGGCCGTCGTCGGTTCGTCGGCAAAGAGGAGTTTCGGCGAACAGGATAGGGCCATGGCAATGAGACAGCGTTGGCGCATGCCACCCGATAATTGGTGCGGATATTGATCGAGCCGCTTTTCCGGCGACGTCAGGCCGACGGCCTTTAAGAGTTCTAACGCCTTTTCCCGCTGCTCATTTTTGGACAGCTTCTGATAGAGGGCAAGGCCTTCACAAAGCTGGGCACCGATGGTGAGGACCGGATTTAAAGACGTCATGGGGGCCTGAAAAATCATGGCCATATCGCGGCCGCGAAGACCATTCATGTCGCGTTCTGACAAGGGAAGGATGTCGCGGCCTTCCCATAAAATCTCTCCGGATTGGTATTCTGCCGCCCTTTGAGGCAGTAATTTCATGACCGCCTGAGACGTAACCGACTTGCCGCAGCCCGATTCACCGACGATGCCGACAGTTTCACCGGCGTGGACCGTAAGCGATACGGCATGAACCGCTTCTAACAGGCCCCGATAGGTATGGAACGAAATGGACAGGTGACGCACTTCAAGTAACGGTTTCATCGACTTCCCTCCTTCTGGTTCTGCGGATCTAAGGCATCGCGCAGGCCGTCGCCTAAGAACATGAAGCCCAGCATGGTAATGCACAGAGCCAAGGCCGGAAAGACGAGCTGAAAGGGAAAGGACCGCATGCTGTTAATGCCTTCGGAAGCGAGAACGCCCCAGCTGGCCATCGGTGCCGATACGCCGAGACCGATAAAGCTTAAAAAGGCTTCCGTAAAGATCGCTTCCGGAATCGATAAGGTCAAGGTGACGATAATCGGTCCGACGCAGTTGGGAATCATATGACGCCGCAAGATCTGCCAGGTCGACGTCCCGCAGGAACGGGCGGCCATGACGTATTCCTGCTGTTTCAGACTGAGGATCTGACCGCGGACGACGCGGGCCATATTGAGCCAGTAGGCGATGCCTAAGGCCAAATAAATATTGAGCAGTCCCGGTTTGAAGACGACCATCAGCAAGATGACGTACAGCAGCATGGGAATGGAGTACAGAATATCGACGATGTGCATCATGATCCGGTCGACTCGACCGCCAACCAGGGCTGAAATCCCGCCGTAGAGGACGCCGATGAAGACGTTGATAAGACTGGCTACCAGGCCGATGGACAAGGAAATGCGGGCGCCGTACAGGACGCGGACAAAGAGATCTCGTCCGAGCGAATCGGTACCGAACCAGTGTGCCGCCGACGGCCAGGCGTTGGCATCGGCCAGGCTCTGATCGGCATAGGTATAAGGGGATAAAAAAGGCCCGATGACAGCCAGGAGGGTCATGACGATGACGATAGCCATCCCCCAGAGGGCCAGGGGATTTCCTTTCATTCGGCGCCAGCCCCGGTCCCGCAGCGTTTGAGGTGCCACATAAGGTTCCTGACGGTCGGCTGCCGTAATCGGTGTGAAATCCATGGCTATTCCTCCTTTCGGCTGTCGACAGTGATGCGCGGATCTAAGAGCGGATAGATGATGTCGACGAGTAAATTCATCATCATGATGAGAAAACTGTAAAAAATCGTAATGCCTAAGATGACCGTATAATCGCGGTTATAAATACTGGTAACAAAATGACGCCCCAAGCCGGGAATGGCAAAAATCGTCTCGACGATAAAGCTCCCGGTCATCAAGGCCGCCGCCAAGGGGCCGATATAACTGACGACAGGCAAGAGGGCATTGCGCAGGGCATGGCGGTACAATAAAGACCAGGGACCAATCCCCCGCGAACGGGCCGTCCGTATATAATCTTGTCCCAAGGCATCGACCAGGCTCGACCGCGTCAAACGCATGATAAAAGCCGTCGGCTGCGCAGCCAGGGCCAAGGCCGGCAGGATGACATAGGCCGGTCCCTTCCACAAGGCCGCCGGCAAGACGGGCCAGGTAAAGGCAAAGAGTTGTATGAGGACAGCCGCTAAAATAAAACTGGGCACCGAAACACCGAGGGTAGCCCCGATCATCATCCCGTAATCGACCCAGGTATTCTTATACCAGGCAGCGGCCATGCCAGCCAGGATACCGGCCCCGATAGCCAGAAGAAGGCTGATCAGCCCGAGCTCAGCCGAGACGGGCAAGGTTTCGGCGATAATGTCGTTGACCGTTTTTCCGGGATACTTGTAGGACGGGCCGAGGTCGAGCACGGCGGCGTGGCGGACGTAATCGACATACTGATCCCACAACGGTTCATCGAGATGGTACCGGGCTTCGACCGTCGCCATGACGGCCGGCGGCAGTTTCTTTTCCTGTGTAAACGGTCCGCCGGGAATGGCGTGCATCAGGCCAAAGGTAATGGTAATGACCGCCCATAGGACGATACAGGCGCCAATCAGGCGCTTTGCAAGATAAATGGCCAAGGAGAATCATTCCTTTCCAACATAGATAAATTCATTATACGGCGCGATATCGCTCATGACAAGGCGATAGCCGTTGTTATTATCACGGCGGCGGCGTATAATAGTAAATTGACTACGTTAACAAATCGAAAGAAAGGTGATCGCTGTGAACTGGAAACTTTGTTTAGCAATTCTAACGTGTAACGTCGTCTTCATGTCCTCAAGCTACACCATGCTCATCCCCTTCCTTCCTATGTACCTGACGAGAGATCTCGGCGTCGATGCAGCGTCGGTCAATATTTGGTCGGGCATCGTCTTTTCCTCGACGTTTCTCATCAGCGCCGTCATGGCCCCTATCTGGGGACGGATGGCCGATAAACGAGGCAAGCGGCTCATGGCTATTCGAGCCAGTTTTCTCTTATCCATCAGTTACTTTCTCGGCGGCATCGTAACGTCACCGCTGGAACTGACCTTCATGCGCATGTTCCAAGGTTTTGCCTCGGGCCTGTGGCCCATGGAGCTGGCCATCATGACCACCTATGCGCCACCAAAAAAACTGGGGATCTGCCTGGGCGTCATGCAGGGGGCTCTCACGGCCGGCGGCATCATCGGCCCCCTCTTCGGCGGCATCTTAGCCGAAGCCTTCGGCATGCGCCGGTCCTTCTTTTTGGCAGCCGCCGCCTTGTTCCTCAACTTTTTAGTCCTGGTCTTCTTCATTAAAGAACCGCCGACGGACACGGCACCGGCTGCCGATACGGCAAAGGCCGATGACAAAAGCGGCAAAGTCAGCCTCTGGAAGATTCCCGTCATCCGCCTGATGCTCCTCAGCGCCGCCTTGGTACAGGCCGTCATCCTCATCGTCCAGCCGATTTTAACGACCTATATTTCCCACCTGGCCGGAGATATTGACAACCTGGTCTTCGTAGCCGGCCTGATCTTTTCGCTGGGCGGCTTTGCCAGCGCCATTACGGCTCCTCTTTGGGGCCGCTTCGGTCAGCGTCACGGCTTCGTCAAGACCTTGCGCATCGTCCTGATTTTGGCAGGTATTTCTTCCTCATCCAGTCGCTGCCCGATACGCTGTATACCTTCGCCGCCAGTCAATTTGCCGTCGGCCTGTTCTTCTCCGGCATCTATCCGTCGATCAACGCCATCTTGGCCGAAAGGACGAGTGCCAGCATCAAAGGCCGCGTCTTCGGTTTCCTGTTCTCCGCTCAGCAGATTGGTTCCATGGGCGGCCCGATCTTAGGCGGCGTCATCGCCACTTACATCGGCATGAAATACGTCTTTTTGGCAGCCGGCGCCATTCTCTTGTGCCTGAGTTTTGCCATCAACTGGAAGGTCCGTCACCTTCACGGCGAAAAAATTACCGATTAAAAGCCTTATCCCCGGGTTCCCCGATTGTGGGTGTAATCGGGCAGGAGTTTCGGTGACAGGATGTTCCCTGTAAAACCGGCAGCGGCCCGTTCCCGGTCAAAGCGGCGAACGTGGTCGAGATTCCCCTTTCCGGGATGAGCGGTCTTGCTGTAGGCAGCCGCTTCGGTTCCGGCAATCCGACCAAAGACGATGATATCCAAGAGGCTGTTGCCCATGAGGCGGTTCTTACCGTGAATACCGCCGACGTCTTCTCCGGCAGCATAGAGGCCAGGAATCTTGGTTTCACTCTTCGCCCCGATGCAGATGCCGCCATTTTGATAATGGAGGGTCGGATACACTAAAATCGGCTGTTTTCGGATATCGATGCCGAATTTTTCATACATATGAATCATGGCCGGTAGCCTCTTTTCCATCGTCCCCTCGCCATGGATCAAATCGACCATAGGCGTATCGAGCCAGACCGCCTGGCCATGCAGGGCATAGACGCCATTGTTCCGTTCCTGGCACTCGCGGATGATGGCCGCCGCTACGACATCCCTCGTTTCCAAGGGATGGAGGAAGGCATCGCCGTTCTTATTGACCAACATGGCATCGAGAGAACGGACCTTCTCCGTAACCAAAGCCCCATAAATTTGGGGCGGATAGGCAGCTCCCGTCGGGTGATACTGAATGGCACCGGCATAGAGAAGCGGAATGCCGGCCCGATAGGCCATGACCAATCCGTCAGCCGTCGATCCGTAATGGTTCGACGTCGGAAACCCCCTGATAATGGAGGCGTCCAGCACCGCCGGCAGCCAGGATGACGCTTTTGGCCCGGACGACGTGATATTCCTGAGTATCGAAATCGTACAAGACGGCACCGGCAGCCTGTCCGTCCCCGTCAAGGAGCAATTCGACAGCCGGTGAATATTCAATGACATCGACGCCGGCATTGCGGACTTCATCGCGAAGAACGCGCATGATTTCCGCTCCCGTGTAATCCCCACAGGCATGCATCCGTTTATACGACGTCCCGCCGCCGTGGGTCGTTACCATAGCGCCGTCACTGTCCTTGTCGAATAAGACGCCTAAGGAGCTGAGCCACTGGATGGCTTCCGGTCCGCGAAGGACCAATTCAGCGAGAAGTTCGGGGATATTCTTATAATGACCGCCGCCCATGGCGTCCAAGTAATGTGCTGCCGGCGAATCATGTTCCTTATCGGCAGCCTGTATCCCGCCTTCGGCCATGCCCGTATTGGCATCGCCCAGGCGCAGTTTCGTGGCCATGAGGACCTTGGCTCCATGGCGGGCCGCTTCAATGGCCGCTGCCGCACCGGCTCCACCGCCGCCGATGACCAGGACGTCCGTTTCAAACTGGATATGGTCTACATCGACGTCGGCTTCATCCATACGGCTCTTGCCCTGTAAGAGGACAGCCAGCTCCGACGGTACCTGATCGCCCTTATTGGGACCGACAGAAAGGCGGGTAAACCCTTCTTCGTGATAATCAGGATGAAACTGTTTTAAAAGGACGTCTTTTTCTTCTGCCGTAAACCGCGGCAGTTCCTCCGACAAGCGGAGATTGCGCGTCGCTTCGACCCGCGACTGAGACGCCCGCATTTCTTCGGTATATATCATGAGGTCCTCCTATTTTTCAATGGTCCGCCCTTCATACAAGCGGCGCAATTCGTCGTCATCGGCATTCATTAAGCGTTCTACATCGGCAATATACTGCCCTTCTTGAATGGCCTTTACGCGGTCTTCCAAATGGCGGCTCTTTTTGGCAATATACTTGCCCAGGAGGCGCCGCGCCAAGAGACCGACCGGTCCGTGACTGATCTTGGCCGGGCAGCTGGCGGCACAGATATTGCAGCAGACACAGCGAAAAGACTCTTTTGCACAGCCGGCATAATCGCCCTTCTGAGCCAAGGCGATATACTTCATGACTTGGATTCCCTGAGGACAGTTTCGCGTGCAGGCATTACAATGGATGCAGTTATAGATTTCAGGATAAAGCTGGCCGACGACGTTGCCGGCAACGGGAAGATCATCCATATCGTATTCCATCTTTTTGATGGGAAACGATTCTAGCCGGCCGACACACATGCCGTCTTCGACCTTCGTCTGACAAGCCAGGGCCGAATGCGTTTCAGTCTGTCCTTTCAGACGATAAACGACGGCACAGGCTCCACAAAAGCCGCTTCGACAGCCGCAGCCTCGAACCAGGCGGAAGCCGGAATATTCCATAGCCCGCATAATCGTCAAATCTTCAGGGACGGAAAACATCTTACCCAGTAAATAGACGGTTACCATTTTCATAGCTATTTCTCCTTTAATGAAAAAGGTGCTGCCGCACATGCGGCAGCACCTTTTATTGCTTTATAAACCGTAATCTTATTCCAAGACTTCGAGCAGGCAGTCGCCGCTGATGATAGCTTGGCCTTTGACGGCATAGATTTCACCGACAGTACCGTCGATGGGCGACGTAATCGTCGTTTCCATCTTCATGGCTTCGGTAACAACCAAGGGTTCGCCCTTCTTGACTTTCTGGCCCTTGGAAACGAGGACGTTGACGACCGAACCGGACAAAGTGGCGCCGATGTCACCGGCCTTATCGGGATCTGCCTTACGGCGGGAAACGGTCTTCATGTCGACGCTCTTATCCTGAATGCGGATTTCACGTTCGGCACCGTTGAACATGAAGGTGACCGTGCGGATACCGCTTTCGTCAGGATCGCTGATATTAATCAGGGTGATGATGAGATCCTTCCCTTCTTCGATTTCAACGTGAAGTTCTTCATTTTTCTTCATGCCGAAGAAGAAGGTCGGCGTATCGAGAACGCTGACATCACCGAATCTCTTGACCTTTTCATTGTAGTCTTCGAAGACTTTCGGATACTGGCAGTAGGCATTGATATCTTCGGCTTCGTGTTTGTAGCCGTTTTCAGCCAATTTGGCGCGGACGGCGTCGAAGTCGACCGGTGCCAGGCTCTTGCCCGGACGTTCCGTAAGCGGTTTCTTTCCTTTGAGGATGATCTTCTGAAGTTTTTCCGGGAAGCCCTGGTACGGAATGCCGATACGGCCTTCGAAGAATTCGACGACGGACTGCGGGAAGTCGAGGACGTCGCCCTTATCGTAAATATCCTGTTCGGTCAGGTTGTTCTGGACCATGAACAAGGTCATGTCGCCGACAACCTTAGACGACGGCGTAACTTTGATGATATCGCCGAACATCATGCTGACCGTATGGTACATCTTTTTAATTTCATTCCAGTGGTCGCCAAGGCCCACAGCCTTCGCCTGCTGACGGAGGTTGGAGAACTGACCGCCCGGCATTTCATGCTGGTAGACTTCCGTATTCGGATAGGCTTCGGCTTTGTCGACACCTTTGTAGTACGGACGAACTGTTGCCCAGTAGCGGGACATTTCTTCCATAGCATTGACGTCGAGATCCGGCTGACGATCCTTGCCGCTCAAAGCGTAATACAAGGTGCTCATGCTCGGCTGGCTGGTACCGCCGGCAAAGGCAGAATAAGCTACGTCGACGATATCGACGCCGGCATCGATAGCCCGGCTGTAGGTCGTAATAGCATTGCCTGAGCCGTCATGGGTATGGAGGTGAATCGGCAGGTCAACAGCATCTTTCAATGCCGATACCAGACGGTAGGAAGCTTCCGGTTTCAAGAGGCCGGCCATATCTTTAATGGCGATGATGTTGGCGCCGGCATTCTTCAATTCCTTAGCCATATTGACATAGTATGCCAAGTCGTATTTATTCCGCGACGGATCGAGGATATCGCCGGTATAGCAGAGAGCTACTTCGGCCAATTTATTGTTTTCACGAACGGCCTGAATCGTGCCGTACATATTGTCTAAGCTGTTCAAGCTGTCAAAAACGCGGAAGACGTCGATGCCGTTCTTGGCCGAGAGGTCGATAAAGTTTTTGACGACATTGTCCGGATAGCTCGTATAGCCGACGGCATTGGCACCGCGGACGAGCATCTGAAGAAGGATATTCGGAGCCTTTTCACGCATCTGACGCAGGCGGACCCAAGGATCTTCATAGAGGAAACGGTAGGCTACGTCGAAGGTTGCCCCGCCCCAGCATTCATAGGAGAAGAGATTGGGCAGCTTCTTAGAAGCCGATTCCAGGACGCGAAGCATATCGATGGTGCGGACACGGGTTGCAAACAGGGACTGGTGAGCGTCACGCATGGTCGTATCGGTAAAGAATACCTTATGCTGATCTTTGATCCACTGGGAGAATTTTTCCGGTCCCATGGCATCGAATTTCTGTTTCGTGCCGTCAGGATAGGGTCCGTTTTCGACACTCGGCATTTCCAAGGGTTCAAATTCAGCTTTTTCCTGATGACCGGCGCCGGCATAGCCATTGATGGTCGTATCGCTGATGTACTCTAAGAGTTTCGTGCCGCGGTCCTGTACGACCGGAAGGTTGAACAGTTCCGGATGATCATCGATGAAGTTGACGTTGTAAGAGCCGTCGACGAATTCAGGGCTCTTCAATACGTTGATCAAGAAGCCGATATTGGTCTTGACGCCGCGGATACGGAATTCCTGAAGGACGCGGAGCATCTTCTGAACGGCTGCGGCATGGTTGAGGCCATAAGTCGTCGTCTTGACCAACAGGGAGTCGTAGTACGGCGTAATGATCGAACCCGTATAGGCATTGCCGCTGTCGAGACGGACGCCAAAGCCGCCGCCGCTGCGGTATACCGTGATTTTACCGGAATCCGGCATGAAGTTGTTCATCGGATCTTCCGTCGTAATACGGCACTGGATGGCATTGCCGAGACAGTGGACCGATTCCTGGGACTTAATACCGATTTCATCGCTGTCGAGGGCATAGCCTTCAGCGACTTTGATCTGGGTCTGGACGATGTCGATACCGGTAATCATTTCGGTAACCGTGTGTTCTACCTGGACACGGGGGTTGACTTCGATGAAATAGAAGTTGCCGTCAGGCGTAACCAAGAATTCGACCGTACCGGCATTGACGTAATGAACGTTTTTCATCAATTTCAAAGCAGCGTCGCAAATCTTCTGACGAAGTTCGACGGGCAGGGCCGAAGCCGGAGCCGTTTCAACGACCTTCTGATGACGGCGCTGAATGGAGCAGTCACGTTCAAAGAGATGAATGACGTTGCCGTGTTCGTCGCCCATGATCTGGACTTCGATATGTTTCGGGTTGATGATACATTTTTCGAGATAAATTTCATCGCTGCCGAAAGCCAGCTGTGCTTCCGATTTCGCCCGTTCATAAGCATCGCGCAGTTCTTCCATGGAGTCGACCATACGCATGCCGCGGCCACCGCCGCCGTTTACGGCTTTAAGCATAATCGGGAGTCCGACTTCCTTGGCAAATTTTTCGACTTCTTCGTAGCTTTCTACGCGGCCGTCACTGCCGGGGATGTACTGAATACCGGCCTTCTTTGCCTGAATACGGGCATTGATCTTATCGCCGAACATGATGAGATGTTCAACCTTAGGACCGATAAAGATAATACCTTCTTCTTCACAGCGTTTCACTAAGTCCGCATTTTCGGACAAGAATCCGTAACCGGGATGGATGGCATCGACGTCGTGCTCATGGGCAATACGGATAATATCTTCAATATCTAAATATGCATCTACCGGTTTTTTGCCTTCACCGACGAGATACGATTCATCTGCACGGAAACGGTGCAGCGACAGCGAATCTTCTTTGGAATAAATCGCAATCGTGCGGATTCCCAGTTCATTACAAGCCCGGAAAACACGAATGGCAATTTCTCCGCGGTTGGCAACTAAAACCGAACGAATTTTTTTCATGAAAATACCCTCCTGCGTATAAAAATTGAATCAGACCGGTAAACGCACAGCTTAATCGACGCCCATACATTCACCGCTTTCTCTATTATAGCAAAATGGAAACACATTACAAGAGACGGCCACTTTGTATACAAAAAAATTACTGTATACATGCGTCACAAAATCATTATATTTCAATAAATATGCCCCTAAGGCTTCATGAATCGCATGAACAAAATCGTTCCCTCATAGAGAAAAATCAAAGGCACGGCAATGGCCGTCTGGGTAATCATATCCGTCGTCGGCGATACGACGCCGGCAAAGATGAAGGCACCTACAATAAAGACCCGCCTTTTCTTTCGAAGGGACTTCCCGGTCACCAATCCCAGGTGAGCGAGGATGATCAAGGCCAGTGGCAGTTCAAACCCAATGGCAAAAGGCAGGACGAAAGCGATAAAAAAAGGGACAAAGTAGGCCGCCAAGGAAAAACATGGGCTGTAGGGATACGGCAGAAAAGCTCAGAAAAAAATTGGACGGCTTGGGGAAAGACGACGAAGAAAGAAAAAGGCCGCCCCGCCATACACAGAATGAGGGCTGCCGGCATAAACCAAACGAAGGCCCTGGACTCCTTGTCCTGCAGGCCCGGCCGTAAAAATCGCCATAGTTCATAGCAATGAATGGGCAGCGTCACAAATAAGCCCGTAACGGCAGCAATCTGCAGGTAGGAAAAAAAGACTTCCGCCGGGTTCAGGAAATAAAGCTTTCCGGCCGGCGCCGAGATGACGGCAATGATATCTTCGACATGGGCATACGCGGCGATACTGCCAATGAGCCAGGCTGTCAGCTGAAAAGAGGATGCGCCGTCGCAGTCCGCTAAAGGAAGGTTATGGGCGTTTTTTCTTCATCATAAAAATCCCTTCTTTAACAATAAATAGGGAAAAGGCCCTGCCAAATAACGACAGGACCCTTTCGAGGCCGTACAAAAATTATACGTGAATGAATGCGGGATGGATCATAGCGGTCTTCATGCGGTTTGTCTTCTGCCGTTGCCTGCGGATAGCCGAGAGCAACCATGGCAAAGGGGGTAACGCCCTTCGGAGCGCCCAAAGCACGGCGTACCAAGACTTCGCGAGCCCGATAAGGCGTAACGCCAAGCCAAACAGCGCCGAGATCGAGGTGTACTGCTTCGATGAGGATGTTCTCCACAGCAGCACTGAGATCAAGGGTCGTAAAGGCAGGAAAACGCATGTGTTCGTCACGAGAACAGACGACAATCGCCAGGGCCGCACCATTAGCACAGCCAGCATAGGGACTGCATTGAGATAAGTCCTGAATGACCCGTTTGTCGCGGACGACATAAAATTCCCAAGGTTGTTGATTTCCGGCAGATGGAGCAGCCATGGCAGCGCGCAGCAGCTGTTCGATCTTTTCATCTTCTACCATGGTAGGTAAAAATTTCCGGATACTCCGTCTGGCAAAGATTTCATTCATGTAAATCGACTCCTCCCTATAATCATTTATCCATTTTATTATAACATATATAGATAGAAAGAAAACAGGGGCGGATTGAAAAAGAGTGTGACTCCGAAAATCAACCTTCTTTATCATTCTATAATTACGAAAAAAGAAGCACAGTACAAAGCTTTGTACTGTGCTTCTCAAGGTTTGGTGCCGAGGGAGGGACTTGAACCCTCACGGTGTTACCCGCCTGATTTTGAGTCAGGTGCGTCTGCCATTCCGCCACCCCGGCATAGCTCTTGTGCCTTGCAGAATTTTTACTCAGTGCTTGGCACAAGATTAATTATACCATAATGGAGAGAATCGTCAAGTATTTTTTACAAAAGATTTAGTGACCTGGCGTTGCTTCTTCTTCTAAATCGTCGGGCATATCCTTCTTTTCTTCTTTCAAGTAATCGAAGTATTTTTTCGTTTCTGCTACGACGACGCCGCTCAAGCCGATGAGGGCAATGAGGTTCGGGATAGCCATCAGACCGTTTACGATATCGGCCAAGATCCAGATGACGTCGAGTTTGATGAAGGCGCCGCAGGCGACGAGGGCGATAAAGATAATACGGTAGGGCATGATGCCTTTAACGCCGACGAGGTATTCGACGCAGCGTTCACCGTAGTAGTTCCAGCCGAGGATCGTCGTGAAAGCAAAGAGGGTAAGGCCAACGCAGAGGATGATGCTGCCATAGGTCGGGAAGGCCATGGTAAAGGCGGCATTGGTAAGAGCTGCCCCGTTGACGTCACCCATCCAGGCACCGCTGACGACTAAGACGAGGCCCGTCAAGGTGCAGATGATGATCGTATCGATGAAGGTACCGGTCATGGAGATGAGGCCCTGTTCAGCCGGCCATTTGGTTTTAGCAGCTGCAGCGACAATCGGTGCACTGCCGAGACCCGATTCGTTGGAGAAGACGCCGCGGGCTACCCCATTTCGCATGGCAACCAAAACGGTAGCGCCGAGGAAACCGCCGGCAGCAGCCGTCGGAGTGAAGGCGCTGACGAGAATCTGTTCGATAGCTGCCGGAACCTTATCGGCAAAGACGACCAGGAAGGCAACCGTCGAAATGATGTAGATAATGGCCATGGCCGGAACGACTTTAGAAGCTACGCGGGCGATGGACTGCAGGCCGCCGATGGTAATGGCTGCAACCAGGATGGTCAGGACGACAGCCGTGTATTCGACGGGAATGCTCGTCGTCAACCGCGTGATTTCGACGATGGAGTTAACCTGAGCAAAGGTACCGATACCGAAGAAAGCGACGAGGACGCCGAAGAAAGCAAACAGGAATGCCAAGGGTTTATATTTTTTACCCAACCCATTTTCGATGTAGTACATCGGGCCGCCGGCGATTTCACCGTTCTTGTCGACCGTCCGATATTTGACGGCTAAACAGCCTTCAGCATATTTCGTGGCCATGCCGACGAAAGCTGCCATCCACATCCAGAAAATAGCTCCGGGACCGCCGGCATGAACTGCCGTCGCAACGCCGACAATATTACCGGTACCGACCGTAGCTGCCAGAGCCGTGCACAAGGCTTTAAAGCTGTCTACGTCACCATCGCCCTGATTCTTGGCCGTGAAGATGAGCTTCAAAGCTCTCGGCAATTTCGAAATCTGCAGTAAGCGAAGGCGAGCCGTCAATAAGATACCCGTCCCGATGAGCAGGATCAATAAAGGCGGTCCCCAAATAAAACTGTCAATGGCATTCAATGTTTCCAACATCTTGCATACTCCCCTTTTAGTGTATTTTAGTATAATAACAAAAAAAGACCTGTCATCATCACTCTGAAGACAGGTCCTAAAAGGTCGCACAAAAGAAAGGTTTTCTTTCGTTAGCTCTGTCCTTTTGCCTGAGAGATTGGAAACAATATCCTTGCACCTTCGGCGCCCAAATGGGACTCTCCAGAGTCGTGTCCACATACGGTCCCACCCCTTTAGAGGGCACCTGAGAGTTTGACTCCGTCGGTAGGCTTTTGCCTTCTCCCGTATGTTTCGTTCACGCAATATGTATGATGTGCTGTTATTATAACGCGGCTTTCAAAAAAATGCAAGCCCTTTATGGAAATTTGTCCGTATCGACGATACTATTGAGACAAAGCGTCTCCCGAAAAGGCGTAAGGCAAGAGATCTTCCCAGGAAACGACTTCGACGTCGCCCTTCAGATTGGCCATGATAATCCGTGGAATGCGAAACTCGGCCATGACTTGACGGCAGGCACCGCAGGGCGAGCAAGGCCTTTCCGTATCAGCTACGACAGCCAGGGCTTTAAAGCCCCTCTCCCCTTCGGAAAGGGCCTTAAAAATGGCCGTCCGTTCGGCGCAGTTACTCAAGGGGTAGCTGGCGTTCTCGATGTTGCAGCCGCCAAAAACCCGGCCCGACTCCATCAAGACGGCAGCGCCGACGGGAAAATGAGAGTACGGGCTGTACGAATGGCGGCGATAGTCGATAGCCAATTCGATAAGGTCGGCATCACTCATAAATGGAGGGCTCCCTTCAAATGATCCAGAGAGCGTTCTGCCGTCTGCTGCCATTTGAGCGGCGTCAAGGCGATATGACCGTCGCGCACGCTGGCGACGTCACTGTCTGGCGGTGCCGTTTCCATGTCGATATCACCGACGATTCGATAGCAGATACTGCCGTCGAGGTCGCGCTTTTCGGCAATGACGTTGTGATAAATCTGAACGGTCTGGGACGTAATCCGAACGTTTTTTAAGCTGATTTCCCCTTGGGGCGGCACGTTGACGTTGACGATGCCGGGAAAACGGCCCTGAAGGGTGATTTTTGAATCAACTGCCATACCAAGCGAGCCGTTTCCACGCAGCGTTCTTCGGTCATATCTTTCATCGATACGGCAAAGGCCGGCAGGCCGTAGTAAGGCCCTTCCATGGCAGCCGACACAGTCCCGGAATAGAGGACGTCGCTGCCGAGATTATAGCCGTCGTTGATGCCGGAAATGATGAGATCCGGCTGGTCATCTTTGAGGAAGTATTCAAGGGCCATCTTGACGCAGTCTACAGGCGTACCGGAAACGGCGATTTCCCGGATGCCTTCTTTTTCACGAGGGAGTTCCTGGCAGTAAAGGGCCTTATTAATCGACATCGAATGGGATGCAGCACTGCGCTGGCCATTCGGCGCAACAACAGTCAGCCGGCAGTTATGGGCCGAAAGTTCTCGTTTTAACGTCTGCAGGCCCAGCGCCTTCAAACCGTCATCATTGGTCAACAAAATGTGCATAATAAAGCCTCCTACTTTTTATTTTCCTTCCGCAGCAAGGCTGCGCTTTCATACGACAGGGCCCGCGTATGCAGGGTGTGACTCCACTTCATCTTATGCCGATCCTTGAACCCCAGGAAATTGACGGGAAT
>ENA-OPYT01000261-OPYT01000261.1-human-gut-metagenome-genome-assembly--contig:-NODE-261-length-16717-cov-3.753647_pt1 | contig 16717 bp, 18 predicted proteins | sample MGYA00242636_ERZ504480 | MGnify/ENA primary metagenome ERZ504480 (study PRJEB26092, sample SAMD00036228) | human gut metagenome | host: Homo sapiens | study: EMG produced TPA metagenomics assembly of...
AGGTCCTCCTTTGGATCGTCACATCTTCCTAACACTAACAGTCTAGAGTTTTTCCTGCCGTTCTATTCGCTTGGCTTCCTGCCAGAATGAGTCCAACTCATCCAGTGAAAACGCCTCCCATGGCCGGCCCGACCGGTTGACCCGATCCTCGACATGAGCAAAACGGCGGCGGAATTTACTATTAGCCCGATGTAACGCACATTCCGGCTCTATATGATAGCGTCGGCATAAATCAGCAAATACGAACAAGACATCCCCAGCTTCCTCTTCAGCGTGGACAGGATCGCCTTCATCAAGGGCCTGACGGAATTCATTCCATTCTTCCTGGAACTTCTCCCAGACGCCTTCTACATCCGGCCAGTCGAATCCGACCTTAGACGCTTTCTCCTGAAGCTTGTCGGCAGTCAGGAGTGACGGCAGGCCGGGAACGACTCCGTCCAGCAGATGAGCGTGCTGCTGGCGTTGTTCTCCTTGCTTTAATCTATCCCAGTTTAACATACTCGTCCCTATATTTTCAAGGCTTTTTTGGCTAAAAACATAGGGATGACGCCGAATCATCTTATTTGTGATATCTTTTACAACATCCTGCGCCGAGAAAAGGCCTTTTTTCTTCGGCAATTCGGGCATGGATAGCCACCTGATAGAGGATATCCCCCAGCTCTTCACGGATGCCGTCGGTGTCCTCGTTGTCAATGGCATCGAGCATTTCGTAGACTTCTTCAATGAGGTATCGCCGCAGCGTCCGGTGCGTCTGAGAGCGGTCCCAGGGACAGCCGTCTTCGCGGCGAAGTCTGGCCGTAACATCCGTAAGGGGCGTCATATCAAAGGGAAGCTGTTCCTTAGTCAGTCCCTCTTCCTGCCGCTTCTGATCGATGAGGCGGCGCACGGCTTCTGCCATGTCCGGTCCGCCGGGCACAGTGTGGACGACGGCATGAAGGCGGCTCTCTTTCAATAAGAGGTCGACGATGGGTGCATACGTTTCGGCAAAGCTTTTCCCGTCCTGCCCATAGGCATCGAGGGGACGGTCATCGGTCCCTAAGGCGATGATTTTAATTTCCATGGAAGTGTCCCTCATTTCTGTCAAAATAGCTTACGCCTGTCATTATACCACGACCTCCTTCATCTGTCCTGCTAGCAGTACATCCTGCCTGCGGTCGCAGTCCATGAAAAAAGCTGAAAAGGATTCCCTTTCAGCTTTCAAATACCCCCCTATCGGAATCAGCCGCTCAACTTGGTCAGCAAGAAAATAAGCTGCGTCTGTTCGGCTTCACTGAGGCGGCTCATGAGCATTGAAATGCGGAGATAGTGATCGGGCAGCACATCATCCATAAACTCCCGTCCTTGAGCCGTCAGGCGAACTTTTTGCCTCTTTTATCGGTCTGGTCGATGGCCACTTCGGTCAGTCCGTCACGGACCATGCGTTTGACCATGGTCGTAATCGTCGCCCGGGTGACACCGGCCCGGTCGGCGAGCTGAGACGGCGCAATGCCTTCGGGCATTTGATACAGGACGAACATGACCCGCAGTTTGCCCCGCGACAAATGGTAGTGACTGGCCAGCACGTCGTTGATGGCAGCCCGGACATACTCAGCCGCCTGGGAAATGCGAAGCATGGCTAAGACCGCCGACGGTTCAATTTCAGGAATATTCTGTGCATATTTTTCCAATTCTTTCCGCGTAGGGAATACATCAAAACCCATAAGCTCACCCTCCTCTTCTAATTAGTGTACTAATTAAAAGTATAAAATAAAACGGAGAGGAATACAAGTTTTCTCCGTCTTATTTTACATCCGATTTTAATAAATTACATATTTTTGCTGCGTAAGTCAGCTAAGATGGCTTGAACGCGGGCGATGGCCTGGTCGATGGGAACGACTTCTTCCTGGCCGGTACGGCGAACTTTGATTTCTACCGTTCCGTCAGAGGCGCTCTTCTTGCCGACCGTAACCCGTACGGGGTAGCCGATGAGGTCAGCGTCGTTAAATTTGACACCAGCCCGTTCGTTTCTATCGTCGAGGAGGACGTCGGTCTTCGTGGCTTGAAGGCCGCGATAGAGTTCTTCGGCAATGCGAACCTGATCCTGGTCTTTGCTGCTGACCGGGACGACGGCGACTTCAAAAGGCGCAATGGCGACAGGCCACATGATGCCGTGTTCATCGTGGAACTGTTCAATGGCTGCGGCAATGGTACGGGTAACGCCGATGCCGTAGCAGCCCATGACGTAAGGTTTCGCTTTGCCATTCTGGTCGAGGAAGGTCGCATGAAGGGCTTCGGAATACTTCGTCCCCAGTTCAAAGACCTGGCCGACTTCGATGCCGCGGACGACGTGAACCGGTGCGCCGCAGTGCGGGCAGGCGTCGCCTTCGACCATGGTGCGGATGGCCGTAACGGTAACGTCCTTGAAATCACGGGACGGGTTGACGTTCTGATAGTGATAGCCCGACTTATTGGCCCCGGTAACGCCGTTAGGAACGGCCATAGCCGACGGATCGACGAGGATGAAGAAGGTTTCATTATCGGGTTTGTCGGCATCGATAGGACTCATATAGCCCGGCTGGAGGCCATGAGCCTTCAATTCTTCTTCCGTTGCCGGTTCGATGACGTTGCCGCCGACAAAATTCTGGACGGCCACGTCGTTGACCTGATGGTCGCCGCGTACCATGCAGAGGACGGTCTTTTCACCGTCGATTGTGAAGGCCACGGCCTTGATCGTCTTTTCGAGAGGAATGGACAGGAACTTGGCCAAATCTTCAATAGTCGCACAGTTCGGCGTTTCGATCAATTCGACATCTTTAGCCGGTTCAGCTGCCATGTCAAGGGTCGGGGCCACAGCTTTTTCAATATCGGCCGCATAGTCGCACTGCGAGCACGATACGATTTCCGCTTCCCCGGCCTGGGCCAGGGCCATGAATTCATGACTGTGATTGCCGCCGATCTGGCCGCTGTCGGCTTCAACCTGTTTGAATTCCAGGCCGCAGCGAGTAAAGATACGGGTATAGGCGTCGTACTCATCCTGATAGCTCTTATGCAGTCCTTCTTCGTCGACGTCGAAAGAATAAGCGTCCTTCATGACGAATTCCCGGCTGCGCATGAGACCGAAGCGCGGGCGGATTTCGTCGCGGTATTTATTCTGCATCTGCCATAAGGTGACCGGCATCTGTTTGTACGAACGGAGTTCGTTGCGAACCAAGGTTGTAATCAATTCTTCATGGGTCGGGCCAAGGCAGAACTGGCCGCCGTGACGGTCTTCCAGTTTAAACATTTCCGGACCATAGGCATTCCATCGTCCTGATTCATGCCAGATTTCAGCCGGCTGGACGATAGGCATCATGATTTCCTGAGCGCCGATACCATCCATTTCTTCGCGGATGATGGCTTCGATCTTGAGCGTAACTCTTCGGCCGAGAGGCAGGAATGAGTATAAACCGCCCCCGTTTTTACGGATGAGGCCGGCTTTGAGCATGTACTGATGGCTGGCAATTTCGGCGTCGGCGGGGATTTCCCGGAGAGTCGGACTGTACAGTTTGGATGCTAACATGAGTTAAGACTCCTTTGCGATTGATTTTTCTATTTCTTCCAAAAGGGCAGGCACAAGCTGCGCTTCCGGTACGGTACGAAGGACCTTGCCATGGGCAAAGACGATACCGCTCCCCTTGCCGCCGGCAATGCCGAAATCGGCTTCTTTCGCCTCTCCCGGTCCGTTGACCACGCAGCCCATGACGGCAACCTTAATGGGCACGGTCAAATGAGAAATGGCCGCCTCGACTTCTTTGGCAAGTTCGATGAGCTGAACCTGCGTACGGCCGCAGGTCGGACAGGAAATGAGGGTCGGTCCGAAGCGGCGCAGTCCCAGGGAGCTGAGAATGGTCTGTCCGACCTTGATTTCTTCCGCCGGATCATCCGTAAGGGATACGCGGATCGTATCGCCGATGCCTTGGTATAATAAGGTTCCGATACCGATGGCCGACTTAATGCTGCCGTCCCGGACGAGACCGGCTTCGGTAACGCCCAGATGGAGGGCATAGGGCACTTTATCGGCCAATTCCTGATACGACTCGATCATGAGCGGAACGTCAGAAGCCTTGAGGGATATGACCATGTTGCGGTAATCGAGGCGTTCTAAAATACGGATATGGCGCAGGGCCCCTTCTACCATGGCCGCCGCCGTCGGGTGACCGCCGTGGGCCTTCAGGATATCTGCCGGAAGGGAGCCCGTATTGATGCCAATGCGGATGGGAATGCCCTTGGGGCGGACTTTTTCAACGACGCGGACGACGTTGTCATCGGCGCCGATATTCCCCGGATTGATGCGCAGGGCCTGAACGCCGCTGTCGACGGCAGCCAAGGCCAGGCGATAATCAAAGTGGATATCGGCTACGATGGGAATATCGACGGCCGAGACGACGGCCGACAGTCCTTTGGCCGCTTCCATATCGGGGACGGCAAAGCGCAGGATTTCAGCGCCGTACGAGGCCAGCCGTTTAGCGTCGGCAATAGCTTCTGCGGTATGGGCCGGACTTACCGTCGACATGGTCTGGATGGAAATGGGCGCACTGCCGCCAATGGTAACCTTTCCGGCTTGAACCGGAATCGATTGTCTGCGTTTCATGAAAGGCCTCCCTTTCTAAAACCGGCTAAGATCTTGGAACATGGCAAAGAGGAAGAGCGATCCTAAGAGTACCATCCCAACGACTTGAATGTAGTACAGGGCTTTCCCCGGCATGCGGCGACGCATGATGCCTTCTAAGATCAGCAAGATGATGTAGCCACCGTCAAGAAGCGGTACGGGCAGGAGATTTAAAATCCCCAGGTTGATGCTGAGGAAGGCCGTAAACATCAGCAGGTTCGCAAAGCCCGAAGCGGCTACCTGGCCGGCAAGCTGGGCAACGCCGATGGGACCTGCTACTTCCGCCTTTTCCTGACCGGTTATCATCTGATAAATCCCGACCAGCATGAGCCGGCAAATCTCTCCCGTCCGCTGGACGGCCATGATGCCCGAATCCAGGAATCCGTGGCGTTCTTCCGTCGTCATAGGCATGACGCCGAGCATGACCTTTTGAGACGCGCTGTCGACTTCCGGGATCATTTCGACATCCTGACGCTTACCGTCCCGTTCGATTTGAACGGTGACGACGGCATGGCTGTAAGGAGCCACGGCTTCAGAAATATCACTCCACTGGGAAATGTCTTTATTGCCGATGCGAACGATGCGGTCCCCTTCGGTAAGGCCGGAGTGTTCAGCCGGCGATCCGGAAATGGTCGAACCGACGACGGCTTCCGGCGATACGGTCACCGTCCCGATGGCAAAGAACAAGCCCCAAAAGAGGACGATAGCCAGCACAAAGTTCATGATCCCGCCGGCAGCGATGACGACCAGCCGGGCCGGAACGGACTTATTCAAAAAGGATTTTTCATTGAGCGGCTCTTCTTCAGACATGCCGGCAATGCGGTTAAACCCGCCGAGGGGAATCACCCGCAGGGAGTATTCCGTATCGCCGCGGCGCGTACTGTATAGTTTCGGTCCAAAGCCGATAGCGAATTCATCGACTTGCATGCCGGCCCATTTTGCCGTCGCAAAATGACCCAATTCATGGATGAAGACGATGAGGCTGAATACAAAAATAGTCGCTAAAATAGTAATACCCACAGGATTTCACCTTTCTATAATAAAGAAGCTGCACAGCGGCGAGCCCAGGCATCGGCCTGACGGACCGTTTCCAGGGTGACCTCGCCTGTGACATCGTGCCGCTCCATAACCGTATGGACAATTTCAAAAATGCGCGTAAAAGAAATTTCCTTACGCAAAAAAGCATAGACGGCCACTTCATTGGCCCCGTTCAAGACACAGGGCATGGTCCCGCCGATCTTACCGGCTTCATAGGCAAGGCCGATGGACGGGAATTTAGCGTCGTCAGGCGGGAAAAATTCCAGGCTGCCCAAGGTCTTCCAATCGATGGCTTTGGCGCCGCGGACCGGGAGTCTCTCCGGATAGGTAAAGGCGTACTGAATCGGCAGGCGCATATCGGGCATGCCCAGCTGAGCCAGTACGGAGCCATCGATGAACTGTATCATGGAGTGGACGATGCTCTGGGGCTGGATGACGACTTCAATGTTGTCAAAGTCCATGCCAAAGAGCCAGTGAGCCTCGATGACTTCAAGGCCCTTGTTGAACATCGTCGCCGAATCGATGGTAATCTTACCGCCCATATTCCACGTCGGGTGCTTTAAGCACTGCTCGACCGTAATCGACGGAAAATCCGCCAAGGGCCGGCGAAAATGCGGGCCGCCCGACGCCGTAATCAACAGTTTTTCAACTTCTTCCGGCTTACGGCCGTCGAGGCACTGAAAGATGGCGCCGTGTTCGCTGTCGACGGGCAGGATGCGAACGCCCTTACGGGCGGCTTCCTTCATGACCAGTTCCCCGGCGGCAACGAGGGTTTCTTTATTGGCCAGGGCGATATCCATCCCCCGCGCTATGGCCCGCAAGGTCGGTTCAATACCGGCTGCCCCGACAAGAGACGTGAGGACCATGTCCGCCCCGCATTCATCGATAAGCTGCAGCAATCCACCGTTTCCGGAAAAGACGCGGCACGAGGAACCGACAGCGTTTCTCACCTTTTCGGCAGCGCCTTCATCGACCATACAAGCCATCTTGAGGTCATGGCGGTGTATTTGAGCCGCTACGTCCTTAAAATGATCGTAAGCCGCCACGGCGACCAGCTCAAAGGCCTCCGGATGCGCTTCGATAACGTCGACAGCCTGGGTCCCGATGGACCCGGTACTGCCGAGAATCAAGATTTTCTTCATATCGTCCCTTCTTTTAAATGACCAGCATCAAATAGACATACATGGCGGGCGCCGCAAAGAGGAGACTGTCGAAACGGTCCAAGACGCCGCCGTGACCGGGAATGATGTTGCCCGAATCCTTGACGCCGGAGACCCTTTTTAAAATGGATTCTGCCAAATCGCCGAGGGGTGCCATGATGCCGATAATAATGCCCAGGGCCAGGGCGTGGAGAATGGAAAATTGAAAAATCAGCGAGAATACGACAGCCACAATCAGGGTGCCGACAAAACCGCCGATAGCACCTTCCCGGGTCTTGCCGGGACTGATGGACGGGCACAATTTAACCTTGCCCATCATCTTGCCGACAGCAAAGGCTGCCGTGTCGCTGGCCCAGGTCGAGAAAATCAGCAAAAAAACGAAGAACCGAGCTGGTTCTACCATGGCCGTGCTGAAGTGGTCGCTCATAAAGGAGACGGCAGACCCGCTTCGCAGGGCCAATAAGGCTAAAAATCCGCTGCCGATGTATAAGAGGCCATACAGGGCATAGGCACTGTCGACGGGCTTTACCTTGTCGTGGAAAAAGACCGTCCGCAGCATGAGCCAGCATAAGAGAACCAGTCCCAAGAGAAACATCAGTTTCGTACTGCCGAACCAGTAAGCGCTCAGCATGGCCAAGAGCCATATGGCTCCGCCCGTATCGGCTGTAACGACCTGCAGCTTGCGGACCATGTTGCCGTATTCATACCAAGCGACGACGGCCAGTAAGGCCATCATCAGAAAGAACAGCCAATTGCCTTCATAGACTACAAAAATGGTAAAGGCACCACCGATGATGCCCGTTAAGATTCGTTTTGCCAACATATGCAACTACCTTTCCTGCCTTATTTTAAACCGCCAAAGCGACGTTCTCGGCCTTGAAAGGATGAGATAGCTTCGACAAGCGTTTCTTTCGTAAAATCAGGCCAGCAAAGGGACGTAAACCAAAACTCGGCATAAGCCATCTGCCACAGGAGAAAATTGCTGACCCGTTTATCGTCGCCGGGACGAATGAGCAGATCGACGTCATTGTCCGGTGCCGTATAGAGATAGCTCGACAGCCGGTCTTCGTCAATGTCCCCGACGTCACAGCGGCCGGCTTTGACATCATCGGCCAGGCGGCGAACGGCCTGGACCATTTCCAAGCGGCCGCCGTAATTGACGGCGACGTTCAGGACCAGGCCCGTATTGGAGGCCATGTCGGCTTCAGCCTGCGCAAAGGCTTCCTGCAGTTCCGGGTGAAGGCGCGTCCGGTCACCGATGATATGCAGCTGCACGTTATGTTCCTTGAGCTGGAGTAAATTATGGCTGAGATAATTTTTCATCAGCTTCATGATATAGGAAACTTCCTCTTCCGGACGCTTCCAGTTTTCCGTCGAAAAAGCATAGACCGTCAGGACTTTAATGCCCAGTTCATCGGCAGCGATGACGATGCGTTTCAACGTATCGGCACCGGCACGATGGCCATAGCTGCGCGGCATTCCCTTGCGCTTGGCCCAGCGGCCGTTGCCGTCCATGATGATGGCCACATGGCGGGGAATGTTGTTTTTATCGAGGATCTGCTCCCCTGCCGTCGGGGCAGGTTCTTTTTATTGCCAAAAAGGTTAATCATCTTGCATGTCTCCTTTGGACAGTGCGGCGGCCACGGATTCACTCATCTCGAGGCTGTCATTGACCAAAAGCGATATGACACCGTCATCACCGGCATTGGCGCGGATGACATAGGTCTGCTCCGGGTCGCAGTGGAAAAAGTGGGACCGCGACACCGTCCGTTCTACGACGTAAGGAATATTTTTCTCCTGTAATACAGATTTGGCATACCGTAACGGCATGCCAATAAAATCCGTATATCCATCATACAGCCATGACTTCTTTTTCTTTTTTGCTTTGATTTCGTCGATGGCCTTGATTTTTTATCGGTCAGTTTCTGGATATTTTCCTGACCTTCCTTGCTGTCATCTTCCGAGATTCTTTTTCTTTCCATCTTCTTGATGAGTTCGTTGGCGTCGCGGCGAATATTGCGGACGACAACTTTCGAATCTTCGGCAACCTTGCTGACTTTCTTGCTCAATTCCTTACGGCGTTCTTCCGTCAGCTGAGGGATTTCCAAACGGATCATTTTCCCATCATTATTCGGGGTTGAGGCCTAAGTCGGATTTTAAGATAGCCTTTCGATTCACCGAGCATCTTCACTTCCCAAGGAACGATGGTCAGCATCCGCGGTTCCGGAGCCGATACGTTGGCAACCTGGTTGACCGGCGTCGGCGTCCCGTAATAATCGACCATTACGCGGTCTAAAAGGGACGTGCTGGCACGGCCCGTACGGATGGAGGTCAGTTCCCGTTTCAACGCTTCAATCGTCTTGTCCATCTTGGCTTCGTGCTGAGCGAGCAGTTCTTTTACTTCCACATCAATCACTTCCTTATTTTATTTTTATAAGTATATCATACAGCGTTTAGTCTTCTTTGTCGACCAAAGTACCTAAATCTTTTCCGCTGGCAGCGGCGACAATATTCCCGGGTTTATCGATATTAAAGACGACGATGGGGATATTATTATTGCGGCACAGCGTCGTTGCCGTAGCATCCATGACCTTGAGGTCCTTGTTGATGACGTCCAAATAGGTCAGGTGCTTATACATCTTGGCATCGGGATTGAGCTTCGGATCGCTGTCATAGACTCCGTCTACGCCGTTTTTAGCCATGAGGATGGCATCGGCTTCGATTTCAGCGGCGCGCAGGGCTGCCGTCGTATCCGTCGAGAAATAAGGATTGCCCGTACCGGCACCAAAGATGACGACCCGGCCTTTTTCCATATGGCGGATCGCTCTGCGGCGGATATAGGGTTCTGCAACCTGCTGCATATTAATCGCCGTTTGAACGCGGGTAGCAACGCCGTTCTTTTCCATGGCATCCTGGAGGGCCAGGGAGTTCATCACCGTGGCCAGCATGCCCATGTAGTCCGCCGATACCCGATCCATGCCCTTGGCAGAGCCGGACAGGCCGCGCCAGATATTGCCGCCGCCGACGACGATGGCGACTTGGATATTGAGCTTATTGACTTCGACGATCTGTTTGGCAATCTTTTCTACCGTTTCCGGGTCGATGCCGTAGCCTTGTTTCCCGGCCAATGCTTCGCCGCTCAATTTCAATACGATACGATTATATTTTTTCGGTTCCATAAAAGAAGGGCCTCCTCTGTATGTTGGCAAATAGTTCAATTAGAAAATAAGAGAACACGGGTTGGGTGTTCTCTTATGGAATCTTATTTAGCTTGTGCCATTACTTCAGAAACGAAATCATCATTCCGTTTTTCAAGGCCTTCACCTAATTCATAACGGGTGTAACGGCGGATATCGATTTTTTCGCCGATCTTAGCGACGGCTTCGGTAACAACCTGCTGAACCGTTTTGTCAGAATCTTTGATGAATTCCTGATCGAGGAGGCAATTTTCTTTGTAGAATTTTTCCGATACGGCCGACGATCATCTTTTCGACGATTTTTTCCGGTTTGCCTTCGTTCAGAGCCTGCTGGCGGAGAACGTCTTTTTCATGTTCCAAAACGTCAGCCGGAACTTCTTCACGTTTGAGGTATGCCGGTTTTGCAGCAGCGATCTGCATGGCAATATCTTTGCAGAGTGCTTTGAAGTTGTCGGTCTGAGCAACGAAGTCCGTTTCGCAGTTAACTTCGACGAGAACACCGATGCGGCCGTTGCCATGGATGTAAGAGTAAACCAAACCTTCAGCAGCGATGCGGTCTGCTTTTTTAGCAGCTGCAGCTAAGCCGTGTTCACGAAGCAAGTCGACAGCTTTTTCCATATCGCCGTTGCTTTCGGTCAGTGCTTTTTTGCAGTCCATCATGCCTGCCCCTGTTTTTTCTCTCAATTCTTTTACCATTGCTGCTGTAATAGCCATGAGTATTCCTCCTAAAAATAAGTTTAATATACCGTTTGAATAAAGGTAAGAAGCGAAGGCTCCTTACCTTTATAGATAACCATTCAATTCTCTGAGAATAAGTGAATCTTATTCTGCAGCTGCTTCTTCCGTCGTTTCTTCAGCTGCACCGGCTTCGGTCTGGTTGCCCTGGTTGCCTTCGAGGACAGCGTCAGCGATTTTGCCAGTCAAGAGTTTTACGGCGCGGATAGCGTCATCGTTGGCCGGAATCGGATAGTCGATAACGTCGGGATCGCAGTTGGTGTCAACCGTAGCGATGATAGGGATGTTGAGTTTACGAGCTTCAGCAACAGCGATTTCTTCTTTTTTCGGGTCGATGATGAACAAAGCATCGGGGAGCTTTTTCATATCTTTAATACCGCCGAGGTATTTCTGAAGTTTTTCCATTTCATGTTTGAGGAGCGTAACTTCTTTCTTCGGCAATACTTCGAAAGTGCCGTCTTCAGCCTGTTTTTCCAACGTTTTCAAGCGTTTTACGCGTTTTTCGATCGTCTGGAAGTTGGTGAGCATACCGCCGAGCCAACGTTCGTTGACGAAGTACTGGTTGCAGCGTTCTGCTTCGCTCTTGATCGATTCCTGAGCCTGTTTTTCGTGCCTACGAATACGATTTTGCCGCCTTCAGCTGCCAAATCGCGGACAAAATTGTAAGCTTCGTCCATTTTCTTAACGGTTTTCTGCAAGTCGATGATGTAGATACCGTTACGTTCGGTGAAGATGAAACGAGCCATCTTCGGGTTCCAACGGCGGGTCTGGTGACCAAAATGAACGCCGGCTTCCAATAATTGTTTCATAGATACTACTGCCATAATGTGTGATTCCTCCTGTTTTTTCCTCCGCCCGGTCATCGCCCATCTTCACCCGTCTCTTACGAAAACGGGCACAGTGCTGGACTCGCCAAGCGTGTGTATTTTGAATCTTGGTATTCAAACCTTGAATATTATATCACATCTCTACAGCGAGGGCAAGAGGTGAAATACCGCGCTCCGCCCAGCCCAAAGCACAAAAAGAGACCTGCCGCAGCAGGCCTCTTTCCTGGCATATATTATTGTAAAATATAGACCGGTACCATGCGGCGGCCAAAGGCCATGCACGTATCGTAATCTTCCATACAGAGGTCAATGCGGTTGCCGAGGATGGCTCCGCCCGTATCTTCGGCGCGGGCTACGCCGTAGCCGGGGATGTAGACCGTCGAACCTAAGGGAATGACGTTGGGATCGACAGCGACGACGCCATAGCGGGCCCGAGTCCCCATACGGGTAATGCCCAGACCGTCTCCATCAGTTGGCAAATACGCCGTCGCTTCCATGGCGATGACTTTTTGGTAGTGCGAAATGGAGCCGGTGTTGATTTCAACCGTGGCCTTGGTGCCTACTTTGCGGACCATGGGCTGCATTTCTGAAATGAGCTCCGTCGAAATCGTTTCTTTATCGGCGACCTGGCCGTCGACACTGACGATGTTCAATTTAACCCGCTTGCGGCCGTTCTGGCCCTCTTGGACGATTTGTTCTTCTCCCTGCCCTAAGGATTCGTCAGGGATGCTTTCTACGGCATAGGGCACGACATCGTCTTCGGTGATCGTCTTACGCGACACGTTGCCGATAACGATCTGTTGCCCTGCCTGCAGCGGCTTTTGAATATCGCCGTAAGGGCGGTATTTTTCCTTCGAATAGCCGTATTGTTCAGCGACTTCCTGAGTGTTTCGCTTGGCCGTATATACGGTCTGCGACTGACCCCGATAGACGAGGGTCACGGGAATGGCGCGGCGCACCTTGACGTAACTGCCGTCATCGAGTTCCGGCGTCGACAAGGTGACTTCATCATTATCCCCCATGTCGATGTTATACTCACGCAGCAAGGCCTCGGCATTGACGGCGTGGGTATACACCTGGCGGGTCGTCCCGTCGGCGACAAGGGTTACGGATTTGCCTTTATCGATGAAACCGGTCAGCGAAACGAGGATCAAGAGGGCGATCATCGTCGCATACATCTGCGTGATCGGCCCTTTTCGCTTCCAGCTCAGTATACTGAATTTTTTCCAGTCCATGCCATGCCTCCTAAAACGTTTCCTACCATTTTAGCAAAGGCCGCAGGCATTGTCAATTTAGTCGTCTCCCTGTTCCGTCGGATCCGTCGGACGCGGGCGAAGGACGATATTGCGCAGCTGCCGCACTTTACGCTTGCGGTGCGCTGGCAGCTTTTCCGCTTCGCGCTGGCACGTATCCTGGGCGTTAACCGCTTTACCCGTCCGTTCATCGGCCAGATAACGGTACGACCCATCCTGATTCATGGCGTAGGCCTTGACGTTGTCGTCAAAATACAGTTTCAGGATGTGCTTGATTTGTTCTTTATGAGGCGCAAATTCGACAGGTGTCATCAATTCGACGCGTTCATTGAGGTTTCGCGGCATCCAGTCTGCCGAGGAAATGAAGACGTCTTCACTGCCGCCGTTATAGAAGTAGAATAAGCGGCTGTGTTCCAGGAAGCGGCCGACGATGCTGTGAACTTCGATGTTGTCACTGATACCAGGAAGGCCCGGACGAAGGACGCAGATGCCGCGAACGATAAGGCGGATCTTGACGCCAGCTGCCGAGGCTCCATACAGTTTGGCGATGACTTCTTTGTCTAAGAGGGAGTTCATCTTAGCCACGATGAGGGCTTTCTTTCCGGCTTTAGCCCAGGCGATTTCCTGGTCGATTTCCTGATAGATCGTTTCCCGCAGGTTCAGGGGCGCTACGGCCAGTTTATTCCATTCCGGAGGATCGGAGTAGCCCGACAAGAGGTTAAAGAAAGCCGAGGCGTCGACACCGATGAGAGTATTGGACGTCAAGATACCGACGTCGGTATAGATGCGGGCCGTCTTGCCGTTATAGTTGCCCGTCGCCAAGTGGACGTAGCGGCGGATGCCGTCTTCTTCCCGGCGGACGACGAGGGTGATTTTAGAGTGCGTTTTGAGGCCCATGATGCCATAAATGACGTGGCAGCCGGCTTTTTCCAGCTTGCGGGCCATGAGGATGTTGTTTTCTTCATCAAAGCGGGCCTTGACTTCCATCAGGACCGTAACCTGCTTGCCGTTTTCAGCGGCCTGAGCCAGGGCTGCGATGATCGGCGACTGGCTGCTGACGCGGTATAAGGTCTGTTTGATGGCCAGGACGTCCGGGTCGATGGCGGCCTGGTGAATGAAGTATTCTACCGTTTCAAAGGTTTCATACGGATGGTGCACCATGATATCCCGTTCGGCAATGGCCGACCAGATATCGGTACTGCCCATAGCCGCCAGTTCCGACGAAGGCTGGGGCTTCACCGGCGGATAGCGCAGCTCGTCGAAGCCTTCGATGCCGACAAAGGAGAAGAACACCTTGCAGTCGAGCGGTCCGGGGATATAGTAGATATCCCGTTCTTCAAGCTGCAGCTCATCGCGCAGGAGTTCGCGGATCATGCGGCTCGAGGAAGCGGCCAGTTCCAAGCGGACGGCGGCCCCCTTGCGGCGTTTCTTCAGGCTCTTTTCGACTTCGACCAGAAGGTCCTCTACATCGTCGTCGATAGCAAGGTCGGCGTCGCGGGTGATTCGGAACGGCGCTACTTCTAAGATATCACAGCCGAGGAAGAAGCGGTCCGCATAGGCAGCGATGATATCTTCCAAAAAGAGGAACTGATGACCTTCGGCCTGCTCGCCTACGGGCGATACGCTCTGCGGGACTTCGATGATGCGGTCGATGACCGACGACGGCACCGGCAAAATGGCCGTCTTGACCGACGGGTCGCCGTGCTTGCGGCGAAGGAGGACGGCCAGGTCCAGGTTGAGGCTGGACAGGAACGGGAACGGATGGCTGGAGTCGACAGCCATGGGCGTAACGACGGGATAGATTTCACGGCCGAAGAACTCGTCGAGCCACATGTGCTGGTCTTCGTTGAGGTCGTCGACGCCGATAAAATGAATGCCGTGATCCTGCAATTTCTGCTGAATACCATCGTAATAGCGGTACTGGTCGGCGACGAGCTCGTGGACCATGGACTGGATGGCATCGAACTGTTCCGGCGGAGTCATGCCGGCAATATCGATATGTTTGACACCGCTTTCGACGAGGTGTTTGACGCCGGCGACGCGGATCATGAAGAATTCATCCAAGTTCGAAGACGCAATGGCAATGAACTGCAGCTGTTCCAACAAAGGGTTCGAAGGAACGATGGCTTCGCGAAAACCCGTTCGTTGAATTTGATCCACGTGCATTCGCGATTTAAATAATATTGAGCATCTGTAAAATCTGGCATAATTATCTTATCCTTTCACTAATTTCGTCGAAATGCCAAAGACTTCGGAGAAGTTGACGGCCATCTTCATATAGGTCCAGCGTTCCAAGGAAATATCGGAATCGGCCGTATAATAGACGATCAATTCATCTTCGCCCAGTTCGGCCGAAGGTCACTGATTTTACCTAAATGGCTCTTATCCAAAGAGTCGGCCAGTCGGAAAATAGCCGTTAATTTTGCGGTAATGACTTTCTGACGAGGCGTCAGCTCGTGATAGACGACAGACGACTCCTGCAGGGTCCCATCGAAGGCGTAGTACAAGACGGCGGCCAGGATCTGTTTTTCGTCGTCGGCCAGGCCAAAGATGTCCGTTTCTCCGATGAGATTGTACGTACAGAGGTTGTGTTTGCGGATATTGATAAATTTACCCGTTTCATGGAAAATCGCAGCCATCTGCAATAAATACTTGGCTTCATAACGAAGGCCGATGAACTTGTACAGGGCCTCAAAGAGGACGTTGCAGTAGCCTTCGATTCGTGTCGAATGAATGGAATCGTACAAGTATTTATTTGCCATGCGGCGCATCATATCGAGGCGCAGGGCCTGTAATTGTTCCATATAAGGATGCTTCGTCTTTTGGGCTACATAGTACATCGTATAGCCTTCGGTAAAGGTCGTCGGCATGACGACCAGCATGTCGATGTCCACCAATCGAAGCAGTTCGTAATACAAGAGGATCGTCGGCATGATGACGTTGGCCAGGTTCTGCGACAGGCCAAAGCGCTTCATGAGCTTAAAGGGCGTAACACCCTTTAAAGAATAAATAAACTGGCGCAGTTCTTTGGCCGTAATGAGGAACAAGCCCTCCTCACTGGTTTTGCCCATGATCCGCGCGATGAGGCTGCCGCCGCGGCCGGACAGGACAATATATTTGATATCATACTGTTGGACGCCCTTCCATAAGGGGTACAAGGTGCCGTAAATGTATTCGCGGACTGCCGTCGGGAAGGTCAGCTCATTGCGCTGCTTCTCCGTGAAGTTTTCCAAGATGCGTAGGGATCCGATATTGATATTCTGCTGGAACAATAAACAGTCTTTCTTCCAACCTGTCAGGCCGACGCCGCCGGACGTGATGTCGAGCAGCATGACTGCCTTGTCGGCAAAATTGAATTTTCCCTTCAGCACATTATAATAAAGACCAAAGAATTTATAGAAAATCTCCTTGGTCATGTGGGTTACTTCCACGTGGAACCCCGTACGGATGCGAATCTGATCGAGAACATTGATCAAATTATCGGCTTCACTGATAGCTGTCGTCGATAAGACGCGGACGTCCTTTACATCATAGTCGCGAAGCAGCTGTCGGAACCCCAGTAAGACCTGGCAAATTTCATTCAGTGATTGAAAGCTGACGTGGCGGCTCTGAAACACCATTTCGCCATATTTTACTTCTTGAGCTACGTTTTCGATGATCTCCATGTCGTCGAGCGATGAATAAGCGATGATTTTCATCGTCATATTGACCGTGCCGAGATGGATGATGCCTAAAACATTCCGGGTCTGTTTTTCCATTATTCTCCCCACTTTTCTAAACAATATCCCCGCTGTTCAGCGGAGGCCACTTCTATTATACATGAAAGCTCCGGCCTGTTATGTATAATTTCTGTAAAAAATCGTCCTAAAATTTTACATTT
>ENA-OPYT01000262-OPYT01000262.1-human-gut-metagenome-genome-assembly--contig:-NODE-262-length-16666-cov-10.222686_pt1 | contig 16666 bp, 10 predicted proteins | sample MGYA00242636_ERZ504480 | MGnify/ENA primary metagenome ERZ504480 (study PRJEB26092, sample SAMD00036228) | human gut metagenome | host: Homo sapiens | study: EMG produced TPA metagenomics assembly of...
TTTGTGATAATGAAAAATGAGTTAGCCGCACATGTTCGATTGGGAAACTCATCAGTTTATTTTAATTCCGAGACACAGCTCTTGTCGTCAATGGCGGGCCGCACCCTTCGGGGGCATGCTTAGCACGGCGGATTACAAAGATGGCAAAGCACTCAAATCCTGTCATACGGAGTTTGTTCATATCTACGGTGCGGCTTTCTTTACATAGGAGGATATGTCAGAACAGGCATATCCTCTTTTTTTGTGCCCCGTCAAGCATAGTTTTAGACGGTGTAACGCTATGGGTTAGGGGAGCTAAAGCATCGCTTTTTGTTTGAAATAGGAGCTTGTCCGTTTTTTCTTCGTATATTTACCCTCCAAGAATTAAACACACTAAACTAAATATTTATGTTACAGCCAAAACAGTCTCGCAATTATGTAACCGGGCTGGCTGCCGCTTGCTCGTTGCTATTGATTGCCTGCTCTCCGGAGGAAGTCCGGCAGGTCAATCTTATTCCCAAACCGGAACAGATGACAATGACCGGAGGAACTTTCACGGTCGATAGTCTCGCGTTATTTGGCGGGCAATCTTCCCGGAATATCAAAACAGTGATCGATGAAGCCTGGTCCGGTAACCCGGAAGGTTATCAGTTGGATGTGACGCCGGGAGGAATCGACCTGCGTGCCGGTTCGCCGGACGGTCTGTTCTATGGGATGCAGACGTTACGCCAACTCTATGCCGGAGGAGAGGTCCCATGTGTTTCGATCCGGGATAATCCTCGTTTTGGGTATCGGGGATTGCATCTGGATGTATCCCGTCATTTCTTCTCCAAAGAGGAAGTGATGAAATTGCTGGATGTGATGTCTTTTTACAAGCTGAACACCTTGCATATGCATCTGACGGATGCCGGAGGATGGCGTATCGAGATAGACAAATATCCGAAACTGACTTCTGAAACGGCCTTCCGCACCGAATCTGATTGGCGGAAGTGGTGGGACGGCCGCGACCGTAAGTATCTGCCGGAAGGGACGCCGGGCGCTTACGGCGGTTACTATACGAAGGAGGACATCCGGGAGATCGTGAAACATGCGGTTTCCAAACATATAAACATAATACCGGAGATCGAATTTCCGGGGCATTCGGAAGAGGTCCTGATGGCCTATCCTGAACTGAGCTGTTCGGGAAAGCCTTACCAGAACGGCGATTTTTGTATCGGTAACGAGCAGTCGTTTACATTCATGGAAGACGTATTGGCGGAGGTGATCGATCTTTTCCCGTCCGAATATATCCATGTCGGTGGCGATGAAGCCGGGAAGTCCGCCTGGAAGAAATGTCCGAAATGCCAGGCTTTGATGAAGGAAAAAGGAATGAAGAACGTGGATGAGCTTCAGAGTTACATGATTCACAGGGCTGAGGAGTTTCTGAATTCGAAAGATCGTAAGCTGATCGGCTGGGACGAGATCCTTGAAGGCGGTCTGGCTCCCGAAGCAACCGTCATGTCATGGCGGGGAGAAGACGGTGGAATCAAATCGGCACGGATGGGGCATGATGTGGTGATGACGCCGGGCAATTATATGTATTTGGATTTCTATCAGGCCGATCCGAAGACACAGCCGTATGCCATCGGCGGCTATACGCCGATAAAGAAAGTGTATAGCTATGATCCCGTCCCGGCGGATTCGTTGACGGCAGAGGAATGCCGGCATATTTTGGGGGTGCAGGCCAATACCTGGACCGAATATATCCAGACACCCGAACATCTGGAATATATGATGTTCCCGCGTGCCCTTGCTGTGGCCGAGATCGGATGGACGCCGCAGGAATTACGGACATGGGAGGATTTCAAACCTCGCATGAATGCGCATATTTCCAAATTGCAGGGAATGGGGATCCGTACTTTTACCCTTTCGGACGAATTGGAAGTGACCATGCAGGTCGATACGGCAGGCAGAGAGATAGAAGTCATACTGGATGCCGAGAAATACCCGGCGGAAATCCGCTACACGACGGACGGTTCCGTTCCGGTGGCATCTTCCGCCCTTTATGCCGGGCCGATAACCGTGCAAGATTTCGCCCATATCAAAGCCGCTATTTTCCGGGACGGTGTGCTTCAGGGGACACCGACGGAAAAGAAAGTGGATTATCATCGGGCCATCAATAAGCCTATACATTATAATAGTAAGCTCTACGAAGGCTATATGGCCGGAGGAACAAACGCCTTGTTGGACGGCTATCGGGGCGGCCTGACTTATCTGGACGGACGTTGGCAAGGTTATTTGGATGACCTGGACTGTGTGATCGATATGGAAGAGGAAACGGATATCCATAAAGTGTCCATTCGTTTCATGCAACTGACAGGTCCGGGTGTGTTCCAGCCCGGACAAGTGGAGTTGTTGACTTCGGAAGATGGTGAAAACTTTATTTCCCGCGGGATTGTTCCGACAACGGTTCCGGCTGATGATCCGGACCTCCTGTTCCAAGAATATACGTTCGACGGTAACTGGAAAACCCGTTATATCCGTTTGAAAGCGCCGAGGGCAAATCCCGGTTTTATTTTTGCGGATGAGATCGTTGTTTGGTGAATTAAAAATTAAGAATTAAGAATTAAAAAATAAGAGTTGGTGTTATGAAGATGGTGTTGTTTTCTTTTCTATTGAGTTGCTGTTCTGCGCTGGTTTACGCGCAACAGCCGGTAGATTATGTGAATCCGTTTATCGGGACAAGCAACTACGGGACGACCAATCCCGGTGCGATTTGCCCCCAGGGAATGATGAGTGTCACCCCCTTCAATGTGATGGGGTCGAAAAGTAATAAGTTTGACAAGGACAGCCAGTGGTGGTCCACGCCTTATTCGGCGGACAATAATTTCTTCACCGGCTATGCGCATGTCAACCTGAGCGGTGTCGGTTGTCCGGAGATGGGAAGCCTGTTGCTGATGCCTACCTCCGGGGAGCTGAATGTGGATTATCACGCATACGGCAGCGAATACAAGAACGAGGTGGCCCATCCCGGCTATTACAGTAATATCCTGACGAAATATAACATCAAGACGGAAGCTACCGCCTCCATGCGTACCGGCCTGACACGTTTTACTTTCCCGAAAGGGCAGGGGAATATCCTCTTGAATTTGGGGGAAGGGCTGACGAATGAAACCGGTGCGACCGTCCGTATGGTGAGCGATACGGAGATAGAGGGAAGCAAGCTGCTCGGTACGTTCTGCTATAACCCGCAGGCTGTTTTCCCGATCTATTTCGTGATGAAGCTCAGCAAAGCCCCCAAGCAGGCCGGCTACTGGAAGAAACAACGCGAGATGAAGGGAGTGGAAGCCGAATGGGATGCCTATTCCGGCAAATATAAATTGTACACGAAGTACGACCGTGAGATGAGCGGTGACGACATCGGTGTCTGGTTCAAGTATGATACCGAAGAAGACGAAGTGATCGAAGTAAAGATGGGCGTCTCGTTTGTCAGCATCGAAAATGCCCGCCTGAATATGAACACCGAACAGCCGGATTTCAATTTCGACAAAGTGCGTGCGGCAGCCGGCAAGATGTGGAACGACGATCTGTCGCGTGTGATGGTGGAAGGCGGGACGAACGACGATAAGACGATTTTCTATACCGCCATGTACCACCTGCTGATCCATCCGAACATCATCCAGGACGTGAATGGCGAATATCCGATGATGGAAAGCCTGAAAGTCGGCCATACTACCGGAAACCGCTATACGGTCTTTTCGCTCTGGGACACCTACCGCAATGTCAGCACATTGATGACATTGCTCTATCCCGAAAAACAGCTCGACATCATCCGCACCATGATCGACATGTACAAGGAAAGCGGCTGGCTTCCGAAGTGGGAACTGTACGGACGCGAGACGCTGACGATGGAAGGCGATCCGTCTATCCCTTATATCGTGGATGCTTATATGCGCGGTTTGCGCGATTACGATATCGAGACTGCCTATGAAGGAATGCGCAAGGGTGCTACTACTCCCGGAGAGTTCAACCTGCTTCGCCCGGACAATAACGACTATATGAGCAAAGGCTACGTCCCCTTGCGCGAACAGTATGATAATTCGGTTTCGCATGCCTTGGAATATTATATTGCCGACTGGAATCTCTCGTTGTTGGCAGATGCGTTGGGAAAGAAGGAAGACGCCAAGTTGTTCCGTGAGCGGGCTATGGGGTATAAGCATTACTATTGCAAGGAGTTCGGTACGCTTCGTCCCATCCTGCCCGACGGCACGTTCTATTCCCCTTTCGATCCGAAACAGGGGGAGAACTTCGAGCCGAGCCCCGGTTTCCATGAAGGAAACGCCTGGAACTACACGTTCTATGTCCCCCATGACATCAAAGGCCTTGCCAAACTGATGGGCGGTCAGAAGAAGTTTGTCGATAAGTTGCAGATGGTCTTCGACAAAGGGTACTACGATATGGCAAACGAGCCGGATATCGCCTATCCGTACCTCTTCAGCTATTTCAAGGGAGAAGCCTGGCGTACGCAGAAGCTGGTTCGCGAACTGTTGGGCAAATATTATCATAATGCTCCGAACGGACTTCCGGGTAACGACGATACGGGTACGATGTCTACCTGGGCGATCTTCTCGATGATGGGATTCTATCCGGCCTGTCCCGGTGACCTGGATTATGTTGTGACTTCTCCGACCTTCAACAAGGTGACGATCCGGCTGGACGAGAAGTTCTATCCGAAAGGCGAATTGGTGATCGAGTCTGCCCGCAAAACCCCGGAAGATATTTATATCAAAGAGGTGACAGCCGGCGGAAAGAAGCTGAAAGGGTATACGATTTCGCAAGCCGAACTGGTGAATGCCGGGACATTGCGCTTCACGCTGGAAGACAAGCATTGATTTCCCCTCTCAATTTTATTTGAAATGGCATTTAAACGTTGAAAAACGGTTTCAAATTTTCTTGAAGCCGTTTTTCACTATTGAATCCCCGTTTCAATATTTCTTGAAGTGTCTTTTTAATGGTGAAAAACCGTTTCAAGAAAAATGGAGATGGGTTTCACCATTGAAAAATGGCTTCAAGAAAATTAGAAACGACTTTTCAACGTTTAAATGCCATTTCAAATATTCTTGAGACCTATAAATTATTATCTTTGCACACGTAAAAAAGAAAAACAGTTTAATCCATATTATATAATGTATAGAACAAGAACATGTGGCGACCTGCGCCTTGCCGATGAAGGCTTGGTGATTACGCTGGCCGGCTGGGTACAGAAAACCCGTAAGATGGGTGGCATGACGTTCGTGGATATCCGCGACCGTTACGGTATTACGCAATTGGTGTTTAACCAGGAAGTGGATGCCGCTCTTTGTGAGAAAGCAAATAAGCTGGGACGCGAATATGTTATCCAGGTGACGGGAACCGTTCGCGAACGTTCCAGCAAAAACCCGAATATCCCTACCGGTGAGATCGAAATCATCGTTTCGGAACTGAATGTCCTGAATGCTGCCGTGACTCCTCCTTTCACGATTGAAGACGATACGGACGGGGGGGACGACCTGCGTATGAAATACCGTTATCTGGATTTGCGCCGCAACGCCGTCCGCAAGAACCTGGAACTGCGTCATCGTATGGCTTTCGAGGTGCGTAACTATCTGGATAAGCAAGGATTCCTGGAAGTCGAAACTCCGGTGCTGGTAAACTCGACGCCTGAAGGGGCGCGTGACTTTGTCGTGCCTTCCCGTATGAATCCCGGACAGTTCTACGCTTTGCCTCAGTCTCCGCAGACGTTGAAGCAGTTGTTGATGGTTTCCGGTTTCGACCGTTATTTCCAGATCGTGAAATGTTTCCGTGACGAAGACCTGCGTGCGGACCGCCAGCCCGAATTTACACAGATCGACTGCGAAATGAGCTTTGTGGAACAGGAAGACGTGCTGAACATTTTCGAAGGAATGGCCAAGCATCTGTTCAAGGTGATCCGGGGCATCGATATAAAAGAAGCTTTCCCGCGTATCAGTTGGCACGATGCCATGAAATATTACGGAAGCGACAAGCCGGACCTGCGTTTCGATATGAAGTTCGTCGAACTGATGGACATCATGAAGGGACACGGTTTCTCCGTATTCGATAATGCTGCTTATGTCGGCGGTATCTGTGCGGAAGGGGCGGCTTCTTATACGCGCAAGCAGTTGGATGCGCTGACCGAGTTTGTGAAACGTCCGCAGATCGGTGCAAAGGGCATGGTATATGCCCGTGTGGAGGCAGACGGCAATGTGAAGTCGAGCGTGGACAAATTCTATACCCAGGAAGTATTGCAGCAGATGAAAGAGGCCTTTGGGGCAAAACCGGGCGACCTGATTCTGATCCTTTCCGGCGACGATGCGATGAAGACGCGCAAACAACTTTGCGAATTGCGTCTGGAAGTGGCCGGTCAGTTGGGCTTGCGTGACAAGAACAAGTTCGCCTGCCTGTGGGTGATCGACTTCCCGCTGTTCGAGTGGAGCGAAGAAGACCAGCGCTTCTATGCAATGCACCATCCGTTTACTTCTCCCAAACCCGAAGATATTCCTTTGCTGGACAGCGATACGGGAGCCGTCCGTGCGAATGCATACGACATGGTGATTAATGGTGTCGAAGTGGGTGGCGGTTCCATCCGTATCCACGACAGCAAGTTGCAGGATAAGATGTTCCAGTTGTTGGGCTTCACCGAAGAAAAGGCACAGGAGCGTTTCGGCTTCCTGATGAATGCCTTCAAATATGGTGCGCCTCCTCACGGTGGTCTGGCTTACGGTCTGGACCGTTGGGTCTCTTTGTTTGCCGGCCTCGATTCTATCCGTGACTGTATCGCGTTCCCGAAAAACAACTCCGGTCGCGATGTCATGCTGGATGCGCCCGGACAACTGGATGATTCGCAGTTGGAAGAATTATGCCTGAAAGTAGATATTAAGGAGTAATATACCGATAGGTCGATTTGCCGGTATGCTGGTGAATGGTTCACTGGCCTATTGGCAAATTGATTTATTTATAAATTATTGATTATGTTAAGGGTTAAGGATATACTGAAAGAAATCGAACAATACGCTCCGTTGCCATTGCAGGAAAGTTTTGACAATGCAGGTGTGCAGGTAGGCGATGTGAATCAGCCGGCTACCGGTGCACTTCTTTGCCTCGACGTCACCGAAGAGGTGGTGGACGAGGCGATAGAGATGGGGTGTAATCTGATTGTCTCTCATCATCCTTTGGCCTTTAAAGCCTTCAAATCCCTGACCGGTTCGACCTATATCGAGCGGTGCATGATGAAGGCCTGCAAGTATGACTTGGTGATCTATGCCGCCCATACCAATCTCGATAATGCGGCGGGAGGCGTGAACTTCCGTCTGGCGGAACTGATCGGGCTGGAAAATGTCCGTGTCCTGAGCCCCCAGAAAGGTGCTTTGCTGAAGCTGGTCACTTTCGTGCCGGAGGCCTATGCCGATTTGGTGAGGACGACCTTGTTCAATGCGGGAGCCGGAGCGATAGGCGGCTATGATTCCTGTAGCTTCAGCCTGCCGGGGAGCGGGACTTTCCGTGCCGGCGAAGGGACGAACCCGTTCTGTGGCGAAATAGGCGAGTTGCATGTGGAGCCGGAAATCCGTATCGAAACGATATTGCCCGCTTTCCGTAAGTCGACGGTGACGCGTGCGTTGCTTTCCGTCCATCCTTATGAAGAACCGGTATTCGATTTCTATCCATTGGATAATGCCTGGAACCAGGTCGGTTCGGGGGTAGTCGGAGAGTTGCCCGAAGAAGAGAGTGAATTGGGCTTCCTGCAACGGATCAAGGAGCTGTTCCAGGTGGGGTGCGTGAAGCATTCCGCCCTGACCGGCAAGCCGATACGCGAAGTCGCTTTATGCGGGGGGAGCGGCGCTTTCCTGATCAAAGACGCAATCAGTTACGGTGCGGACGTTTTCATTACGGGGGAGGCTAAATATAATGACTTTTACGATGTGGAAGACCGGATTCTGCTGGCGGTTATTGGTCATTATGAAAGTGAAGTCTGTACAAAAGATATCTTTTATAACATAATATCGAAAAAATTCCCTACCTTTGCGGTACATTTTTCGAATGTTAATTCAAACCCGGTAAAATATTTATAGAATGGCTACAGATAAACAATCAGCTGAAAAAGAGATTACAGTTGAAGAAAAGCTTTCTACGCTGTATCAGCTTCAGACGATGATGACTGAAATTGATAAGATCAAGACACTTCGCGGCGAACTTCCCTTGGAAGTACAGGACCTGGAAGATGAGATCGCTGGTCTGGAAACACGTCTTCAGAACTATCAGTCAGAAATTAAAGATTTTGAGAATGCTGTTGTAGAACAGAAACATAAGATTACGGAGTCAACCGGTCTGATTGAAAAATATAAAGCGCAGTTGGATAACGTGCGTAACAACCGTGAGTTCGACAACTTGTCAAAAGAAATAGAATTCCAGGGACTTGAAATCGAGTTCTCTGAAAAGAAGATTCGTGAATTCGGTGAAGCGATCAACCGTAAGAAAGAAGAGATCGCCGAACTGTCCGAAAGACTGGAAGGCCGTAAGGCTGATTTGGTTCAAAAGCAGGGTGAACTGGAACAGATCATTTCCGAAACCAAGCAGGACGAAGAGAAACTGCGCGAAAAAGCAAAGAAACTGGAGGCGAATATCGAACCGCGCCTCTTGACTGCTTTCAAACGTATCCGCAAGGGGGCACGTAACGGCTTGGCTGTCGTATATGTACAGCGTGGTGCCTGCGGTGGTTGTTTCAACAAGATTCCGCCCCAGAAACAGTTGGATATCAAGTTGCGTAAGAAAGTGATCGTTTGCGAATACTGTGGTCGTATCATGATCGACCCTGAATTGGCAGGCATAGAAGAATAATCGGATGCGCGACGTTGTCCGTGCATATATAGAGAAATATCGGTTGCTTACGGAAAACCGTCCGGTTCTGGTCGGTGTAAGTGGCGGAGCAGATTCAATAGCCCTACTCACCATTTTGGTGGAGTCGGGCTATTCCTGTATTGCGGCGCATTGTAATTTTCATTTGCGGGGAGACGAATCCCTGCGTGATGAACAGTTTGTAAGGGAGTATGCCCGAAAACTGGATGTCCCTTTCCTGATGACGGACTTCGATACCCGGAAATATGCAGCCGACCGGCATCTCTCCATTGAAATGGCTGCCCGCGAGTTGCGCTATGGCTGGTTCGAAGAGCAACGGGCTGCAACCGGGGCGCAGGCTGTCGCTGTGGCTCATCATCGTGACGACAGTGTGGAAACGCTTTTGATGAATCTGGTACGTGGGACCGGCATCAGGGGAATGAGCGGGATTCGTCCGAGGAACGGTTTCGTGGTGCGCCCTTTGCTTGCCGTGAGCCGTGAGGATATCTTGGAGTGGCTTGCCGGACGCGGTTTGACGTATGTGACCGACAGTACCAACCTTTCCGATGCTTATACGCGCAATTTTATCCGCCTGCGTGTCCTTCCGCTTCTGGAGGAAATCAATCCTTCCGTGAAGGATGCGATCGCCCGTACGTCCGAACATCTGTCGGCAGCCGAAGCCGTTTATCTGCATGTGGTGGAAGAGGCGAGGAATGCCGTGGTCGAGCAAGGGGACCGCCTTTCGATTGCCGCCTTGATGCGTTACCCGTCGCCCGATGCTATTTTATACGAGTTACTCAAAACCTATGGCTTTACTCGTCCGGTGGCGGAGGATGTTTATTTGTCCCTGACGAAAGAATCGGGCAAAACCTTTTTCTCTTCTACGCACCGGTTGATAAAAGATCGGGACTATTTATTGTTATCTCCCCTTGTAAAAGAAGAGGTCCGTGAATATACACTGACCGGTGGCGAGAAAGTTTGGTCCGGTCCTGTCGAACTTTCTTTCGAGAAGATTGTTATTAAGGAAGATTTCCATATCCGGAAAGATAAAAATATCGCTTATTTCGATTACGACAAACTGACTTTTCCGCTTACCCTGCGTACATGGAAAGAAGGAGATTGGTTTATTCCTTTTGGCATGAAAGGGCGGAAGAAATTAAGCGATTATTTCTCGGATCATAAATTCAGCCGTTTAGATAAGGAACGGACGTGGCTTTTATGCAGCGGAGGCGCTGTTATCTGGATTGTAGGAGAACGTTCCGATAATCGTTTTTGCCTGGACAAAACAACTAAAAGTGTGTTAGTTGTGAATTTTTTTCCGACAAAAAGCGAGAGTAACTGAAAATATTATTACATTTGCAAAGATTTACTCCGCAGATGTGTTACTAATGATTCAAATTAGCTCAACAATCCGGTTTTCACATGAAATTATTAATTATCAAATTATAAAAGATACAATGATTGCGTTGTACGCGTGCCGTGTCCGGTCGTGTAAGTACGTCGTTTTTATTATTCACTTCGCATTATGCAAAAATATAACATTCTAGAACTAAATGAAAAACTCCTTCCTGAGTTGCAAAGTATAGCGGAAGAGTTAGGTATTAAAAAAGTAAGTTCCCTTAAGAAAGAGGAACTTGTATACAGAATTCTTGACGAACAGGCCATTTCATACGCCGGCATCCAGGCTGAAAAGGAGAAAGAAAAGGAAGCAAAGAAAGCAGAAAGGCAGACTAAGGCTAAGAAAACAAAAGCTGCGGCTCCGAAAGGCGCAAAAGCTGATGCCAAAACGAAAGTCGCTGCTCCCGCCACACCCGTTGAAGCTTCGGTAGAAGAGGTCGCTCCGGAAGCTCCGGAACAGCCCGAACGTAAAAGACGGACTCGTATTGACAAGAAAGAAAAAGTGGCCGCGGCTGTTGTTCCTGTCCAGAAAAACGAAGAGGCAGCCGTTTCCAAAAGTCCGGTTTCAGCCAATGCTCCTGTATCCGAAACTCTTGTCCAGGTAGCTGATGCTACGGCCGACGTCCCTGCCGAAACGGTAAAACCGGCAGCAAAGAAAGTGGTTAAGAAGACTGACAAGCCTGTAGAGAAACCGTTGCTTCCTCCTGTTGTCGTGGAATCGGATAACGGAGAGCTTCCGGCCGAAATCGCTCCCGAAGTAACGGAAGAACCGGCTGTCGTGGAAACTCCTGCCGCTTCGACTCCGGCAGACGAACCTAAACGTGTGGTATTCCGCCATCCGGACACCAAATCAGTTCTCGATCAACTTTTCCCATTCTCTTCCACACCTGCAAAACCGGAACCGAAAGCGCGGGAAGAACAACCTGCAGCCGCCCAGCAGCAGAACAATCCTCGCCAGAATAACAACAGACAGAACAACCAGAATAATCATAACAACCAGCGCAACAACAATAATAACAATGCTGTGCAGGAAAAACAGTATGAGTTTGACGGTATACTGACAGGTGTCGGTGTGCTGGAAATGATGCCTGACGGATATGGTTTCTTGCGTTCTTCCGATTATAACTACCTGACTTCCCCGGATGATATTTACGTATCGCAGTCGCAGATCAAGCTGTTCGGCCTGAAGACCGGCGACGTGGTGGAGGGGGCTATCCGTCCTCCGAAGGAAGGTGAAAAATATTTCCCGCTTGTCAAAGTGGATAAGATCAACGGTCGTACGCCTGAAGAAGTCCGTGACCGTGTTCCTTTCGATCATCTGACTCCGCTTTTCCCGGACGAAAAATTCATGTTGACGGCCCGCAAGTCTTCGAAAGTATATGATAATATCGCCGTACGTGTAGTAGATCTGTTCTCGCCGATCGGCAAGGGACAGCGTGGTCTGATCGTGGCACAGCCGAAGACCGGTAAGACGATGCTGTTGAAGGATATCGCCAATGCGATCGCAGCCAACCATCCTGAAGTGTATATGATTATCCTGCTGATCGACGAACGTCCTGAGGAGGTGACCGATATGGCCCGTAGCGTAGATGCCGAAGTGATTGCTTCTACTTTCGACGAACCGGCTGAACGCCATGTGAAAATTGCCGAAATCGTATTGAATAAGGCTAAACGTATGGTGGAATGTGGACATGATGTCGTGATCCTGTTAGACTCTATCACACGTCTGGCTCGTGCTTATAATACGGTTCAGCCGGCTTCCGGTAAAGTGCTCTCCGGTGGTGTGGATGCGAACGCATTGCAGAAACCGAAACGTTTCTTTGGGGCTGCCCGTAACATCGAAAACGGCGGCAGCCTGACGATCCTGGCAACGGCATTGACTGAAACCGGCTCGAAGATGGACGATGTGATCTTTGAAGAATTCAAAGGTACGGGTAATATGGAATTGCAGTTGGATCGCAAGCTGGCAAACAAACGTGTTTATCCGGCTGTCGATATCACAGCGTCCAGCACGCGCCGCGACGACCTGTTGCAGGATGAAAACACCGTGAACCGTATGTGGATCCTGCGTAAGTACCTGGCCGATATGAACTCTATGGAGGCTATGGAATTTGTCAAGAAGCGCATGGAACAGACATTCGATAATATGGAGTTCCTGGCTTCGATGAACGGATAAGTTAGGGGATTCTCGATATTGATAAAAACGCAGATCGGGCCCGGCCTGGTCTGCGTTTTTTATATTGGATTCGAATCTCTGTTTTCTATATTTTGCAACGCTACGCACTTATAATCGTCGGCCGGCATTTGTATAAATGCCGGCCGACTATTTATAAACGTTAGCCTATGCTTCCTTCCTCGGTCTTCCTCTGCGGCGTTGGTTGTTGCCGCTGCCGGAGCGGTTGTCGCTTTTCCCTTTTCCGCCGTCTTTGCGGGGGCGTCCTCTGCCACGACGCATGTTGGAGTATTTTTCGGGCTCGTATAAAGGTGTTTCGCCGAATTTGGGATCGACCGGTATTTTATAGATTTCCTTATCCAGGAATTCTTCGATGCGTTTGAATTGGAATTGTTCTTCGGTTGAAATGAAAGTGATGGCCAGCCCTTCGCCGTTTGTTCCGCGGGCGGTACGGCCGATGCGGTGCACATAGTCTTCCGGGTCGTGGGGAATGTCGAAATTGATAACCAGCTTGATGTCGTTGATATCGATACCGCGCGAGACGACGTCAGTGGCGACGAGGATGTCTATACGTCCGTTCTTGAACTCTTTCATCACCTCTTCACGCTGTGACTGCTCAAGGTCAGAATGCATGGCTGCGACGTTGAACTTCATCCGTTTGAGAGTGGATGCCAGCTCTTTTACTTTCATTTTCGAGGACGAAAAAATGATGACACGCTGCGGACGGCTCTTTGAGAACAAGTCTTCCAATATGCGCAGTTTCTGCATGTCATAGCAGACATAGGCCGTTTGCATGATTGTTTCGGGTGGACGGGAGATGGCTATCTTGACTTCTTCCGGGTTTTTCAGGATCGTTTGGGCCAGTGTCCGGATCTTGGGAGGCATTGTGGCGGAGAACATGATGGTCTGGCAGGTTGCCGGCAGTAGTTTGTAGACCTGCATGATATCGTCATAAAATCCCATATCGAGCATCCGGTCCGCTTCATCCAGGACGAAGAAGGATACTTGCGACAGATCGACAGTGCCCAGTTTGATATGCGACAACAGACGTCCGGGGGTAGCGATCACGATATCGGCCCCCATTTCCATCCCTCGTTTTTGCTGTTCCCTGGCAATACCGTCCGTGCCTCCGTAGACGGCAACGGCGGAAACCGGGACAAAATAGGTAAAACCTTCGATCTGCTGGTCGATCTGTTGGGCCAATTCGCGTGTGGGAGCCATGATGATGGCATTGATGGCATTGGCCGGATGTAATCCTTTGCTGAGTTCATTGATCACCGGCAACACATAAGCCGCAGTCTTTCCTGTCCCTGTCTGTGCACAGGCAATAATGTCTTTCCCTTCCAAAATGACCGGAATCGTCAGTTCCTGTACTGGAGTTGTCTCCAGAAAATTCATTGCGTCAAGGCCGTCCAATACGGCCTCTTCTAAGTCCAATTCGTCAAATCTCATCTTTCATCATTAAATTCCCGGTAAAGGTAGATAATATTTGGCAATATTTGTTATATAGAACGCAGCTCTTCTTTCAAAAGAGTTATTTTTTCAAGGGAAGATTGATTTTTGTGATATTTTCCGGGGAAGATTGTGATAAAAATAAATATCTTTATACCCAAATTAGCGTTTTAAAGCATTTTGTTTATATGGGCGGCATTTATGGCGGGAAGGACATCCGGCCAATCTCACAAAAGCAAGATTCATTACATGGATTGATCAATACGATTTTGGATAAACTACCGTTAGGCGTTTTTGTAAAAGATGCAGAAGATGGTTTCAGGTATCTGTATTGGAACCGTTTCATGGAAGAAATAACCGGTATCGGTACGGAAGAAGTTGAGGGTCACAATGATTTCGAACTGAGTTTTGATGCGATCATGCCCGCAGAAGAGCGTTTAGGGCTGGATCGTGATGTCATGGAGACGGGTAGGACTATTGAATTTAGCGGGAAGATTTCTGATGCGTATGGCATCCCGAAGGATATCGAAGTCACGAAATTCCCGATTGCCTTGAGCAATGGCAAACCCCTTTTGCTGGCTTTGTGGCGTGACGTCACGGTCCGCAACAAGATGGAGAATACCTTGAGACGTTCGCAGGTACTTACTAAGATGGCCCTGCATTCCAATGATATCCGCCTCTGTTCCATATTCGTGAATCCTGACAGCAAACGGAATTATGATGATTCGGTTGTCCAGGTAAATAACTGGTTGCCGGGTAAAGAAGACGAGCTGGTCGATATTTCATGGCCTCGTTTTGCCGCGCGGGTTCATCCTGACGACAGGGAGAGACACGATGAGGCTTTTCGGAAATTATGTTCGGGAGAGATATCGGAAATGAAAATCGAGTTGCGTGTGAAATACCCGGGAATGGATCATTACCACTGGCGTGAATCGTCGGCAACCGTCTACGAACGGGATGAACGGGGAAGGGTGCTTGTGATCCTGGGATGTACGATCAACATACAGGAACGCAAAGGGCAGGAGCTGAATCTGGAAGAAGCCAAGCACAAGGCGGAGCTTGCCGATAAGATGAAGTCCAAGTATCTGGCGGATATGAGCCATGAGATCCGCACCCCGCTGAATGCGATCACCGGTTTTTCCGAATTGATGGCTTTTGCCGATTCGGATGAGGAGCGTAGGGAATATTATGAGATCATCAAGACCAATAACCTGCTGCTGATGCAACTGATAAACGATATTCTCGACCTGTCCAAGATCGAAGCCGACGCTATCAGGATCAGTTATGAACCGGTCGATATAAACGGACTGATGGATACGATATTCGCCTCTATCAAACTTCGTATGCCCGAAGGAGTGCAGTTGTTCTTGGAAAAAGGTAGCTGTACGTGCTGTTTCGGAGCCGATAGTATCCGTCTGTTGCAATTGATCAATAATCTGGCGAATAATGCGATTAAGAATACCAAGCAGGGAAGTATCACGCTGGGATATACCTGCCTGCCGGATAAATGTCTGGAATTTTATGTGAAGGATACGGGAACCGGCATTGCAAAAGATAAACTGGAGAGCCTTTTCACACGCTTCGTTAAGGTGAACGATTATGTGGAAGGTATCGGTTTGGGGCTTGCCATCTGCCAAGGGCTGGTTACGAAAATGGGTGGTTCCATGCACGTGGAATCCGAATTAGGGGTCGGTTCGACTTTCTCCTTCGTGCTGCCGTCGCATGAGGGATAAAGTGATGCATTATTTATAATATTTCTTGTATATCTTGTCGAATGTACCGTTCTTGCGTATCTGTTCCAGCCAGCTGTTCAGGCTGTCGAGCAGGATAGGGGAGTCTTTGCGGACTGCCCAGGATTGGAGTTGCGTGAAACTTATGTCTGTTTTGATATCTATTTCCGGGAGTTGCTTTTGGGAAAGGACAGCCGTCTGCTGGTCGCAAACGGCATAATCGATATCTCCTTTGGCAACCATGATGGCAAGCTGTTCCCCGGAGTATAATTCGTCTTCTATCACGTAGATCGTATCGCCGATCTCATGTCCTAAGTTTTGTAGCCTGAGCTGGGCGGGAGAATCTTTTGGGATATATAGGGTCTTACCGGCCAGATCGAGTTGGTTGCGGATGGGCTTGAGTCCGTTATTGGCCGCTTCCGTCCGTTGTATCAGGACTTGCTTGTCGAGGACGATCGGTTCGGTGAACAGATATTTCTCTTTGATCTCGCTGGTGATCGGGATATTGCGGGCAACGGCATCGCAATTGTTCTCTTCAAGCATATCGAAGCTTTCGGCCAGGCTCATCTCCAAAATATCTGTATTTCCAGACCTGATAATTGGGCGATAGCCTGGCTCAGTTCATATTGGAAACCCTTCTATCGTGTCACCTGCCACATAATACCCCGATTGATTGTATTCGGTCACCAGCCGCAGGATTCCTTCTTCTTTGATCTCCGGATAATCGCGTGGGAAGACTTCAGCCTTCGGCATGGTTTTCAGGCGCCATAACATGATCATGGTTGCTACGGCGATTATCAGCAGCCCGGTGTAGACTCCTATCAGTTTCCTCGATTTCATAAGATCAGTTGTTGAATGTGACAGCCACGCCCATTTTCAGGACGAACGGATCCAGCGGATAGTGCGCCAGCGAGAAATAGTTCGGATTGACGAACTTGGAACCCAGGTTATAACCCATCACAAAGAAACGAGCCTGTTTCAGGTGGAAGTTGACGTAGGCATTGACAAGCGGGAAATTGCCGACTTTCACTTCGTCCTGTACCTGGAACTGCTGTGTGGCCGGTTC
>ENA-OPYT01000265-OPYT01000265.1-human-gut-metagenome-genome-assembly--contig:-NODE-265-length-16531-cov-6.418861_pt1 | contig 16531 bp, 18 predicted proteins | sample MGYA00242636_ERZ504480 | MGnify/ENA primary metagenome ERZ504480 (study PRJEB26092, sample SAMD00036228) | human gut metagenome | host: Homo sapiens | study: EMG produced TPA metagenomics assembly of...
AGTATCTCTCCCAAATCGCGTCTATATTGATTGAAAATAATTTTTCGTCTATACTTAGGTGTGAAGACGATATGATATTTGCACAACCATTTCGTATGTGCTAAATCATTGGCTTTCTTCGCCATATAAATCACCTTTCCTTTTAATGTAATAGTGGCTTGGACACCTCTATTATACTGGAAAGGTGATTTTTTAGTATAACTATTGGCACTCACCCGCATAGCGGGTGGGTTATTGTTTCGCAGGCGTTGCCAGCTCAACAGGGTAAACCCATACACAGAAACGCCTTGCACCCTCGTGGATGCAAGGCGTTTTGTCTGTCTGATTGTCTTTGGGAAAAAATTATTTAGTTTTCCAAACCTCAATGACCGGCAGCTTCGGCAGTCGGTTTGAAGGCCTGTGCCGCCTGGGGATTTTCGTTCATGCTGTCGATGCGGGCCCGGTATTCCATGTCGTTGGCATAGCGCTTATTTTTGTAGCGGCCAATGGTCAGGAAGGGGACGATGATGATGGCGATGGCAGCGTATCCGCAGTAGCCGTAGCCGTATTTGATGATGTTGGTCAGCCGGCGATGGAAACGGTCATGGATGCGATGATGATGAAGGCTGTAACGATGGCGGCGCGGATGACCGAACGGGAGCTGATTTTTTTCAGGATGTTAATTTCTGAAAAACGGGCCGTGAAGCCAAAGACCGTTGTGACGCCTGTCGAAATGAGGCACAGCATCAGGAAGGCGCTGTAGACGATGGTCAGCCATGGCGAGCCCATGGCCTGGCAGCTGGTCAGGGTCGGTAAGGGCGATTTGCCGTAATAGCCGGACCAGCCTAAGAGCATGACGACGGCTAAGGTCAGGGCAGCAGCGTTCATGGCGAAGGAGAACCACATCGACGTAGCGCAGTTCTTACGCGTGACTAAAGGCGTGCCGACGACGATCATGGTCGGGATGACGACGCATTGGAAGCCGGCATAGGTGAAGGCGTGGAGAATGGCTGTCGGGACGTTGCTGAAACCGTTGACGGCGAAGTCCTGGGCCATGACGGCCGTAAAGGCCTGGGTTCCTTCGACGGAGCCTGCCGAATAGATGCCGACCGAGAAAATGGCGACGACCATTGCCAGGATAGCCATGCCCATGTAGGTCGTGGCCCGGCGGACCAGGCCGGCACCGAAGATGGTCAGGAAGAAGATGATGATGCCGACGACGCCGATGCCGGCGTAGTAGTTGAGGCCGGTCTGGGCGTTGATGGCCGAGGCGGCGCCGGAAATGGTAGCCGATACAGCCATTAAGACCATGATGTAGAAGAAGGCTTCAAAGAAATATTCGATGCCCGTGAAGGGACGGTATAAGTTCTGGAATAACTGGCGGTAACTGGTGAGGTGCCGCGAATTATACATGTTCATGGCTTCCTTGATGGTCAGGGTGAACAGCAGCATGGTGATGATGGCCGTAATGGGACCGAGCCAGCCCAGGCTGACGAAGTAGACGTTTTCCTGATTGCCCGTAGCAAAGCCGCCGCCGGCGTGAGAACTGAACAGGACGGCTCCGACGGAAAAACACATGCTGAGGGATGCCGTTTTCATAGATGACATGTTGACCATAATTGTTTCCTCCTTTGATGGACAGGGAGAGAAACGAAAACGCCTTTCGTCTCTCTGCAAGTTATTGCTAAGAGACGAAAGGCGTTGTATCCTTCCGCGGTACCACTCTGTTTCATCCTTTCGGATGCCCTCTCGGATACGGCCATCGGCGATATCCATGCTCTGTAACGGGAGTTCCCGTGTCGGCCTACTTCATTCAGCGTCTCCGCTCGGCAATGAGTTCGGTTCAGTCTCTGTACTGCTTCGCACCGGCCAGCAGCTCTCTGAAAACGAGGGGCTCGAACGTACTATTTTGCGTCGTCGCGTTTATGGCGTTTTTTGTTGATGGAGCTATGATATCACCGGGAACTTAAAAAGTCAAGGAGAAAAAAGTAATATTTTTTCGAAAAAGATGAGATAAACGTTTAAGTTTAAAGCAATAAAAAGACCGCCCATGACGGACGGTCTCAGGATTATTTGTCACGCGACAGGTCGACCTCTTTCAGCGGAATGAGGTGCGTCTTGTGTTTAAATTTATGATAGAGGAAGACGGCTAGGAAGACCGGGATGCCGATGTAGGCGACGCTGGCACCGTACCAGTCGATTTCAGCCCCGGTGAAGGCCGAGTAGTTCTGGCCGGCCGTGACGATGATACACATGATCAGCGCCAGGAGAGGGCCAAAGGGGAACCAGGTTGCTTTGTACGGCAGGTCTTTCAAGTCCTTGCCCTGGGCGATATAGGCCCGGCGGAAGCGGTAGTGGCAGATGGCGATGCCGATCCAGGTGATGAAGCCGGCCATGCCGCTGATGTTAACCAGCCAGTCATAGGCCTTGCCTTCGCCGATGAGAGATGTGAGGAAGGCTGCCAGGCCGAAGACGACCGTGGCAAATAAGGCATACGACGGAACGCCGCGCTTATTGAGCTTGAGGAAGCATTTCGGAGCCTGGCCCGTTTCAGCCATGGCATAGAGCATACGCGTCGAAACGTAGAGGCCGGAGTTGCCTGCCGAGAGAACGGCGGTCAGGATGACGGCGTTCATGATCGATGCGGCGGCGACTAAGCCGAAGCGTTCAAAGACCAGCGTGAAGGGGCTGATGGAAATGTTGACGATATCCGTATTGAGCAGGTTCGGGTCGGTGTAAGGAATGAGGAAGCCGATGACCGTAAAGGCGCCTAAGTAGAAAATGAGGATACGCCAGAAAATCGAATGGACCGCACGGGGGACATTCTTTTCCGGATCTTCACTTTCACCGGCGGCAATGCCGATCATTTCCGTCCCTTGGAAGGAGAAGCCGGCGACCATGAAGATACCCAACATAGCCGTGAAGCCGCCGACGAAGGGCGCTTCATCGACAGTCCAGTTGACGAAGCCCGGCGACGGTTCGGAACCGAGGCCCAAGATGAGCAGCGTCCCGGTAAACAGGAAGACCAGGACCGTCAAGACCTTGATGCCGGCGAAGATAAATTCACTTTCGCCGTAGGATCGGGTCGACAGGTAGTTGAGGGCGAACAAGATGATCAGGAACAAGCCGCTCCAGAGGGCTGCCGGTACGTCCGGGAACCAGTACTTCATGATGAGAGCGCCGGCGACGAGTTCGGCGGCAACCGTAATGGCCCAGTTGAACCAGTAGTTCCAGCCCAGGGCAAAGCCCAAGGACTTGTCGACGTAGCGGTTGGCGTACGTTTCAAAGGAGCCGCTGACCGGAAGGTATGAAGCCATTTCACCCAGTCCTGTCATAAGAAAATAGACCATGATGCCGATGAGGGCATAGGCGACGAGTGCCCCACCCGGCCCAGCAGTGCTGACTGTTTCACCGCCGGCTACGAACAAGCCGGTGCCGATTGCACCGCCGATGGCAATCATGTTCATGTGGCGGGCTTTCAGACTGCGGCGCAGCTTTTGCTGCTGTTGAGTTTCTTCCATGCAAAATCACAACCTTTTTTTTATAGAATTGATAAATGAAATCTAAAAAAACTCATACGAATATATTATATAGGATGATGGCGGCGATGACAAATAAATATTCTGCAATTATGCAAGAATTATATAGGATGACGAACCCTCCATAGCCTTTTAGCGGCGTTTCCGCTATAATAGTAGTATTACCATGCGTAAAAGGGAAAGGATAGCTTATGGAATTAGAAGAATGCCGCCGGGAGATCGACGGACTCGACCGGGAACTGGCGAAGATTTTGGAACGGCGCATGCAGGTCGTCGCCGCCGTCGCCGCTTATAAAAAAGAGCATCATATGGAGATCTACGATCCGCGGAGGGAGCGGCAGGTGCTGGATAAAATTTCGAATTTGACGGAGCAGAAAAATTTGGCTCCCTATTTGCGCCGCATCTACCAGTGCATCATGGATGAAAGCAAAAAATACGAACGCGAACACATGGGGATATGATGATGGAAGAACTTATTGTACGAGGCATTGCTGAACGCATCTTGTTTGAAGCCTCTGATTCGGATTATCGCGTCTTTCGCCTCCACGATGAAAGCAGCGACACGACGTATACCGTGACCGGCCATGGGATGAAACCCCTCGTTGGCGATCGATTGGAAGTGAAGGGCCACTGGGTGCAGCATAAGCGCTATGGCCGCCAGTTTGCGGCCGACGGTTGGAGCCGCGTCATTCCCGAATCGGTCGACGGCATCGAACGCTTTCTCGGAAGCGGCGCCGTCAAGGGCATGGGACCGGCCCTGGCCCATCGCGTCGTCGCCCACTTTGGCAAGGATACGATGGAGATTTTGGAAAAGGACCCGCAGCGCCTCTTAGAAATCGAAGGCATTGGCCCTAAGAAACTAGCCGTCATTACGGAATCTTTTTACGAAGAAAAACAGATCAACGACATCGCCTACGATTTGGAACAACACGGCGTTGCCGGAAGGTATGCCAGTCGGCTCCTGCAGAAATACGGCGACGACGTTCATTACGTCCTGACCGAAGAACCGTACCGGATGATCCATGAAATCGACGGCTTTGGCTTTAAGACGGCCGACCAAATCGCCTTGGCCTACGGCATGGACCGCCAGTCGCCGCAGCGCCTCGGCGCCGGTCTGGCCTACGTCCTTCAGACTATGACTCAAAACGGCCACGTCTGCATCCCTGACACTGAGTTGGTGCGACGGGCGGCTTTCCTTTTGCAGGCCGATGCTTTGGGGCTGCACGATATCCTGCAGGATACCGTCGATATGGGACAATTACGGACGGCGGACTTTGAAGGTACGGTCTACGTCTATACGCCGGAAGCCTATGAAGAGGAAGAATCCATAGCCAATCGTATTCGCGAGATGGCGGCCATGAAGCCTCTGGCCGTTAAGACCCATGTCCAATTATTTCTCGACCGCTGGCAGGACTCCTGCCATTTTGAACTGGCGGATAAGCAGCGCGAAGCCGTCGAAAAGTCGCTCCAATCGGGGATGACCGTCATCACCGGCGGTCCCGGCACGGGGAAGACGACCGTCGTTCAGACCATCATCCGCCTGGCTGAACAAGAAGGGCTGCGCATCCTGCTCTGTGCGCCGACGGGACGGGCGGCTAAGCGCCTGGCTGAAACGACACAGCGCAAGGCTAAGACCATTCATCGACTGCTCATTCCCGACGGCCATGTCGGTAAGGTCCAGTCCTTTGAATATAATGAAACGAAGTTATTGCCGGCCGATTTGGTCATCGTCGACGAAGTGTCTATGCTCGATATGGAAATGATGTACCATTTGCTGAACGCTCTGAAACCGCAGTGCCGCTGCATCCTCGTCGGGGATGCCGACCAGTTGCCGTCGGTCGGGGCCGGCGCCGTCCTCCACGACGTCATCGCCTCGGAAATGGTACCCGTCGTTCGCCTGGATACGATTTTCCGCCAAAAAGAAGGGGGCCGCATCGTTACTAACGCCCACTTGATTAACAATGGACGCCTGCCGGTCGTCAACGAAGACTTGGAATTTCGCTTCGTCGAAATCGAGACCGAAGCTGATGGGGCGACGCAAATCAGCGCTTTGTACCGCAGTGAAGTCCAAGAGACGGGCGACGAATTTGCTGTTCAGGTCTTGTCGCCTATGTACAAGGATCCCTGCGGCGTCGATAACCTCAATCAGCTCATTCAGGAACGTCTCAATCCCCCTGTCGTGGGCAAGGGCGAATTGAAGGGCCGCCACATGATCTTTCGCGTCGGCGACAAGGTCATGCAGAAGCACAACGACTATGAAAAGGGCGTGTTTAACGGCGACATCGGCCAAATCTTTGCCGTCCAGCACGACATGGTCTACGTCCGTTATCCTGAACAGGACGTCAAGTACGAAGGAGCAGAAATCGACGAAATTACCCTGGCCTACGCCATTACCGTCCATAAGAGCCAGGGGAGCGAATACCATACGGTCATCATGGCTTTGGTCAACAGCCATTCCATCATGCTCCAGCGAAATCTCTTCTACACGGCCGTTACCCGGGCCAAGCGGAAAGTCATCTTAGTCGGCACCAAGCGGGCCGTCCAAACGGCTGTCCAGAACCAGCGGACAAGCCGCCGTTTTACCCTGCTCATTCCACGGCTTCAAGGCGAACTCTTAACCTAGATCTTTTGCGATAGGAGGCTGCCATATGTCACTCTTTTCGGCTATTGCTAACCTTTTCTATCCGCCCACCTGCCCGGCTTGCGGCGTCCTCATGAAGCGCGACGGCGACTGGTGTCCGTCGTGCCTGGCTAGGGTGTGGCATCCGCGGCGCATCAATCGCTCCCAACAATTAAAGGCCATCGACGCCTGTTACTGCCTGGCTGACTATGATGGAGCCATGCGCCAACTGCTCCACGCTATTAAATATGGCGGCAAACAAGGAAAATGTCGGGCCTGCCGCGTCTTCTTAGAGCGATTTCCCTGGCCCGAACGACTGAATGCCATTGATATGGTCGTCCCCGTACCCTTGGCGCCGGAAAAACTAAAAAGCCGCGGCTTCAATCAAGTCGAAGGCCTTTTTAAAGAATGGGCCGACGATCATTATCGCTGGGCCGACATCCTCCAGAGGTTGCGTCCGACAAAAGCCCAGTGGCACCTGCCCAGAAGCCAGCGGTCGGAAAACGTCCATCGCGCTTTCGGACTCCGCGAAACAGCTGATGTCAGAGGCAAGCATATCTTACTCGTCGACGACATCTTCACGACGGGTTCGACACTTAATGATTGCGCCGCTGCCTTGAAGCGAAACGGGGCGGATGAGGTCATCGGCTTGGTCATCGCCAGCGGGGCGCCGTAGGCACTATCAGGAAGAGAATGAAGGCCTTGATTTCCTGTTGGAAGACGAATCGGTTACGGTCGTCTCGTGATAGGGGCTGTTGTCGAAAACCGGGAATCTTAGTATAATAAAAATGAAAAGAAAGGTGATGCTTAGATGCCTACGAATGACACGATTCCAGTGGCTCAACAAGCCAAACGCCATCAGCGGGCATTAAACATTATCAAGAGATGGCGACTCATGGATGATGATTTCATGAAGCGTTGTTTTAAAGACAATATTCCGGCCGTCGAATGTATTTTGCGTATCATCATGGAAAAGCCGGATTTACAGGTAGAAATGGTGCAGATTGAGGATACGATTCCCAACCTTTCCGGCCACGGGATACGGATGGATGTGCATGCCACCGATTCGACAGGAACGGAATATGACATCGAAGTACAGCGGGCCGATAATGCTCATGTACGGTAAGGAAGCAAGCAACCGAAAACAAGAGATAGACCGCCAGCACTACACTATTCCGAACCAAAGACCAAAAGATAAGCATTGTGGGAAAATCTAAACTTTTGGATTTTCCTACAATGCCAACTACGGCGGAATCCCTCCCACTCCTTATATCTTTCTGTATACATTGAATTTGTATTTAGTAAAATGCAGACAACACCACGGATCGGCTTTTGGTTGGACAATTCCAACCAAACACCACAGCAGACAGCAGAAAACATTCTGAACGCTAGGAAGCCGGTATGATTGTTACATATAAGGGGAAGAAAAATTTCTTTTAGGTACTTGCTTTCCTAAAACTGATGTGATACAATGATTTAATCCAGAAAAGGAGTAAAAAATATGCGGCAAGGTATTCTTAAATAAAACTATAATCAAATAGTGGGAACAAAGGATTATGATAGCTCCTTTTGTAGGGGCTTAGTTTTTTGTACCCAATTTAAGAATACTTTTGCCTTATCAATTTTGACATATCCCCAAAAACAGCAATCACAAACAGGTGTATGCTGTATATGTGTATGTCCGCAACTTATAATCCCCAGTGGTAAAAGTATTTTACTGCTGGGGATTTTTATGCCCTTTGGGGCTGTAAAGGGAGGACAATCACATGAAAATAATCAATATTGGAATTCTTGCCCATGTAGACGCTGGAAAGACGACCTTGACGGAGAGCCTGCTATATGCCAGCGGAGCCATTTCAGAACCGGGGAGCGTCGAAAAAGGGACAACGAGGACGGACACCATGTTTTTGGAGCGGCAGCGTGGGATTACCATTCAAGCGGCAGTCACTTCCTTCCAGTGGCACAGATGTAAAGTTAACATTGTGGATACGCCCGGCCACATGGATTTTTTGGCGGAGGTGTACCGCTCTTTGGCTGTTTTAGATGGGGCCATCTTGGTGATCTCCGCTAAAGATGGCGTGCAGGCCCAGACCCGTATTCTGTTCCATGCCCTGCGGAAAATGAACATTCCCACCGTTATCTTTATCAACAAGATCGACCAGGCTGGCGTTGATTTGCAGAGCGTGGTTCAGTCTGTTCGGGATAAGCTCTCCGCCGATATTATCATCAAGCAGACGGTGTCGCTGTCCCCGGAAATAGTCCTGGAGGAAAATACCGACATAGAAGCATGGGATGCGGTCATCGAAAATAACGATGAATTATTGGAAAAGTATATCGCAGGAGAACCAATCAGCCGGGAAAAACTTGCGCGGGAGGAACAGCAGCGGGTTCAAGACGCCTCCCTGTTCCCAGTCTATCATGGCAGCGCCAAAAATGGCCTTGGCATTCAACCGTTGATGGATGCGGTGACAGGGCTGTTCCAACCGATTGGGGAACAGGGGGGCGCCGCCCTATGCGGCAGCGTTTTCAAGGTTGAGTACACCGATTGCGGCCAGCGGCGTGTCTATCTACGGTTATACAGCGGAACGCTGCGCCTGCGGGATACGGTGGCCCTGGCCGGGAGAGAAAAGCTGAAAATCACAGAGATGCGTATTCCATCCAAAGGGGAAATTGTTCGGACAGACACCGCTTATCAGGGTGAAATTGTTATCCTTCCCAGCGACAGCGTGAGGTTAAACGATGTATTAGGGGACCAAACCCGGCTCCCTCGTAAAAGGTGGCGCGAGGACCCCCTCCCCATGCTGCGGACGACGATTGCGCCGAAAACGGCAGCGCAAAGAGAACGGCTGCTGGACGCTCTTACGCAACTTGCGGATACTGACCCGCTTTTGCGTTGCGAAGTGGATTCCATCACCCATGAGATCATTCTTTCTTTTTTGGGCCGGGTGCAGTTGGAGGTTGTTTCCGCTTTGCTGTCGGAAAAATACAAGCTTGAAACAGTGGTAAAGGAACCCTCCGTCATTTATATGGAGCGGCCGCTCAAAGCAGCCAGCCACACCATCCATATCGAGGTGCCGCCCAACCCGTTTTGGGCATCCATAGGACTGTCTGTTACACCACTCTCGCTTGGCTCCGGTGTACAATACGAGAGCCGGGTTTCGCTGGGATACTTGAACCAGAGTTTTCAAAACGCTGTCAGGGATGGTATCCGTTACGGGCTGGAGCAGGGCTTGTTCGGCTGGAACGTAACGGACTGTAAGATTTGCTTTGAATACGGGCTTTATTACAGTCCGGTCAGCACGCCGGCGGACTTCCGCTCATTGGCCCCGATTGTATTGGAACAGGCATTGAAGGAATCGGGGACGCAGCTGCTGGAACCTTATCTCTCCTTCATCCTCTATGCGCCCCAGGAATACCTTTCCAGGGCTTATCATGATGCACCGAAATACTGTGCCACCATCGAAACGGCCCAGGTAAAAAAGGATGAAGTTGTCTTTACTGGCGAGATTCCCGCCCGCTGTATACAGGCATACCGTACTGATCTGGCCTTTTACACCAACGGGCGGAGCGTATGCCTTACAGAGCTGAAAGGATATCAGGCCGCTGTCGGTCAGCCGGTCATCCAGCCCCGCCGTCCAAACAGCCGCCTGGACAAGGTGCGCCATATGTTTCAGAAGGTAATGTAAAGATACATAATCGTCAAGACGGCAACAATCAGAAGTTATGGAGGGTAACAATGGAATATAGTAAGGAAGATTTAATGGAAGCAAAAAAGCAAATTTGGGGAGTGGGAGAGAACATGGGAACAGAGGAAAGTAAAAAAATCTGGGAGGAGAACGCACAATTTTGGGATAATGCAATGGGTGACGAATCTAATGAATTTCACAGAGAGGTAGTGCGTCCCAAAGTAACGGAACTTCTATCTCCTAATCCTGCGGATTACATTTTGGATATTGCGTGTGGCAATGGAAATTATTCTTCGTATCTTGCACAAAGAGGCGCTTCGGTTGTCGCTTTTGATTACAGCAAAAAAATGATAGAATTGGCTAAAAGACGGCAATCACAATATGCAAAACAAATTGAATTTTGTGTGGCGGATGCGACCGATAGAAAAAGTATATTAGAATTAAAAAGAAATCGAGCCTTTACGAAAGCAGTTTCTAATATGGCAATTATGGATATTACGGATATTGAACCACTTCTTATGGCTGTTTATGAACTGTTGCAGGAAAGCGGAATTTTTGTCTTTGCAACGCAACACCCTTGTTTTGTCACGTTGACTGAAAAATATATGACACCGCACAGTTACTATGATATAGCGATTGAAGGGCAACCGAAAGAGCAGATTTATTATCATCGTTCCATACAAGATATTTTTAACCTTTGTTTTAGAGCTGGATTTGTCATTGATGGATTTTATGAAGAATGTTTTAAAACCAACAAAGAAATTCCTATGGTAATGATAGTAAGGCTTAAGAAGGTAAAACGTGATAGCTTAAAATAAATTCAAGTTTGTCGGGTAAATAGCAAACCCAGCCGAGCCAGTCAACGGTCAAGATGAACGGCGCATATGCGCAGCCGTTGACAGCCCCGCCCGCCTTTGCTGGTAGGCAATCAAGGGGCGACAGCAAGAAGTGCCACCGCCCCGCACTATTATTCAGAAAGGGGAATTTCCATGACCGACCAGATAGCCTATCAAGAATATATCCAGCGCAGGTACAACGCCTTTTGCAAGACTGTTATCCGCTGTGCCGCCTTGGACAAGATTTTGAAGCTTAAACGGCAATGGGAACGGCAAGTTTCCCTTGACTATCTGATGAACGAGAAGTTTGTCCAGTTTGCCGCGTCGGAGCCGGACGAGGAATACCCATTTACCGTCTGCGGTCAGACCGTCCTGCTCTGCAACGCCGCCCTTGCCGACGCGATCTCTGTTTTGCCGGAGCAGACGCGGGAAGAAATCCTGCGCTATTACTTTCTGCGCCAGCCGCAGCGCGTGATCGGCGCGTGTATTGGCCGGTCACGCAGCACAGCGGGGCGGCATATCCAGCTTGCCTTGCAGCGGCTACGCGAAGAAATGGGGGTGAGCCGGTATGAGTAGACTTCTCCCCTATGAAACAATCCTCAAAGCCCGTGAGGGCGACCCAGAAGCCGTGAACGCTGTCCTGCTCCACTACGCCGGATATATCCGCTATTTCTCAAAAGTGAACGGGCAGGTCAACGCCGAGGTGGAGGACTATGTAAAGCAGCGGTTAATTGACTGTCAATTCAAGTTCCGGCTTGACGAACCACCGGACAAGTCATAAAAACTGAATACCAGCCGCCACCGACGCGGCCAGCGAAAGCAGTAAGTCTTGAAAAAGATTTACTGCTTTTTTTGTTGTCCGGCTCCGCTCCCGGCCATTTTGCCCCCTGCCGGTTGTAGTAGTAAGCGAGGAGGGAATTTTTCTGCCCTGGTGTTTGGCATTTGGAGCATTTACCCGTAGTAGAGGGCAAAGAGAAAGGATTTCTCCAACACCGGGTAGAAACCACTGCGTCCGGTGTCATTTTAGCGAAAGCGGGCAGGAATGCCCTTTACAGGATTAGTAGTAGCAGAAAAAGAGAAACAAACTTTTGTGGTTGCAGTTTTCCAAAAAAGTGGCGGACGGAAGTGAGAGAAAGTTTGCAGTCACGGAGAGCAAGTTTCTACCACGGTGCCAAAATCCGCAATTCTGCAGTTTTGCCCCTCGCGGGAAACTTGTTGGGGAGTGCCTTCCCCAAACCCTGCTCATGCGCCCTTACGGGCGAGAAAGGAGGTCACACCATGCGAAAGAAATACAACACGCCCCACCGCAGCCGCGTTGTGAAAACCCGGCTGTCCGAAGATGAGTATGCCGACTTCACAGCGCGGCTTGCGCCCTATGGTATCAGCCAGTCCGAATTTCTCCGGCAGGCGATACGGCGGGCGACCATACGCCCGGTTGTCCATGTGTCGTCGGTCAATGACGAGTTGCTTTCCGCTGTCGGGAAGCTGACAGCCGAGTACGGCAGGATCGGCGGCAACCTCAATCAGATTGCCCGGTATCTGAACGAATACGGCGTACCCTACAACACCCTTTCCGGCGAGGTACGCGCCGCCATATCCGACCTTGCCGTCCTCAAGTATGAAGTCCTCAAGAAAGTAGGTGACGCGGTTGGCAACACTCAAGCATATCAACTCTAAAAACGCCGACTACGGAGCCGCCGAGCAATATCTTCTCTTTGAGCATGACGAGTTTACCATGAAGCCCGTCCTTGATGAAACCGGCAGGCTTATCCCCCGCGAGGACTACCGGCTGTCCACGCTGAACTGCGACGGGGAGGATTTTGCCGTTGCGTGTATGCGGGCCAATCTCCGCTATCAGAAAAACCAGCGGCGGGAAGATGTGAAAAGCCACCACTACATCATCAGCTTTGACCCGCGGGACGGGCCGGACAACGGCCTGACCGTAGACCGGGCGCAGGCGTTGGGGGAACAATTCTGTAAAGAGCATTTTCCCGGCCACCAGGCCCTTGTCTGCACCCACCCGGACGGGCATAACCACAGCGGCAACATTCATGTGCATATCGTCATAAACAGCCTGCGGATTGAGGAAGTGCCGTTCCTGCCCTACATGGACAGGCCGGCCGATACGAAAGTCGGCTGCAAGCACCGATGTACCGACGCTGCCCTGCGCTACTTCAAATCCGAAGTCATGGAGATGTGCCACCGGGAGGGGCTTTATCAAATCGACCTCTTGAACGGCAGCAAGAACCGCGTCACCGACCGGGAGTATTGGGCGCAGAAAAAGGGACAGGCCGCGCTGGACAAGCAGAACGCCCCCATGATTGCCGATAGTATCACGCCCCGGCAGACCAAGTTTGAAACGAACAAGGAGAAGCTGCGGCAGACCCTACGGAAAGCCCTTGCCACCGCCGCCAGCTTTGACGAGTTTTCCTCTCTGTTGCTGCAGGAGGGTGTGACCGTCAAGGAGAGCCGGGGGCGGCTTTCCTACCTCACGCCGGACAGGACAAAGCCAATTACCGCCCGGAAGCTGGGCGACGATTTTGACCGCGCCGCTGTCTTTGCCGTTTTAGAGCAAAACGCCGCCAGAGCAGCCGAAGCGCCAGCCAGATCCCCCGATCCCCCACGCACCATAAAAGACCGCTTGCAGGTTGCCAGAGCCGAGATAGCCGCCCCGAAACAGGACGGAGTGCAGCGGCTTGTGGACATTGAGCAGAAAATGGCCGAGGGCAAAGGCCGGGGCTATGAACGCTGGGCGAAGATACACAATCTGAAGCAGGCCGCCAAAACGCTGTCCGTCTACCAGCAATACGGCTTTACTTCCCCGGAGCAGTTAGAAGCCGCCGTTGACACCGCCTATCAGAAAATGCGCCAGACCAGCGGCGAACTGAAAGCACTGGAAACGAAGCTGCAAGGGAAAAAGAAGTTGCAGCGGCAGGTGTTGGCCTACGCCCAGACCAAGGCCGCCCGCGACGGGCTGCGGGCACAGAAATCCGAGAAAGCCCGCGCCGCATACCGGCAGGCCCATGAGAGCGATTTTATCATAGCCGACGCAGCAGCCCGGTATTTCAAGGCGCATGGCATTACCAAGCTGCCCGCCCGGAAAGCGTTGCAGGCCGAGATCGAGCAGCTTATCTCCGAGAAAGACGGCCTGTATAACACCTATCACGAACAGAAACAGCGGTTCAAGGAGTTGCAGACCGTCAAGCGGAACATCGACCAGATTTTGCGCCGGGACGAGCCGCACCGCAGAAAGGAGCAGAGCCATGAGCGATAACCTGCCCCACATGGACTACCGCCAGCACCGGCGGGCGCGGCGGCTGGTACATGAGTGCTGTAACTACGATGAGGGGAACTGCCTGCTATTGGACGACGGGGAGCCTTGCGTGTGCGTCCAGAGCATTTCCTTTTCCCTCATGTGCCACTGGTTCCGTGTGGCTGTCCTGCCCCTTGACGGGGAGCTGGCCGCAGCCCTCTTGTGCCGGGGAAGCCGGAAACGGTGTGCCGTCTGCGGGGCGGCCTTTGTCCCCAAATCCAACCGGGGAAAATACTGCCCCGACTGCGCCGGGCGCATGAAGAAAATCAAAGCCGCCGAGAGAAAGCGGAAACAAAGGCAGAGATGTCACGCTTTAGAGCCTTTCAAACCCGCATAAATCAAGGCTTTTTTCGTGGGTGTCAAAGGGTACGCGATACATTTATCCTTTTCCCCCGGAAACGGCGTTTTAATGCGTGACAATACGCCAAAATCAACCCGAACACAGGGAGGTGATCCTATCGCTGATTATATCAGGGCAGACACGCGGCTGCCCGCCTATCTGCCGTATCCCCGTTTCCTGCTGAAAATGGAGATTTCACAGACCGCCAAGCTGCTGTATTCGCTGCTGTTAGACCGTTCCACCCTCTCCCAGAAAAACAAGTGGCTGGACGACGAGGGCAGGATTTATATTATCTATCCCATCGCGGAGATAGCAGAAATACTGGATAAAGGCAGCACCACCATCAAGGGGGCGCTTAATGAACTGGACACGGCGGGGCTGTTGGAACGGGAACGGGGCGGCTTCTCCGCACCGAACCGGCTTTATGTCAAAGTACCGCCAGTGCCACAGGTACAGTTTTCAGACCAACTGATGGCCGGAAGTCCGCCCCTCATAGAGCCGGAAAACCGTCCTACTGATGGTCAGAAAACCGACCTTATGATGGTCGGAAAACCGTCCCCTAACCAAACTACTATAAACAACCTTACAGAGAGCCAAACAAATGGGAGTGAGTTGGGGAGCCGCCCGCGCCCTATGGCCGATACCAGAATATTTTCAAAGGTAAAATTCCGGTCCCTTCGGGGGCGTCCTCATAATCGGTCGGCTGTTCTTCCTCCGCTTCCTCCAGCGGTTCCACATCCGGCTCCGCGCTGAAACGGGCGTACAGGCTTTCCACCGCGTCGGAGAGGTGTTCATACAGATCGAAACCTCCGGCGCGATACAGGCCGTGCCATCCTCGCTGCCGTACATATTCCGGCTGCTCTCCATCTTGCCCATGAGCATTTCCGGGTGGTCCATGAAGTAGCGGTTGTAGGGAATCCATTTGCCCCGTTCCAAGTCCGTCTGTATCCATGATAGGTTGTTTGTCCGGTCAAGCTGCATGGGGACCGCCCGCTTTTTCAAAAAGACAATATCCGCAGTCACTTCGGTTCCCGCCAGCATTTTGAACGCCGTATTGGGCAGGCGGATGGCGCCGATGAACTCTGCCCGCCGTGCGATATACTCCCGCAGGCTCTCGTCCTTCCGGTCCAGGATGCCCTTGCTGGTGATAAAGGCGAATGATGCCGCCAGGCTTGGCAAGATCAAGGGACTTGATGAAAAAGTAGTCGTGGATATAGGGATTCAGCTCATTGTAGCGGCGGTCGTAGATTTTGACACTGTTGAAGGGGATGTTGCCCAGGATCACATCGAAGCTGTTGTCCTCAAACTTAACCGCCTCATAGCCCATAACGGAAATATCCGCTTCTGGGTAAAGCTGCTTTGCGATACGCCCGGTGATAGAGTCCAACTCCACGCCGTACAGCTTGCTTCCCTGATACTGCTCCGGCAGCACGGAATAGAAATTGCCGGTTCCCATGCCGGGGTCAAGAATCCTGCGGTCGGGGCCGCCCTCAAACCCGAACCGTTCCAAAGCACGGTACATATAGCGGATCAGCTCCGGCTCGGTGTAGTAGGCGGTGATGGTGGAGCGCATGGCCGCCTTATATTCTTCCTCGGTCAACAGGGCCTTTAACTCCTGATATTCGCTTTCCCACCCGGCCGCTTTATCGGAAAAAGCGTTGGCAAGGCCGCCCCCAGCCCACATATCGGGGCAAGGGTGATCTGTTCCTCCGGGGTGGCCGTCCTCTGCTCCGCCTCAATCTGCTTCAAGGTCTTGATTGCCAGGATGTTGTTTTTATATTTGGTCTTGGCGCCTCCGGGATAGAGGTCATAGTCCGTGGAAAAGCGGAAGTTGCGGGGGATGAACGGTTCCGGCCGGGGATTGGCTGGCGGTTCAGTGACCGTCCTTTCTTCCGGTTGTGTGGGCGGCACACCCTCCATGCGGACAAAGGCCCGCACAGGCCGAAGCTCGTCCAGTTCCTTTTCCAGCCGGTATTGAATGTCCTCTAAATCATCCATATCAGCGGCTTCCGCTGGGGAGAGGATGCCGCCGCCCTCCATCCGCTGCACATAGCCATCGTACAGGCGGGTAATGTCCTCCAGATCAGTCTTGACCTTTTGATATTCCGGGTTGGGTTGTTCGTCCACCACCGCCCGGTAGAGGGCGGAATCCGTCCTCCGTCAGATAGCCCCACTCGATTTCTTCATCGGGATACTGTCCTTGCAGATCAACGGAGCA
>ENA-OPYT01000270-OPYT01000270.1-human-gut-metagenome-genome-assembly--contig:-NODE-270-length-16331-cov-8.616206_pt1 | contig 16331 bp, 15 predicted proteins | sample MGYA00242636_ERZ504480 | MGnify/ENA primary metagenome ERZ504480 (study PRJEB26092, sample SAMD00036228) | human gut metagenome | host: Homo sapiens | study: EMG produced TPA metagenomics assembly of...
CCGGCATCGGCATCTGCGTCCTTTCTCCGGCGATCCAGTCTACCATCGCCGCTCATGGCCTGACCGGTGCGATCTGGTTTCTGACGATGCCGGCAGCTGCTGCTCATTCCCGATGTCGGCGGTGATAACCAAGCCTCTTCCAGAAAAAAAACGCGCAGGCATCTCCACCGGCGCGGGAAAATCGGCGACGGACCTGTTCAGGGAAGCCTTTCGCAGTTCCACCTACCGCCGTCTGGGCTTTGGATTTTTTTTACCTGCGGCTTCCATATGGCCTTGATTCAGACGCATCTCTTTTCACAACTGACCGCCTTTGGCGTCTCGGAAAAAGCCGCTTCATACGCCCTTTCCGTCTATGGCATCGGCGCGATCGCCGGGGCGGTAGGGAGCGGAGCGGCCAGCGCCCGCTTTGCCATACCCCGCATCCTAGGGGGGCTCTACTCCTCGCGCTGCCTGTGGATCGGCCTTCTGCTGCTTCCTCTGCCCCAGTCCGTGCTTTTTTGCCGTCATCTTCATGCTGGGCCTGACCGGGGTTTCCACCGTCGCCCCCACCTCCGGCTTGGTCAACAAGCTGTTCGGCCCTGTCCACCTGGCGACGCTTTTCGGTTTTGTGTATCTGATACACCAGATCGGGGCCTTTTGCAGCGCCTGGTCCGGCGGTTTGTGCCTCTCGTTTACGGGCAGCTACAGTGGCATCTGGTATGCGGATATTGCCCTGTGCCTGGCGGCAAGGGCTGGCCTGCTTTTGGCATACAAAAGCTGGCTGGGCCTGAGCGCACCGGCCGTTTGAACGGAAAAAGGAGAAGTCAATGTGTTCCGTTCGCGTCGCCCGCTGTGTACCGAAATTGCTACAACTTGTCACGATAGCAGGCATCTCCTTGCCGATAATTCCCCTGTTTGGAGTATAAATATTTTTACTTTTTTTATTTCACATAATTATGAATATATAGTCTATTTTGGCATAAACATTGCTAACATTAATCAAAAGGACTTCATATTCACTTTTAAAACAAAAACTCCATAAGTGAGGGAAAACACCATGAGTTACGCAATCAACTGGAATACCGCCGAACAGCGCATCAAGACGCACAAGGACTTTCTGCTTGATACAGCGCAGAAAATGGACGAAGAACGCCTAAAGTTTCTGCTGGAAGCCTACGAAGAGAACAAGGGCGAAAGCTCCTTTGTCCTCCGCGCCAAGCTGCTGGAAAAGGTTTTGCTGAATAAGTCTATCTTCCTTGATGAAAACCTTATCGTCGGCACCATCTCCGGCTCCCGCGCCGCTGTGTATCCCTATCCCGAATGGCAGGTTAACTGGATTAAGGACGAACTCGACGCTGTGAAGATGTCTTCTCTCGGCGAAGTCAAGATTTCTGATGAGACCAAGGACATTCTGAAGCGCGTGTACAAGCAGTGGAAGGGCAAGACCACCTACGACCGCTCCAACAAGCTGTACAAGGACATCTACGGCGACAACCCCGAGGTGGGCGAGCGCCGCCGCGTCACCGCCTCCTGCCAGATCGCCGGCTTCGACCAGATGGCCGGCCAGCGGGAGTTCCGCTCCACTGCCGGCGAGCGGATGCGCTACAAGGTGCTCCACAAGTTCCACGACTACAAGGCCCGCTTCGGCGAGGGCCACATGTGCGTGGGCTGCGGCCGGTGCACCCACCGCTGCCCGGAGCTCATCTCCATTTCCGCCACCGTTAACAAGGTCAACGCCGCCGTGAACGAGATCAAGGCCGGCCTGGCCCAGCAGTAAGAAGGAGGGGAACGAAATGACGAATCCGGTTCAGCCTCAGGCCTGTGAAATCCTGAGCGTGAAGAAAGAGAGCCGCCATGAGTGGACCTTCCGCGTGGCCACCGACGCGAAGCCCGCCCACGGCCAGTTCATGCAGCTCTCCATCCCCATGATCGGCGAGGCCCCCATCTCCGTGTCCGCCCAGGGCGACGGGTGGCTGGAGTTCACCATCCGCTCCGTGGGTAAGGTCCACCAACGTGATCTTTGAGAAGGAGGCGGGGGATACCCTCTTCCTCCGCGGCCCCTACGGCAAGGGCTGGCCCGTGGAGCAGTTTCCGGGGCAAGCGACCTGGTGGTCATCACCGGCGGCACCGGCCTGGCCCCCGTCGCTCCATGCTCAACATGCTGGCCGGCGGACCCCGGTTTGCCAAGTCCGTCACTCATCTCCGGCTTCAAGAATGAGGACGGCATCGTGTTCCACAGCGAGCTGGAGGCCTGGAAGGAGAAATTCCTCCACCATCTATGCCCTGGACAACGACGCCAAGGAGGGCTGGCGCACCGGCCTGGTCACCACCTTTGTCAAGGAGATCCCCTTCGACTCCTTCGACGGCGACTACGCCGTTGTGGTGTGGGTCCCCCTCCCATGATGAAGTTCACCGGCCTGGAGCTGATGAACAACGGCGTGGACGCCGAAAAGGTGTGGATGAGCTTCGAGCGCAAGATGTCCTGCGCCGTGGGCAAGTGCGGCCACTGCCGCATCGACGAGGTATACGTGTGCCTGGACGGCCCCGTGTTCCCCTACACGGTGGCCCGGGATCTGGTGGACTGAGGAAGGAGCGTGTGAAGGATGAATCATGATATCAATGTCAAGAAGATGCGCCTGAACTGCTTCCGGCAGTCCAAGGTGCCCGGCGAGTTCATGCTCCAGATGCGCGTGCCCGGCAGTATGGTGGACGCCAAGTACCTCAGCTATGTGGAGCACATCGCCAACACCTGGGGCGACGGCAACTTCCACTCGGCACCCGCCAGACCTCGACATCACCGGCATCAAGTACGAGAACATCCCCGCGGTGAACGCCTACCTGGAGCAGTACATCAAGGAGGTTGACGCCGAGCTGTGCGGCGTCAACATGGACACCGTGGCCCACGAGCCCCAGCCCTGGGACCCCAAGGCCGGCTACCCCACCATCGGCGCCCGCAACATCACCGCCTGCGTGGGCAACTACCACTGCATCTGCGGCAACTGCAACACCTTCGAGCTGGCCCGGAAGATCGAGCCCATCATCTTCCCCAGCCACTACCACATCAAGATCAACATCGCCGGCTGCCCCAACGACTGCAACAAGGCCCACCTGTGCGACTTCGGCATCATCGGCGTGGCCCGCATGACCTATCACCCCGAGCGGTGCATCGGCTGCGGCGCCTGTGTCCGCGCCTGTGAGCACGGCGCCACCCGGGTGCTCTCCCTCAACGAGGGCACCGGCAAGATCGAGAAGGACCCCTGCTGCTGCGTGGGCTGCGGCGAGTGCGTCAAGGCCTGTCCCACCTCTGCCTGGACCCGCAAGGAGACCAAGTTCTACCGGGTGATCCTGGGCGGCCGCACCGGCCGGCAGACCCCCCGCACCGGCAAGATGTTCCTCAACTGGGCCACCGAGGACGTGGTGCTTGGCGTGCTCAAGAACTGGCAGAAGTTCTCCGCCTGGGTCATGGACTACAAGCCCGAGTACCTCCACGGCGGCCACCTCATCGACCGCGCCGGGTACAAGAAGTTCAAGGAGATCATCCTGGACGGGGTGGAGCTCAACCCCGAGTGCCTGGTGGCCGAGGATATCTTCTGGCACGAGACCGAGTACCGCTCCAACTTCAACGTCAAGCCCGTGGCCATGCACCACAAGGCCGGCCCTCAGGCTTAATCCCCCCTCCCATTCCTATCCCAAACAGCAGGAGAGGCTGCCGCATCCGCGGCAGCCTCTCCTTTTGGTTACAGGCGGGCGGTGAGCTCGTCGGTGATGGCCTGGGCCGTCTGGTAGACCCGGTCGAAGTCCACGTTGGGGGGTTGTAGAGGCCCCTCCCAGCTCGTCGTGCATGGCTTTGGCCTGGGCCAGGGAGTCCACGGCCTCCTCCACCAGGGCGGCGGAGACCTTGCGGGAGAACTTGAGCCGGGCCTTGTTGCGGCGCAGCAGCTCCGCGTCCGCCATGGCGTCCAGCCGGATGCGGCGGTAGGGGCGTTTGGGATAGGGGAGGGAGGGGGAGGCGCTGACAAAGGCCAGGGACAGGCTGGGGATGAGCAGGTGCTCCATCCGGTCGGGGAACAGGGGGGAGGGACAGACGATGACATCGTGGCCCGACGCCAGCGCCCCGGCGGCCAGGTGGGTGAGCATGGAGTGGGCCAGCCCATAGGTGTCGGCCAGCTCATAGACCCGCTTACACAGGGCGTCTACCGTCTCAAACTGGCACAGCACCCCCTTCCACGTGACGCCGCCCAGGAAGCGCTGTACCGCCCGGCCGGCCTCGCCGTCCCCCTTCTTGACCTCCCGGGAGAGAATGCCCCGGGCCCGTTTGGCCATTTTGGCCTCCAGCGCCGGGGTGAGCAGCAGGGAGCGGAGATCCTCCCCGATCTGGGCCGCCGCCGTCAGACAGCGGTAGACCCGCTGATAGCAGGCCTTATAGCCCTTCATACAGCCCATCAGCTCCTGGCGCAGGGGCTGGAGCCCCGCCCGGTCGTAGCAGTCGCCCAGATTGACGTAACGCTCCACCAACCCCGGATATTTTGGCTCCACGACGTGGGAGAGAGCAGCACTAGGACAGTTTTACAGGGCGTCACGCCCTGGGGGATGCGCCTGCAAATTCAAAACTTCCAGGTAATTCGGATCTCCTGCTTTCCGGTTTCCCGGTCTTTCTCCCCAATCTCGATTTTCTCAATGAGGGCGACTACCAACTCCCGCGGAATGGTCTCCAGCTTCAGCAATTCCCGGGCCCTCTCCATCAAAGCGGCCTGTTCCAGCGGCTCTGCCCGCTCCCCCAGTTCTATGTCAATCTGTGCCAGCCGCCGCTCCAGGCGGCTTTTTTCGGCCAGGAAGTCCTGGTTCAGCTCCACGAATTGTCCCTCACTGAGAATGCCGGATACTCGATCCAGATATAAATTTTTCAGCGCCTGACTCCGCCTTTCCAACTGTGTGGTCAGGGACTTCTGTTCCTGTTCCAATGCATCTCTGCGGGTGTCCGGCGGTGGTGGAAGCTCCAGTTCTTTCAGTTTATAGCAGCTTTGGACATAGTGGCGGATTCGCTCAGATACCAGCTCAATCAGTTGGTCCAGTCGAATGGAATGGCGGGTGCAGAGCTTTTCTCTTCCGCTGTCGGCGTACAGCTTGCAGCGGAGATAGGACACCCTGGGCCGGCCGCGCTGACAGTTGGTGGTCTTGCTCATGGTGCTGCCGCAGTCCATGCACTTGACCAGACCGGACAGCAGGTGGACCTCCCCGGTGCCGTCCGTTTTTGGAGCGCAGGTCCAGTCCCCGCTGGACAGTCTGAAACAGCTCCCGGTCAATGATAGCCTCATGGGTGCCCTCCACCGAATCACTGTTCTTTGGGCATGTCAATCAGAGCCTTGGACTTGTAGCTCACCTTTTTTCCGCCGTCCTTGGAGCATAACCCCTGGTATACATCTCGTTGCGGAGGATGCGCCAGATGGTGGTCTTGTTCCACAGACCCGTGGCTGTTGGACACCGGGTGACCGCTGGCCCAGCCGTGTTCCGCCTTGTAGCGGGTGGGATTTGGGATGCCCTGGTCATTGAGCAGTTTGGCGATCTCCTGCTTGCCGTGGCCCTCCAGGGACCATCGGAAGATTTGCCGAACCACCTGGGCAGCCTCCGGCTCAATAATGAGATGGTTGTGATCCTTCGGGTCTTTTTGATAGCCGTAGATGGGAAATCCGCCGATGTACCGCCCCTGCCGCCGCTTCATGTCAAAAACCATGCGGATATTTTCGGACAGGTCCTCCAAATACCACTCGTTGACCAGGCCGTTGATCTGCCTGGCCTTTTTGTTGCCCTTTACCTCCGTGTCGGCATTGTCGGCTATGGCGATGAACCGGATGCCCCAGATGGGAAACAGGCCGTGGATGTATTTCTCCACCAACTCCATATCCCGGGTAAAGCGGGATTGGCTTTTGCAGAGGATAATCTGAAACTGTTTCTCCTTGGCCGCTTGAATCATCCGGTTGAAGTCAGGCCGCAGGCGGTCGGCGCCGGAGTAGTCCTCGTCACAGTAGATGTGGTAGATGTCCCACCCCCGCTCCACTGCGTACGCAACAAGCAGGGATTTCTGATTCTGGATGCTCTCGGATTCCGTTTTGTATTTGTCCTCGTCTTCTTTGCTCAGCCGGGTATAAATCGCACAAAGGATAGCTTACACCTCCCCGGAAGGCATCCGTACTCAACGGCAGAATACCCTTGAGACGCTCTTCCTATAAAAGGTATTTCGGGTAATCGTATTATGATTCTGAAATATGGGCTTAAAGCCGTCTGTATAGTGCATTTCTAAGCCATAAGGTCACAGCCCGCCGGATGAGAGAAAGATCAGGAAATTGTTCCGAGGAGAGCCGCCGCTCCGTCACAATGAAATTGGTAGCTTTCACAAAATCACCTCCATAAAAAGCTATGAATGGTGATGGACTAATATGTAGAGGGGAAAGAGCCAGGGGCAAACGGCAGAAAGCGCTGGGGCAGACTGTGTGAACTGTGAACATGGAAAAGCGCCGCCTATTATAAGAATAGGCGGCGCTCTCGTTTGGCCGGCTTAATGGGCCGGCAACTGTTTTCCAAGCGTCATTTCACGGCCGTATTTGAATAAGGCGTCAGTTCCGTAACCTGAGACGCGTCACGGTCAAGCTGATAAAGGTGAGCGCCATCAACGGTCATCAGATAGCAGCCCCGATACTGACGGGGGGTACTGGAATACACGTTAAGCTGGAGACAGGGGGAGGAATCGACCAAGACAAGTCCTTCCTCCGCATAGACCTCGTATTCCTCCATGGAGGCACCCGAGAGCCCGAGAAGGGCGGGAGTACAGCTTTTTAAACGCTGGATAGCCTCGGAGACGGTGAGAGCCTGCACACTGGGCTGGGTAATGCGCAACTCGGCCGCATAGACGGGGGTGATGGTACAGGTGTCCCCCTCCCAGGCAATTTGGAGCTGAAATACACCGCCATCGCCGGTATCCTTGCCCATGGATACCGAGCCGCTGGAGACAGAGAAATCGGGGAGCTCCTTTACAACGCCGTTGGTGTCAATCGGAGAGCAGCCGTCCTCCTCCAAGGCTTGGACATAACTGGCCAGGGTATCGGTCATGGAGGACAGACCGGAGTAGACGTAGGAGTCAGGCTGATCCTCACTGCCCTCCTTGTGGGAAAATTGAATGTTTTCGGAAGAGAGGGTGGAGGTCAGGGCGGGGAGTGCAGTATCATTACTGGAGTACTGCTCCGGCGGGACATCCTTGCCGCCGCAGGCAGAGAGCAGAAGCGGCGGCAGGAGAAGCGGCAAAAGCCGCCGGCCTCTGGAACGCTCAGGGCTGGTATCGAATTTCAATCTTGTCACCTTCCGCGAGTAGTTGCTGAAACGGACTGTCCACGCCGTTGATCTGCGTGAGCACAGGGCGGTCCAGATGTTGGAAGTCCAGCCCGGACCGCTCCAGTAGATCCAGGAGCCGGTAGGGGCTTCCGTCCGGCTTAGGGGAGAGCGTAAGGGGCTGGCCGTTGAGAAAGACATGCCGTTGGGGCGGGACGGAAGCCTGGGCCGGCGCCTCCCGGGCCGGGAGAGGAGAAGGCGCCGGCGGTGCATCCATGCGCTCCAGACAATCCCCCGACTGCAGCACCGTATGCCCCTCCAAGAGGCGCCCTTCACGCTGAACGGCCTTGCACCGCAGCTTGGTACAGAGCTCTGCGGCGGTCATGACACAGTCTGTGCCGGGCTGGGCAGGGGTAAAGTGAATACGGTCGCCGGCATGAATCAGTGCAGAAGGGGCGGCTTCCGCACCGTTGATGGCGAGTTGGGCGGGGATGGCGGGGGAGCCATAGAACACATTGCGCCTCCCGTCTATCCGAAGCAGCAGGTTTTTGCCGCTGCGGCCGATGAGATCGGAATAGCGGTACCCATTCATCATCAGCAGCTCCAGCACCGTAAGGCTCCCGCTGCGGAAGAGCTTGGCGGGGCTCCCGTTGAGCAGCACCTGATAACTGTCGCTGATAAGGCCGAGGCCGGCAGAGACAGCGATACCGAGAGGGGTGGTATATTCCGGATCAGACAGCGCGAAGGTATCGGAGTAGGCGCTGGACTGAAAATAACCTCCTGCCAGCGCTGCGCGTTTGGAATCTATGCCGAGGGCCGCGGCCACCCGGGCGCAGAGGGTGGGGAGCTTGCTCCCCCCGCCGGCCAAAAAGACGGCGGAGGGAGGACCTCCATTGACCTGGCAGATGCGCTGTGCGATCTCATCGGCCAGAGCCTGGATGGGGCCGTCCAGGAGAGAAAAGAGCTCCTCCGCCGGCAAGGTCTGCTCCAACCCCAGAATATCGGTAAAGCTCACACTTTTACTGCGGCCCAGCTCCAGCTTCATGGCCTCGGCCGTGGGGAAGTCCACCAGGCATGCCCGCATCAGGGCTTCCGTGATTTCGTCGCCTGCTACGGTAGCCATAGTATACCCCACCACGCTGCCGTCCCTGCATACGGCGATGTCCGACGTACCAGCCCCGATGTCCACCAGGGCCAGGTTGAGAAGACGGAGATCCGCCGGAATCGCGGCATTTAGAGCCGCGATGGGCTCCAGGGTCATGCTGGCCACCTCCAGGCCGGCCTTCTGCATGACCGCGTAGAGGGAGTCCACCACCTCGCTGGGGAGAAAGGTAGCGACCACGGCGGCCTCCAGATGCTGGCCGGTATGCCCCAGAAGGGTGGTCAGCGGATAGTGGTCCAGCCAGAACTGCGTGGGAGTGTAGCCCACCAGGAAGAACCGCTGTTCCTCCGGGCCGTCGGTGGACAGCGCTTGTTCCGCATTTGCCACGGCGGTGGCTTCGAGCTGGTGGATACGCTCATGACCCAAGGCCTCAGGGGCCGAAAGCTCCAAGGTGCTGCGGCCCAACTCGGTACGCAGAGCCCGGCCCGCGGCTGCCACGCAGGCGCAGGTAAGCCTTCGGCCGGAGGCTTCTTCCAGGCGGTGTGTCACAAGGGAGACAGCGCCGGCAACCTGGTCAATATCCTCGATCTGACCGTCCAGCATGGCACGTCTGGCGTGCGGCTGCTTTTCCAGGGCTAGTATGCGTATCCGTCCCTGCTCCAGGGCTCCCAGCATCCCGATGACGCTGCGTGTACCTATATCAAGCGCATAGATGAGCTCTCCTTCTTCCATTTTAGTCGGATCGGAGTGAATCGGCATTCTGGACGGCATCTCCCTTCGCAAGCTATATGTTTGGGGAAAAAGGCGGGAAGCCGCCTCAGTATGGGCTGAGGTGGCCTCCTGCACTTCTGATCAATCAGTATTTGCTGAACGGGTTGGCGGCGGTGCCTGCGGCTGAAAGGGAGGCCTGGCTGTCCGCGGCGGGAGAAAGGGGGGCAGAGGCGGAGTCAGCCTCTGACTTCAGCTTGAATTTTTGAATGAGCTGCTTCATCATGACTGCCTGGGAGGACAGCTCCTCGCTGGCTGCGGCGGACTCCTCGCTGGTCGCCGAGTTGGTCTGAACCACGGCGGAGATCTGATCCACACCGGTGGTCAGCTGCTCAATGGACTGAGACTCCGAAATTGCGTTGTCGGCAACCTTTTCCATGTAGGAAATCGCCTCGGAGGCGGAGGCAACGGTTTGCTGCATGCTGGAGCTTACCTCCTCCGCCAGGGACTTGCCGCGCTCCACATGGGACAGGAGGTTTCGATAATGGCCTTGGACTGCTTGGCTGCCTGGTCCGATTTGGAGGCAAGACTGCGCACCTCGTCGGCAACCACCGCGAAGCCCTTGCCTGCACTGCCCGCGCGTGCGGCCTCTACCGCCGCGTTCAGCGCCAGGATATTGGTCTGGAAGGCAATGTTTTCGATGGTGTCGATGATCTGCCCAATATCCTTCTGGCCGGAATAGATGTCGTCCATTGCCTGGCTGAGCTCCTGCATGCGGTCGTTACAGACCTGAACTTGGCCGGCAGCCAAGTCAGATTTTTCCTTCGCGGTTTTGGCCGTCTCAGCGCTGTTCTGAGCGGAGGTATCAATCTCATTGATGGTGGCGGAGAGCTCCTGGACGCGCTGGCCTGCTCCGTAGCGCCCTGGGCCAGGGACTGGGAACCGACGGACACCTGCTCCGCCCCGGCGGATACCTGATCGGAGGCGTTGAGAAGTCTCCGCCATGGTGGCGTTCAGGTTCTGGAGGAGATACTCAATATTTGTCTTGATGGGCATGAGCTGGCCGGGGTATTCCTCATGGCTTTCCACCGTCAGATCGCCGTCGGCAAGTCCTTTGGTGATCTGAACAATATCTTCAATGACTCTGCCAAGAATATCCTGGGAGGTGCGGACCGCATCACAGATGGTTCCGATCTCATTAGATGCCTCATAGGTCAGCTCCACCGAGAGATCCGCCCTGGCTGAAAGCGACAACAGCCTGCTGCGCCTCCTGGAGGGACGGTAATATTCCGAATGGCGCGCAGGTTCAAGAGTATACCATGGCAACAACCAGGATGGCCATAATAAAGAGAACAATCTGGTTGCGGCTCACACTTGCCTGTGTAGAGTTCGAGCGCACGCTTCCGAGCTGGTTACATGCTTTCGTTTACTACCATTTCTTGTCTCCTTATCTCTGTATGTTCTTGCATGTTTACTATTATAATATCTCTGCTTATGACATACAAATTTCTTTATAAACATCTCTTTATACACATATTGTTACCATTTACGACCGTTTATCCTGATATGAATGCCTCCATCCCGGCACGCTTCGTCATCTCAATATGCTCCTTAAGCTCGCGGGCTGACATTCGCAGTGCCCCAAGGCTCATGACCGTCTGCTGCTCCAGTCCGTCAGAGGTTGCCACTGTTACCTTGTACCTGTCACGTATGCCAAACACGGTCTTTTCGATAAATGCATCGGCGGTCTCGTCCTGCTTTGTATACACAACCTCTATGTTGTGGAAGGTCTCTCTCTTTCCGGCATTGCCCTTCACCTTGTACGCATCAAACACCAGCAGCAGATGACAGCCCTTATAGCCCTGGTAATCCGATAAAACATCCTTCAGCGCATCTCTCGCCGAATCAATGTTTATGCGCGAGAGCTCCTTTAAATCCTCCCATGCAAATATTATATTATATCCATCAACTATCAGGTACTCTTCCCCCGGGGATTTCTTCGGATAAATCGGATTGCCGTGCTTATCATGCTTTACGGTGCGCGGTTTACCACTTAGACCTTCATACTCATTTTTCTTTTTGCCTGACCATTTGCGCCTCTGATCCTCTGCGATATCGTTTTTGCCCATGCCAAACTCCCTGGCATAAACATCTGCAAGCTGCGCATCAAGCTCCACCGATGACATACCTGAAACAGCTTTCTCAAAGCTCGTCCTGCGGCGGTTTCCGGCAAGCGCCTGCGCATCCTCCGCTGAAAATGCATTCTGCGTGCGGGCACTCGCTGCAAGTGCCTCCTCAGACTCATCTCCGTGGTAGACATACGGCAGGTGCATATGCTCCGGGACCTCATCCCACGGCACCACGTAGCCTGAGCCGTGCGCACAAAATACCGAGCCTGTCGGATTGCGGAAATCCTCCTCGCTGTCATAGTGCATCTGCGCAATCACCTCCGCAGGATTGTGACACTCATCATAACCCCACAGCTCCAGTGTCAGGTGCCCGAGCCCCTTTGTATACGCATGCACCAGACTCACATAATCCTGCATTGTCGCAACCGGTGCCTTTCCTGTAATTGTTGCCATCTCCCTCGCAGCGGTTGTGGCAAACTGCGGGCTCCCGGCTCTTGCAAATCTCTGCTCCAGATCTGTCATTGCACGGCCGACATACTCCATCGGCACCTGTAGGATAAAGCTGTAGTATGGCTCAAGCAGCACGCTCTCTGTGGATTTAAGCCCCTGGCGGATTGCTCTGTATGTAGCCTGGCGGAAATCGCCTCCCTCCGTGTGCTTTACATGTGCTCTTCCTGTAAGAATAGTGACCTTCACATCGGTAAGCGCTGAGCCTGTGAGCACACCCCTGTGCTCCTTTTCCTCAACGTGTGTGGCTATGAGGCGCTGCCAGTTTTTGTCGAGCACATCCTCACTGCATGTGGATGTAACCGTGATTCCGCTGCCACGCTCCGCCGGCGACAAAAGCAGATGCACCTCTGCATAGTGGCGCAACGGCTCAAAGTGTCCAACTCCCTCGACAGCCCTTGCTATCGTTTCCTTATATACAATGCTTCCCGGTCCGAAAGTGACAACAACACCAAACCTGTCCTTTATGAGACGCACAAGCACCTCCATCTGCACCTGCCCCATGAGCTGGACATGGATTTCCTTAAACTCCTCCACCCACACTATGTAAAGCTGTGGGTCTTCCTCCTCAAGCTGCTTTAACTTTTCCATAAATGCAGCCGGATTTACATCATCCGGCAGAATCATCCTATAGTTTAGTACCGGTTCAAGGATTGACATATTGGACTGCTGCTCAAACCCGAGCCCCTGCCCCGGAAATGTCGAGCTAAGACCTGTGACAGCAACTATCTCCCCCGCCTCTGCCACATCAGCTATCTCATATTTTTCGCCGGAATACTTTCTTATCTGGTCGATTTTCTCAATCAGAAGGCCTTTCGCCTCGTCACCGCCATGCGCTTTGTACTCTATTTTGTCCCTGACTCTAAGACAGCCTCCGGTAACCTTTAAAAATGTAAGCCTGCTGCCTCTGTCATCCCTGCCTATCTTGTATACGCGGGCAGAAAAATCGCCAGGGTAATTTCTTTCACACATAAACCGCGAAAGCCCCTGAATCAGCGTATCCACTCTGTCAAGCTTAAGTGCCGAGCCGTAAAAGCAGGGGAACACCTCCCTTTGAGCCACCGCCTGCGCAATATGTGCATCCGCAAGCTCTCCCGATTCCATAAATTCATCTAAAAGAGGCTCGCTGCACATGGCAAGCTCCTCAAATAAATCCTGTGAAGAAAAATCCACGCAGCCATCACTCAGCTCGCTCCTTAGCTCTGCCTGCACTTTCTCCGCATCCGTGCCCTGCATATCCATCTTGTTTACAAAAATAAATGTCGGCACATTATAGTGCTTTAAAAGTCTCCACAGTGTGCGCGTGTGCCCCTGCACTCCATCAGTTGCGCTGATTACAAGTATTGCATAGTCGAGCACCTGAAGGGTACGCTCCATCTCTGCCGAAAAATCCACATGCCCCGGTGTATCAAGCATGACTACATGCCATGTACGAGCTGTATCTGCCGTACGTGCTACATCTGCTGTACGTGCTACATCTGCTGTATCTGCCGCATTTGTGCCACGCGAAATATCAAGCCTTGCCTGCTTTGAAAAAATGGTTATTCCACGCTCTCGCTCCTGCGCATCGTTATCCAAATATGCGTCCTGATGGTCCACGCGCCCGAGTGAGCGAATCTGCCCGGTGCTGTAAAGCATGGCCTCAGACAGGGTTGTCTTTCCCGCATCTACATGTGCGAGAATGCCTATTGTAATGTGATTGTTTGTCATTTTCTGCTCCATTTATGCCTCAATCCAAGAACAGAGACACCTGTGGATGTCTCTGTGTCAGCCTTTATATCATAATCCGTTGATTTCCTAAATTATAGCATTTTGTGGTTGGTCTGTCATCTTTTTTCTTGATTGACAAATAATTATTTCGTACTTATAATGTAATTATGGAGAATATAATTATAGAAGTGTTTTGATTTTTAGGAGGATCAATCATGAGAGATGAATACGACTTTTCCAACGCAAAACGCAATCCTTACGCAAAAAAACTAAAAAAACAAATTACAATTAATATTGATGAAAATACAATAGATTATTTTAAAGTGCAAGCTGAAAATTCGGGAATTCCTTACCAGACACTTATTAATTTATATCTATCAGATTGTGTCACACAAAAAAGAGAACTCCAGCTTTCATGGAAATAATGCGAGGATAATATGAACAAAAAAGAAGTATTGGAACTAAAACGAAGATTAAAAAAAGACCAGGCAACCTTCAGTCGTCTGGTCGGCTGCTACGTGGACTGCAACCATGAAAAGGTCTGCAAATTCGGTGGCAAATTTCTCACTCTGGAGGAGGATGAATACTACAAATATCTCGAGATTTCAAACAAGGTGCTTTCAGGCACTCTCGGAAACAACCTGCTCAATCTGCAGTTTCCGCTTGAGGAGGAAGAAGTCGGAGGCCGCCAGCAGATTCTCATGGCGCTTCGCGACAGCGAGCTTAATGATGAGACTCTGCTCGATACATACTATGATCTGGTCATCGACACCTACGATGAGGCCGGGAACTACTTGATTCTTTTGTATCTCGACAGCTACGATGTCATGACACGTACAAAGGACAACATCAACGTTGATGAGTCCGAGGAGGTGTACAAATACATGCTCTGCGCCATCTGCCCTGTCACACTTTCAAAGCCGGGCCTTGGCTATCTGGAAAAGGAGCAGCGTATCGGAGCCCGCATAAGGGACTGGGTGGTCGGTGCACCTGAGACAGGCTTTTTATTCCCTGCTTTCAATGATAGGAGCACTGACATACACTCCACTCTTTTCTATACGAAAAATACCAAGGAGCCGCACTCTGAGTTTATGACAAACGGTCTCGGCTGCGGTGTGGAGCGCACAGCTACTGAGCAGAAGATGGCTTTTCATTCAATCGTCAGAAACGTGCTAGGTGCCGAGGACGAGAGCACGGATGACAAACTGCTTGATATCCAGCATAATCTGTCCGAGATGGCTGATGACTACGCTGAGACCCACGATGATGACGACGATCCGTTCATTCTCGACAGCGAGGCTATGAACAAGGTGCTTAGTGACTGCCATGTCTCTGAGGAAAAGATTTCACGCATTGAAAAATCCGTCAATGAGGCCTTCGGTAACAAGCCGCCTATCGCAGCCAATGTCATTGATTCAAAGGCTCTTGCAGCTAATGAAATCCGTGTGGAAAAACTTGCTCTTGAGAGCCAGGTCGGCGATTTAACTCTCGAGCTCAATGAGAAAAATGCGCAGCTTGAGGAGAAGGATTCTGTTATTCAGGAGAAAAATAATCAGATTGAGGAGCGCACCTCACAGCTTCTTGAGAAGCAGGAAGAGATTGATAATTACACTGCCCAAATTAAGACCTATGATGTGGTGCTTCATGTAAAGCCGGAGAAGGCTTCACAGATTCATGCGCAGGTCATCAATGGGGAGAAGTGTCTCGTCATTCCTATGAGGGAGAATGAGAATGCGACCATAAATGGGGTGAATACAAATCTGTAGGGACGCCATCGCTTATGTGGCTTCGCATATTTAGGCTGTGAAGACCGGCATAGCATGCAGTATATTCCTCAGAAAAATATAAAATCAGCCACGGCATCATTTGCAGATAGTTTATTGATAGTTTGCTATGAATTGTCGTATCCACATTTTATGGAACGCCGTGGCAGTTTATATTTTTCTTCGGAACACACTGCATGCTCTCCGGTAAATTTAGGGTACTTATGCGAAGCAATCAACGATGAGTTTATAAGTTGCTTATCTTAGTTATTATATAAAAGGGCGTGTGAAAAATACTTTCGTTTTTCACACGCCCTTTATAATGTTATCACCTATGAAATAATATCCTTATAATAATTACCTGTTTACCAGCTCAGGACCTCATGTCCATCCTCTGTGACAAGTACCATGATTTCCCACTGGGCTGATGGAAGTCCGTCGTCGGTGTATACTTCCCAGTTGTTCTTGTCATCTACGTAGATATCGGCCTTGCCCATGTTGACCATTGGCTCGATGGTAAATATCATGCCAGGTGCCATGACCATGTCGGTGCCGCGCTTGGTGTTGTAGCCTACCCACGGATCCTCGTGAAATTCAAGTCCCACTCCGTGTCCACCGATTTCACGCACTACTGTGTAACCGTTTGCAAATGCATGGTCGTGCACCGCCTGTCCCATATCTCCGAGGAAGCCCCACGGCTTTACCTCTTTGAGTCCAAGCTCCACACACTCCTTTGTGACTTCAACGAGCTTTTTCTTCTCAGGGCTTACATTTCCGATACAGTACATTCTTGATGAATCTGAAAAATATCCGTTTAAAATTGTAGAACAGTCTACATTTATGATGTCACCATCCTTTAAGATGACGTCCTTTGAAGGAAATCCGTGACAAACCTGCTCATTTACCGATGTACATACGCTGTAAGGATAACCCTCATAATTAAGCGGTGCAGGGATGCCGCCCATGCTGGTTGTCATATCATAGACTATTTTATCAATCTCTGCTGTGTTCATACCCTCGTGGATATGCTCTCCTATGTAGTCGAGCACTGCGACATTTATCTTGGCGCTCTCCTTGATTCCCGCTATCTGGTCAGGTGTCTTAATGATTGAA